>Ga0222672_1000783_pt1 | contig 10745 bp, 8 predicted proteins | sample AntAcemetagen799_FD_179810 | JGI IMG/M metagenome (GOLD analysis project Ga0222672, IMG submission 179810) | Saline water microbial communities from Ace Lake, Antarctica - #799 | ecosystem: Environmental > Aquatic > Non-marine Saline and Alkaline > Saline | place: Antarctica: Ace Lake | collected...
GGCTTTCTGCGCCAACTGAGTCTTAGCACGGTTCTCATCGAGACGAGTCATGGCAAACCAACGATCTTTCGGCACTGACGAGCCACTATTCATCGCGATAAGGCAGTTTGTGTTGCAGGGATTGCCGACGACGAGCGTGCGGACATCCGATGCGCCATTCGCCGCGATCGCTTTGCCCTGCCCCGTGAAAATTTTCCCGTTGATCCCGAGGAGATCACCACGCTCCATGCCCGCTTTGCGCGGCACTGATCCGACCAGAAGCGCCCAATTCACATCCGTGAACCCCGTATCGAGGTCGGATGTGGCGACCACATCGTCGAGCAATGGAAAAGCACAGTCATCGAGCTCCATCACGACACCTTTCAGCGCGTTCATCGCGGGCTCGATCTCGATTAAATTAAGCGCGACTTTCTGACCGGGCCCGAACATGGCACCGCTGGCGATGCGAAAAAGAAGAGAGTAGCCGATTTGACCGGCTGCTCCAGTGACTGCGACACGGATTGGATTGCTCATTATCAATTACTTATGGTGAAATTCAGTGGAAAAACAGGAGGAAGAACTCTAATCACTTTGTGATGCCGCAACCCTTCGCGAGCGGCCCGTTTCGTTCAAGACCTTTTTGAGCATCTCGCGCAGCTCCCAGTGCTCTTTGCCAACAGCCAGCTCTTTTGCGGTGGCAGGCAAGCGATAGCTCCAGTTCGTTCCGTCCATCACACCGGGGACATTGATCCGCTCAGTCTGGAACAGCAGATCCGATATCATGATCGCAATACGATCCGAATTGCTGATGCTCAACTCCCGGAAAAGTTTTTTAAACAACTCAGGCGAGTATTCCGGGAAATTATTGTCGTTCACTTCAATTCCTGCGAAGGAACAAAGCGTAGCCAGAAAATTGCGGGACTCCCACCACTCATGACTCTCGTGTTCGGATTCGTGAAACTGCTTTAGCCCGTTCTCCCACTGCGCCCGAATCGGGAAATGATCGTGCGTTGCGTAGGCGGCGAAGGAAACAGGGGGGTAAGCTAGCCCGGAAGTGACATGCCCGTCACTGAACTCCCATTGCGGAACTTTCATCCCGGCAATACCAAGCTCTGCCAGCGACGGCCCCACATAATCCGGAACCGTACCGAGATCTTCCGCGATCACTTCCGCGTCATCAGCGGCTTCCTGCAGCATCCGGAGATACTTTTCACCATCTTCACGATTCTGATGCTTCGCCTCGTCCGAATCGTCGGAACGCGGTCGAAATCCGGGTAATTTACCATCACAAAGCGCCGATGCCTCATCATTAGAAAGGGGTAAAAACTCATCATTTCTTACTGGATTCCAGGGGAATGAGTAAATCCTATAGAATCCGAGCGCATGATCGACCCGAAACATTTGGAAAATCTCTGTCGTCTTCTCAACGCGCTGTCTCCACCACTCGTAATCACGTTTTGCCAACTCATCCCAGCGGTAAAGCGGGATGCCCCAGTTCTGGCCCCATTTTTGGACAAATTCGTCGTCTTTGAACAATTTCTCAGGGGGAGCACCTCCATACCAGTCAAGATCGAAAATCTCGAGATTCGCCCAGACATCGACACTGTAAAGACTGACACCGAACGGGATATCCCCCATCAGTGAGACATTTTTTGAGGCAGCATATTCGGCGACCTGCTTCCACTGGGTGAAGGAGATCCACTGGACGTAGGCGTAGTAACGCAACTCGCGATCCAAACCTTTCGGATCGGCCCCGGCCATCTCCGTGATGCGCTCCATTGCGCTTTCCTTGCTTCGATAGCTTTCGTCCCAGTTTTGCCAGACCTCGCTACCACCCTCACGGTCCATGAAAAGACGGAAGACACAGTAATCGTTGAGCCACTCGGACTCGTCCTTGCAAAAAGCGTCAAAGGATTCAGAACGCACGTCGACCTTTCCGTCGATTGTCGCCATGTAGCGCTCGAACGCTTTGTGAAGCAACCCGTGCTTCAATTCACGTACTTTACCGTAAAGAACCGAGCCGGCGTTCAACTCTTCCAGATCGTAGTCGGCAATGACCTCGTTGAAAGCCCCTTCAGTGAGATCTTTAAGACCGTCAACCGTGCAGTCCAGCGTCATCGGCTCGATGGCGACCGAGCTGATCGCGTTGTAAGGACTGCAATCCGGCCCCATCTCATTGATAGGGAGCAACTGAATAAAACCAATGCCTGTCTCCGCCGCAAAACCGACGAATTCGTGAAGGCTGGAGACGTCTCCGATCCCAAGATCGTTCTCTCCTCGAATGGAAAAAGCCGGAACCAAAATTCCGGCGAGTCGGCGATTCATACTGTGTCGGCAGCGCGGCATACCGTGCAATCTGAGATGTTACTGAACTATTTCCGAAACACCACAAGGAATTCAGGCATTTATTGTGTCCAGATCAGGCTTTGCTATAGCCGCCTACTGCAGCTTTACGCCCTTGTAGGCATGATCCAGAATCTCTCTCGGCTTTGAAAAACTCTGGCTCACCCGCTTTTCGCGCAGCGCTTTCATCGCACGACGCGGCAGTTTGAGAAACGTTTCGGGTCTGCCCCAGTAGCTTTCCCGGGCGTTGAGCAACTCTTGCTTCGCTTCGCTAAAGTGATCTTCGAGCGACGGTGCCTCAACTTCCTCGCCCTCGACTTTCTCGAACACACCAAAAATATTCCCCGGAACCTTCTTCACCGAAACTGTCTTCAAACCTGCTCGATTGGCCGTTGCTTCCAGCGTTTTCAGATCAAAGCCATAGAGGTGACCATCGTGCCACTTATGATCAAATCTCATTCCCGGAAAGAGAATATCCGGCACTTCGATCATGAAAAGCCCGCCCGGCTTGAGATAGGAACTGATCGATCGTAAATCTTCGACCGGTTCAGCGAGGTGCTCAAGCACTTGGTAAAGCGTCACCAGGTCGAATGTCCCCCGCTCGAAAACAGCGTCCTGATGCATACCAAGGAAGACTTCGACACCGTATTCATCCCTCGCAAACGAGCCGTAACCTTCGTTTGGCTCAACTCCCACTGAGTCACATCCCAGTTGTTGCATCAGGTAGACCCATTCTCCCCCGCCCGCGCCGACATCGAGGCATTTTATCCCGGGCTGGATTCGGTTTTCAGAATGGCCGAGACGCTTCAGCGCAACTTCTCCAGCGCGCAGGATATGCTTCGGCTTCGGGACAAACGTGTTCTTGTAGGAAACCCGGTATTCGTTCCGGTAGAACTGAGCCAAATCTTCGACTGGGAGTGGATCCACATAGATCAGGCCCGTCTCAACGGACATCACATTGCGAAGAGCATGCCCCTCGCGGGCACGGCGAGCGACGATCACGGCCTCATCGCTACCACTGATCGGACAAGGGCGTTCGGCGCTAATTTTCTCGCTGTCTTCGTTCATTGTGGGAATGCGATTGTTAGCACACGAACGCAAATTTGCGAGCGAGTCTCACACTTCCAACCCTGCGGCCCGCAACGGATTGCGATGGAACACAGTCTGCACGTCCTCATCGGAGAGTCCTAACTCTGCCTTCAAATTGGCAGCCACCTGATGACCTCGAATCGTCGATCCAGCCAGATTGGGTGACCCCGGACGCCGGGCAACGCCGAATTCGTCGATCTCGACTGGCGCCCCTGACAACTCGTACGTCCCCGGCCCTAGTCCCGATGCCATGATCGCATCAGTTGTCATAATAACCCGTTCTAAACCAACTGAATGAATATAGTTTTTAATCGCAAAGAATGGCACGTGAGCACCGTCCGGAATGAAACATATCCAAAGCTGATCAGCTAGCGAGAGCACTCGCTGAATGATGTTGTCGTGTCGCGGCAACTCAACTGGGCAACCATTCCCGAGGTGGGTCACCATCGACAAACCCGCACCGATTGCTCTCTCCAAAGTCGCTAAATCTGGATCGCAATGACCTGCCGAAACAGTGATTCCGCGGTCGACAAGAAATTTCGTCGTTGCCATTCCCTCGTCAAATTCCGGAGCCAGCGTCATGATCCGAACTAATCCCCCACCCGCCTCCAGCAATTGCTCAGCGTCCTCCACATTTGCAGGACGAACATGCTCCGCTGGATGCGCGCCAATATACCCCACCGCTGGATTGAGAAAGGGGCCTTCCACATGGAAACCCCGAATTGTCTCGCGGACAAATTCGTCCTGCTCGCGAAATTCCACCAATCTCCGTAGCTTCCCCTCCAATGCCTCAACTGAATCCGTGATGACCGTCGCGAGAATTCCATCGATCCCGTCTGCGCGCAGCGCTTCGCAGGCCTTCCGGCATTGCTCCAATGTCAGTTCCGTGGAACAAAAGTCCGCGCCCGCATACCCATTCACCTGCAAATCGAAATAGCTCATCTCCTCTATTCTTCGATCTCAACCGGCGCTTCGGGAAGCGCATTTAGAAACGCTTTCCCGTATCGCTTGCTCAGCACGCGGTTGTCCAGCAACACCACCATTCCCTTGTCATCTTCGCTGCGAATCAACCTTCCCACTCCCTGACGGAGCTTTAGAATTGCCTCCGGGACACTGTACTCCATAAAAGAATTGCCGCCTTGATCCGTGATGTGTTCCAGGCGCGCCTGCGTCAGGGGGTGATCCGGCACCGCGAAAGGTAATCGCGTGATAATCACGTTCGTCAGCGCCTTGCCCGGCACATCGACTCCTGTCCAGAAGCTATCGGTCCCGAACAGCACGCTCGACTGGTCGCGCTTGAACTCCTCGATCAACTGCCCACGCGAACTCCCCCGCCCCTGCACCAGCAACTGGAAATCCTCCGTCTCGAAAAAGTCCTCCATGTCGTCCGCGACCCTCTTCAGCAGCTTGTAACTGGTGAAAAGAACGAACGCGCTCCCTTTAGACTTGCGAATAAAATGGCGGATCCACTCGATCAGTGCCTCTTCATACCCTTCCTCATTCGGCTGGGGCATCGTCTTGACGAGATGGATCGTCATCTGCCGCGCGTAGTCGAACGGGCTGCCGATCCGGATTGACTCCACCTCCTCCGCTCCGACCCGGTTGCGGAAATAGTTCAAATCCTGCTCGCCAATCCCCAGAGTCGCACTTGTAAAAACCGCCGGGCGATCCCTTTCAAAAAATACAGGACGCAGCAGCTCGGAAACATCCACTGGAGCCGCATTCAAGCTAACCGTCTCACGGTCACTTTTTTCCACCCAGTAGACCATTCCATCCTCGCTCTGATCCAGAAACGTGGCCAGAGCGCTTCTGCAATCGGACAACCGCCGCGCCAGTTCCGTCATCTCCAGCTTCACCGTATCCTCCGCTAGATCTGCAGTGGCACGAGCCTGGCGCGACAATTCAATGAGACTGGCGCCGAGCGTGTCCTCTACCAGCTCCGGATCGCGAACCCGGAACTCACGCCCGTATTCGCCCCATGTGCATGCCCCTTCGACTTCGTCGAAAAAATCGTCAATCTCGTCCAGCAGCTTCATCGTCAGACGACGGCCCGACGCATCTCCCGTTAATTGAAAGAGCCCTTTGCTCGTCTTCGGATTGAACAACCGGTGCAAATCGAACTTCATTCCGACCTGCGACAGCGACAATCCCAGCTGACGCGCGGCAACATGCTCAAGCGTGTGGGCCTCGTCAAAAATAAGAAAGTCGTTGGGAAACAGGAATCCCCGCTCCGACTCCGCAAACTCCGCCTGACTGTCCAGCAGCGTGAAAAACAGAGTATGATTCACCACCAACACGTCCGCCTCTGCGACCCGCTTTCTGACCTCCTGATAAAAGCACTTCCCGCTCGGCCCGCAGCGCTTCGGCGTGCAGGCATGAGTTTCACTACAAACCTGACTCCAAACCCTGCCCGACGGCGCGAAGTCCAGATCACTCAGCGTTCCATCCGGCGTCGTTTCCGCCCATTTCCAGATCGCTTTTACCTCTTCCAACTCCGACGAAGTGAACATTTCCCCGCCTCCCGACATGGCGATCAACAACCTTGCCGGGCAAACATAGTTGCGACGCCCTTTTAGAAGAAGTGCGTTGAAAGGCTCATCGAGAACCGACTTTAGCAGCGGAATATCCTTCTCGATCAACTGCTCCTGCAAATTGATCGTGTGCGTCGAAATGATCGCTTTGCGCCCGGCATCGAGCGCTTTCCGCACAGCAGGAGCCAGATAGGCGAGCGACTTGCCCACACCAGTGCCAGCCTCTACAACCAGCGGTCGCTCCTCGTCCAGCGCCTGCGCCACCGCGACCGCCATCTGCTGCTGCTGAGGGCGGAACTCGAAATCCGCCAGCTTCGACAAGGCCCCTGACTCGCCGAAAAAACCGGAAGCGAATCCGGCCAGCGAGTCCGAAGAATTTCCAAGTTCGGAGAGAGAGATCAAAGCTCGTAAGCCATCCGATTAAACAGGGTTGGGCGCAAGAGTAAACACTGTTGGCTAGGTCAGATCCCGAGCGAAACCGCACCCATTGATTTTCAACACGAAACGCCGTGCTTTCATAAAAGGATGAACCCGGAAATCACCATAGACGACGAAGCCGTCGACGCCCGTCTCCGCGAAAAAGCCGAGGTGCGGATGCGTAATTTAGAACGTCTCCGCAACGGAGAAGTAACCGCCGAAGAATTGCAGCGGAAAAATTCCATTTTCCCCGAAGGCTGGGTCAGGGAGAATTGCGAACTCGATTGGTATGCCATCGGAAAGTGAACGTATTATTTTTCGGAAATTTCGGTATGAGTCACCGAAAAAATCACGCCGCGTCAGTTCATTTCCGAGATGAAGCTGCTCCTTCGATTTTCAGAATCCGAGACTTTTCAAGAAGGACTGACAATGGCGGAGAACTCTCTGCGGAATTGCTTTCCGGTCGAACGTATCCACTCCGTTGGAAACGAGTTCGATGCTGTCGGCAGATTCCTCGAAAATTCGATCCAACCTGCACTTGGGTGAAAATACCGGAGAGTTCCAGGGATCGGTCACGAATCGGCAGCGAAACCGATTCGAAATTCGACCGGGATGGGCAATTGCGGCTACCGGGCAAGCCACTGGCTGCTCCTGCTGAGATCGAGGAGCCGTTCGATGTGGCCCGCCGCCCGGGTGATTGCGTAGATGTCGAGGTTTTCGGTAGTCTCTCCGCTCTCGGCGTAGCTGTTGAGATACTTTTGGGAGCGGCACTCGACCCCGTTCCGGTTGCAGAAGATGTAGGCGACGGTCTCCGCTTCGATCTCGCGCATGCGGTGCTTGATCTCGAACCTGTCCTGGATGCCGAGCTTCTTGTCGCCGCCCAAGTGTCCGAGGAAAAGATGCCCCAGCTCGTGCGCCAATGTCACGAAGGACATGGCGGGGATGTGATTGCGGTTGAGACCCAGCTAGTAGATGGAATAGGTCTTCTTGTCTTCGGCGCGGGTCAGACGGCGGATGAATCCCGCATCGCCGTCGCCCTGATCGTAGGGTTCGGTGCGGATTTCTTTCTTTTCGAGGAGCTTCTTGAAAGTCGCGATGCGCTCCTCGTCGATCTTTCCTTTGGCATAGAAAGAGAAAGCATCGTCGGGGAGGGCCGCGCCTTCGGTATCGAGCATATCGTGAACGAGGGCGACGGGACCGAAGGGCCACATGATGAGAAGGGGGCGCGCTTTCTCCTTCACCGTACGCTGGAACCGGTGTTGCCAGTCGTGGGCGGACGCGGCGTAGTTGAGGCCGGGTTTCTGGATCTGGAGAAGCATGGCGTTGAACGGGGCCATGTTCCGCAGACGGACGGTGAAATCGAGAAGCGCTTGGTATTCGCTACTGGTGTGGTAGAGCCGGGAGTCGATCAGCAGTTGGTCGAGAAGGTTGCGCTCGTGGTCGTGATTCGAGGGCGGGTAGGATTGGGCGGCGGGGGCTATGGTGGGGGCGCTCATGGGGTTCTGAAACCCAAGTCGACAATAAACTCGAACTCCTTCCGCGAGACCGGAGTGACGGCGACACGAGGCTGACGAAGAAGTTGCAGGCCGGAGAGCTGCTCTTGTTCGCGGAGTTCCAGCAAGGAGACTGGTGTTGACAAGGTTTTCATCGGTGTGAAATCGCAAGTCAGCCAGCCCGTATCAGCACTGGTAGGATCCGAATAAGCTTCCCGTGAAACTTTCATCGTTCCCATGACTGCTTGATTCTTCTGGCTGCGGTAGAAGAGGACGGGATCGTCAATGCGCATAGCAGCAAGATTCTTCCTCGCAATCGGGCTGCGGATGCCACGAAGGGTGAAGTTGCCCGCCATCAGGATCTCTTCCCAGTCGGTCCTGAACGGGGCGAATTTGATCAGCCAAAAATTCGGCTTGCTTTCTGAACTGCTATCGGGCATCTTTAAAGCGTCGCATCCACACCATGTGGAAGGTGCATTAGGGCGCGGTTCACAGCCGCGCCCCGCTTTTTTTCCAGTGGGCGTATTCTCTGTGGAGCTGTTGTCTACGCTGACCTTGAGGACTGTATGTGGTTTTGAGGAGAAAGTTTGTTCTGAGTTGTTTGAGAACGACGAGGAAGTTGATCCGGTCGAACCAGATGCAGACGTGGGTGCTGCCACCGCGTCGATTGCTCCATACCTTGATCGAAGATTCCGGGCAGGCCTCGTTCTCGATGATCGGGCGAGTCCACGGAACCCGTTCGAGCCGCTCGGTTTCGGGATTGGTGCGGGCATTTTCAGGTTGGCCTTCGGTTATGGCGTGCCAGTAGCTGTGCTCCCTGTCGGCACGAGCCGGATGGGGCTGACGGTTTACATTGACCCGCTCGTTTCGGAACGTGGGCGGGGCGGTAAAATCCCTTTGGAAAATCGCCCAAGCGGCGGCTTCCAGCGAAGCGTCGTCGGCGTGGTCGGCCCGGTCGAGCCGGTCTGGTAGCCATGCGGTTGTACTCATGAGACGAGATTGTCGAAATCGTGATACGTGGAAACGGCGAATTTCGGCGAAAAGCTGGCCGTGTCCCAGGCGAGCGGGCTACCGACCGTGTCGGAGATTTTTGAGATCAGGGCCTGCTTGGGCGGCGGCGGGGGCTGGTCGAGACGGGCGGCTCCGAGAGCGCCAAGAAGCACATCGGCAAGTTGGAGCAGCCGAACTTCGTGACTTTGGATCTGATGAAGACCTTGAATCGTCTCGCCGTCGGCATCGTCGCGGGCGAGGCGAAGCATATTCTGGACTTCGGCGATCTTTTCGCCTCCGCGGGTGTCCTTTTGATCGATGAAAGCGCGGTAGCGGTTCTCCGGCTGCATAGCGGAAAGGAGAAGCTGGGCGTAGAGGCGATAGTAGGCGATGTCCTGACTGTCCTCGGGTAGGCGCTGGAAAACCTCGTGCTTGTCGGGGAGCAGCAGGGCGCGAAAGGACAGTTCGTCCTGCGCGAAAAACCAGTCGAGAACAGCCTCGTAGAACTTCAACTTGCCGGGACGGACATGCGTCCACTTCATTTCATAGTCGTCGGTCAGGCCATGCTGACGGGCAAGATCGCGGAGTTCGAGGTGACACGCGCGCACGCGCTCCGCCGGACAGGTGACGAGGCCGAGAAGCATGAAGGGCTCTCGGTCGTGCGGTAGGTGACGGCTTTCGTCGCAGTAAAGATGGACGACGGTGGGCGGGGCCATCTGCTCGACGGTCTGGCCGCGCTTGGCGGCAAGATTGCGCTTTTGGGCCTCCGCGAGTTTCGGGTAGCGCCGCGCATACCATTCCTCCACCTCTTTGATGTCAGCTTCGTTCAAACCGTAGGCTTCGTAAACCAAACGGTCGATTTCGAGCTGCTCGTTGCTGGCGTAGTCATATGTCGGATTTTGCTTTTGACTTTCGAGAATTCTGTCGACCAAGTTGCCAATTTCCTCTTCCGTTCTCGCAGGAATTATGAGATCACGGATATTTTCTGACTGTGTGCTTATAGAATGGTTTCCAATTGCCTTTATCCACATTTTCGCCAGTTTTGACGAAGTAAGCCCAAGAGATTCGTGCAAGCTTCGGCCTGCTGTTATGAATCGACTACCTTTAACATCGAAAACACCGAACCCACTCAGACGAATAGTAGGAGAATAGATTCCGGCATCTGACCATGTAATTCCTGGGATAAAATAGAACTCAGTATTCTGAAACCGGGAAGTCAGCCTATCATCTCCCCCTGTCTTCCCTTGTAGTCGGAACTTATCGCGTAGGGTTAGCGTTTTCATTCGGCCAATGGCCCATTCGCTCCAATCAATAAAGTAGTTCGTGGGCACCCAGTAATTTGGCATCCAACCCTCGGCACTGTCAGATTCCCCGCCCTTGTCATAAGGAGCGATATATCGACCGCCAAAGTAGCGAGAAGAATTCGTGGCCTCCTTGGAAATACCGTTGTGGATGACGTCCAGCCGCAGGGTTTCGTCGGAACGAATCCATTCAAGATCGGCGTCGGTGAGGAGGAATCCTCGGTAATCTTCGATCGAACGATAAGAGCCTCGGGCAGTTGGATTCTGGAACAAATAGGAGTCGTTGTCCCCGGTTTGAAGACCGACCTTCACCTCAGCGATATCGCCGAGCTTCACAAGCCGCACATTGTTGCCATTGAGGTTCACGGTGCGCACTGGAACACGTTTGCCACCGACTTCTTCATGCGAGACCGGGCCGGTGGTGTCGTTCATCAGCGCGAAGAGCTTGGGCGAAGCGACGAAGAGCGGCAGGTTGGAATTGGTGGAGACGAGGCTCTGAGGGTAATGGTAGATGGCGTAGGTCTGATTGGAGACATTCTGACGGCGACTGATGGCACCGGTGCCCTCGGTTTGGTAGAGGATGTGGAGGAAGCGCTCGTATT
>Ga0222672_1000785_pt1 | contig 10735 bp, 8 predicted proteins | sample AntAcemetagen799_FD_179810 | JGI IMG/M metagenome (GOLD analysis project Ga0222672, IMG submission 179810) | Saline water microbial communities from Ace Lake, Antarctica - #799 | ecosystem: Environmental > Aquatic > Non-marine Saline and Alkaline > Saline | place: Antarctica: Ace Lake | collected...
CTATGGTAAGATAATATAGTTCAGGATTTTCAATAGTTCCCGAAAGCTGCAACTGTCCGGTTTCATTGCGGGCAGAATCAACTTTTACCCATGCCCCATCTACACGTTTTTCGAGGCTTATTAGTTTGCCTTCTGCATTTTTGAGATTAACGTCTAAAGTAAATTTGTTAGAAGGCGCAGGTTGCTGGCACGAAAAAAGAAATATTCCGAGCATTGCGGTCAATAAAAACAGGGTATTCTTCATATTAAGGATTTTTGTTTGCACAAAACTATTATTATTTGTGTGATCAAAGCAAGTTTTTGCCCAAAAATCAACGTTTTTTTAGGCTGCTAAATAAATATACCAATAGCAAAATGAGAATTTCCGAGAAAGGAACACTCAATAAAGTGCGGTATAAACTGCTTCCGATTTGGCTAAAGCTAAAGGATTCGAGCAAAAACAAAGCCAAGTGATGCAGGCTGATCAGGGTGATGGAATAGCTAAAAAACCAGCGTCCGCCAAGTTGCGTAATGCCAGGTTCTTCTGCATTTTCAGGCAAAGGCCTTCCGCTTGCAAGTCGTATTACGGCAGGCCGCATAAAAGCCAGCCACACCGTTGCGGCGGTATGCAAGCCAGGTGTTGACATCATCAAATCCATAACAAATCCCGTCACAAAACCAGCAATTAGTAGCAGCCAGCCGGGCATAGCAAAAGGCAGCATCAAAATAAATAGCGGATAAACATACGGATTTATATAACCGCCAATGCGGATATGATTGAGCACCATAAGCTGTAAAATAAGCAGGCCTGCAAAACGTAATCCATTGGTAAATACTTTATTCATTTGGCCGTGTATTTACAAGTGAATCAATTTCGGTCTTGTGGTGGTTTGTAACTACATAAACTTGCCGCAGTTTATTAAAATCGGTAAAAAAAGCAATGCTGGCACTGTTTAATGCCTCATTAGCAGAGGGATAATATGTAGCTATTGTGCCAACCAAAATTCCTGGTGGAAACAGGTGCGAATGTCCGCTGGTAACTACGGTGTCGCCCTCTTTCAGTTCAAGATGTGTTGGAATATGATCTATTTGCCCAAGCTGGTAATCGCCACCTTTCCAGCTTAGATTAGCCAGTTGCCCACTTTTTTTAAAGCGAACACTAATCACGGCGAACTTGTGCAAAAGGCTGATGGCTGTGGCGTAGTTTTCGCTTACGCCGGTGATAATTCCGGCAATACCTTCCGAAGAAATCAGTCCCATATCTTTGTGAACGCCCGCTTTTGAACCTTTATTTATAATGATATAATTATTACGAAACTGTACTGAGTTGCTAACCACCCTAGCTTGCATAAAGCTGTAAACGCTATCAGAAGTTTGCACTTTTAGGCTGTCGGCTTGACCAGAAAAATTGGTTAATTCTTCCCGCAGCCGGGCGTTTTCTTCGGCCAGCAGTTCATTAGCCTGTTGCAAGTAAAAATAATCTGTTACTGATTTTTGAACATTATAAATACTTCCGCTGATGCCGTTCGACAGCTTGAAAGCGGCGGTGCGGTGATAGGTATTACTGCGCAGCAACATGCTAAACGCGATGGTTTCGAGCAGCAGAAAAAGCAGCAACAGGTGATTTCTTTGTAAAAAACGAAACAGGTTATACATACCTGAAGGTGTCGGTTCTGCGGTTTATTTGATGAGGAACGGGAATTTATCGAAGTTTTTCAGGGCGATACCTGTTCCACGAGCCACGGCGCGCAGCGGATCTTCGGCTACGTGCACCGGAAGCTTGGTTTTATTGTGTAGTCTTTTGTCGAGTCCGCGCAGCAATGACCCACCACCAGCCAAATAAATACCTGTGCGATAAATATCAGCTGAAAGTTCAGGAGGTGTCATTTCCAGTGCGTTGAGCACAGCAGCTTCAATTTTGGAGATACTCTTATCCAAACAATGTGCAATTTCGGTACAGTTTACCATAATTTCTTTTGGAATACCTGTGAGCATATCGCGGCCATGAACCGCATAATCATCGGGCGGATTATCGATATCAGGCAGCGCAGCTCCTACTTCAATTTTGATACGTTCGGCGGTGCGTTCGCCAATATTGATATTGTGTTGCTTACGCATATATTCTTCAATATCAGCGTTAAAATCATCGCCAGCAATGCGAATCGATTTATTATTTACAATTCCGCCAAGCGCAATTACAGCGATTTCGCTGGTGCCACCTCCGATGTCGATAATCATATTTCCGGTAGGTTCCAGCACATCAATACCAATACCGATAGCGGCTGCCATTGGTTCGTGAATCAGGCGTACTTCTTTAGCGCCAGCCTGTTCAGCCGAATCTTTCACGGCACGTTCTTCCACCTCGGTGATGCCCGAAGGGATACAAATCACCATTTTCAATGCTGGTGGAAAAAGTGTTTTTTTGATGCCGATCATCTTAATCATTTCGCGCATCATATATTCAGCAGCCTGAAAATCGGCAATCACGCCATCGCGCAAAGGGCGGATGGTTTTGATATTTTCGTGGGTTTTGCCATGCATCATCATGGCTTTTTTGCCTACGGCGATAATTTTGCCGGTATCGCGCTGTATGGCTACAATTGAAGGCTCATCAACCACTACTTTATCATTATAAATAATAACTGTATTGGCCGTGCCCAAGTCGATGGCTATTTCTTTTGTTAGGAATGAAAAAAGTCCCATTTTTTTATCGTATTAATGTTTAAAGTGCCTAAACCCAGTAAATACCATGCTCATTTCATGTCGGTTGCAAAACACAACAGATTCCTGATCACGTACTGAGCCACCTGGCTGAACCACAGCTCTTACGCCGGATTTATAAGCTATTTCCACCGAATCGGAGAACGGGAAAAAGGCATCTGAAGCCATCACACTTTGTTCGAGATCAAGCTCAAACGACTGTGCTTTTGCAATAGCTTGCTTCAGGGCGTCAATCCGCGATGTTTGACCAATTCCGGAGGCGATCAGTTGCTTATTTTTAGCAATAACAATGGCATTAGAACGAGAATGTTTAACCACTTTATTTGCAAAAACCATATCATCAATTTGATTTTGATTAGGCTTTACACTGGTTACTACTTTAAAATCTTTTTCAGACTCTGTTTGCACATCCTTATCTTGTGCCAAAAAACCGTTCAAAACCGTTTTGTATTGCTGATTGGATAAGCTGACCGACCGTAAGCGCAAAATTATTCTATTTTTTCGGGATTTCAGGATTTCAAGCGCATTTTTTTCAAAATCAGGTGCTACGATAATTTCAAAGAATAGTTTATTGATGTTTTTGGCAGTTTTTTCATCGATTGGGCGGTTGCACATCAGCACGCCACCAAAAGCTGAAACGGGATCGCCAGCCAGCGCTAATTCATACGCTTCTGCCACGGTATCTCGGCAGGCCAGACCACAAGCGTTGTTGTGCTTTAAAATGGCAAAAGTGGTTTCGTCAAATTCCTGAACCAGATTGAGGCCGGCATCCAGATCGAGTAAGTTGTTATAGGAAATTTCTTTTCCGTGCAATTGCTCAAACAACTGATCGAGCTGTCCATAAAAACTGCCTTTTTGGTGTGGATTTTCGCCATAACGAAGGCTGGTTTTGTTTTGAAGGCTCAGGCGCACGCCCGATTGATCATTTTGTCCGAACCAGTTGTAAATGGCGCTGTCGTAGTGCGAGCTCACACCAAAAGCCAGCGAAGCAAAGTGCTGGCGGTCATTAATAGTGCTGGCGCATTTATTTTCGGTAAGCAGCGAGAGCAAGTCGCTGTAAAAATCTGCAGATGGCACAACCAAAACGTCTTCAAAATTTTTGGCGGCAGCCCGAATCAAGGAAATGCCTCCAATATCGATTTTTTCTATGATTTGCTGTTTATCATCAGTTTGTTTCAAGGTTTCCTCAAAGGGATATAAATCGACCATCACCAAATCGAAAGCAGGAATTTCATATTGCTGGAGTTGCTCCTTATGTGCTTTTTCGGAGGAGCGGGCTAAAATTCCGCCAAAGATTTTGGGATGCAGAGTTTTAACACGTCCATCGAGTATGGAGGGGTAGCCGGTAAGGCTTTCCACATCGTGAACCGGAATATTCATTGCCTGGATAAAATCAAACGTGCCTCCAGTAGCATAAAGCTGCACCTTATTGCGGTGAAGCAGCTCTAGGATAGCTGCCAAATTATCTTTGTAATAAACTGATATTAAAGCGTTTTTGATTTTTTTCAAAGCAGATAGGTTTGGGTTTAATTGATATGCAAGTTTATTAAAAATTTGCAGGCGATGCAATGAAAAGATGGGAAGTTTTTTTGGTGGGTTGAAGGGTTGAAGAGTTTATAGGTTTACGAGTTTGCGAGTTTGCGAGTTCGAACCGAACTTCTTTTTTTTCTGTCCACGGATTACGCTGATTAAAAGGATTTGTTGAGACTGTGGTTAGTGCGGTGCTGAATTGGTAATAGAAAAAATGTAATTCAGAACTCTGATGGATTTGAAGAAACGGTTCGCAAAGCGAACCAATCCTTTGAAATCCTGCGACTTTAAAAAGCTTAAGTTATCCTTCACCTATTTCTCAACACCATTAACCGCCAAGTCAATAAAATTTGTGTAATCTGCGAAATCCGTGGATAAAAATCCCGAGAGAAAACACTTTGTCTTGTCCTGAAATAGGTTTTCAGTAAAAGTAAACTTAAAATAGGATTATAAAAAGATTTGTAAACCATTTTGCGGGCGAACTTAAATTGGAGCTTTTTAGTACAAAAACCCCGAAGGTTTTCAAAACCTTCGGGGTTTGAGATAATAAAAACTTTATTCTCGTTTTTTTGTGAGATGTTTTGAAGGTCTAAATTACGTCCAAAAACCCTATTTGTCTGTATTTCTGGCTGATTATTTCAATAACTTTCTTTATCAATCGACACCATTTAGAATAAATCCTTCAAAATTATCAGGTGTAATAACTTCAAAAGAATGGTTAGGATAAGCTTTCGCAAAGGATTCGGGAAGCTTTACATTTTTAGTAGATTTCCATTTAAACTCAAAGGCATAAAACTTTCCGTCCCTTTCTTCAACGTAATCAATTTCCTTCTGCTGATGTGTTCGCCAAAAATAACTGTTTGTCCACCAGGCAGAATACCTCATATGCTTGTATCTTTCACTGATCATATAGTTTTCCCATAAAACACCCATGTCATTTCTCAATTCAGCTAGCCGAAAATCATTTAATAGTGCATTTCTAATGCCATTATCATGAAAGTAAATTTTCCTACTTTTTTTTAATTCTGTCCTTAAATTTCTGTTCAAAGAAGGTAGCCTGAAAATAATAAAGGTTTGTTCCAACAACAGGATATACTTCTCAACGGTCTGATTATCAATTCCTATTAAATTGCCCAATTCATTATATGATACCTGATTACCTAACTGATAGGCAAGGGCTTTCAAAAGCTTAAGCAACTTATCTGACTTTTTTATGTATTCCCATTGCAGAATATCTTTATACAAATAGCTGTCAGCGAGAAGGCTTAAAATCCTTTTTTCATTGCCTGGATTTGTAATAACTTCAGGATAACAACCATATACTAAGCGATGATTTAGTAGCCGCTGCTCCTCTAAAAATCCATGATGATTAACCATTTCTTCAAATGAAACAGGATAGATTTGATGTTCCCATTTTCTTCCTGTCAATGGTTCATTTACTTTATTGGCAAGCTCGAAGGAGGATGAGCCTGTGGCAATAACCTGAATTTCCGGAATATGATCAGTTATTAACTTTAGCTTTATTCCTATATTCTCGATCCTTTGGGCTTCATCTATTATGACAATTCGTTTTTTGGCAAATAAATGTTTTAACCTGGTGGAAGTAGGCTGTTCAAAAATTGCCTGGGCATCAGATTCGTCACCATTAAGCCAAAGTACCTTGTCATAATTTGATAAAATAGCCTTCAGCAAAGTAGTTTTACCGGTTTGCCTTGCCCCGAAAATTATAATTGCTTTTCCTTTAAAAAGATCAGATTCTATGATTTTCGAGAGTTTTCTTTGAATCATTTTAAGCATTATTAGTAACAAGCTTACAAAAATATGTAAATTTTGCGATTACAATCGCAAATTTCATGTAAATATTGCGATTTGATTCATAAAATTATAAATTGAAACTTTATACCAAGCTGGTTGTAGGTTAAAAGTCAGGGCGCGACTGTATATCGATGCTGAAAAGTCGCACCCTGACTGGGCTGAAATCAATCTTTTTCTGCAATAAACACCTCTTTTTAGGTTATGCCCGCAAAGAATCCTTATTTTTACAGCCTAAAACGGCTTTATGATAGTTTTTCGACTGATTCTGGAAAGTCTGCATTTTGCTCTCTCGGCACTGGTAGTCAATAAGGTACGAACCATATTGTCCTTGCTGGGCATTACCATTGGTATATTTTCTATTATCGCGGTTTTTTCGGTTTTTGATAGTCTGGAAAAGGCTATTCGCTCTGATATCAACTCTTTGGGCGATAATGTACTGTTTATTCAGAAGTGGCCTTGGGCTATGGGTGGTGCCGATTATGCCTGGTGGAAATACTGGCAGCGGCCCGAAACCAGTTTGCGTGAGCTGGAAATGCTACAGGAACGCAGCCGAGCGGCACAAGCCTTTGCTTTTCAGGTGAGCACTTCTCGAAACCTGAGCTACCGCAACACCACCATTGAGCAAACAGGAATCTCGGCAGTTTCACATGATTACGATCGTGTGATGACAATGGATATTGAACAGGGACGCTATTTTACGCCGCTGGAATCGCAAACTGGGCGTAATGTCATTATTATCGGTGCCGATGTGGCCGAAACCTTATTTCCAAGCACTGATCCGGTGCGCAAATCTGTGAAAGTTTTTGGCCTGCGCATGGATGTTATTGGCGTGTTGAAAAAGGCCGGGGATAATATTTTTGGCGGTTCCAACGACAATTCGGCCTTTATTACGGTCAATTTTGCCCGAAATGTTATCGACCTGCGTAGTATGGGAAGCAGCATTATGGCGCGTACCAAGCCCGGACTCACCAACGAAGAACTTAAAGACGAGCTTACCGGTATTATGCGTTCGCTTCGTAAATTGAAACCCGCCGCCGAAGATAATTTCGCCATAAACGAGATGGATATTATCAACCGGGGTTTTGATCAGCTTTTTGGTGTAATTGCAATTGCTGGTTGGATTATTGGTGGTTTTTCGTTGCTGGTGGGTGGTTTCGGAATTGCCAATATCATGTTTGTTTCCGTTAAAGAACGCACCAACCAAATCGGAATACAAAAATCGCTGGGTGCAAAAAACTATTTTGTGCTTTTGCAATTTCTTTTCGAAGCCATTTTTCTATCTATTATGGGAGGCATTGTTGGCTTGCTGATCGTGTTTTTGCTCTCCATCGGCATCAGCAGTGCCACAAGTTTTGAGATGAGTCTGTCAGCGGGCAACATCATTCTTGGGCTGGTTGTTTCAGGTTTTATCGGCTTGCTATCAGGCTTTATTCCAGCTTGGTCGGCCTCGCGCCTAGATCCGGTTGAAGCCATGCGTGCCAATTTTTAACAAGCTTTCAGCACAAATCACGCTTCCAAATTGAAGCTAATACCAAGCTGCTCAATCAGTTAATTTCATAGGCTAAAATCTGAAAAAAGATCAGATATTATTGCTATTTTTACCAGATAAAAACAGACTTCATGGAAAATAGGTGGGTATATAAACAAGATGGTGAATCGCAGGTAGTTAAACACCTGAGTGAGGAGCTGTCGATCGGCACTTTACTGGCTAATTTATTGGCGCAGCGGGGTGTTTCCACCTTCGAGGAGGCGCGTTATTTTTTTCGTCCACTGCTCACACATTTGCACGATCCATTTCTGATGAAGGATATGGATAAAGCCGTTGATCGGGTGCTGAAAGCCATTGAGGCCAACGAAAAAATCATGATTTATGGCGATTATGATGTGGACGGCACTACGGCTGTAGCTTTGGTTTATACTTACCTAAAAAAGTTCTTTAAAAAACGTATAGAGTTTTATATACCAGATCGTTATGACGAAGGTTATGGTATTTCATACAAAGGCATTGACTATGCTGCTGATCACGGCATAAATTTGGTGATCGCGCTCGACTGCGGTATCAAAGCGGTAGAAAAGATTAAATATGCTAGCGAGCGAAAAATTGATTTTATTATTTGCGACCACCACCGCCCAGGCGATGTTTTGCCTGCCGCTGTGGCTGTTTTAGATACCAAACGTGCGGATTGTAATTATCCATTTAAAGAACTTTCGGGAGCTGGAGTGGGTTTTAAATTGGTTTCGGCTTTGGCCGAGAAGCAAGGAGAAGATTTTAATGACCTTATTCCGCTGCTCGATATGGTGGCGGTGAGTATTGCCGCCGATATTGTACCCATAACCGGCGAAAACCGTGTGCTAGCCTATTTTGGTTTGCGGCAGATTAATACGAATCCGCGACCGGGCTTTGAGGCCGTGTTGAACTACGCTAAGGTGGTACGGCGCGAAATTCCTGATCCAAAAACCGGCAATGTGCTTACGCGCGTGCTTACTATCAGCGATTTGGTGTTTTTGATTGGGCCGCGCATCAATGCTGCCGGACGTATTGAAAAAGCCAGCGACTCTGTGAAATTGCTGCTTTCCGAAAGGATGAGTCATGCCGAAAAGCTGGGCGAAGCCATTAATGATATGAATACTGAGCGCCGCAGCCTCGACAACCAAATTACTGAGGAAGCGCTGGCCATGATTGAAGGAGACAGCGTTTTAAAAGCAGCCAAAAGCACGGTGCTTTACAACGAAAACTGGCACAAAGGTGTGATTGGTATTGTGGCGTCGCGGCTTACCGATAATTATTATCGCCCAACGATAATCCTTACGCGATCTAATCAGTTTATTACCGGCTCGGCGCGATCGGTCAAAAACTTTGATGTTTATGACGCTATTGACCATTGCTCCGATTTACTCGAACATTTTGGCGGACATAAATATGCCGCCGGCCTTTCGCTAAAACCCGAAAACCTGAAGCTGTTTCAAAATAAGTTTCACAACTACGTTCATCAACATATTGATGATGAATTACTTATTCCAGAAATAGAAATTGATTTAAGAATCAACTTCGCTGATATCACAGCCAAGTTTATCCGCATTCTGAAGCAGTTTGCACCTTTTGGGCCGGGCAATATGGCACCGGTTTTTATCTCTGAGCAGGTTATTGATACCGGTCGCTCACGCATTGTAGGTCAAAAACATCTCAAGCTCAACCTGATGCAAAAAACAAGCCGTTCGCAGGCGGTTTCTGCCATTGCTTTTCAGCAGGCGCACCATTACGAGCGCATCCGCAGTGGTGAAGCGTTCAGTATTTGCTATCACTTAGAAGAAAATGAATGGCAGGGAAAAGTAAGCCTGCAACTCAATGTGAAAGACATCAAGTTTGAAGGTGACGATTGATACTGAAATCTATTGTTGAATAACTAAACTTCTTCGTGTGGGCTTATTTTCTGCAATTCGCGCAAGCTATAAGCAAACCAAATCATCACGAAACCAAAAAACAAAGCTAAAATTCCACTCAAAACAATGAGGGTTTTGGCAGCATTGAACGGGTCGAGCACCAGCAATAATCCGAAAATCAAACTGACTACAGCATTGATCACAAAAAAGTTTTTGTTTCCAAATCCGGGGCTAACATTCACCAGAACAATTAATTGTACTACTCCCATGATAATAGCCCAAACACCGATAAGCAGAATGAAAAAGTTGATTGTTTCCTGGGTGTAGAACATGATTAAAACGCCAAGGATAGCCATCACAATGGTTTGAAAAAGCATCACGCCATAAGGCAGGTTTTTCTGCGAACGGTTATAACTGATGATACCGAAAACGACTCCGGTTAGCAGGATAACAATGCCCGTGTAGCGCGCAATGATGATCAATGTACCTTCAGGCAAACTAAGTGCCAAAATACCATATATTAGTGCAATTACGCCATTGAGAGCAAACGACCACCAGTTGCGGGAAAATTGAGTTTTCATAAGACGATTTTTTTACTTTATTATTGAGGTTGCTAATTCAATTAAAAATTGTTTGATATTTTAATTATTAAATTGTTTTTAATCCGTTAAATTCGAGAATTCTCTTTTTAAAAAATGACAGCAAGTTTTTTTAGGCGTTAAAATAAAGATTCAAAGATAACCCTTCCCATCAGGAAAACACCAAAAATAATGAGTCCGATGCCGGCAATTTTATTCAGCTTGCCAATCATTTTTGTTGTGAAAAAGCCTTTAATGGCATACGCGCCGTAGGCTTTGAGCAAATCGCTGGCCAACACAACAATCAAAGTACCACTGAAAAAGGTAGTTAGTTTTACTTCGTCGCCGCCCATGCGCGCCGAAATTCCAACGACTACACCCACCCAAAAAATCCAGACGAAAGGATTGACGATATTCATAAAAAATCCTTTGGCGATATAAGTGATCCAGCTTGGGCCGCTTACTTTTACAGGAAGCTCCATATCATCGTCGGCATCTTCGTGCGGTTCTTTTACCTTTCGGGTATAAGTTACCAATCCAAAAATAATCAAAATAATGCCACTGCTAATCCCAAACCAGAGGTAATTGCTGGGTTGTGTAACAATTTGCACGGCGCCCATCAAGCAAAGCACCACCATCAGCACATCGTTTAAAAAAATGCCAATAGCCAACAACGCAGCAGGACCAAAACCCCTGTGTATGCTGGTTTGCACCAAAGCAAAAAATGCCGG
>Ga0222672_1000789_pt1 | contig 10671 bp, 5 predicted proteins | sample AntAcemetagen799_FD_179810 | JGI IMG/M metagenome (GOLD analysis project Ga0222672, IMG submission 179810) | Saline water microbial communities from Ace Lake, Antarctica - #799 | ecosystem: Environmental > Aquatic > Non-marine Saline and Alkaline > Saline | place: Antarctica: Ace Lake | collected...
ACCATGATGGACAACCAGTCGCTGACGTTCCACTCCGAGGGAGATCGGAAAATGAAGGACGAGGAAACCGGATCGGAATGGGATCGAATATCGGGGGAGGCGGTTTCGGGATCGATGAAGGGGAAGAAACTAAAACCCGTCTCCGGGACGATATCTTTCCGCAAAGCCTGGGAGGCTTTCTATCCGGATGACAAGATCCTGAAGTGATCGCAAGCTACTTTGCGGCTTCGTCCTTCAAGCCATCCATCTTGGCTGCGGTTGCCCCTTGGGGAGCCTTGGGCCAGGGAGTTTCTCCGGGAGCCCAATCGGTGGGTTGGGTGGCACGAATTGCGTCGACGGCCGTCTTCAGCCAGGCCGGCACATTTTCCTGCTCTTCCAATCCATAGACGTAGGGCAAAGGAGGATCCATCAGGAGCGGCTTGTCGCCCAGGGGCGGTCGCTCGTCTCCGGCTTTGGTGACCCGGGCTCGCAAGTCCGCAACAACATCGGGATGCTGCTCAGCGAGATCGGTCTGCTCACCTGGATCTTTCACGATGTTGTAGAGAACATCTCCCATCAGCTTAAAATCGCCCCGGCGAATCGTGGGGAGTCGGACACTGCCCGAGACATCATAAATGATTTCTTCCCGCGCACTTTTGCCTCCCTCGAAGAGCATCGAGGTCATGTCGACTCCGTCGATCGGTATTTCCTGTTTGTGCTCCCCTCCGGCGAGGGAGATGAACGTGGGAAAGAAATCGGTCACGAACATGAGCCCGTCTTTCGCCGTCCCGGGTTCGGTGTAACCCGGCCAGCGCAGGACCGCAGGTTGGCGGACGCCGCCCTCGAAAGTGGTGTTTTTAGTGCCGCGATAGGGCTTGCTCATTTCCTCAAGAACAGGACCGTTGTCGTTCGAGAAAATGAAGAGCGTGTTCTCACGGAAACCGTTGTCATCAATTGACTCACTGATCCGACCTACCGCATCATCGAGACTTTTCAGCATGGCATCGCGAATCGCCAGCGGATCTTCCGGATCACCCGAAAATCCCGGAGGCGGATTGAGCGGGCCGTGCACTGCGTTGAAGGCGACGTAGATAAAGAACGGTCGATCATCCTTTTTCCGCGCCGCAATGACCCGGTCAGCTTCCGCCGCAATGAGGTCTGTCACGTATCCTTCCTCCTGCACCGGCTGCTGGTTCCGGTGCCAGTCGTAGACTGCAAAACGAGCCGGAGCGTTGTGCACGATCGTCTTCGTGAAATAGTCAATCCCCCAGCCGTAGTGTCCATACTGATGCTCAAACCCCTGGCCCATCGGAAGATGTTCCGGCAGCCATTCGCCGAGATGCCACTTACCGATCAGAGAGGTAAAGTAGCCCGCATCGCGAAGGGCTTCCGCCACAGTGCGTTCTTCCGTATCGAGTGCATGGATGCGACGGGTTGGCTCCCCATGCTCATTGTGAGCTAACTCCATCCCGAGCTTCGCGAGGTAGCTCGGCTTCCCGAAGTCTTCTGTGCGCCAGTCACTCCAGGTCCGGAACGCATAGCGACCTGTCAGGAAAGCAGCCCGGGTCGGAGCGCAAACACTGTGCGTGTAAAAGTCATTCAGCCGCATTCCCTCAGCCGCCAACGCATCCATGTTCGGCGTGAGGGCCGCCTTCCCTCCATTGAATCCAGGCTGCCCCCAGCCCATGTCGTCCGAAAGGATAAAAACGATATTTGGTTTTGAACCCCTCGGATCAGGAGCAGCCTGACCAGTGACGGCAGAAGCTGACAGAACTAGTGAGAGAATGAGGGGGGCTAAGGTCCGAGGGTTGTTCATAGGAAAGTGGGTAGGGTCAGACAGTATCTTGTGCAGACAGATCCGTCTTGTGCAAGTCCGACAATTTTTGGAGTAAATCGGACATTCGATGAGCGGAGGAGAAACCTCAGTCAGGGGTGATACCAAAGAGCCGAAGAGACTGGTAGAATGGCTAAGTCGATTTCTTCGAAGGGCAAGGCGCGAGCCGAGCGCGATGTGGGCGCGATGTGGGCGGGGCGGCCTTCCGCATCGCAACTGGCACGGAACGAAGGGCTTTTGTGAAATCGGCCAGCCCGGAACGCTCTTCGCGAAGCGCTAATTTCCAACCCCGAACCCAAATTCATTCTACCAGAGTTTTCGGAGAGTTGGTACAATGTCATTGATCTTGATCGCCTGTCAAAGAACGAAGTTCCCGTCGCCGCAATTTCCTACTATGGCGATATGTATGTTCCCATTGAGCTGTCGGATGAAACGGTGCGGCACATTCCCCGCTTCAATCTCTGAAGTGGGAAAGGGGTGTCAGGTGTAACAGAGTATCTCCTTCAGCCAATTATCGGAAGCCTCTCAAGATCAGCGAAATAGTGTTGATCTGCGTACCATTCTCACCTGTCACTTTTCGGAGAATACTCATGGCATGGAACTTCGCCGATCGTGTGAAATCGGATCGGGAACTGAGACCGAACGAGAAGCCGGATCACTTACCCGTCGGCACTTTTTTCAAAGCCTTCAAGTTCTTCAGGCCTTTCTTACGCTGGGCGCGGACGAGCGCGATTTCTTTTTCGAGTTCCTCTTTCGCGCCCCCGCTGGATTCCTTATCGAGTTTCACCTTCAGCGCTTTCTCGTGCTTCTTAAGCTTATGAATGACCTCTTTGAGGTATTTCCGTTTCTGCTTCCGTTTGCGTTCGTCGGAGTTGAGAAAGGCTTCGGTTTTTTTGATCAGTTTATGGATGTTCATTTCGGATACTTCAGTTCGTGTGCTTCGTTTCCTGAAGGAGTTCGTCTACCTCATCTTCGTCCAGAGAGATACTCCGCTCTGCATCTCTGAGGCCCATATCTCCAGTCGAGAAGAGGATCTCTCCCATCTGGATTAGATTCTTAGTAAGGTCAGAAGCGTATCCACTGTCGTTCATCAAGGAGATGGACATGGCCGGAGTGATCAGGTCACTCCGGATCAGGGAATTCAACTGGATGTCCAGACTGTTCTCATATTCGACCATCGCCAGTTTCTGGGCATCCAGAGATAGAACGGTACTTGAGTCGTCATCCTCCCTCTGCCGAACGACTTCAATGGCTCGAATAACGGAGGCGAGCCGCGTTCGGATCAGGTCGTATTCCTGCCGCATGTGTTCATTGTCGCTCACCAGGTAAGTGGCGAGGTTTTTCTGGAGGTGCTTGATGACCTTGATCGCCTCGACGATATCCCGTCCTGCTGCTCGCAGCGAAAAGAGTTCGTTGCTTTGGTCTGGTTGCATGGTCGTTTGGGCCATGCTGATGAATTGAACAATCTCGCCGTAAAGGCTCTTCACGGTTTGGTTGTAACTTTCGTCAATGTCGATGGCAACGGGCTTCCTGGATTTCGCAACAATCTCTTCGACTGGCGTTTCGGAAAGAATCCCCTCCAGCGGCAGGCTGAGCCCGCCGGCGATGATTTCTGAAGCGTTATCATAGAGGCGCAGAGTCTCTTTTCTGACTGCCTCGATCGCGGTGTCGGGCAATTCGTTGTTGGCTGTGTTGAGATAACGGGGCTGCGCGGAAGTCAGCTCGCGGGGCTTGATCGTGCGAGTGAGGACTTTGACCATCATATTGATAAACGGCAGCATCAGGACGATTCCAATGAGATTGAACAAGCTGTGAAAGACCGCGAGTTTCAGTGTGTGGTCGTCGTCAGCGATGCCCAGCCAGTTGCTAATGCCATCGACGGCGTCTTTCAATTGGTGGATTGTGACAATTGCGACAATTGCGGTCGCCAGGTTGAAGATCAAGTGTGCTCCCGCGAGTCGCCTGCCATTCACATTGGAGCCCAGCGCCCCAATGATGGCGGTGATGGTGGTACCGATATTCCCGCCGATGGCCAGAGCGAGGGCATTTTCATAAGTGATCTGATGGGCCGCAAGCGCCGTTATGATGAGGACCAGCGTGGCGTGACTGGACTGCATGATGACCGTGGCAAGGAGCCCGATCAGTACAAAGAGGAAGATTCCGGGATAGCCCTCCACCGCATATGTCGTCAGATCGAGGGTGCCCTTGAAGGCGTCGAACCCATCCTTCATGTAATGGATACCGAGGAAAAGAAATCCAAGCCCGGAGAGAATGTAGCCGATCCCTTTGAGGCCTTTTGATTTCTGGAAGATCAGGATAACGCCAAAGACGAGCATGGGCATGGCGTAGGCAGAGATCTTGACCTTGAGTCCAAACCCGGCAATCAGCCACGCTCCCGTCGTGGTCCCCAGGTTGGCCCCGAAGATGATGCCAACACCGGCGGTCAGCGGAATCAATTCTGCCGAGATGAAAGAGATCGTAATGACCGAGACGAGCGAACTGGACTGCATCAGGGTCGTTGAAATCACCCCGAAGCTGAGGCTTTTCCAGAGTTTGTCGGTCGTCTTACGCAGCAAGCTTTCGAGAACACCGCCCGTGAACATTTTGAAGCCTTCCTCAAGAGCGAGCATGCCAAACAGGAAGATGGCAACCCCGGCAGCGATCTCCTTAAAATTCGGACTAATCCAGAAGCCATAGGCCAAAAAGGAAAAGATGATCGGTAGAAGGATTTTCCTCATCATAGATATCCAACGGAAGTAAGATGAAACGGCATCACATGGGCGGCGGCGAGTTGACGTGGCGAAATCGGAAACACGCTGCGTAATCTGGAAATGACGGGAATGAAGTCGGTGTTTTAAAAAATACCTGCTTCTTCGGGCGTAGCGCTTACCGCCAGGATCGGATCAGGCTTCTTCGTATTTGTCCGGCACCTCGTCCTCGTAAAGCAGGTAGAAGGCGGATTGCACGACATTGAGACCGTAATTGGCGATCTGTTCGAACTGGTTGTTGATGTCAATACTGACCATCTCGGTTTTCACTTCGGTATCGGCCTCGCCCATTCGTTTCATCGCCTCTTTGTTGAATTGCTTGCGCAATTTGTCGGTTTCGCGTTCGAGGGCGACGGCTCGTTTCAGTTTCTCTTCGTCGGCCTCGGTGTCGAGAACGTCAATATAGAGATTGATCAGCTCAACGATTCTGTCGGAGAAAGCGAGGACCGTGGAGGTGGCTGTGTCACCGAAGATGCGGTTCTTGCGATATTTGCGCTGGGTGATCTGGATGAGGCGGTAGATGGAATCGCACACCTCCTCCAGCTCGGCTACGATTCGCAGCATGCGGGTGACGGAGCGAGCATTCTCGGTACTGAGTTCCGCGGCGGAAGTCCGAACCAGGTATTCCGTGATGTCGTGAGTAAGGACGTCCGACTCGTCTTCAAGTGCCTTCAAGTGCCTGACTTCATCGCTGAGGTCTGTTTCGGGATTCTTGAAGACATTCAGGTAGCCTTCGAACATCTCCTTGGAAATGAGCGCCAGTTCCCGGGTGGCGTTTTCGGCTTCCGGGAGATTGAGTTCTCCGACATCGACCATGTTTTGCGAAATGAATCGGAGACGGCGCGGTTGGTGGTTCTCTTTGGGATCCTTGACCCATTTGGTGACCACTTTTGCAATCAAAGGCACGAAGCCGATGAGCAGAGCGATGTTGGCCAGGTTGAAGAGCGAGTGAAAAATCGCCAGTTTGAAACCGATGTCAGAATCGTGCTTTTTGGTGCGGAAGCTATCGGGCAGGTGGTCGCCAAGGATATTCACGAGGTCGACGAACCAATAGAAGGCGATGAGCATCCATATCACGCCAAGTACGTTGAAGAGAAAGTGAGCCCTGGCTGCGCGCTTGGCATTGACGGACGTACCGATGGAAGCCAGCCACGCGGTTACGGTGGTGCCGATGTTTTCGCCCATGACGATGGCGGCGGATTCCTCGAATCCTATCCACCCCTGAATTGCCAACGTCACGGTAATAGCCATGGCGGCTGAAGAGGATTGCACAATGAGAGTGAGGAGAACCCCGATCGACAGGAATGCTAGAATCGAGATGTAACCCTTGTCTGAAAAGAATCCGATGAACTTTTCAATGCTCTGTGCCTGGGCTTCGACGGCGGCATTGGTGCTGTCGAGCATGCTCTTGATGTCGGGGACTGAATCTTTCAAGAGAGATAATCCGTAAAAGAGCAGACCAAATCCGATGAGGACTTCGCCGAAGCTCTTCCACTTATTTTTTCCAACAAAGAAAAGCGGTAGTCCGATGCCAATGATAGGAATGGCGATTTTCGAAAGGGAAAACTTGCCGATCGTCGCGATGATCCATGCGGTAAGTGTGGTGCCGAGGTTGGCTCCCATGATAATACCGATCGATTCCGTCAGAGTGAGCAGGCCGGCGTTCACGAAACTCACGACCATGACGGTAGTGGCCGAAGAGGATTGAATCAGTCCAGTCGTAAGAACTCCCGTGCTGACACCCGCGAGCCGGTTGCGGGTCATGGTGGCCATGATACGTCGCATTCCGTCACCAGCGGTTCGCTGAATGCCTTCGCTCATGACTTTCATGCCATAGAGAAAGACGCCGAGTGATCCGAGGATCTGAAGAATGAAAAGGAAAGTATCCATGAATGCGGTTTTTGAGATCGGGATGCCAGACTTGGCGGGAGGTGACGATTTTGTCACGAAGAAAACGAAAGAAAGTGAATTCCTGCCAATTGGAGGCACCTCGAAGACAAGAAATGCGTAATGAACTGCCCTTTTCTCAAAGCTTTGAACCGGGAATGTTGCGGGCGTGTGAGAGTCCTGATTACTGCTGGTAAATTCCGGTTCAACCGCAACGCCCCGCCACGGCGGATCGTCCCGGGATGGGGGCAACGGTCAAGTGTTCAGTGAGGGCGCCTCTTAATCTTGCTGGGGGCAGCGCCGTATTCTCGGGCGGTCTTTCCCCGATAGAAACTGATCCATCCGTCGACGTTGTCGCGTGTTTCCTCCATCAACCGCACCTACGATAGTTGATCTGCTACGTTGGGAATGGAGCGTTTTTTAGGCACTCAAATTCCTGCCAGGACCGACGCCCGATAGGAATCCTTGAAAAAGCAAATTTCAATCAGTCGGTTTCAGATCGTGTATGATGCTTCCAAACTTCATCGATTGCATGGCGTCTAACACTTCAACCCACACCACGATGGCCCCGCGAAAACTCAACGGGATGATCCTGCGGGATCATCGCTTCAAACTCCCTCTGGACTACACCCGGCCGCATGGAGAAACGATCGAGGTCTTTGCGCGGGAAGTTTGTCTCAGGGAAAAGGACGATGACAAAGATCTTCCCTGGATGATATTTTTCCAGGGCGGGCCGGGATTTGCCTCCCCTCGTCCCTCACTGAATTCGGGCTGGATCGGGGAAGTGCTTAAATCCCATCGTTTGCTGTTGCTCGATGATCGGGGAACGGGATTGAGCGCCCGGATTCTTCCGCAATCACTTGCCGGGTTTTCCACCCCCGGTGAACAGGCTGACTACCTCGTCCACTTTCGGGCTGACAACATCGTGCGCGACGCGGAGGCGATCCGCGAGGTGCTTCTGGGGCCGGATACGCAATGGAAGGGGATAGGGCAGTCCTATGGAGGGTTTTGCCTGCTCACGTATCTTTCCCTGCATCCCGAAAGTCTCTCCGGTGTCATCATCACCGGAGGAGTCGCCGGCATTAAACGTAAGATCGATGACATCTACCGCCTGACCTACCAACGCGTCATCGAAAAGAATGAAGGCTACTACTCTCGTTATCCCGAAGACGAGGAACTCGCGAAACGCATCGTCACCCACCTCGCCGGAAACGAGATATTCCTGCCCGGAGGCGCACGGCTGACGCCCCGTCGTTTGCAGCAACTGGGATTGCCTCTAGGCATGAGCGATGGACGTGAAACCCTGCATTATTTGCTCGAAACCGCCTTCATCGAGGGAAGTGATGGTCCAGAACTCAGCTTCGATTTTCTCAAGGCAGTTGAGAACCAAACAAGCTATGAAACGAATCCGATTTTCTGCCTTCTCCATGAGGCCGTCTACGCGGAAGGCTACGCGACCCAGTGGGCTGCGGAGAGACTGCGCGAGGAGTTTCCCAAGGTGGGAATCGAAGGGAGTGATCGATTCGTTTTCACGGGCGAAATGATTGCGCCATCGATGCTCGATGATTATTTTGAGCTCACCTCACTCAAGGAGTGTGCCGAAATTCTGGCGGAAAAAGCGGACTGGGCTCCGCTCTATGATCTTGATCGCCTGTCAAAGAACGAAGTTCCCGTCGCCGCGATTTCCTACTATGGCGATATGTATGTTCCCATTGAGCTGTCGGATGAAACAGCGCGCCATATTCCCCGCTTCAATCTGTGGGTCACCAACGAATGGGAGCACGATGGCATTCGTGCCGATGGCGCTCGTATCGTTGCGCGCCTTCTGGAGATGTTGCACGAGGATTAAGGGGACTGTACGGAGTTCAGTTGCCTGGGCGATCACGCGTGAAACGAAAGTGTCTCAAACGTGGATTTCTGAGAAACTGAATTTTAGCTCAGCGGCAAACGCGAGTCAACAGATCCGCCGATTTGCGAAAGTACCAGACGCAGGATTGCCTATGAAATAAAGGAAATGGAAACACTTAAGAAATGTCGCCTGATCCGAAGGGTACAGTTTTAGGCGAATTGGACCCGTAAATTCCAATCGTCGGAACTTTTGGCAAGTTTCGCTACGTGAACGCGATGTATCGGACGATGCAAAATCTTCCGATACCGACCTTTTATCGAGAACCGTCCTTAAAACCGCGCCACTCTCGCTTGATCCCGAAATTTGACCGCGAAATCAGGGCGCTGAGAACTGACTAGTCCAGTGGTAAGACCTGGATGTCCTTGAACTTCACGAGGAGCTTGTTGCCCGAGTGCATCTGCATGATGAGGTGGCCCGGCTCGACGACGGGATCGTTTTCGAGTTCGCTGATCCTGGTTCCATTGAGCCAGGTGACGACATGTCCGCCCTGGGCGAGGATTTCCATTTCGTTCCAGTCGTCGAGCTTGTAGGCCTTTTCGACGATGGCGGCGTCGGGCTTGCTGATCCAGGCACGACCGTAGCTTTCGTAGATGCCGCCAGTGTTGTTGCGTGGATCCACTTCGATCTGGAGGCCATGGGCGCGGTCCGGCTTCTCGATATGGCCGCGGACGTAGAAGCCGCTATTGCCTTCGAGGGACTTGAAGGTGAATTTCACTCGAAGGTTTTTGTATTTCTTGTCGGAAACGAGAAGCCCGTAGAGCTTGGCCGCGGTTTGGGTTTTTCCGATGATGGCTCCGTCTTCGATGATCCATTCTCCGTCCCCGACCTGGTGCCAACCGGTGAGAGTCTTTCCATCGAAGAGTGACTGCCAGACTGGCTTAGGGGGCTTGGCGGCGGAGGCTCCGCCCCAGCTGCTGTCGGCGGCGGCGCGGGCGCCCTTTTCGGTGAGGATGATGGAGTTGGAGTCGCCCTGGGACTTGGTTGCCTCGATGGTGTGACCGAGGGCCTTGAGCTTCTCGACCATGTCTGCGTGGGCGGGGTCGGCGGCACCGGTGAAGCGAACGCGTTCGGGGAACCACTCGTGGTCGGTGCGGGGGGCATCGACGGCTTCACGCAGATCCATTTCGAAGTCGATGACGTTGACGACCATGCAGAGGACGGTGTTGATGATGGTGCGGCCGCCGGGGCTTCCGGTGACGAGGTAGGGCCTGCCGTCCCTGGCGACGATGGTGGGGCTCTGGGAACTGAGCATGCGCTTTTCGGGGACGATGAGATTGGCGGGGGTGCCGATGGTGCCCTTGCGGTCGGTGATGCCGGGTTGCTTGTTGAAGTCGCCCATCTCATTGTTGAGGAGGAAGCCGGCGCCGGTGACGACGATTCCGGAGCCGTAGCTCATTTGGAGGGTCGTGGTGTTGGAGACTGCCATGCCGTCGCCATCGACGACGCTGAAGTGGGTTGTCTCAGGGCTTTCCTTTGCCATTGTGATCGGCGGACCGAGGGATTCACTCGGGGTTGCTTTGTCGAGATTGATGGTGGCGGCGAGTTCCTTGGCGAACGCCTTGGTAGTGAGACGTGAGGGGATGTCGATGAAGTCGGCGTCGCCGAGATAGGCGGCCCGGTTGGCGTAACCTCGGCGCATCGCTTCGATCATGAGGTGGTTGGTCTCGGGGGACCAGCGGCCGAGGGATGCGAGGTCGTAGTTCTCGAGGATCTGGAGCATCATCGCGAGGGTCGTGCCGCCGGAGCTCGGAGGGGGCGGGCCATACACGTCGAAGCCGCGGTAGGTGAAGTGGATCGGGACGCGAGGGCGAGCCCGGTAGCGCGCGAGGTCTTCGAGGGTGATGAAGCCGCCGCCGCGTTCCATCTCGGCGGCTAAGAGTTCCGCGGTCTTGCCGGTGTAAAATCCATCAGTTCCGTGGTCGGCGATACGCTGGAGGGTTGCGCCGAGGTCGGGGAGAATGATGTGGTCACCGGCTTTCCAGGCGGATCCATCTGGTTTGGAGTAGACGCGTTTGAACTCCTCGTTGGTCGATGATGTCAGCACGTTGTTAAGGGTGCTGGCGAGGCCTCCGTGGATTTTGAATCCATCAACGGCGAGGCGGATGGCGGGTTCGACGAGGTCCTTCCAGGGCAGGGCTGCGTAGATTTCGTGGGCGAGGGAGAGCCCGCGGACGGATCCCGGGACACCGACGAAGCGGTGGTTCTTACGGTCGCCGCCTTCCAAGAACATTTCGGGAGTGGCGGAGAGGGGGGCTTTTTCACGGTAGTCGATCAGAATGGGGTCGCTGCCGTCG
>Ga0222672_1000792_pt1 | contig 10666 bp, 7 predicted proteins | sample AntAcemetagen799_FD_179810 | JGI IMG/M metagenome (GOLD analysis project Ga0222672, IMG submission 179810) | Saline water microbial communities from Ace Lake, Antarctica - #799 | ecosystem: Environmental > Aquatic > Non-marine Saline and Alkaline > Saline | place: Antarctica: Ace Lake | collected...
TTTGTCTTCGGTAGATGTGGGTTATCACAAATTATTTGTTCGGACAAAAGATGAAAACGACAAGTGGAGTTTGATTTATATGCAAGGAGTTTACAAAGCTGGAACACCCACCGCAATAGTCCCTTTACCCGACTTAACCCAGATGGAATATTACTTTGATACCGATCCTGGTTTTGGCAATGGGTTTCAAATTCCTTTTACAGCAGATAGCTTGATCAGCGTTGATTTCGATGCAGATTTGTCTTCGGTAGATGTGGGTTATCACAAATTATTTGTTCGGACAAAAGATGAAAACGACAAGTGGAGTTTGATTTATATGCAAGGAGTTTACAAAGCCGAATTGCCCACAACGGGTCAGCCGTTACCTGATTTGGTTAAAATGGAGTACTTTTTTGATCTTGATCCAGGGTTTGGCCTTGGTACGGATATTCCGATTACTCCAGACAGCTTATTGAATCAGGATTTTAATGCTGACATGACTTCATTGTCAGTAGGAACTCACCAACTGTTTGTAAGAGTTAAAGATGAGAATCATCATTGGTCGTTGGTTTACACAGAAGAAATTGAAAAAGTAAATGCCAACCAATGGCAAGGGACGGTTGATGTGGATTGGAACAATGCGGCCAACTGGCAATTCGACATCCCAATTTCAACAGAAAATGTAAGTATTGATGAAAATATGCCTCGCTATCCTGAAACGAATTCTGGAGCAACAGCAGAATGTAATAATTTATTTATCAATCCTGGAGGAAGTTTAATAATACCTGTAAACAATGCAATTACTATTAGTGGAAATTTGCTACTTAGTGGAGACTTAAGTATTAAATCCGACGCAAATGGTTCGGGTTCATTAATTGAAGATGGAAACCCTTTTGTTATAGGAAATTTATCTGCCGAACGCTTTATTACAGCCTCTCAATGGCATGGTATATCCTCCCCCTTAAGAGGCACAAATGCAAATGCATTCTACCTTAATGGTAATCCTGATGTATGGCTTAAAGAATGGAATGAAACTACAGAAGCCTATGAATATATTACAGATATTAATACTCCTCTTGCTGATATGGAAGGGCTGTTTATTTGGATTGGAGGAGCTGTTGATCAAACATTTAGCATTGTTGGAGATTTGCGAAGTGGGGAAATTGGTGCAGATGAAAATTTAGTACGTTCTGCTCCAAGTGCCAATAGTGGATGGAACTACGTTGGAAATCCTTTTACATCAGCCATCGACTGGAATGCTTCCGCAGGATGGACAAAAACAAATGTGGATAACACTATTTATATTTATAATTCACCCAATTGGGCAACATGGAACGGAAGCATAGCTACCAATGGTGGGTCACAATACATTGCCATGGGTCAGGGTTTTTTTGTAAATGTATCTGAGGGAAACTCTACCGGAACTCTGAAAATGGACAATGGTGTTAAGGTTCATAACAATGTTGCTTTTTTGAAACAAGTGGAATCTTTAATAGATTACCAAATACGTCTTGAACTATCAGGTAATAGTTTTAAAGATGAAACTGTAATACTTTTAAGCGAAGGTGCTAGCGAAGATTTTGATAATGAAATAGATGCGCACAAACTTTTTAGTTTTAATACAGATGTTCCGCAAATTTACTCAACGGCTAATGATTTTATGGCAGTTAATGCCTTGCCGCTTTCAACAGCAGAAATCTCAATTGATGTTCGTGGAGCCGATGGTTCAGAAATGGAGATATCACTAACGGAAAATACTAAACTTGGCAATATTTTTCTTAAGGATAATTTTACAAATATTCATACAAATCTGGAAAATGAGACTTATACCTTTAAGTATATATCTGATATAACTGACAGATTTACAATATATTTCACAGTTGTTGGTCTGGAAAATAATCTTATTGAATCATTTAAGATTTATTCCTATAAAAAAGAAATAAATGTTATAATTCCTCAGAGTCAGAATGCTGAGATATTTATTTACAATCTAACCGGACAAAACATAGTTCACAAAAAAGGACAGTCAGGATTAAACAGCATTTCAATAGACAAGATTGGGTATTATGTAGTAAAGGTTGTTAACAGCACTTCAATTACTACCAAAAATGTTTTTATTAATTAGAAGAAATAACCTATCAATTCAATAATATATGAAAAAAATTATCAGCATAGTTACAGTTCTTCTTTTCTGTTTATTGCCAGTTATAACAATTGCGGAGGAATCAGGTGGCCCTCCTGATCCAGGAGGAGATCCCACCGGAGGTAGTCCTCCATTAGGAGGTGGAGCGCCAATAGGAAGCGGACTTACCATACTTATTGGACTTGGAGTGGCTTATGGAGGAAGAAAAACTTATAAATTTTATCAGGAGAAAAGGAAGTAACTTGATTCAGTGCAATAAAACTGTAAATACAAATAATCTTTGATACCCAGTTATTAAGTAAAGCTTAATTGTTGGACTCAGCCGGAAGCAAATTCAAACGCATTGTCTTGATGGGCATACTTTACACCGTATCTGGCAGATTTATATATGATTCCAATTGAGCTTGTCGCTGTTATCCATCTTTTAGGCGTAAGAGCAAAACTGTTTGAGCCAGCTATACTTCTAAAGGCATCGAATTCGATGGGTTTAGAAATAGATTACTTTTTTTGATTGCCGAGACTAATTTCGCGGCTGCTGTAAAAAAAAATAAAAAAACCACAAGCAAAAAATAATTGAGCGGTGTGAAAACTCAATAGTGGGGTATAGTTTAATTCAGGATTTTTATTGAGAAACTACAAGAAATCCTATTTATTTCCAGCAGAGCATTCTTCTGTTGATAGCTACATTTTACATGATTGGATTCTTTGCATTTTCGAGTTCTTCAATAAATACATGCATATTTGAAGAGGGATTATCGTACAACTTTAATCCTTTGGCACGTTCAGAAGCTTGATTGCTATTTTCTGACAGCTTTATTTCAAGCTGAAAATCAATAACGCCTTTTTTATAGGTATTTCTGTTTCTATTGTTTAGTTCCCGAATACATTTGTCAGTTGAAATATTTGCCTTCTGATTTTTATAGTGTAGCAGAAACCAGAGTTCAATTGAAGGGTTTGAAGCAATTATTATTACAGAATTAATGGATTTTAATTTTTCTAAAACATAAGGTAAATCAGCATCATACATTAAAAAGTCCTTATCTTTTTCGTGTGTAGGTTTCCCTTGCTTGCTGTTTTTTATAATTCTGTGTGATATTTTATTTCCAACTATTTTAGGAACAATTTCGATTGGTATTCTGTATTTTGAACGAAGAAAACATACGTAAGCTACTTCTGTTTCTCCTTCGCAGAAAACCCAAAAGTGAGGGTTTATCTTTTTCCCTTTTGACGCATTTCTTTTACTGGCCATTGAACAAAGATTTGATTTTTTCATTCGAATCGTCTATAAAAGGAATTGCATCAAAACGGCCTTGTAAATATGCTTTTTCTAAATCCATTGTATCACGAAAATCGCTGTAATCGTAAAGCGAATACAAATCAGTTGAACCATCTTGATTTTTATTTGCAAAGTAAATCTGGTCTTTTCGCACAAGCTTTAAATTTAAAAAGCGGGTATTGTGCGTGGTACATAATAGTTGTGCTTTGTCACCGTTTCTAAAAATATTGAAAAGATATTCAATTATTTTCGGGTGCAAACTGTCTTCTATTTCATCAATTAAAAGCACTTTATTATGTTTTACTACGTCAAGAATTGTCAGCATAATAAAAAACATCTTGATAGTGCCTTGTGACTCTTCGGTAAGAAAATCAAAAGCAACCGATGGATCAGCTTTGTGATACGTTCTAATTTGTAAATAATCCTGGACAACATCTTCAACAGTTAATGTCATGGCTTGAGCATCAGCTTTATAATGCTTGCCAGCCTTTTTCAAAACTTTTATTTTTACATCAACAATATCACTATCAGCAATTTTGATCGCGTTAACGAGCTGTTGTTTGTTCTGATTAGAAAGGGTTTCGATTGCTGACGCTCCAAACCCTATATAATCCAATATAAACTGACTGTGAAAATAGTTAAAAATTTCTTTTCCAATTTCTCTATCCATTTGACTGGCTCGGGAAATATACAAGGTTTTCTCTGAGGTGTTTTCAGCAACGTCCATTGGGCGCCTTATTTGGTCACCGAAGCTATATTTCTCTTTTTTAGTTTTTCCCAAGCGTTCATCTCGTGTAAAGATTTCCTTTATTCTTCCTTTGGGGTAAAAATAAAGACTTTCAGTGATAATTTTTTGACGTGTTAATGTAAAGGAATATTCGTACTCGATGCCTTTACTAACAAATCGGATGAAATAAGTACTCGGTTTATTGCTAAAACCATCAAATTTAAAAGGCTGAAAATTGTAAACCGTATTTTCGTTATGCTGGTGAGATTCAAATACTAAAGCGTTACAAAAGCGGATTGCTTTTATAACATTACTTTTCCCAGAAGCATTTGCGCCATAAATAGCCAAAGTTTTTAAAATCGGCGTTTTATCAAACTCAAATAAATTGTTATTTAGCGCTCTGGCGTTTGCCGATTTTAAATTAGCTGCTCTAAAATCAAGAGTTATTTCATCTTTGATAGAGAAAAAGTTACCAATGCGAATTTCTAATACCATTTTAAATCCTGTATTTGTAATATTCTTGCAAATATAGTGAATAAATTCAACAAAAATCAAAACTATTCATTTCCACCTACATATCTGCTTGATATTCGCCTAAACAAGTGGTCGAAGTCGCGTAAAATGACGGGAACAGTAAAATCCGCTGCTCCTGAAATTGGTAAATCAAGTTGTTCGTTTGAAGTTTTTATAATGTATCGGTAAGCACCACTACCAGAATGCATTGCTACAACGCCATTGGTTGTAATAAGTTTTGTATAGTTTAAATCAATATTTAACAAGCCTGATGTTAAAATATAGTTTACAATTGAATCATAATCAGGATTTTTAATGGGCTGACAATTAATTGTTGTGTCAAGATAAATGTGCTTTTGGAGTTGTACAGAATCTCTTTTAGGATTTTTGGGTAGCACAATTCTATAACAAATCTGTTTGTTTGAGCATTCAATTTCTTTTGTTTCAAATGGCGGCCTCAGATAGGATTGAACGCTATAAACTTTGATAAAACTTTCCTGATTTTCAGTTGGTTTTTGAGCAAAACTGAATCGAGTTCCTAAAAATAGTATCAAAAAACCGGTGATAAATTGTATTGTAAATTGCATTATTTTGAGTTTCAACCTATCCCATGCTAATTATAATATTGTATTTATCTAAAAGTCCGGAAACGCCTGATGTAGAAAATTTTGCTTTTTTTATCCGATTGGTCTCAGGATCAATAGAATAGTTGTAAGCAGTTCTAAAATCTGCTTTTTCAAGAATAGTGTTGTCGAATGTGGCCCTGGTCAGGTCGCAGTTTTCGAAAATTGCACTCGTCAAATCGCCTTGCGTGAAGTCGGTTTCCTGCAATTGTGAGTTTTTGAATACCATTTTCTTCATTTTTATCTTGAAAAAGGAAGAATGGTTTAAAATACTGTTGTTAAAACTGAATGCAAGCCCAAACGGATTACAATCGTCAAAACGAAGTCCCAGCATTTTGCAATCTTTGAAAATTATATCGCGAAAGGAAGTTTTAACTAGCTTCATCAAACTTAAATTGCAGCCAATAAACGCACAGTCAGAAAACTTGATGTCAGAAAAGTCAGCATTGGAAAAGTCGCAGTCTTTGAAAGTGCAATTTTCGTATTCGTCATGCGATAGCGGACTTTTCGTGAAATCAATTTTGTCAAAAATTTTATCTTCTATGTAGTTCTGGTTCATCTTGGTAATATACCTATTGTATTGAAGCTATTTAAAATAATAATATTCAAATAGTTACTAATATAACTCTCTTATGTGCTTTACAAATTTATTCCGAATAAATAGCCGACTAAAGCTGTCAATCCCATAGCGACTGTTCCCCAAAATGTAATTCTTATAATAGCTTTTTTAACACTAGAGCCACCAGCTTTGGCGGCTAACCCTCCCAAAACAGTCAGGAAAACAATGGCAAAACCGTATAAATAATACTCCATATTTTGAAGTGGCAGAAATAATACAACGATCAGCGGAAGCACTCCTCCAACCGTAAATGCTGCGCCAGAAGCAAAAGCAGCTTGTATTGGTTTTGCTTGGCTTATTTCATTAATTCCCAATTCATCTCTAACGTGAGCAGCTAAAGCATCGTGTTCCGTAAATTCTTTTGCAACTAAAAACGCTGTTTCTCTTTTCAATCCTCTCTTTACATAGATTTCAGTCAAATGCTGCAATTCAAATTCCGGCGTTTCTCTTAGTTCCAATTTTTCACGTTCAATATCAGCTTTTTCCACGTCTGTTTGCGAACTCACCGAAACATATTCTCCGGCTGCCATTGATAAAGCACCGGCAACCAAACCTGCCAGCGTGGCCAAAATAAGCGGCTCTCTTGTAACGCTCGCTGCCGCAACTCCTATGGCAAGACTTGCAGTAGATAGAATCCCATCATTGGCTCCAAGAACTGCTGCCCTCAGCCAATTACTGCGGTGAATGAAATGATTGTCCAAATAATTGTCTAAACTAACTTCTTTCTCAATCATTTTTAGTTTGGTATTTTTTAAATTTCATTTAAAGTTCAAAAAAATCGTATTTCGAGCAGTTAAAAGTACTAAAAAATCGTTCTGGTTAGTTTTATGGTTTTGTTTTCCGAGCGATAAGCGACTGTTATATTTAGAATTGCCGAATAAAAAAACCTGCATATTCCATTTACAATTTCTTGTAAAATAGACTACACAGGTTTAATAAGCAGCTAAAGCTGCAAAATCTTTTGTCTTATGCTTCGGCAGTAGGGCCGCCAAGCGAGAAAGGAGCCATATTTTCGTGGCTTGGTGCATCTTTTATTGGGCCGTGAATCGACTCATATTTTTTAAGGTTATCCACCAGCGCTTTGTACAATCTTTTAGCGTGTTCTGGCGTGAGAATGATACGTGATTTCACTTTGGCTTTTTGCACACCTGGCATAAGCTTCACGAAATCAATAATAAACTCAGATTGTGAATGGGTAATAATGGCGAGGTTGGAATAGATGCCTTCGGCAACTTCTTCGCTCAGCTCAATGTTAATTTGATTTTTATTTTTATTTTCAGCCATATTATTGGGTATTAAAAAAGCAGTTAAGTCGGTTGAGAAATCAACGCTGACTTAACTGCTTTTGGTTATTTCATGAAATTACTTTTTCGATGTTTCGGGCTTTAAAGTGCGTGAAGCAGCTTCCATAACGGCTTCGTATTCGGCACGTGAGCCAACGATCAGATCGTCATACTCACGCAATCCTGTACCAGCAGGAATCTTATGGCCAACAATAACGTTTTCTTTCAAGCCTTTTAGCTCATCACATTTAGCATTGATTGACGCCAAGGTCAGCACCTTAGTCGTTTCCTGGAAGGAAGCGGCTGAGATAAAGCTGTTGGTTTGCAGTGAAGCACGCGTAATACCTTGCAGAATCTGGAAGGCTGTTGCGGGTTTTGCTTCTCTGGCTTCAGCCAGCTTTTTGTCTTTACGTTTCAGCAAGGAGTTTTCATCGCGTAATTTGCGGGCAGTGATAATTTGGCCATGCTTCAGATTATCTGAGTCGCCTGGTTCAACAATCACTTTTTTGCCAAAGATCTCGTCATTTTCTTCCTGGAAGTCAATTTTATTAATCAACTCACCTTCAAGGAATTTTGTATCGCCTGGGTCTTCTACCGAAACTTTACGCATCATCTGACGAACGATAACTTCAAAGTGCTTGTCGTTAATTTTTACACCCTGCAAGCGATAAACCTCTTGCACTTCGTTCACAATGTATTCCTGAACCTTCATCGGCCCTTTGATGGATAAGATGTCGGCCGGCGTGGTAGCACCTTCTGAAAGTGGCATGCCAGCTTTCACAAAGTCATTTTCCTGTGCCAGAATTTGTTTGGAAGTGGCAATCAGATAGCTTTTCTCTTCACCTGTTTTGGAAGTAACGATAACTTCACGGTTGCCACGTTTCAGCTTTTTACCGAATGAAACTACACCGTCAATTTCCGATACTACGGCAGGATCTGAAGGGTTACGGGCTTCAAAAAGCTCAGTAACACGTGGAAGACCACCAGTGATATCACCAGATTTTCCGATAGCGCGCGGAATTTTCACCAGCATACCACCGGCTTTAACTTTGTCGCCTTCTTCAATCACAATGTGCGAGCCAACAGGAATGTCATACGATTTGATGACTTCATTATGCTTGTCAAGAATTTTAATTGTTGGGTTTTTAGACTTTTGTCTACTTTCAACAATTACTTTCTCATTATAGCCGGTTTGTTCATCCGATTCAATACGGTAAGTGAGGCCTTCAATAATGTTTTCAAAGCTTATTTTTCCTTCAAACTCAGAAAGAATTACAGCGTTGTAAGGGTCCCAGTCGCTTATGAAATCACCTTTTTTCACTTCACTACCATTTTTCACATACAGGTTTGCGCCATAAGGAATATTACCGGAAGTGAGGACGATACCGGTTTTTTTATCTACAATCTTCATTTCAGCCGAACGACCGAGTACGATTTCGATAGCTTTATCGTCTTTAGTGAAATCAACGGAACGTAGCTCATCAATTTCTAGGATACCGTCAAATTTGGCAATAATTTTTGATAAAACGGCTACATTAGAAGCCGTACCCCCAACGTGGAATGTACGCAAGGTAAGCTGTGTACCAGGTTCACCGATCGACTGCGCGGCAATAACACCTACGGCTTCACCTTTTTGAACCAGCTTGCCTGATGAGAGGTTACGTCCGTAGCAGTTGGCGCACACACCGCGTTTTGATTCGCAGGTAAGTACCGATCTGATTTCAACATTTTCAATGGCTGATTCTTCAATTACTTCAGCAATTTCTTCTGTAATTTCTTCGCCACCTAAAATGATGAGTTCGCCTGTTGAGGAATCGTAAATATCATGTAGTGCAACACGTCCAAGAATACGGTCGTAAAGTGACTCAACCACTTCTTCACTCTTTTTTAAGGCAGAAATGGTTAGTCCGCGAAGTGTACCACAGTCTTTTTCGTTGATAACAACGTCCTGAGCCACATCCACCAGCCTACGTGTAAGATAACCGGCATCCGCAGTTTTAAGGGCGGTATCGGCCAAACCTTTACGGGCACCGTGAGTAGAGATAAAATATTCAAGAACCGATAGCCCTTCCTTAAAGTTGGAGAGGATTGGATTTTCAATAATTTCACCTCCTGTAGCGCCTGATTTCTGCGGTTTCGCCATCAAACCCCTCATTCCTGAGAGCTGACGAATCTGCTCTTTTGAACCCCTCGCACCTGAATCAAGCATCATAAATACTGGATTAAAGCCTTGGTCGTCCTGAGTAAGTTGCTGCATCACCGTATTGGTAAGGCGTGAGTTGGTATGTGTCCAGATGTCGATAATCTGGTTATAGCGTTCGTTATTGGTAATGAAACCCATATTGTAGTTAGCCAATACTTCTGTTACTTCTCCGTTGGCCTGCTCGATAAGCTCTTCTTTCATTGCCGGAATTTTAACGTTTCCGAGATTAAAAGAAAGTCCACCTCTGTATGCCATTTGGAAGCCCAAATTTTTAATAGCATCCAAGAAGGTAGCGGTGGTTGCTGTTCCCAGCTCTTTTACCATCTTACCGATGATATCGCGTAAGGATTTCTTTGTAAGTAGCTGGTTAACAAAGCCAAATTCCTCAGGAACTACCTCATTAAAGAGGACGCGTCCTACAGAAGTTTCAATCATCTGTTCAACCAACTGACCTTTTTCTTTCATCTTCGCTTTTACATGAATAATAGCGTGCAGGTCAACTCTATTCTCGTTATAAGCGATAATCACTTCTTCCGCAGCATAAAAGCGCTTTCCTTCACCTCTTACGGGATGGTCTTCGGTGTGTTTACGCGGTTTGGTGATATAGTATAGTCCTAAAACCATATCCTGTGATGGTACGGTGATAGGAGCACCATTGGCAGGATTTAAAATATTATGAGAAGCCAACATCAATACCTGAGCTTCAAGGATAGCGGCATTTCCAAGTGGCACATGCACAGCCATTTGGTCACCGTCAAAGTCAGCATTAAAAGCTGTACACACAAGTGGGTGAAGCTGAATGGCTTTGCCTTCCACCAGTTTTGGCTGGAAAGCCTGAATACCCAAACGGTGAAGGGTAGGAGCACGGTTAAGCATAACCGGATGTCCTTTCAAAATGCTTTCCAAAATATCCCAAACTACAGGGTCTTTGCGGTCAACAATTTTCTTGGCCGACTTCACTGTTTTTACGATACCGCGTTCAAGCATTTTGCGAATGATGAACGGTTTAAACAGCTCGGAAGCCATATCTTTTGGAAGTCCGCATTCATTGAGGTTCAGGTTTGGACCTACCACAATTACTGAACGGCCTGAGTAGTCAACACGTTTACCCAACAAGTTTTGGCGGAAACGACCTTGTTTACCTTTAAGGCTGTCGCTCAGTGATTTAAGCGGACGATTCGATTCTGTTTTTACAGCACTGGCTTTACGTGAGTTATCAAACAAAGAATCAACAGCTTCCTGCAACATACGTTTTTCATTACGCATAATTACATCTGGAGCTTTGATTTCGATGAGGCGT
>Ga0222672_1000793_pt1 | contig 10649 bp, 8 predicted proteins | sample AntAcemetagen799_FD_179810 | JGI IMG/M metagenome (GOLD analysis project Ga0222672, IMG submission 179810) | Saline water microbial communities from Ace Lake, Antarctica - #799 | ecosystem: Environmental > Aquatic > Non-marine Saline and Alkaline > Saline | place: Antarctica: Ace Lake | collected...
CGGGACGATATCAATGAGTTGAGCGATGAAATATCTTACGGAGAATGAAAAAACACATCCAATTTTATAAGTATTTACTGCTTTCTTTAGCGCTGTTTTTTATTGGAAATTTATTAGTTGCCCAAATTCCAGAGCAGCCACAGCCACCGCGGCTTGTCAATGATTTTGCCAATATCCTTAGTGCCGAGGAGCAAATGCAATTGGAGCGCAAATTGGTAAACTATAACGACACCACTTCAACGCAAATTCTTGTAGTTTTAGTGGCTGACTTGGCTGGATATGATGAGGCTGACTTTGCCTTTCGCCTGGGCGAAAAGTGGGGCGTAGGTCAAAAAGGCAGTAACAACGGTGCTGTCATTCTGATAAAACCAAAAACAGAACGCGAACGCGGAAAAGCTTTTATTGCTACCGGTTATGGTTTAGAAGGTTTGATCCCAGATGCGTTGGCCGATAGAATTGTGGAGCAGGACATGATTCCTGCCTTTAAAAATAATAATTACTTTGAGGGTTTGTGGCTCGGCACAGATGCTATTATGGGTTTAGCTTCAGGTGCTTACACTGCTGAAAGATATGATCAGCCGCAGGGAGCTGCTTGGTTTATTCCAATTCTGGTATTATTTATCGTGTTTTTTATGATGCGAATGGGCAGGTCGGCCAATCATATTGGAGGAAAAAGAAGCAATTTGCCTTTCTGGACCGCACTTTTTTTGGCCAGTCAAGCTGGACGTTCGCATAGCGGAAGCTGGCAAAACTTTTCAGGTGGTTCAGGCGGTTTTGGCGGCGGCGGAGGTAGCTTTGGTGGATTTGGCGGAGGAAGCTTTGGCGGCGGAGGAGCTGGAGGAAGTTGGTAAACGGCTGAGGCTATGTTCAGTTAGGAATTGAGGATTGTTGGGTTTTTCGCTTTCACCGGAGTTGGATTAGATTGATTTTTTACTGAAACCCTTATTGAATAAGCCTTTGTTGACTTTTTTGTTTTTTGCTGCCCTTTTTTTCGTTATTCCTTTTAGTCATTTTCTTCGTAGTAATAGGAGTAGTCGATTCCTCTCATAAACATTTCGCGATCGTTTATTTTACTGGTGAGCGCATTATTCATAAGAGTTTTTAGAACACTATTATTTGTTGGACTTAGCATCATTGCGTTTATATAGTCTCGCTTGCTTATTTTGCTCCAATCTACGCATTTTTTTAGGCGTTTTTTTAATATCAGATCCAACCATATTCGGGCGCTTCTGCCATTGCCTTCCATAAATGGGTGTGCAATGTTCATTTCCACATATTTGTTGACGATTTCATCATAAGTAGCTTCTGGCATATCGTCTATATGCTTTAGTGTGTCGCCTAAAAAGTGTGAGGTGGCAAATTGAAAACCACCTTTTGAAATATTTTTTTGCCTGATTTGTCCCGCAAAATCATACAATCCACCAAACAAATAAGCGTGTATTTGTTGCAAACCTTTTGTTGTGCCAACTTCTATGCTGTTGATAAAAGAACTTTCGAATAGCAAATACGCTTTTGTTTTGCTTTTTCCATCTATACTTTCATCACTGAATGTAAACCATTCTATAAACCGGTTGGCCTTTTTGCTCGGAAATTCTTTGCCTAAGGCAATAATTCCGGCATAATCTAGCATATCGGCCAATCGCTTTTTGCCATCAGGAGCAAGAAATTTCAACTGGGTAGTAGCGCTAACCACTTCACTATTTTCTTTTTTTAATTTGGCTTTAAGATATTTCCAATAGTTACGGGTTTTTGTGTAGTCGTCTTGGTCGGTAAGCAAAGCCACAATATCCAAAACACTAAACCACCATTTGGCGTTTTGTTCGTCCCAGACGGCCCGCACTTTGCGGTCGTCAAAAAAACGTATGGATATTTTCGCATTACTCATAATTTTAACTTTATCTGTTCTGTCACGCTGTTATTTTTCGTTCAAAGTTAGGAGAGTTTTTTATCTTTTTTTGCATTAAACGGGGTCACTTTAAAATAAACGCGAATGGTGATGGTGGCTGTATGAAATCATTGGGGTTTGTGGGCTACTTTCCTGTACAGTTACATAGTGCTTGATGCGTTGTAGAATGGTTAAATAATCAACTAATATACAATGTTATATGTCGGGTATTATAGCCTTTTATTTTATTTTTTTTTCTAAAAATGTCAAATCATTATTAATTAATGCAGCCAGACAATCTCTTACATCCGATTCAGTTTGTCCAGTTATGTCAGTCAAATAGTCGTCGTCCATTTTTTTCGTCAAACCGAAGAACTTTTTTACCAATTTCGGTCTTTTGAAAAATATATACCATTCCTTTTCATCAACAGCGGAAACTGTAAGTCCGTTTTTATTATCTTTATTCTCAATTTCTAATGAAGGTGAATAATATATTTCATTTTCATTTTTCAACTTCATTTCTTCAAGAAATTTAGTCCAAGGAATTCTTTCAAAGGATTCCATTATCTTGTCTTTCTCAATTTCACCCATTTCAATAATGTCTTTTTTAAATGGGTCACAAAAAGATGCTCTAAAATTCATATTTACTTTTTTAAATGTTTAACGACATTGATCCTGCCAAACCACAGTATTTCCCCTTTTCCAAAAAGCCAACTTATCTTTTGCTTTTTGCACTTATTGCGCTGCGGTATTCCGAGGGAAGTTTTCCGCTAAATTTTTTGAATGAGGCCACAAAAGTTGATCGCGAGTTAAAGCCACAGGTTTCTGCTATTCCTTCAATGCTATAGTCGTCAAACGCATGACTGTGAAATAGTTTTGCCACTTTCGCGCAGCGGTAATCGTTCAAAAAAGCATGAAAGTTTTTGCCGAAGTGTTCGTTAATCAGTTGCGATAAATACTTGGTGTTAGTGCCTGCCAATTCCGCGATATCATCAATTTTTACCCGTGGATTGGTAAAGGGTTCTTGCTCTTTCATTACATAGAGTAATGAAGCAACCAGCTCTTCTTTCAAATCGTTGCATAAACAAGATGATTGGTATTTTTTTTCTGTTTCATCAGTTTTTATTTTGCCCTCTGTAACTTCAACAATTGGTGATTCTTTAGATACTGACGGAAGTGTTAAGTCGCAGTTATAAAGCTCGTTATCCTCAAAACGAATGCCAAAATAAGCCAATCCAATATTCAATATTAATAAAGCGAAAATAAAAAGTGTGCTGCTCAAGCTTTCTCCATTTGCGTGCATAAAGCGGTGGCTGATTAGCAGCAGAATAAAAACAAAAAAACTTGCAGCAAATAGCTGGATGCCATTAATATAAACCTTTAGTTCTCCACATATTGACGCTGACATCTCGCGAAAGAATTTTCTGTAAAGCTTTATTCCATATCCTATATACAACAGTAATTGGAGGCCAATTATTGATTTAACGATGATTTCGATAAGCCAGGTTTGCTTTCCAGGAATATTTTTTAGCAAAAACACACCATAAACATTATCAAGGTATTCAGGGTGGTTGATGGATAAAAGTATCCAAAAAGGTAAAAGAAAAAGCAGCATCAACACAAATGGAATAAAATGCTTTAAATCAAAAGCTTTTAGTTTAAAGTGTTTGATTAGAAGTGATTTGTGGTGCAGATAAAAAAGTGGCACCAATGTAAGCCCAAAACAAAAAGCCAATGGAAATAGAATAAACAAGGTTGAATAATGCTCGAAGAGATGAAGGTGCACTAAAAAGCTTGTGATCCCAAAGGCCAACATAAAGAGGCCGAAAAGTAGTTTGGCAATGCTTTTTTCTTGAAAAAAATGGTATAAGCCATAAACAAAGAAACCTACCGACTGATAACTCAGCATCAACCACAATGAATGATTTAAAACTTCCATTTCGGTATGTAATTGGCAGATAATTTATCCTGCTTTATTCAACTTTTACTGTTAGCAAAGCCTTGATTCTGTTTCAAAACAGGCTTTAAACAATAGCTCAGCTAAAACATTACAAATATAGCACAAAATTCTTGTTTTTGAACAATAGATGAATAATAAAATAGTCTAATATACTCTATAATAGAGTATTAATATATGAAAATAGGTATTGAAATTCCGATTTGCTGAGGATAAACCAGACTTCAGCAATGTTTTAAAACAGAGAAAAAGGTTTGGATTCAGGTTTTGAAACACCTTATATTTTTTTACGGGTCTCAAGCGGGGTATTTTTGTTAAAGAAAAAAGGGGTTGAAAACCTTTTTAAATGAAACCGTTTTTTATAAAAACAATAAATTGAATCTTAACCAAATCCCAAAATCATGAAGCATTTTTTTAAAGCTTTAACAGTTGCTCTCATAAGCCTGTTAATGACGTTTGCGGTGATGTCTGAAGCAACAGCTCAGAATACAACACTTGCAGACGTTAAGAAAAACCGTGGTCTAAATGACGAGGATGTGCTGGCGGCAGCCAAAACATTTATGCCTCGTGGCGGACGCGATGAGTATTTTGCCTTTGTAGGTTCCGGCAATTCAGGAACAATGATCGTTTATGGATTGCCTTCGATGCGTATTTATAAATATGTAGGCGTATTTTCTCCTGAACCCTGGCAGGGCTATGGGTTTGATGACGAAAGCACCTTGATGTTGAAAAAAGGATCGCTTGACAATACCTTACTTAAATATGGTGATATGCGTTTTCCAGCATTGAGTGAAACGGAGGGCAAATACAACGGAAAATACCTGTTCTATTCTGATGGTGCCAATTCTAGAATCGCACTGCTGGGCCTTGATGATTTTGAAACAAAACAGGTTTTAATGCATCCATTGTTTATTAATGCTTATCCTGGCGTGGCCGTTTCCCAAAACAACGATTTTGTGTTTCAAAGCAGTGAATATCCAACTCCTTGGGACCATCGTGAAGCCAATGTGGAAACTGAATACGTAGAAAAATTCAAATCGGGCATCACAGCCTGGAAATTTGAAGATACGGATGGTGAAGCAGGTAGTGGACACCATGTTGGACGTATGCTTAAAGAAGAGTCTTTTACACTTGAATTGCCTCCACTTACACTCGGATTTTTTGACGTGGGACGGGGCGCTAATGATGGCCTCCTCGTTGGATTAGCCTCTTATGAAAATCAGAACTTCGTGTATATATATGACTACCTGAAAGCCCAAACACTTGAAACTGAAACCGTCAATGAGTTTGAAGTTATTCCTTTTGAAACAGCTATGGAAGCTGGTGTTTTTGCCTTAATTCCTGTCGATCAGGCGCCTATGAGTGTTAAGGTTGATCCAAGTGATAAGTATTTTATTACTGCAGCAAACAATGCGCAGGTTTTTGACTTTGCCAAGCTAAAAACTGTTCTCGAACAAAAAACTTTTGAGAGTGATATCCTTGGTATACCACAAATTAATGTTGAAAGTGTGCTACATGGCTCACTAAATCTTGGAAGCAAAGTGGTTGATTTAGCTTTCGATTACCGCCCCAACGTGGCTTATGCCTCTGTTTATAACGACAAAAAAATCGTGCGCTGGAACTATGAAACCCTCGCTGTGGAGCATTCATTAGACCTTACTTTTAAGCCTGGTCAGCTGATGACACCGCAAGGAAACTCCAATGAGCCACACTCCAATTATCTCACTGTTGTAAACAAAGAAGGCTTATTTGATAATATGATCAACAGCGGCCCAACACGCCCAAGTTATAATCACTTGATAGATATTTCTACAGATGATATGCGCGACATATATACCATGACCATTCCGCAAGCCAATATGTACGGCTCAGTGAGTGTGTTACGCACCACTATCAAGCCGATTATCCGCTACCCACTGGGGACAAATACCCGTACTGGCGAAATTTCTAGGTTTAAAACCGTTGCCGGACAAGAAAAAATTGAACGTGAAGGCAATCGGGTACATGTTTTTGGCACTTTGATTCGCTCACATATCACACCCGAAATTGTTGAAGTAGAAGAAGGTGATGTGGTTACTTTCCACCTTACAAACCTCGAAAGAGCTGAAGACGAAACCCATGGCTTCACAGTTTCTACTTATGGCGTTCATGGCAGTTTTGAGCCAGGAAAAACAGCTTCACTCACCTTTACAGCCGACAGAGCTGGTGTATTTCCATTTTATTGCACAGAGTTTTGTTCAGCGCTCCACTTGGAAATGGAGGGGATTTTCCTTGTAAAGCCAAAAGGTTATGTTGCCAATCCTGACGAAGTTGGAGGTGTTGTACTTACAGCCGAAGAGCTGGCCGGATATAAAAAGAACTACGAGGATAAAATCAAGGTTATCAATGAAACACAGGATGTTATCAATAGCGTGGTTACCTACCTCAAAGAAAACGATTACCAAAAATATCCTTATGTAGAGGCTTTGGTAGTTGATGCACTCGACCAATTGGAGCTGGCCAAAAAAGCCAAAGCCAATTACGAGCGCTATGCCGAAGAAGGCAAATGGAAGGACGCTTTCCTATGGGCTGAGCAGTATTTCCAATATCAGATTAAAACTGCTGATGTAGGTTTGCGCGCCAAGAAATTGTTGTCCGAACAAATCAGCATGTAATCATTAAGTTAATCACCAAGAAATAATGTGTTATGAAAAAATATAATCAATACACCAATCCTGGTCTTCTGATGGCTGTAATGGTCATTGCGGCAATGGCGCTAATGACTTCATGCGGCGACAAGGGAGGCAAATCAAAGGCTGGAGTTTCAGGAGCTCCTTATGGAAATGAATCGTTCGGCGAGGTAGTAAAACGTCGTGGCCTGAATGCCGATGATGTGCTGGCAGCAGCCAAAACCTATACGCCCGATAACCTTAAAGATGAATATATTGCACTCAACTCGGGTGGTCAGGCTGGTAACATGATTTTGTACACCGTGCCATCTATGCGTTTGGTAAAATATGTACCAACTTCTTCTCGCCAGCCCGAAAACGGATTTGGCTATAGCAAGGAAAGCCAAGAAGTACTGCAATCAGGTTATATCGACGGTCAGGTAATTGACTGGGGCGATACGCATCACCCAGGATTTTCTGAAACTAACGGAGATTATAATGGGAAATGGGCTGTTGTAAACGACAAAGCCAATCCACGTGTTTTTGTTATTTCGTTGGAAGACTGGGAGTTGAAACAAACCGTGAATAATCCTATTTTTAGAAGTAACCACGGCGGCTGTTTCTTTACACCAAACTCTGAATATATTGGCGAAGCAGCGCAATATCCTGCACCTTTAGACCGCAAATATCATCCGCTAACAGAATCCAACTTTAAAAAATATTGGCGCGGTGGAATTACTTACTGGAAATTCGACAACGAAATTGGTAAAATCGACGAAAAAAATTCCTTTACCATGGAGTTTCCTCCATACACACAAGACCTTACTGATATGGGTAAGAATGCTAGCTATGGTTGGTCATTTACCAATTCATTCTGTACCGAGATGTATTATGGTGGCATCGAAAGTGGCCGTCCGCCTTTTGAAGCGGGTTGCTCTTCTCGTGATGTGGATTATCTTCACGTGGTAAACTGGAAAGAAGCCGAAAATCTTATAAAACAAGGAAAGTATAAAACAATCAATGGTCATAAAGTTATTCCGATTGATGTAGCTGTTGAAAACGGTATCTTTTTCCTTATTCCTGAACCAAAATCACCTCATGGCGTTGATGTTAGTCCCGACGGTAAATATATTGTTGTGGCTGGTAAACTTGACTCTCATGCCTGGGTTTTTTCCTGGGAAAAAATTACCCAAGCTATCAAAGACAAAAACTTTGAAGGTGTGGATGAATTTGGTATTCCTATTATTTCACTCGAAACAGCCCTTCACGGAAGCGTTGAGGTAGGTTTGGGACCACTCCATAATCAATATGACAAAGAACCTGGCGTAATTTATACCTCTATCTATGTGGATTCCAGAATTACAAAATGGGATTATATCAACCTGAAAGTGATTGATTATGTGTCATCACACTACAACGTTGGTCACCTTGTTGCTGCTCATGGCGATGCTGTTAATCCCCATGGAAAATACCTTATTTCGCTCAATAAATTATCCATCGACCGTTTTAATCCAGTAGGTCCTTTGCATCCTCAAAATCATCAGTTAATTGATATTGAGGGTGATAAGATGTCTATAATTTATGATATGCCATTGCCAATGGGCGAGCCACACTATACTGCACTCATCTCTGCTAACGATTTTGAATCTGTAGAAACTTATCCTGTTGGAACGAATATTTACAAGATGGAGAAATCGCCCTATTATACAGAAGCTGGTGCTGAAAGAACAGAAACCCGGGGAAAAGTTATGCACGTTTTTGCAACCATCGAAAATGGTGTTGTAAAACCAGGTAATATAACAGTAGATCAGGGCAAAGACGTGGAAATCCACATCACCAATCTTGGTGATTCTAAGCTAGATCATTATGTGTATGAGATTTCTGCTTATGACCAAATGTATCGTTGGCGCCCTGGCGAAACGGCTACATTAGCATTCAAAGCTTCGCGTGCGGGTATGTATCCTCTATTGCTGGATCATTACCACAGTGCTGAAGGCCGCAAATTGCAGGGTTACCTCACCGTAAAACACAGTGAGGTAGCAGAAGGCGAACGTTTGTTGGCGTATTCAAAAAGAGTTCAGGCCGATATGCAGATGCAGGCCTTCCAACCTTCGGCTATAGAAATGAAAAACCTGCTTGATGGGGAGATGGAATTTTTGAACTACGGCTGTAACGCTTGTCATAAATTTGGTGAAGAATTCAACGGTCCCGACCTGCTTATGGTTGACAAACGCCGTACCGAAGAATGGCTTAAAACATGGATTATGAACCCTGAGGAGCATCTTGCTGAAGCTGACATCGAAGCCATGCGCCAACGCTACAAATTGGCTATGCCTGACCAAAATGTTTCGGAAGAAGATGTTGCAAAAATCATCACCTATTTAAAGCTGAGAACAACGCAATTTATTAACGAACAATAAACACCAATTAATAAATCTGGGAGCTTGTAAGCTCCCAGATTTATTAATAACTTTGGCAGTGATTAATAAACACTATCATTCACATAAACTATTAAAAAACGATGAAAAAAACATTTATTACTTTATTTGCAGGTCTCCTGTTTACAGTTCTATTTAGTAGCTGCGGTGGCGGTGGCAAAAAAGCTGATTTAGCCAATGGCGAAGCGATTTATAATAAAGCATGTATTGCTTGCCATCTTAAGGGTGTAGCCGGCGCTGCTGCGCTTAGCGACAAACCACGTTGGGAAGAAATTGCTGCCAAGGGAATGACAGCACTTACTGAACATGCTGTAGCAGGTTATACCGGTGATTATGGCGTGATGCCAGCAAAGGGAACATGTGTTGATTGCTCGGAGCAAGATTTGTATGATGCCATTAGTTTTATGATGGACAAAGCCGGCGTAGAAGCTAAACAATAGTTATTAAGAAAATTCAACTTTAATCATGAAATCAAAATCCTATCTCATTTTCGCAATTATTGGTGTAATACTGGTCGGGCTAACTTATTTTTCGCCAATCTGGGGTGTTGCCTTGCAAAGCATTCAATATCCTAAATCTATGTATCCTAAAGGTATTCGTATCAACTTTAAATTTGATGGTGTATACAATGGCTGCGAAGGCGTGAAGGAAAGAGAAGAGCTGGCTACCAATGAAGGCGCCGACTGTTTGGTTGAAATGAATGCTATAAACCACTATATCGGCATGTATCCAATTGTTCGTGGACGTAATAATCCCGAATCGATGGAGCATCCTAGTTTTTATGTGTTCGATACCGAAAAAGACGCTGCCGGAAATGATGTATATGACCCTGCTACCGGACAACAAGTAAAAGTGAATGTTACGCCACAAAGCCTTAAATCGCTTAACTTTTTGATGACTTATTCACCCTATATTTTTGTGGTATTTGTGTTGCTGGGTCTCTATTTTGCTTTTACTTCCAAAAAACTCAACCTCATTGCCGGGCTTATTCCCGCGCTGGTGCCATTCTATTTCCTGTTTGTGTATATGTTTTACCTTTATTGGTACGGCCACAACTTGGGACTGCATGGAGGAGGAGCCTTTGCTGGAATTAAACCCTTTATGCCTACAGTTTTTGGGGAGGGAAAAGTGGCGCAGTTTACTACCGAATCATATCCTTATTATGGATTCTTTATCGCCCTCGGCGCATTTGTTTTCATGATTTTAGCAATTCTTTTAAAACGCAAGGCTTTGCGCACGCACGAAGCTTAAACTAAATAGAAGTGTCGGGGAATTTTGCCCCCGACACTTCCTTTTTATATGATGAACAAGACGGTATATATAGGATTATTATTTTTTATCCTTGCGCTTGCCGGAAATGCGCAGGAAGATATGCACTTTGGTCCAATTCAAAAAGTGGATGGTTATGCCGATCGCAGTAATCCTATTTCTTTGCAAAAAATTATTGACGAAACTTCTCCCGGTAAGTTCGTCAAACTGGAACCTGGATTTTATACCGGCCCTGTCACCATCACAAAAGATGCCATAACGCTTGATGGTGAAGGCAAAGTGACAATTTCAGGCCTAGGAAAAGCTTCGGTTATATACCTGGAGGCTAATAATGTAAGTTTAAAAAACTTACATCTTGTTGAATCAGGCGGATCGCATGATAAAATTGATTGCGGTGTAAAAATCACTGGAAATAGTAATGTAGTAAGCAATTGTTTTATTGAAGAATGTCT
>Ga0222672_1000795_pt1 | contig 10637 bp, 9 predicted proteins | sample AntAcemetagen799_FD_179810 | JGI IMG/M metagenome (GOLD analysis project Ga0222672, IMG submission 179810) | Saline water microbial communities from Ace Lake, Antarctica - #799 | ecosystem: Environmental > Aquatic > Non-marine Saline and Alkaline > Saline | place: Antarctica: Ace Lake | collected...
AAACAAGCCGTCAACACCTATAATAAAGGACTGAATACAAGCTCATTTTGGAATAATAGCGAATTAAAGCTTTCTATGACCGGAAATGGCATAGGACTTTTGCTTAGGCTTTGAAATTGAAGGTCATCAGGATTAGCAAACTGCGCAATTTCAGTTTTTTGTTATAAAGCCACGGCACTAAAAAAAAGTTGGATAGCACTTATGCCTTCCTACATTTCAAAAAGAAGAAAAGCCGTGAAAAGATACGTTTCTCAAAGTTCCAGAAAAAGCGAAACTGACCGAGAAGCGTTCCGTAAACCAGCAGCAGCAATTGGTGCAGTGGGAAAGTGCTTAGCAGAAAAACCAGTAATCTGAGCAAAAATGATTTGGGCATTGCCAGCCCGATAAATTTAAAAACATAAGCCTCAACCACTAAAACCGATGAACCGGCCAAAGCAAAAACTGCAAGTATCAATACAATCTGAAAATTACTATTAATACCCCAACGCTCTTTTAATTTATTAAACAAAGCCCTCATTCTTTGATTTTCTATTTTAATTGACGGCAAAAGTAGTTTAAAAAAAATTGTCGGCAGATTGGGACAAAAAAAGGATGGAAAGCACTATTTTGACTGTTTTCAGGCCTATTTTTAAGATGCACCACAAGGGCTGAATCAAAAGTTTAATTAGATGTAAAATGGTAGCAGAAAAACTTCGTTCAGATGTAATCTGCTGTTAAAAGTTATTGTAGTATGTAAATCACGAAAACACCTTATCTTTATCCAAATTTTTTAAGTCTTATGAATGCATTTTTCCGCTTTTTAAAGCCACTTACCGGGGTAATTATCATCAGTTTTATGGCTTGGTATTTCTCTGATATCTTTATGTATATCATCATTTCGACCTTGCTATCACTGATAGGCAGACCGTTGAGCAGCAGAGTTCAACGACTTCATATTGGTAAGCTTAAAATCAATCAAGCTGGTGCAGCAGCCATCACACTTATCAGCATGTTGCTGGTTTTTTCACTATTCATTTTGTTTATTGTGCCTTTGATAAGTAGGCAGGCAAGTATTATTACTGATATTGACACCGAAGCTGTAAGTGCCTATTTTGCTGAGCCACTTAATGCTGTTTATAACTTTTTGGTGGAGTACAATGTGCTGCAAGCCGACCAAAGCATAGGCGTATTTATTGAGCAGCAGTTAAACCAAATACTTGATGTAACGCACTTTACCAATTTATTTGGACACCTATTATCCGCCACCTCAACCATCTTTATGGGTCTATTTATTGTACTATTTCTTACATTTTTCTTTTTAAAAGATCCTAATTTATTGCGGTCAATCATTATGGCACTCACACCAGAGCAGTATGTAAAAGACATCCAGTTGATAATGACCGATTCGCGAATTTTACTCACGCGTTATTTCTTAGGTATTATGCTCGAGCTGGCCTCTATGATGACGATAATTTCTCTTACACTCACTTTATTTGGAGTAAAAAATGGTATTATCATTGGCTTTTTGGGTGGACTGATGAATATTATTCCCTATTTGGGGCCAATTATCGGCGCCGCTATTGGTATCACATTAGGTGTAATATCTGTTTTAAGCAGCGGACATTTTGATATGGTTAGCATAACAGTGATCATTATTGCCGTCACGTTCGTTGCAGCCAATGTGTTGGATAACATACTTTTACAGCCTATTATCTATTCTAAGAGTGTAAAAGCACATCCCATTGAAATATTTTTAGTGATAATTATGGCAGGCAAAGTATCAGGCATTTTCGGCATGGTGATCGCGATACCTACTTATACTGTTTTCAGGGTTGTGGCGCGTCAATTTTTAAGTCAGCTTAAGTTCATTCAAGTACTTACAGAAAATATGGTTGTGAAGCACCGTATTGATCACAACGCAAAAAAATCTGAACAATAATGTTGTTTTCGGCGTTTTTTTATTGTATATTTGTAATTCACATTAATAAACTAATTAGAATTAACTTAAAACTTTAAAATTATGAGTAACTCAGGATCGAAAACTATTCTCGCATTTGCAACTGGAATTTTTGTTGGAGCAGCAGTTGGTGCTATTGGAGGCATTTTGCTTGCACCAGACAAAGGATCTGAAACAAGACGCAAGATCACAGCGAAGACTGGTGAGTTAAAAGATGACCTCAGCGATAAGCTGGATCAATTAAAAGACACCATTGAGGAAAAAATTGCTGAGGTAATGCCAAAAGAGAAAAAGACTACTAAATAAAATGTAGCTAATCAAATTTTAAATTTGTATGGACGATTTCACACGACCAATCTCTGCGATAAGCAACGAGTTTAAACGATACATCAATCTGCGCATCAATTCCATGGGCTTGGCCTTGAATAAGAAAATGGCTGATTTCATGTCTCAAATTATCATCATCCTAATTTTAGCAGGCGTATTTTCGATGATAGTATTGATGTTGTCGTTTGCTTTTGTATTTTGGTATGGAAGCAATGTCGGAACGTATTATCACGGCTTTCTTATTGTTTCGCTTGTTTATATGCTTATTGGTCTGGTAATATATTATTTCCGCGAGCCTTTGCTGATGAATCCTTTAATCAAAAAGCTTCATGCAAAGCAATTTGAGTTGACTGATGAACTTGGCGATAAATCGCTTGTTATCAACTCAAAAGAAGATATGGAAAAACACTTAGAAATTATGGAATTGCAAATTGTGCAGAGTGAACTGCTGATGCATAAATATTTGCGAGATATAGGAGAAACTTTGACTCCTTCAAACCTCCTCAATTCCATGATGACTTATGTTCTCACTTCTTCAAACGTAATGATGAGCGGAGCGTTACTCTTGTTAAGGTATCTACGCAAAAGAAAATCTTAGTGCTAAATCAATACTATTTTGAAGACAAAATAGTATTGATTTAACTTTTATTTCATCAGACTGTTAAAATATCTTTTTCCTTTAGATCAGAAAGGTAATCTACCTTTTTGATAAATTCATCTGTTAATTCCTGAATTTTTTCTGTTAGGCGCTTTACATCATCTTCTGAAGCGCCGTCTTTTTCTAATGCTTTCGCTTCTTCATTGGCCTGTCGGCGCACACTGCGGATACTTATTTTAGCATCTTCTGATTCTGCTTTTGCCATCTTCACAAGTCCTTTGCGGCGCTCTTCGGTTAGCGGAGGCACATTGATGCGTATTTGGTCGCCCTCATTGCTAGGGTTAAAGCCAAGATTAGCTGCCATAATTGCTTTTTCTATGGCGCCGATGCTAGATTTATCAAAGGGTTGAACAATAATTTGACGGGCATCAGGCGTATTGATATTAGCGGTTTGCTCAATGGGAACATGGGTTCCATAATATTCTACGATTACGCCACCAAGCATACTTGGACTGGCTTGTCCTGCTCTGATTTTTGAAAATTCTTTTTCAAGATGAATCATAGATTGTTCCATCTGTTCGCGGGCTGTATCCAGCACAAATTCGGCTTCCTCTGTCATAATAAAGGTGTTTTCGTTTACTGAATACAAATTTAAACTAAATTTTGAAATGCCATATACGCTAAGCAACACTTCAATAGATTTTTTCGGTTTAAGCTTTTGAACTGGCCCTATAACGGCTCCACCAATCCCAGCAAATAAGGATGCTGCTGACGCTGATAGCTAAACATATTTACGAGCCGAAACGATTCGCCGCCCTTATTCCATAAATAGGCTTTAGCATTGACTTGTTCTGGTACAATATCAATATTAGAAAATCTAAAGGCCGACATCATTATCAGCTCAGTTTCCGTTTGCCAACTGTTATCAGCTGTTCCAGCTTTCCAGTATAAGAGTGAATCGGTTACTTTATCACGGAGTTCGATTACCAACCGCAATTCGCTGATAGGAGCTGTTTTTTGAATTTGCGCACCAACGCCAAATATATTAACCTCATCAATAAGCTTTTGACTGTCCCAATTTAAAGATGCGCCATAAATTCGAGAAGCATCAAATAGAATTGTATCATATTGGGGTTCCTTTTGCTGATTAGTATTTTCAATTTTCAGAAGTGGTTTTATCTCCTTTGCAAACAGCTTGGCTGACTTTGCACGCTCAAACCAACTTGAATTAAACCAGGCGTCGTGCTTTAACTCATAAGGATAAAACCAAGCCGAAAGAATTTCCCATTCCACGGCAGCATAGTCTGTCCAGCCAAAGCCCAAAACAGCCTGATCTTGCAAGGAAAGCCAATCGCCAAATTCTTGGATCGTGGACTGCTTCGAGAAAAGTTTGACCTCATCCTCCACACTAAACTTCTGCTGATAAAAAGCAGCCATAGCAGGTGTGGCACTATATGAACTCAACGAAATATCGGCTCCAAATGTTTGCTTAGCATGATTCATAGAAGCAGCAATTTGATCGAAACCTTGCTCGCGCATCTGTCGTGGATGCTGACGTTCAAAAATTGTTGTAAACGCAGTAATGAAAAGTAGTGTAAGGCTAAGAACAAAAGCGGTTTTTTTACCAAAATAGCTATCATCAAAAAAAGAGAAAAAGACCATGACCAAAAAGGGGAAACCAAAATACAAAGTGCTGTATTGCAGAATAGGAGTGCGCAGCAGTGAATAAGTCCAGGCAACCAGCAGTGGCACAAAAAACCAAAGCAAAGCAATAAGTCGCAGGCGATTTCGTGTGCGAATTTTCGTTTGACGTAGCAAGAACGGAAAAGCAAACAGGGCAGCCAAAATCAATACTAAAAACCAAGAATAGTTTGAGACATAAAATAAAAAACGAACTAAAAAGTCAGCATCCGGTTTGCCGAGCCAGTCGCCAATGCCACCTGCCATTAGCTGCGCATAAAAAACAGGCAAATGTGGTATATAGAACAAAATCGCTAACAAACCTGCTATAATATAGGTTTTTAAGTCTCTCTTTTGAATCAAAAACAAACCACTGAGATAAATCAATCCTGCCATTGCCAGCGAGAAGGCGTGCATAAGTGCGGCCAGCCAACAAACCAATGCAAAAGCTATGATAGCCAGGTTTTTTGGTTTATTAGCACTTATCATCCAGCGGCTTAACATAAAAACCTGTAAAAGCACAAAAAACAAACCTGCTGCATAAGGTCTGGCTAACTGGCTATGAAAAATACTAAATTGAATTCCAGCAACAAAAGCTGCCGAAAGCAAGCCAGAAATACTACCAAACCAAAACTTTGCAATTCGGTAAATAAAAAAAATGGATGCCGTTCCCAACAGGACAAAGGGCAGTTTAATCCAAAACGCATTAAACCCAAATAGTTTTACCCAATAAAATAAAAACACCTGGACACCAGCTGGATGCGAATCATTTTGAATGACTCCAAGCCGAATTAAATCGCCAAATGAATCGTATTGTGTTCTAAACAAGGCACTAAATTCATCGTGCATAAAAGGCAGATGCGACAAATCCCAAAAACGCAATGTTGCTGCAACAATCAAAATAAGCACCACAGCGACGGGCTCTGAAAAAGCCTCACGATAAATTTTGTTTTTTTTGGTCAAATTACGCCTTAACGATTGTTCCTATTGTATCACCACGCAGCACAGCCTGAAGATTGCCCGCCTTATTCATATCGAACACAAGTATCTGCAAGTTATTTTCGCTGCATAAGGCAAAAGCCGTTAAGTCCATCACCTTAAGCTGTTTGGAGTAGGCCTCATCATAACTTACTGCTTCATATTTTACGGCATTGGGATCTTTTTCTGGATCTGCAGTATATATGCCGTCAACACGGGTACCTTTAAGTAAAATATCTGCTTCAATTTCCACGGCACGCAGTGCAGCAGCAGTATCTGTGGTAAAAAACGGATTTCCGGTTCCGCCACCAATAATTACTACATGACCACTTTCAAGGAGTTGTTTAGCTTTGGGGCCACTCATAGAATCGGCCACCCTGTCGATAGCAACACCGGAAAGCAAAGCCGCTTTCACGCCGAGTGATTCTAGTGAAGCTTGCAGCGCCATGCTATTGATAACGGTAGCAAGCATTCCCATATAGTCGCCTTTCACGCGATCCATTCCCTGACTGGCACCTTGCAATCCACGAAAAATATTTCCACCACCTATAACAATCGCCACCTGAACACCGGCTTCCGAGGCAGCTTTAATTTCTTCAGCATAAGTTTTCAGCCGCTGGGGATCAATGCCATAATGCTGCTCCCCCATGAGGGCTTCTCCGCTAAGTTTTAATAAAATGCGTTTATATTTCATATTCAAAATTTATTCTGTTATCCAATTTACTATTGTCTTATCAAAATCCATTGATATTAAAACCAATAGCCAATATTAATAAAATGCATAACCCCATTATTCTTATTTGATCCCATCAGGCTAAACTCAATAGGACCAATAAAACTATCGTAACCCAGCGCAACTCCCATACCTGCAATCAAATCAAAATCATTTACCATTTCTTCGAAGTCATCATCAATTAAACCCAAATTAAATTTTAGAGTGACATAAAACTTGCGATGAATATTATATTGCCAGGCAAAACTTCCTACTGCTGAATATAATCCAGCTTCTTCAATAAATTTTAAACCACTAAAAGGGATAAAGCCATCGTAATAAGTATTTTGTGATTGTCCACCTAAAATAAACCAGTGCTGTGGTGGTGGCAGATTGTCTTTTATCGTGAAACCTGCAAATAAACCTGCTTGCAGTGTACTCCGCGGACTTATTGGGGTGTTTTTCGAAAACTTCAACTGAAACATCAAGGCATTAGAGAAAAAGTCTTCATCCCAATTTTGCGTGACAGGGATAATATATTTTGCCTTTAAATTGAACTGAATACCTCTGGTAGGAAAACTTGAACGGTCATAAGTATCCATAAGCCAGTTAGCAAAAACGGAAAAATAAGAATTATAGTCAGCATTAATAGGATCTACATTAGTTTCCAGTTTTATGTATTCATACTCAAAACCTGCTCTAAACTGTAAAGTCTTGCGGCGACTGATCTGGGTAAATACCTCAACTTTATTCTGATTGGTGCGAAATACATCAACTATTCTGTTATTATCGTAGTCATTAAACTGCAAAGCGAAAGTAGTTAAGCGTAATCCAAAACCTGGCTTGCGGCCTCTGTCTATTAAATAAAAACCAGAAAGGCTTGAATTTTCGCCCAGATTCAGGTCAACAAAAAGCTTAGAGCCTTTGTACAAAACGTTTTTAAAAGTTGCATTAAGCAATAGAGCTACTTTATAATCAGAGTCGTAATGTACGCCGGCTCCTAATATCCCAGAGCTTGCTTCTTCAACGGTTACAACAAGAACAACACCTTCAATATCAGGCAAAAAGTGATATTTTACGGTTTCAAAAAAACTACTGCCATAAGCCCTCAAAATTCCAGAAGTGATATCTTCCATACTTATCCAAGTACGTGTATCAAACTGTAATGCGCCTTCTAAAAAAGAACGGGACACTTTGTCCAGCCCCCTATATTGAATTGAGGAAACAAAAACAGAATCTAAAGGTTTGGCGTCCAATTTTCTATCATTACCACCACCATAAGCATTCAGGGAGTCGGCAAGTTTTTTTAACTCCGGTAAAGCCTTGCGTGCAGCAATTTCTCCAATTTTTACAATGGTGTCATGGTTATTAAAACTCATCACATCAAAAGTTCCCATTGCAGGTTTAATATAAATATCCGTGTTTTCTCTGCCAAAAACATTAGCTTTTGTACGATAAAAAGCCGTTACCTGTTCCATAATTTTCATCATAGAAGTCAGCTCTTCCTGCCGATGCAAACCCGCTTGAACATCCACACCAACAATAATATCTGCGCCCATATCTTTTACTTCTTGCACAGGGTAATTATTTACCACACCACCATCTACTAGCACATGCTCACCAATTCTTATTGGAGTGAAATAACTTGGAATGGACATGCTGGCTCTCAAAGACTGATGCACAATGCCGCTATCAAGGATAACAGAAGAACCTGTTTCCAGATCTGTGCCTATACACAAAAAAGGCAATGAGAAATCATTAAATGTCTCATATTCATATGCCTGACTCGTATAATGCGCCAGCAATAGCTCGATAAGTTGGCCATTATATAAGCCCTGTCTTATCTTAAGTCTTCGCTTTTGAAAAGGGAAAGTGGTTACAAAACGGTCTGCATTGTTTTTTTCCTCAATGGGGATATACCTGCGTGGAATCTTGTCAGCCATCAAATCATTCCAGTTTTGATCACTAATGATACGTATCAGCTCATCAGGGCCATAACCTAATGCGTATAAGCCACCAATTATACTCCCCATGCTGGTTCCGCCGATATAATCGAACTTGAGGCCAGCTTCTTCAAACACTTTAATGGCTCCGATATGCGCAAAACCTTTTGCTCCACCCCCGCTCAAAACCAGCCCTAGTTTTGGGCGCTTTGGGCTAAAATCAGTTTGCTGCTGTGCCAAAAGCAAAATAGGAAACAGCAATGCGCCTAAAAACAAAAAAAAAGCTAAATTAAACGCCTTTAAGTAGGTAAATCTAGAATTTAGGCTCGAAGGTTTCATAATCAAAATCAAGCTTATTAAAACCTACAAAAAAGTTGTTGAATTCGCTGGTATAGATATTACTCACAATAATTTTGTAGTTCATGCCGGCTTTTAGTCCTAAAGTATCTGCAAGAGTTACAGGATAATTGATGCTGTCATTACTCAAAAAAAGGCTAATACGCCCGTCTCCCAGTTTTTCTATTTGCCAAACTGCATCCTCAGCAAAACTAATCGTGGCAAAGCGGTCGCCTACCATTGCAGTATTGAAAACGACAAGGAATTCATCCGGAGGATTCTGGATCGGTTCTGCATAAGAAAACACAGGCCGATCATCGCCATTGCCATTGTTTTTTTTGCATCCTGTGGTAAAAACCACAAGTGCAATTAACAGTATTATTGGATAAAAGCCTGCTTTCATTTTTTCTGTCCTCCTATTAAGTCAACTGAAAACAAAATAGCTCTCAGTCTTGGTTTATAGTTTCTCAGCAAACAAATATAGGCAATCAAACATTAGCAGCTACTTTGCCATGGCAATTTTTATATTTTTTTCCACTACCGCAGGGGCAAGGTTCATTGCGTCCGACTTTTTTCTCTGCGACAATGGGCTGCGTTACTTCCTGCGACTGTGTATTGCTGTGGGCTTGCGAAAGCAGGTCGGAACGTTCTTCTTTCATTTTAGAACGATCCAAGCCGCGTGGCTGACGCGCTTCTTTTACATTATCAGCATTTTGCACCGGAATATCTGCCCGCATAAGGAATGAGATAACCTCTCTATTTATTTTTTGAATCATGGTTTTGAACAGTTCAAAAGATTCAAACTTATAAATCAACAAGGGATCTTTTTGCTCGTAGGTAGCGTTTTGTACCGACTGCTTCAAGTCGTCAAGCTCACGCAAGTGTTCTTTCCACGAATCGTCAATCAAGGCCAGTGAAATGCTCTTTTCGATAGATAGACTAACCTCTCGCGGACCACTATTAACAGCCTTTTTAAGGTTTACAACTACCTGCATACCTTTTGAACCGTCGGTAATTGGAATGGCGATATTTTCATATTGTGATTGTTTATCAAACACATCCTGAATAACCGGCATTGTTTTTTCACCGATGCGTTTGTTTTTCTCGCGATACCGTTTCGCAGCCAGTTCAAATACTTGTTCTGTTAGCACATCCGTTTTTGAAGCAAGAAAAGTATCCAAATCACAAGGAGGCTCAATACCAATATTTGTAATGAGCGCCATTCTAAACCCTTCATAATCACCTGCATCCTGATTTTCTGCCACAATATTTTCAACCAGATCATACATCATATTCGAGATGTCAACAGAGAGACGTTCGCCAAAGAGGGCGTGTTTTCTTTTCTTATAAATCACCTCGCGCTGGGCGTTCATCACGTCGTCATACTCCAGCAAACGCTTACGAATGCCGAAGTTATTTTCTTCAACTTTTCGTTGCGCTCTTTCGATGGATTTGGTGATCATAGAATGCTGAATCATTTCACCTTCTTTCAGCCCCAATCTGTCCATCAAGCCGGCAATACGTCCTGAGCCAAACATACGCATCAAATCGTCTTCGAGCGAGACAAAAAACTGCGAGCTTCCTGGATCGCCTTGACGGCCAGCGCGCCCTCTGAGCTGCCTGTCAACGCGTCTCGATTCATGGCGTTCTGTACCTAAAATGGCCAAACCACCAGCTTCTTTAACGCCTTCACCAAGCTTAATATCCGTGCCACGACCCGCCATATTGGTAGCAATTGTAACCGTTCCGGGCTGACCGGCTTCCTTCACAATCTGGGCTTCTTTAGCATGTAATTTGGCATTTAGTACATTGTGTGCAATGCCTTTACGTTGTAACATACGTGCCAACAGTTCTGAAGTTTCAACAGAGGTTGTACCCAACAAAACCGGTCGTCTTGCTTTCACTAACGATTCTATCTCGTCGATAACAGCATTGAATTTTTCGCGCTTGGTTTTATAAACCAAATCCTGTCTGTCATCACGCGTAATCGGCCTGTTTGTAGGAATTACAATAACTTCGAGTTTGTAGATATCCCAAAGCTCGCCTGCTTCCGTTTCGGCAGTACCTGTCATACCCGCAAGCTTATTATACATGCGGAAATAATTCTGCAAGGTAATGGTAGCATAA
>Ga0222672_1000796_pt1 | contig 10634 bp, 7 predicted proteins | sample AntAcemetagen799_FD_179810 | JGI IMG/M metagenome (GOLD analysis project Ga0222672, IMG submission 179810) | Saline water microbial communities from Ace Lake, Antarctica - #799 | ecosystem: Environmental > Aquatic > Non-marine Saline and Alkaline > Saline | place: Antarctica: Ace Lake | collected...
GAAAAAAAGATCGTACACCTCCGAACTTCATGATGCTATTCAAGTGCTTGAGGCAGAACAATCGCTGAGCTTACAATTGCTGAAGAAACATTTTCGTCAGGCTACTGATAGCCTGAATCCGGCTAAGCTTGTTAAAAACACCCTAGAAGAAATCACTACTTCTCCTTATCTGGCTGATAATCTTTTGAGTGCTGGTGTTGGACTTGCTGCTGGCTATATATCTAAAAAGGCTATTGTAGGCTGGTCAGGCAATAGACTCCTAAGATTTTTAGGAATCGTTTTACAATTTGGTGTTACCAACATCATTGCACAAAACCCAAAAGCAGTCAAGAGCATAGGTCAATATGTTTCTAAAAATATTTTCCATAAAGAGGAATAAACTATGCCAGCCGCACCAAAAATTAAATTTAAAATTCCTGTAAGCATCAATGCACCGCTAATATTCCTTGCCTTGATTGCTTTTTTTGCCCTTTTGTACATCGCTAAAAGTATAATTGTACCGCTTGTTTTTGCAACCATTGTTGCTATTGTTTTACACCCTATTGTAGATTTTTTTGTCAGGAAAAGAATTAACCGGGTTGTGGCCATTATTATTACTTTATTCTTGACCTTTCTAATAGTTGCTTCATTAGGTATCCTTCTGTTTTCGCAGGCCAGTCGTTTTACCGAATCACTGCCAAAACTGGTAGATAAATTTACTGAAATTCTCAGTCAAACAATCATCTGGATTTCGGGTCATTTTAATTTGAGCAACTGGGAAATTACCGAATGGATCACAAAAACCAAAAACGAACTTATTGGCAGCCTGGAAATTGGAGAAACCATAGCGAACGTTAGCGGTGTCGTGGTGTTCTTTTTTCTGGTTCCTGTATATGTATTTATGATATTATTCTACCAGCCGCTGTTGATAGAATTTTTTCGCCGGGTTTTTGGTGAAAACCACCGCAGCATGGTAAGCGAAGTGATTCTTTTGATAAAGACACTTATTCAAAGCTACCTTATCGGATTGCTTTTGCAAGTGGCCATAATTGCTACGATGTATTCTGTTGGGCTTCTGATATTGGGCATTGAATACGCAATAATTCTTGGTATAATAGGTGCTTTTCTCAACCTCATTCCTTACCTCGGTTCCATCGTTGCAGCCTTAATGCCGATGATGATTGCCGTTGCAACAAAAACATCGCCTTTGTTTGCTTTGTTGGTTTTGGCAATTTATATATTTATCCAGTTTATCGACAATAATTTTATTACCCCAAAGATTGTTGGCTCAAAAGTAAAACTCAATGCGCTTGCTTCTGTTATTGCCGTTATTGTGTTTGCCGCTTTGTGGGGTATTCAGGGGATGATATTAGCCATTCCGCTTACAGCCATTGCCAAACTTATATTCGACCACATAAAACCATTGCAAGCTTGGGGGTTTTTGCTGGGAGATAATATGCCGCCGCAATTTGAAATTAAGCCAATTTTAAAAAAGTTAATTCAAAAGTAATTGGCTTGTCAATGTGTGAATGATGTAACTCTTAGCATGAATGGTGTAAAGATTTTCGCTTGGCCGATGTCTATCTTTGTATTGTAGTATTTCATTCCTAATAATAGGATAATTATGTAAGGATGATTTTAAAAATGAAAATACTTGAATTCAAAAGGCTTTACTTATGAAAAAATTCACTCCAGTCGTTAAAGTTAAAGGATTTGCGATACAGCAAACCAGAAGGCTGAGTGAAAAAACACTTGATAAAACGCAAATTGCAAGTATTTTTTTCACGGAAGTTGCCGACGTTTTCATTTTCATTACCGTGCTGATAAAAGAAACTTTTTCGCGTGATTTTGAGTTCAGAGAGTTTCTGCGCCAGTGTTTTCAGATTGGATACAAATCTTTACCCTTAATTTCAGTTACCGGAGCCATTATGGGTCTGGTGCTTACCATTCAGTCGCGCCCCGTTCTGGTCGATTTTGGTGCTGTTTCCCTGCTACCGGGAATGGTAACCATATCGCTGATCAAAGAAATGGGACCGGTAATTACTGCATTAATATGTGCTGGCAAAATTGGCTCGGGAATGGGAGCAGAGTTGGGTTCGATGAAGGTGACTGAGCAGATAGAAGCCATGGAGGTTTCCTCTATCAACCCGATGCGTTATTTGGTTGTTACCCGTGTAGCTGCTGCAACGCTGATGATTCCTTTACTTGTCTTGTATGCCGATGCACTCGGAATTTTAGGAAGCTGGGCAGGAGCTAATATTAAAGGCAGCGTAAGCTTTGTCTTGTTTTTTTCGCAGGCTTTTAGCTCGGTCAGTTTTATTGATTTTCTGCCTGCCGTTATAAAATCGTTTTTTTTCGGCGCAGTAATCGGCCTGGTAGGATGTTATCAAGGTTATAACGCAGGGCGTGGTACCGCAAGTGTTGGCATTGCTGCCAATTCGGCGGTGGTAATCGCTTCTCTCCTTGTAATTGTAATCGATTTGATTGCCGTTCAAATAACTGATATGATGACTTTATGACACTATATAATCAACATATAACCCAGCGTGAAGAGGCCGTGATCAAGATAGAAAATCTCGGCAAATCGTTTGACAATCAACAGGTTTTAAAAGATGTTACCTTACAACTTTTTAGAGGCGAAAACCTCGTGGTGCTTGGTAAATCAGGCAGTGGAAAATCTGTATTAATAAAATGTATTGCCAAGTTATTGAATTCTGATTACGGAACAATCAATGTTTTTGGTCAGGATGTAACGGCTTTGCAACGGGAAGAACTGAACGAGCTCAGAAAGAAAATTGGTTTCTTATTTCAAAGCGGGGCACTGTACGATTCCATGACGGTGAAACAAAACCTGGAATTTCACTTGAAAAGAATTAAAAAGGGGCTTTCTAAAAAAGAAATTGAAGAAAAAATTGCTGAAGTGCTGGAAAATGTCGGCTTGCCCGATTCATTGAATAAAATGCCCTCGCAACTTTCGGGCGGCATGAGAAAAAGAATAAGTCTGGCACGAACCATTGTTGTCGATCCGCAGATAATGCTTTATGACGAACCCACAACAGGCCTCGATCCGGTGACTTCTGACGAAATAAGCCTGCTCATTAACGAAGTTCAAGAAAAATACAAAACCTCTTCCATAATTATTACGCATGATATTGCCTGTGCGCGCACAAATGCAAACCGTGTGATTATGCTGCTTGACGGAAAAATATACCTGGAGGGAAGCCTCGAAATGTTTGAAAAGTCGCAAGACCCAAACATAAAACCCTTTTTTAAGTAAATATCGAAAAAATCAAAAATCATGGACACACATACTGAGAAATATAAAGTGCGGTTGGGCCTGTTTATCATTGGTGGCTTGGCCTTGTTTGTGCTTACCATATTTATCATCGGAAAGCAGCAAAACTTGTTTAACCCTGTTTTTAAGGTGTCCACAACTTTTCAGAATGTGAGCGGTTTGCAGGTGGGAAATAATGTCCGCTTTAGCGGCATAAATGTTGGCACCGTTGATGAAATAAAAATTATAAACGACTCAACAGTTTGGGTTGATATGTTGATAAAAAAGAATGTTCAGCAGTTTATTAAATCAGACTGCCAGGTTACAGTTGGTTCTGAAGGACTTATTGGCGACCGCCTGCTTATCATTACTTACGGAAGCCGCAATGCTCCCATGGCAGAGGACGGGCAGCAATTTTTGTCTAAAGAGCCTGTTGAAACGGATGCCATTATTGCAAGTATGCAAAAATCATCGTTGAGTGTTGAGATTGTCACGCAGCAACTTGCTGAAGTTATGACGAATATCAATAGCGGACGAGGCACATTGGGCAGATTAATACAAGATTCTACCATTGCAGAAAACATCAATCTAACCATTAAGAATTTCAAAACCAGCTCGGAAGGCTTGGACGAAGCCATCGAACTGACCAAAGAAAACGTGATTGCATTTATGGAGAGCTTGCAAAAAACGGCTGCAAAAACAGAAATGGCCTCAAACCAGCTCGGCGAAATAATGGTTGATATTAACAGCGGTCATGGCACATTGGGCATGTTAATCCGCGATTCAACTACCTCATTAAACATAACGGAAACCATTTTAAACCTCAAAGAAAGCTCAGAGGGACTAAATGAGAACATGGAAGCACTCAAGGAAAATTTCTTTTTCAGGGGCTATTTCAGACGGCAGGAAAAAGAAGCTAAAAAACTGAGGAGTGATTCGTTGATGATGATTAAAGCTACCGAAAAAGAATTGAGTCGAAAAGAATAAACAATTGGAAATGGATACCGAAAATGTGGTTCAGAAATGTGGTCGTACTGATTTTTATTCTATTGTTGGCAAATGATTTAGCATTTGCACAGGAGAATCCAACTCAAAAAGATTCAACACTTCTGTATGAAGATAATGAAAACTATAGCGACCGCAGTAAGTTTACCCAATTCGTGTACCATCTTTTTTTTAAGCAATATGCTTCCGGAAAGACGAAAATAAAGCCAAGCAAATGGCAAACACAAAAACCATATTCCACTTTCGAAGGAAAGATCATCAGGAATATTAACATCAAAACGCTGGATCCTTTTGGCAATGCAATTGGTGATACAATTATTGGCTCACCACGAATTTTTATATTAAAAGCCGCAAATAGTATTCACGTGCAAACAAGAGCCAGCACCATCAGAAATTTATTGTTGATAAAGAAACATCAATTGTTCGATGCGTTGCTGGTAACAGAATCCGAACGACTAATTCGCAGCATGAGTTATGCTACCGATGTGTTGTTTTATGTTGAAGAAGCGCCCGGAAGCCCTGATTCTATTGATATAACGATCCGCGAATTAGATAAGTGGACTCTCATTCCTGGAGGTTCATATTCCGATGACCTGCTTAATATTAGCCTGAGAGAGAAAAATTTTCTGGGTTTAGGTCACGAAATCCAAAACAATTTTGTTTGGGATCAATCAAACGGCAAATATGCGAATAGAATAAAGTACTACGTGCCAAATATTCACGACACTTATATTAATTCAACACTACAATATGGCACGGATGAATACGGGAGTTTTATTCAAAGCATAGCAGTTGACAGACCATTTTTTTCGCCTTTGACAAAATGGGCCGGAGGCATCAGTCTTGCGCAACACCTTAATATTGGAGCATTTGGGCCGGTTAGTTTCATGCAATATAAATTTAATCAGCAAGATTATTGGGCAGGCCATGCCATGCGCATTTTCAAAGGAAACACAGATTACGAGCGTACAACCAATTTTACTTCTAGCGCACGATTTGTTCGAATCCGATTTCTCGAAAAACCACCTGAAACAATTGATACACTTCAATTTTTTACCAACGAGAATTTTTATCTTGCCAGCATAGGTATTTCATCGCGCTTATATGTGAAGGATAAATATATTTTTAAATTGGGAATTACAGAAGATGTTCCAGTGGGGAAAGCCATCAGTTTGACCAGTGGTTATCAGAAAAAAAAAGATGTTGGACGTGTATATATTGGCGGACGTTTCTCTTCCGGAAGTTATTATTCATGGGGGTATCTGAGTACCAACTTCGAATATGGCACATTCCTGCGTGCATCAAAAGCCGAGCAGGGTGTTTATAGTGTGGCTGTAAATTATTTTACCAATTTGATCGAAATCGGCCCATGGAAACTTAGGCAATTTATAAAACCTCAGTTTATTGCAGGCATAAACCGCACAGATTATGATAGCTTGACCTTTAACAATGAATACAGCTTGAGGGGTTTTAACAGCACAATATTATCGGGACACAGCCGAATACTTTTCACTTCACAAACACAACTTTATGCACCCTGGGATTTTATAGGGTTTCGCTTTGGCCCGTATCTGAATATATCACTGGGGATGCTTGACGATGCAGGAAAAGGGTTCCGTGATGGTGAATTATATACTCATATAGGCTTGGGGGTTTTAATAAAAAACGAAAAGCTAGTGATGAGCACTTTTCAGCTTTCTCTTTCTTTTTATCCAGAAATCCCGGGTCAAAGCTTTAATGTTTTCAAATTTAATTCCTTTCAAACTGCTGATTTTGGTTTTCGAGATTTTGAGATTGGAAAGCCCGCTCCTGTCTTGTTCCGTTAAATTGTGAATGCTGAAAATGTGGGAATGATGCAACTATCTGTAATTGATATGTAACACATTTTGCTGTAAATATTTCAACCTTTGTTTAGTAAAAATTTACAAAAAAAATGGAACTATGAAAAAATCAATCTACTATTTAGTTTTCTTGACTGTGATTGTGGGGATGTTGTTTACGTCGTGCGTTTCGAAAAAGAAATTTATGGCCTCGGAAGCCAGAGTTGATCAGCTGCAAAAAGAAAACGCTACAAGCCAGGAACAGTTGATGAAACTAAAGGGCGAAAAGGCTACGCTGGAACAAGAGTATGCCTCGGTTCAAAAAGATCTGCTAGCGAATTCTTCAGCGTCAAAAATGACCATCGATGAACAGCAAAAACGATTAAACAATCTTCAGGATGTTATTGATTCACAAACCGAAATAACCAACAGACTGAAAACCTCGATAGCCAATGCCTTGATGAATTATAAAGCTGATGAGCTTAGTGTTTATTTAAAAGATGGAAATGTTTATGTTTCACTGGCTGAAAACCTCTTGTTCAAATCGGGCAGCGATGTAGTTGACCCCAAAGGTAAAGAAGCCCTTAAATCGCTTGCTCAAGTGTTGAACAGCTCTAAAGATTTCACAGTTTCAATTGAAGGGCATACGGATGATGTACCCATTAAAACCAAAACAATTGAAGATAATTGGGATTTAAGCACAGCCAGGGCCACATCAATCGTTCGTCTTCTTACTATTGAGTACGGTTTCGATTCGGAGCGTATCACAGCCTCCGGAAGAAGCCAGTTTCATCCTGTTGACACCAACACAACCGCAGAAGGAAGAGCCAGCAACCGCAGAACAGAAATTATTCTTTCTCCTGACTTGCAAGAGATCTATAAACTTTTGTATGAATAAACGCATTTTGGCAGCATGCCCCTATTTTTCGACTCACGATTTAGCACGATGTTTAATATCCAATCATCGCCCATCATACTGCATATTTTAGTTTCAGTGATTTTCAATTAGAAAAGATGGCTAGTGTATTTATATAAATAAACAGCCTGTTAAGGAAAAATATGTGAATGATGTAACTCTTCTTGAGGATAGTGTAATACTTGAGCTCAAGCTATAGAGTAATTTTACGAAAATAATATAATCGCTAAATTTCACTTAAGATGTTAAACAAAACGACTTTGATAAAAGAAAAATTTCCTTTGCTCAAAAGGAAGGGGTTTTCAGGGTATTTAATTATACCCATGCTGGCGGTATTGGTGCTGGCTGTTTTTATGACGAACTGTAAAAAAGATGATTACGAGGGGGAAATTACAGGCGTTTGCCCTTTGGTGATACTCACTGATCCCGCTGATGAAGGCATAAATATAGTTGGCAATAAACGTATTGTTGCCACATTCAATGAAATAATGGATGCCGCAACTATAAATACCACAACTTTTATATTGATGCAGGATTCCACTCCTATTGCAGGTGTGGTTAGTCCGGCAAGTGCTAAAACCGCCATTTTTAATTTCGTCCCTGCAAGCCCGCTTGCTCCCTTTACACTTTATACAGCAACAATAAAAAAAGGAGTAAGGGATCCAATGAAAAGCGCACTTCAGGAAGATTTTGTATGGAGTTTCACTACCCAGCCGCAAATATCTCTAGCCTCGAATCCCCAGCTAGGCGGAGCAACAAACGGTGGAGGTATGTTTGACTCAGGCACTTCTATAACAGTTAGTGCAGTGCCGAATGGAGGAAAATCAAATTCAATTGTATTGGACAAGGATGCTTACAAACGTGCTGCCTGGATACCCGAAATAGCATATACCTTTACAAACTGGACAGAAGGAGAAAATATCGTTTCTACGAGTGCTGATTATACGTTTATCGTTACCGGCAACCGGACGCTGTCGGCCAACTTTGCATCAATTATCCCAGAGCATACAGTATCGCTTTCGTCGAATCCATTGGCAGGTGGAACAACAAGCGGTGGTGGTTCGTTTGAGTCAGGAGCTTCGGTAACAGTTGAAGCAGTTTCGGCTTTAGGCTACAACTTTACAAACTGGACAGAAGGAGCAAACATCGTTTCATCAAGTGCTCAATATAGTTTTATCATTACCGGAAACAGGACGTTGGTAGCCAACTTTGCCTCAATTTCCCCACAATTTATGATCTCGCTTTCATCTACTCCACCAGAAGGAGGAACCACTACCGGAGGAGGATCGTTTGCATCAGGAACTTTGATAACAGTTAGCGCAGTAACGGCCGGAGTGTCTGCCTTTACAAGTTATATGAGCGAGCGCGCAAATAAACGTGCTGCATGGATGCCTGCGGTAGCATATACCTTTACAAACTGGACAGAAGGAGAAAACATCGTTTCTACAAGTGCAGATTATACTTTTGCTGTAACCGCCAACCGGGATTTGGTTGCCAACTTTACAGCAACTACACAGCAGTATTCCGTATTGCTCTCATCCAATCCAGCGGCTGGCGGAACAGCAATCGGTGAAGGTTCGTTTGAGTCAGGTGCTTCGGTAACAATTGAAGCAGTTGCGGCAGTAGATTATACATTCACAAATTGGACAGAAGGAACAAACGTAGTTTCTACGAATGTAAGCTATAGTTTTATCGTCACCGGAAATAGGACTTTGGTAGCCAACTTCTCTAATTCAACTACCCCACAGTTTTCAGTATTGCTTGCATCAAGTCCAGCAGAAGGCGGAACAACAAGCGGAGAAGGATTATTTGATTCAGGCGCTTCGGTAACAGTGGGCGCAGTTGCTTCAGTAGGCTACACCTTTACAAACTGGACCGAAGGGTCAAACATAGTTTCTACAAGTGTTAATTATAATTTTATCATCACCAGAAACCGGACTTTGGTAGCTAACTTTTCAAATTCAACTACTACTCAGTATTCCGTTTCACTCTCATCGAATCCGGCAGAAGGCGGAACAACAAGCGGTGGCGGTGTGTATGATTCAGGTGCTTCGATAACGGTTGAAGCAGTTGCGGCAGTAGATTATACATTCACAAATTGGACAGAAGGAACAAATATTGTTTCTTCGAGTGCAACCTTCACCTTTGTCATCACCGAAAACCGGACCTTGGTAGCCAACTTCTCTAATTCAACTACCCCGCAATATACAGTGTTGCTCTCATCGAATCCAGCGGAAGGCGGAACTACAACCGGCAGCGGTTTGTATGATTCAGGTGCTTCGGTTATAATTGAGGCAGTTGCGGCAGTAGATTATACATTCACAAATTGGACAGAAGGAGCAAACATTGTTTCGTCGAGTGCAAATTTCACTTTTATCATCACCGAAAACCGGACCTTGGTAGCTAACTTCTCAAATTCAGCTACTCCAGAATATACAGTATCGCTATCATCGAACCCAGCTGAAGGCGGCACAACAACCGGCAGTGGTTTGTATGACTCAGGTGCTTCAGTAACGGTTGAGGCATTGGCAGCTGTAGATTACACATTTACAAACTGGACAGAAGGAGCAAACATTGTTTCTTCGAGTGCAAACTACACCTTTGTTATCACCGAAAACCGGACACTGGTAGCCAACTTTGAGGCAGATATCCAACAATATGACGTAGTGCTATCATCGAATCCAACAGAAGGTGGAACAACAAGCGGTGACGGTTTGTATGATTCAGGTGCTTCAGTAACGGTAGAGGCATTGGCAGCTGTAGATTACACATTTACAAATTGGACAGAGGGAGCAAACATTGTTTCTTCGAGTGCAATCTTCACCTTTATTATCACCGAAAACCGGACCTTGGTAGCCAATTTTGAGGAAGTTATTCTGCCTCCATCAGGCCCTCCTATAGTTGAACTTGATTGCACTGCCCCCTTTGCAATAATTGCAGGTTCTACAATTACCAGCACAGGCCCTTCAATAATTAATGGTGATGTTGGATTAAGTCCAGGGACAGCCATTACGGGATTCCCTCCAGGAGTTATAAATGGATCGCTTGAGATTAACACTCCCGAAGCAGCTGCCGCAAAACTGTGTTTAACTGCTGCATATATCGATGGCCAAGGTAGAGTATTAGATGCTATCTCATTGCCCGGGCAACTAGGTGGTTTAACACTTACACCAGGACTGTACACCAATTCATCAACAAGTGGAATATCCGGAACGGGTGCTAATGGAATTCTTACACTGGATGCACAAGGTAACTCAAATGCTGTGTGGATATTTCAAATTGGATCCACCTTAACAACAGATCCTGCAACCAGCATTGTTTTAGCTGGTGGCGCACAAGCAGATAACATCTTCTGGGTTGTTGGTACTTCGGCAACATTTGGAACAACCTCTGTCTTCTACGGAAATGTTCTTGCTGATCAGTCAATAACACTGAATACCGGTGCTGTACTCAATGGAAGAGCATTAACACGTATTGGTGCAGTTACAATGGCCGCCACTATAATCAACATACCATAATTTTATTAAATCATGAAAAATAGTCATTAGTGGGCAATAAAAATGCCCGAACGTTCTTTGAAATCCTTTGTTAATCGTAGCTGTAAAGTTTTTTAATGGCGTGACGATTTGAAAAATTTATG
>Ga0222672_1000800_pt1 | contig 10562 bp, 19 predicted proteins | sample AntAcemetagen799_FD_179810 | JGI IMG/M metagenome (GOLD analysis project Ga0222672, IMG submission 179810) | Saline water microbial communities from Ace Lake, Antarctica - #799 | ecosystem: Environmental > Aquatic > Non-marine Saline and Alkaline > Saline | place: Antarctica: Ace Lake...
AAATTCATTCATCGAATAATTACCGCCTCTGGAAAGTATTTCAGAACCTCATTCAACCGGCTTCTAGCGGGGACATTTCCCGCGCTTGGCCGTTTCCCACTGGTGGTGTGCCGGTCAGTTCGTCATTTCTGGCTTGCGTTGCCGTCTGTATTTTCGACGCGCGTTCTTTTGCGTGTGCGACAACTTTCTCAGCCAACTTTGTTTTTGTGTGTATCTTTGACAGCCAGTTATAATCCCTCTTGAAGCCGTCTTGAGACTTCTCGAAGTCAAGTTCTGAGGCTGTTTTGCATGTATCAATTTGCTTTTTGAGCCGCTCGCAGACTTGTTGAGGCGTCTCACCAACAGCATTTTCCTTTGGTGGCGTGTCTTCAACATTGGCCTGGGTTTTGTCATACAACGCAAGACCGAACGGGTTGCCGAAAGTCATGAGCGCGCGTTTCATGGCATCGCTTTCAGCTTCCTTGACTGCGCTTTCGTGCGCCTGGTCGCGGTCTTTGTCTATGCCTTGACCGAAGCCGCAACCCTCGCGGATAATGCCGCCAACTGTTATCCTGACCTTTGCGCGGTACCCAATGCGATATTTACCGTCTAATTCGCGCGGGTCGCCAAGCTGAACAATGTCAACCGTTTCGCGGAACCACCCGTCAAATCCAAATATCCGGTTGGCTTCTTCGATTGCTTTCCATGCTTCAATATATGAAAGCTGGCGTCCAGCTTGCGCGCGTGACTTGACGTTTGCTTTGTCAAGGGGCGCGTTCAGGGCTTCAATCTGTTCATTGGTAAATGACATGTCAGACTCCTGTCGCTACAAGCATTTTCTGATGACAAGCGCGGGTGCGCCTTACATCGTCCATGCAGTATTGGGCTATTTCTTCATGCTTGCCGTCAGCCCACATTTGAGCAATGTCGGCACCGGTAATATCGCCCTTGCCTTCAACGCCTAGCATCTTGCAAAGATTGTCCAGAGACACGCTGTCTCGAACGCCAGCCCACATTGTCATGGTGTCGTTGACTTCATCGCTCCACGGCTTCGGATCGCGCGGCAAAACACCACCGGCATAAACGCCAAGCACCATTGCCCTGTGCCAGAGAAAACGCATGTCGAAACCGGTCACGAAATGGCCGACGATTGTAGGTTTGTTTCGATATCCCGAGAACTCAGCGACCAGCCGCTCAAGGCAGCCTTTCTCAAGTTCCACTCGCGGAACAGAAAGCGCCTTTGGCTTGTCGTCATTCAATGCCCACGACACGCAAGCGAGATGGCCTAACCCGCCGTTGAAAGAGGTTTTCGCAATCGCTTCATTGACGGCTTGCGGTTTCTGTTCCCTCTCCCATTTTGCAATGGTGTCTTCCTTTTTCATTGCCCCTGGCGGCGTTACCGTTTTGGCAATTTCAGCATGTATGATAGGGTCTTGAGCGGGGATGGTTTCGATGTCGAGATAAAGATAGTCAATCATTGTTCAACTCCTTGAGTTCATTGCCCGCGCGCGCAAAATTATCCTTGCTTTCGCTCTCAAGCCGTTCTGCTTCCTTGGCGTAATAGCCTGCTTGTGAACCGCCTTGCTGTGACCAGTGGCGATAATCTGCCGCTATGGTTTTCTGAGTAGATGCAAGGCTGTTCCAGTTGGCAATCAGGACAATCGACCTGTGACGTTCACGCTCTGCACGTTCGTCATATGCGCTATCGTCAAGCCTTCCTGTTTTGCGTTGAGTGTTCATCACGCCACCACCAGCCGGTATTGCCATGAACCGCCTGCCTTTCGCTTGCGCTCTACCGTATGGCCTCCAAACTTCTCTTTCCGAAGGTCACGAATGCGCGCTCCAATTGATGACTCTGAGCCTTTTACCCGGTCCTGAAGCTGCCAGAGCGCATACCACTGGCCATCCTTCATAACGTCATAGACCGCGCCTAGCTGGCCTGTAAGGCGAGCATGGTCCAGGGTGGGGGAGTAGGTTTTGCCGTCAAAGTGGGGGTTGATGGTCATGCCCTTGCCTCCAATTCAGCAAGCCGTTTCATGTCGGCCATCGCTGTTTCGTTGCTACAATGGAAGTCAGGTATCCGCTCTAATTTCGGATCGCTGGCGATGTAGATTGCAGCGGCGGCGGCGGCAGGACCTATCTTGTCTTCCAGTGCCTTGCCTGCATCACCAGCTAGCGTTATCGCCCATCCGGCCCGGCAGTGCGTTGTTTCACATGTATGCCAATCGCTCATATCAAAAGCGCCGTCCTGTGATGCTGCTGCGAATACATTCTGATGAATGTTTTCGATGACAGGTACGCCACTGAGGTCCGCGCGACTGAGGTTCGCGTGACTGAGGTTCACATCACTAAGGTTCGCGTCACTGAGATCCGCGTCACTGAGATCCGCGCCACTGAGGTACGCGCCAATGAGGTACGAGTCACTGAGATCCGCGCCACTGAGATCCGCGCCACTGAGGTCCGCGCCACTTTTCACTGCCAACTTGATAGCCATTCCGAGTTTAACGGAGTTTGATGTGGATTCATCGCAGTCTATTTCTGCCGTAAACTGGACCTTTGAAGTCCATCTGTTTTTGATTTCAAACTTCATGTCGTCACTCCTGTAATGAGAACGGTAAACGCGGTTACAATCGCCAATCCAAGCACTGCGCATACAGCAGATAGAAAGGGGTTGGCGGGCTTGATGTGGTGGAAGAATGTCATGTCCTGAAGTCCTGTAAATAGGTTTGATACAACACGTAGAGACGTCCTCTAACCGGCCACTCAGCGACGATTTCACGCCGGGACCATCCGCGCGCATGGGCTGTTGAGATGGGGTGGAACAAGCGGCGGATCATGCGTCCACTACCTTGTCAGTGGCGCTGGCGATGGCTTTCAGTTCGCCTATCAGCGCATCGTTCAGACGCAGCTTGAGTGCGGCCCACAAGACCTTGTAAGACAGGTTGTTCATGTCTCTGGTCAGGGCTTCAAATTCTGGCTGTGATACGGTCATTGTGCGGCTCCTCAACCATGATGCGGTCAATGATGTCTGCGAGTTCTTGTTCCGTCAGGTCCATGTCACATGGAATGCCGTCAATACGGCCAGTGAACTCAATCTCTGGTGATTCTGGCGGCATCCAGTTTCCATAAACCCTGTCGAAAAACATCGGGTGGCCGGGAGCGATTGTGTAGTAAACGCTGATTTCAATCTGCTCGTCTCCGCGTTCAATTTCGTGTTCGATGATGTGGACTTCGCGGCTCATTGCATTGACCCGACGCTGAACGACCGCTCATGCTCACGTTGGCAGTGCGCCTCATAGCCACTGTCATTGCACCAGTCGGTATAAGCGGTGCCGCAATGCTCATTGATGAATGACGGGAGAGGACGATCGCCGAAGTTCGGCAGGCCATGATGTGCATTCCACCAAGACCATGCGACTTCTGCCGACACGTCTACAATCTTGAAATCTTCAAGCATCAGGACCGCTTCAATGTCATCCGTGCCTTCAAGGTCAGCAACAACACTTGCAAGCGTAGCGCCTATCTTGGTTTCACTGAGATACTTATCGCCTTCAAAGCGAGAGACGATCAGGTATGTTGGAGTTTCGAGAAGCGTTGACATGTGCTGGCCTCCATCTGTTTGTTCGACGATTGATAGTTGCATACGGTGCAACGCAATGCAACACCTAAATTGCGAAATCGCATAATTTTTATCTTGCAGCATTTTGCAAAACATGCAATTGATAGTGCATGAACACATCACCAATATACGAATACCGCATCAAAAACGGTATGACCCTGGAGCAATTCGGCGCGCGGTTCTGCCCGCAAATAGACAAGTCAACGGCTATGAGGTGGCAAAGCCGGGTGCCTGCGGAACGTGTTGTTGAGGTTGAACTTGTCACAGGCATATCGCGCAGGAAGCTGCGGCCAGACTTGTTTGCAAAGGCTGGTGCCTGACATGATTTCAAATCCGCGTGTGCATATCCACCCTCCCTTGCATGTGTACGGACAGGCGCGGTTCAACTGGCGCGCTGGCTTATTGTCAGCCGCCTCTTTTATCCAGACTGCCAGGAGGTTTCCTTCACCTTACTGGCACAGCAGGGCAGTGGGATGTCACGGAGTTTGCTCCGGTTCCAATCTGTTGAGCAAAACCGGCTCACTGCCCTGCGCCTTTTCACAATGACGAATAAAGAGGCCGCTGAATGAAACCCCGCAAGTACCGCAATCAACCAGTAGTCGTAGACAACCTGCGTTTTGACAGCAAGGCGGAAGCCAAACGCTATGGCGAACTGACCCTGCTTCAGAAGGCTGGCGAGATTTCCCGTCTGGAAGTCCAGCCCAAATACGTCATTAAAATCGCTGGCAAGCTCGTGTGCACCTACAAGGGTGATTTCAGGTACTTGGACACCAGAACAAGCCAATGGACGCTGGAAGACGTTAAATCTCCAGCCACGGCGAAGAACCCAACATACCGGCTCAAGAAAAAACTTGTTGAAGCTCTTTATGCGCCTCTCAAAATCGTGGAGGTGATGAAGTGACATCATACGACCCTAAAGCCAACGGTGAAGGCTGTTATGCAGACTGGATTGAACACAACCGCGCAATCGTGTTGCATGGCACCGATGCGTATTCAGATTTTCTCGAACGCAAGCGGGTGCAAGACCCGGCAACCGGCATACCTGAAACAGTTTCACTGTCTCCAAGCATGATGGACCATCAGCGGGATATTACCGCATGGGCATTGAAACGCGGACGCGCCGCGATATTTGCCGGGACCGGACTTGGAAAAACATTCATGGAATTGGCATGGGGTGAAGTGGTGGCGCGTCACACCGGCAAGCCAGTGTTGTTGTTTGCGCCCCTTGCAGTTTCATTGCAGCACATATCAGAGGCTAAAAAATGGGGCATTGATGCAAAGCTGGTAGCCAAGCAGGCGGACTGTGTTCAAGGCATCAACATCACCAACTATCAAAAGATTGAACATTTTGACGTGTCTGAATTTGGCGGCGTCATTCTTGATGAAAGTTCAATTCTCAAAAGCACTGACGGAAAGTACCGCACCAAGCTAATCGAGGATTGTTCTGTCGTGCCATTCCGGTTGGCGGCAACCGCTACACCTGCTCCGAATGATTTCATGGAATTGGGAAATCATGCAGAGTTTCTAGGCGTCATGTCCTACACGGATATGCTTGCTACATTCTTTGTCCATGATGGTGGTGACACGCAAAAATGGAGACTGAAAGGCCACGCGGAAGATGAATTCTGGAAGTGGATGGCTACATGGTCAGTCATGCTTCGCAAGCCATCTGACATTGGCTATCCAGATGAAGGATATAACCTGCCACCGTTAAACATGAATCAGCATGTGGTTTCGGTGAATTATGAGCCTTCACTTGAAACCGGGCTGTTGTTCCCAATGGAGGCCGTTGGGTTGTCTGAACGCATTTCAGCGCGTCGTGACACCGTTAGCGAGCGAGTGAAGCTGGCAGCGTCTATAACACCTCCCACTGGACCATTTGTATGGTGGTGCAATCTCAATACCGAAAGCGAGGCGTTGGTTAAGGCAATCCCTGACGCTGTTGATGTTCGGGGATCTGATAGCGATGCTGCAAAAGAGCAGAAACTACGGGATTTCACCGAGGGCAAGATACGGGTGCTTGTCACCAAACCGTCAATCGCCGGGTTCGGAATGAACTGGCAGCATTGTGCGGATACTGGATTTGTCGGGCTTAACGATAGCTTTGAGCAGATTTACCAAGCAGTACGGAGGTTCTGGAGATTCGGCCAAAAGAAACCCGTGAACGTGCATTATGTGTCGGCTGAAACCGAAGGCGCGGTACTGGCCAATCTCAAAAGAAAAGAGGCCGATGCTGATCGGATGGCGGCGGCGATGGTCATGCATATGGCCGATCTGACAAGCGAAATCATCAGGGGATCGACGCGCGCAATCCCGGATTACAATCCAACTATCCCAATGAAAATGCCTGAATGGCTAATGGAGGAAATGACATGAAAGTCAAGGTTATAGATGAAGTCATCACAAGCGACTATGCCATTTATCAGGGCGATTGCTGCGAGTTGATCCGTGGCGTCCCATCTGAAAGTGTCCACTTCGGCATTCACAGTCCACCATTCGAGGGGCTGTATAAATTCAGTAACTACGATCGGGACATATCCAACAACGATGGCGCGGCGTTCTGGGAACACTATTCGTTTCTGATTCAGGAATTGCACCGGGTGACAAAGCCTGGCCGACTTCATGCGGTTCATTGTATGCAGCTTCCAACAAGCAAGACCCGGCATGGCTATATCGGGATGCGGGACTTTCGCGGCGAGATTGTCAGGGCATATGAAGATGCAGGATGGATATTCCATAGCGAAGTATGCATATGGAAAGACCCAGTAGTAGCGCAGCAACGCACCAAATCAATTCGCCTGCTTCACAAGCAGATCACGAAAGACAGCACGATCAGCGGCATGGGGCTTGCTGACTACGTGGTCATGTTCCGCAAGCGCGGCGAAAATGAAGACGCCGTTGCCGGACAGTTTCAGAAGTGGGCAGGCGATGACAGTCTCGATGTTTCAAAAGAAGCTTATGACAAACACGCTGCCCAAACACGCAATGAAGGCCGTGATGCTTGGCCGTTTGAGCAGTGGCGCTCCATCCTGATCTGGCAACGGTACGCTTCGCCAGTGTGGAGTGACATAAAACAGACGCGGACGCTTCAGTATCGTGGGGGCCGCGACGAGAAAGACGAGCAGCACATATCGCCGCTTCAACTGGACGTTATCGAGCGATGCGTTGATATGTGGAGCCTGCCCGGTGAGACGGTTCTGACACCGTTTCTCGGCATCGGCAGCGAGGTTTATGTTGCCGCTCAAATGGGCCGCAAGGGCATTGGGTTTGAACTGAAACCATCATACTTCAAGCAGGCTGTCAGAAACCTTGACGCACTGAAAAATGAACGGACTGAAACGCTGTTTTCAGCAAGCGCAGCGTGATGGCCATATTGTCAACCGCTATGGGGGCAAGGTGAATGAGTAGGAAAGTACTTTCAAAAAAACTGCGGTTTGAAGTTTTCAAACGTGACAGCTTCACTTGCCAGTACTGCGGCGAGAAAGCGCCAGATGTGATTTTGCATGTGGATCACATCAACCCGGTTTCAAAGGGTGGCGGGAATGACATTCTAAATCTCGTTACGTCCTGTCAATCGTGCAACTTCGGCAAATCTGATCGAGAGTTATCAGATCACTCAACTATCCAGGCACAGCGTGAACAACTTGAACTGCTCAACGAAAGACGGGAGCAGCTTAAATTGCTGCTGGAATGGCGTGAAGGTCTTGAAAGCATAGGGGATGAGGAAATCCAAGCGGTTTGCGACTCGTTCTCTACAGAAACTGGCTACTTGATCAACGAGACAGGACACCCAAAAGTTCGCAGATGGATCAAAAAATTTGGCTTGGCTGATGTTTTGGTAGCCACTGACAAGGCGTGCTCGCAATACATCAATCTTAACCTTGAGCATGACTCTGACGAGTATGTATCTGCTGTAGATAGGGCGTTCAATGCGATACCCAAAATTGCATCTTGGGACGCGCGTGGCGGCATGCCTGCGAACAAGCAGCAAATCTACTACATCAGGGGAATTTTGCGCAACAGGTGCAACTATTTCAAGGATTGGAACTGTCTGCGAATGCTCAATGACCTTGCTGATGCTGGCGTTGATATGGATTGGGTTCAGGAGGAAGCAAAGCAAGTTGATAGCTGGACCCAGCTAATTGAGTTCTACGCCTGCGCACTTAAAAATGCGGAGGAAGACAATGGCCAGGATTAGAAGCACACACCCTACACAATGGACCGATGAGGCGTTTGTGACGTGCAGCATGGCGGCGCGTTTGCTTGCGATAGCTATCCGCAATGACGCAGACGACAATGGGATATTTGAATGGAAGCCGCTGCAATTGAAAATGCGGCTATTTCCGGCTGACAATCTGAACATTGAGGAACTGTTGGATGAACTGGTTGAGACAAACCAAGTCATGAGTGCGGAAATAGATGGGCGTAAGTACGGCGCAATTCGGAACTTCACCAAGTTTCAGCGCCCGAAAAAACCGAACTCAGTCCATCCTATGAACGATCAGTTCCGAACCTACGTTGGCTTAAAGCCTCGCAGTTCCCCACCAGTTCCCCACCCCAACGGAACCACTTCCGAAAAGTCTCCGCAGATGGAGGATGTAGGAGGTAGTAAGGAAGAATTATCTGACGATAATTCTCAGCGAAACCGTTTTGAAGACTTTTGGGATGTCTTTGCAGACAAGCGGGGCAAGGACGCTGCAAAGCGTGTGTGGACCCAAAGAAATCTTGAGGTGATTTATATGCAGGTTATCGCCGGGGCTCGTCAGTATGTTCTCAGCAGGGGTGCTGATCGCAAGTTCTGGAAGCAGGCTCACGGCTGGCTTGAAGATGGGCGATGGGCTGACGAGCAGACAGGCCGCGTATCTTCAAAACCCCTTCCAGTTGACCAGCGCCAGGTGTTCATCCCCCACGGCTCTGATGAGTGGCTGGAGTGGCAGGCGTACATCAACCCAAAGCGTTTGAATGCGATGCAAACAAACGATGGCTATGGCCGGTTCTTCAAAACCAAACTCCCCCCCAAAGACAGTGAGGCAGTAGCATGACCTTCATCTCATCAACAGACAGAGCAAGAGCAGCAGCGCCAACAAGCGGGCTTATGAAAACACCAGACTATCTGAATGCGCTGGCTTCAAAACCTGCAAGGCGCGTTAACTGGCATAAGCTGGAAGCGCGAATAGACATCAGATCATCAGAGGTTGATGCTCTTGACAAAGCCGCAAGGGAAATCAAACGACGCAAGAAAATCGCTGAGAATGAGGTGACATTTCAGGTCGGAAAACATTTCCTGGCTGACGGCAGGCTGAACAGTTTTGAGGCCAGCCCGCTCAGGGGTGAACGTCTTGTTCACATTTTCTGCGAAGTCACAGGAATTCGGTACGAGGAACTGAAGGGAACGTCGCGATACGCGAAAGTCGCGAACCCAAGACAGGCTTTGTACTGGATTCTCCGGACGCAAACAGGTGCATCGTTTTCGGCTATTGGCAGACGATTGTGCCGTGACCACACTTCGGTGATCAATGGAGTTTCCAAGGTCACGACTGATAGCAAGCGGTTAGCTTCCGCGCGGGCGTTATGGGACAAAATTTATGACATTGAACTGGAGAGGTACGGATAATGGCCGGTAGCATCAACAAGGTAATTCTCATAGGCAATCTTGGCGCTGATCCTGAGATACGCCACACACAGGCAGGAAAGCCCATTGCAAACCTGCGCATTGCCACAACAGAAACATGGCGCGACAAGAACTCTGGCGAGCGCAAAGAGAATACCCAATGGCACACGGTGGTCATATTCTCAGAGGGGCTGTGCAAGGTTGCAGAGCAGTATCTGCGCAAGGGCAGCAAGGTTTATCTTGAGGGCCAACTACAGACGCGCAAATGGCAGGACCAGAGCGGCAATGACCGATTCTCCACAGAGGTTGTGCTTCAGAACTTCGGCGGCACCCTTGTCATGCTGTACTCCAAGCAAGATGGCGGTCAGCAAGCATCGGGCGGGGTCGGGGCCCCTGCTGATCAACCGTCATTCGGGCGCAGTGATATGGACGACGAGGTGCCGTTCTGATGGGTTATTCACAAGCAGAATACAAACTGGCGGATTGGAAATTTGTTGACATGGATGACGCAGTTATAATTGCAGCGTCAGAAATGTGGTCAATCGGCATGGGAACAGGGCAGATAGTGTCTGAACTTGGTTGCCGGGATGCGTTGATCTGGAACAACCTGGATCAGATCAAGAAGGTGGTTCTATGAGTGACGGAGATGAAGCCTTTGAAGAATGGTTAAACCAACCTGTCACCACCGCGCAAATCGTAGATGATATAATCGTCAGGGTCCGCGTGTTGGGTGGGAGAATAAAACGCGGTTCACATACTGAGCGGGTTATCAATAAGGTTTTGATTGATGCCATTTCAAAACTCAATCAGCAAGGAGACGCCACCCATGACACATAAACGCTTAGACAGTGCGGAGTTGGTTCAAAACCTGCGATTGATGGTGTTGGTATTCAATGCTGACCCGCGCATCAAGGAACAAATTACAAATGCAGCAGACCACATCGAATCCCTAGAGGCAGAAATAGACGCCCTACGGCACGACCTTGAAGGCTACATGAATATCGCAAACGAATACGTCAACGAGCTATCAGGCGTTCATGCTGGTACACATAAGATTGTCGAGGTTGATTGATGGCGAAAGCAGGACGCAAACGAAACTCAGGCAAGCGGCAACCGAACGGCCAGCTTTCACGTCCAGGCGAAAACCAGCAGGCTGCGGATATGGTTTCTGTAGGCGTCAAGGCGCGCGTCAAGCATTTTGGCGCACCTGAGAAACAGGCAAGGGACCCAGACTGGGGACATTCTCTTGGAGTGCTGAGACTGAAGCACATCATAGACAAGCGCCAGATGGATGCGGGCAACGCCTACATGAATGAATATTTCAGGTATTGCCGTTTGAAGGGCTTTCCACCG
>Ga0222672_1000802_pt1 | contig 10555 bp, 10 predicted proteins | sample AntAcemetagen799_FD_179810 | JGI IMG/M metagenome (GOLD analysis project Ga0222672, IMG submission 179810) | Saline water microbial communities from Ace Lake, Antarctica - #799 | ecosystem: Environmental > Aquatic > Non-marine Saline and Alkaline > Saline | place: Antarctica: Ace Lake...
CAGGCCCTGTGGCGCAGATGTTTCAAAGACCCGCAGCTCGGGTCGGAAGGCCACAGAAGTTATTGACGCCAGCGCATCACGAAATTCTGCGGGCACGTCTGTCTCGGGGTCTTTTACATCCACGTTTTAACACTATGGTGGGTGCGCGTTAGGGCTTTGAGGGCGCGCCGCGGAGTCTGCGGTGGAGAAAATAGAGCATTTTGGCCTCGTCCGTAAACATGGAGCCAAGCTCCCAGTCGCCTGAGCCTCGTGGCCACCATCCAGGCATCCCCTCGGCGTTGCTCGATGGGGGGGGAACCACTGCTAGCCACAGGTCATCCGTCACCGGAGCCAAGAGTTTCCACACTTGTGGACCTCCTTCGATGAGGAGATGGCCAGCGCCCAAGATATGACGGATGTGCTGGGCTAAATCCTCGGGTGGTGAGGCTTCGGGGCTCATGAAAATGCGGTGACGGATACCTGACAACTTTTCCTTGGCGGTGGCGATTCCCTGCTCTGTGGTGATCACCACAAGGTCATCGTCCCCGTCAGCCGTGGGGACGAGGTTATGGGTCGCAATGTCTCCACGGGCGGAGAGAATCACCAGTGGGGAAGCTGTGGGGTAAGGAATTCGCTCAACTCGCAGAGTGCCTGCTCCCACCACGACACCATCGGCCAGTGACCTCAGAAGGTTAAGAATCTCTCGGTCCAGGCCTCGTGTCACGCTGTTACTGGTGCCATCGGGACCTGCGGTGTTACCGCCAGAGGTGGTCACCATGGTGGCCCTCATCCACTCGGGTGCGCCTGGTTGCAAGAGTGACCGGAAGGAGTCCCGCGCGAGGGGCTCTGTCAGGTCGAAAGCGAGGCCGGGAGTGGGAAACAGCTGATGCACTGTCACCGGGCGAGAGCCTCTTCGACCTGTCGTTTTATTCGCCACAACATCCCCGACATCCCTCGAAGGCGTAACATGCTGACAGCGTTTTGGAGACCTAATTGCAGAGGGAAGTCTGGTGGAGTATCGAGTATTTCCTGCGCGCTCAAGCCCCGAAGCCCGTGCACAAGAATCGAAGCAAAGCCTCTCGTGGTGGGCGACTCAGCAGGAGCAGTTGCCAAAATACGCACCTGAGTGTCATCTGCCTCTACAGCAATGAAAACGGGGGATTGGCACTCTTCTACCCTTTCCCAGTGTTCGGGATTTACCGTCCCCTCCGGTACTTCTGGGAGGGAGTCTGAGTATTCGAGCAACAATTGAAGACGATCTGGAACATCGAGTTCCAAAAATTCTTCCCGAATTGCTGCCAGCGTCGGGGGCAGGTTGTCGGGGGACTCAGGCATGGTTTAGGGGGCTTCTCCTGGAATGTTTCCTGTCTGAATGGGAACCCTCACTGCGGAACCCCATTCTGTCCACGAGCCGTCGTAATTTTTGACCGAGTCGAACCCGAGCAGGTATTTCATTACAAACCACGTGTGGCTCGAGCGCTCGCCAATGCGGCAGTACGTGATGACTTCAGCGCCAGGGTCGAACCCCTGTTGGGTGACGTAGAGGTCATGGAGTTCCTCGTGAGACCTGAAAGTGCCGTTATCGTTGGCGGCCCGAGCCCAAGGAATGCTCTTTGCGGTCGGAATGTGGCCGCCGCGCAGGGCACCTTCTTCGGGGTATGCCGGCATGTGGGTGCGCTCTCCCGTGTACTCCTCGGGGCTCCTCACATCGATTAGCGGTTTGCCGAGGTGGGGGAGGACTTCGTCCTTGTAAGCTCGGATGTCAGAGTCATTGCGTTCCACGACGGGGTACTCGGTTGTCGCTCTCGTGGCAACCTCGCGAGTGAGTCCCCGGTCTTGGGCAATCCAAGCGTCCCTGCCGCCGTCGAGAAGTCGAACGTCTCGGTGGCCAAAAAGGGTGAACACCCAGAGCGCGTAGGCAGCCCACCAGTTGCTCTTGTCCCCGTAGAGGACAATCGTGTCATCGCGGGAGATTCCCTTGCGCGACATAAGGGCCGCGAAAGCTTGCCCATCCACGTAGTCCCGAACAACAGGGTCGTTCAGTTCCGTGTGCCAGTCCACTTTGATCGCACCGGGAATATGTCCGGTGTCGTAGAGCAAAATGTCTTCATTAGATTCGACGATAGCCAGCCCGGGAGTATCGAGATTTTCCGCTAGCCATGCGGTCGTGACCAAACGTTCGGGGTGGGCGTAGGAGGCAAGGTTTGCAGTGGGGTCGTGGGCTATTGGCACTGTTACTCCTTGGTTCATGTCAGGCTCTCATCTTTTGCCCGTTACGCTGGAATCTTATTCTGCCAGGCCCCCCTGAATTGTAACGGGGAATGTGACGAAGCGAGTCTGATGTCAGAGCACCCCCCGAAGGGTCACACCCGAGTGAGCCTGTGTGATCGCCACCCGAAAATGTCCATCGATGCGATGCTGAAACACTTTGTGCCCCCGGAACAATTCCGGGGCGCCACGTTGGAGAACTATGTGCCAGATGCGCGGTTCCCCTCGCAAACATTTGCGAGGGAACGGGCGCAAGCCTTTGTCTCCGGAAACGGTGGCGCCAAAGTGGCCAAAAAGTGGGGAGCAAGCGCGAAGGGTGCGCCTGTGCAACCCGGCATTTATCTTGATGGTGGTTTTGGGGTGGGCAAGACCCATCTCCTGGCAGCAATGTGGCACCGTATTCCCGGTCGGACCTACTACGGCACCTTTATTGAGTTCACAGCCCTTGTGGGAGCCCTCGGCTATCGGGGTGCCGTTGATCACCTCCGTGGCGCAGACTTTCTTGCCATCGACGAGTTTGAGCTGGACGATCCCGGCGACACTATGGTCATGTCGAGGTTGTTGGGAGAACTTATTACCTCTGGCACCCGGTTGGCTGCGACCTCCAACACTCCACCGGCAGCGCTGGGCGAGGGACGTTTCGCGGCCGAAGATTTTCTGAGAGAAATCACAGCACTCGCCGACAAGTTCGAAACCATTCCCATCGATGGTGAGGATTATAGAAAGCGGGATTTTGAAGGACACGCGGAGGTCACCTCCGATGCTGACTTCGATACCGTCGTAGCATCCATCGGGGGCGCCATTGCGGTGGATCGTTTTGGTGACGTGATAAAACATCTTGCCACCATCCACCCCAGCCGTTTCGTGGGCCTTGTCGAGGGGTTAGCTGCTGTGGCTTGGAGCGACGTTGCCCAACTTCATGATCAAGCCCAAGCCCTGCGACTGGTGGCGTTAGTCGACCGGCTCTATGACGCGCGGGTAGGGATAGTGAATACCGGTGTGGCGCTTGACGAGGTTTTTGATGACACCATGGTGAGTGGCGGGTATCGGAAAAAGTACCTTCGCGCCACGTCCCGCATGATTGCGCTCACGCGTTTGGCGAGGTCTCGAGGTGCCTAGCGCCGAAAGCATTTCTCCGCGTTCGCTCCCGGTGTGACCTGACAGCTCGGCGCAGGGGTGACCGATAGGATTGTGGATGGAGTGCCGGGAAGCCTGGTCGGCGCGTGGAGCAGAGGAATATGCTCCACGGAAGTGTTGTGCGGTGTGCGAGACACTGGAAAGCCCGACAATGAGGAGACCATGACGTTCTCGCGCTCATCTTTTCTCCTGCGCTGTGTGAAGGGCTGCTTGTGACTCTCACCGCGATTCTTGGAGGAACTCTGGTTGTTGTCGCGATTACGATAGTGGCAACCAGGTTCCTCGGTCGAAACGCGGGTTGGCTCGCCGCCGCCGGGCTCGGAGCCCTCGCCTTCGTGGTAGCTCTCCGAGTGCCAGAAGTTCTTGAGGCGACGGGCGTTGTCCGCGAAGCCGTGACGTGGATTCCGAGCCTCGATATTGCACTGCGCCTCCGGCTTGATGGCCTTTCTGCACTGTTTTTGATTATTGTTTTGGGTATTGGCGCGCTGGTTATGGCCTACTCGGCCCGCTACATGACAGAACGCATCGTCCACCCGCACACCGGGTATTTCACCTGGATGCTGCTCTTCGCCTTTGCCATGACTGGCCTTGTTCTTGCCGATGATCTGGTGTTGCTCTTCGTTTTCTGGGAGCTCACAACACTGTGCTCCTTTTTCCTCATCAACCGCTCCGGGGACCGGGCAGGCGGGCCTGCGGTCCGCACACTCCTGGTGACCGGTTTTGGTGGCCTCTCGCTGTTGTTTGCGGTGGTCCTGATTGTGGTGCGAACGGGAACGACCGTCGTAAGCGAGGCTCTTGTCCATGAGGTGTGGGTGTCTGACCCTGGGTTCACCGCCGGTATTGCGGTCCTGGTTGCGCTAGCTGCGATGACAAAATCAGCCCAGTTCCCTTTCCACATGTGGTTACCCGACGCCATGGTGGCACCCACACCAGTCAGCGCCTACCTGCATGCTGCAGCCATGGTGAAGGCCGGCATATATCTCATGCTGCTGTTTTCTCCCGCGCTTGGTGGAACCATTGTGTGGCAATCGATATTGATTTCGACGGGTCTCCTGACGACGGTAATGGGTGCCATTTTTGCCATGCGGTGCTTCGATTTGAAAGAAATCATGGCATATTCCACCGTGAGCCAACTGGGGCTCATTGTCGCTGTTATAGGCATTGGGACGCCTACTGCACTCGCCACGGCAGCGCTTTACACCCTCGCCCATGCACTGTTCAAAGCGTCGCTGTTTATGATCGTGGGCGTTATCGATAGGCGGGCGGGCACCCGTGATATTCGATTGCTGCGGAGGATGTGGGCACGCATGCCCGTCACCTTCGTCACCACGCTGCTTGCGGGGTTATCCATGGCCGGAGTATTTCCTCTGCTGGGCTTTATCTCCAAGGAGTACCTGCTCGGTCAGATGCTGGAGCCCGGAGGGCCGGCTTGGCTCGGGGCGCTACTCACCGCTATTGCGGTGATTGGGGCAATTACCACGTTTGCCTACACGGGTCGGATTTTGCTGGGCGCTTTTAGCGATTATCGGGGAACACACCGCGTTGATGAGGACTTGGACACTCAGCGCATGCCCGAAGAGGTGACGGAAGCATCACCGGCATTTATCGGCTCAGCATTGGTCCCTGCTCTTCTGGGCTTGATTTTGGGCCCTGCCATCGTTGTGCTGCACCCCATTATGGGTGCTGCGGGGAGCGCCGCTGCGGGGGAACCGTACCGCGCAAGCTTTGCGCTTTTTGGCGGGTTGACAATCGAACTTGCGCTGTCGGTCACGATCATTGCTCTGGGCACGCTGGCTATTGTTCTGCGAGGCCCGTTGGATCGCATTCTTGAGCGGCGTATTTTGCCCTTCACCGCCATCGGCGTGGTGGAGGCGTTGCGCACCGGAGCAATCGCTTTAGGAATCCGCATCGGCAGTGCAACACGCACCGACGCACCCTCATCCCACCTCGCTGCGCCATGGATTCTGATTGGCTTCATTGCGGCGGCTGCCATCGCTACCGCGCCGTCGGCTGGAGCCGTAATTCAAGAGGCTGAGCCATGGACCGATGCTTTGTTGCTGGGGCTTCTGTTGGTTGTCGTCGTGCCGGCCGTTATCACCCGCCAACGTTTTACCGCCCTCATTCTGGTTGGTGGGGCAGGGTTTGTGGTTGCCCTGTGGTTCTTTGCGCTTGGCGCTATTGACGTCGGCGTGACACAGCTGTTGGTCGAGCTGTTGACGGTGGTGGCCCTGGTGCTTATTTTGCGCAGACTTCCCGCCGTTTTTCATCCTGTGGCCCGAGTCCGCCAGGCACTCACGGCGGCCATCGCCCTTGCGGTGGGGGTGGCTGCGACCGCGGTCACTCTTGCCTTCACGGGTAGGCGCGACATGTCGCCGGTCGGGCAGTATTTTCTTGATGAGGTCTACGTCGACACCGGGGGAACCAACGTCGTCAACACGATCCTCGTGGACTACCGCGCACTGGACACGTTTGGCGAACTGACGGTCATCGCTGTGGCCGGCATTGTGCTGATGGGTATTTTGGCAACCCGCCCCATGCTCCCCGAGCGCACCCCGAATCTTAAAGCGTGGGTGGGCACAGCCCTGATGCGCAGTGTTGATAACACCCTGCCCATTCGTGTTGTCGCGCGGTGGGCGGCCCCGGTCATCATTTTGCTGTCGTTTCACCTGTTCTGGCGGGGGCACTATGAGGTCGGTGGAGGGTTCATTGCGGCACTGGTGGGGGCCACAGGTTTCGCTCTGGCCTATCTCGGCGCTCCTGCTGATCGCGGCGCACCGGTTGCCTGGCCCTACCGGGGACTCTTGTCCGCGGGAATCATCGTGGGTGTCGCAAGCGGGGTTGGTGGCTATGCCGTGGGTTCTTTCCTCAAACCCATCCGGTGGGACATCCCGTTGCCTTGGGGCGGGGAATATGCCTTCACCAGTGCATTGATTTTTGATGTTGGCGTGTATCTGGCCGTGTTGGCCATCATCATTGCCGTCATCAACGAGCTCGGTGGGGTGCGCGAGCGTGAGGGAAAACTGAGCACGGAGGGCGTATCGGAGCAGCGCTCGAAGCAGGAGAGCAAGGGGGGCGTGCGATGAGTTTGGCGCTGAGTATTGGGGTGTTGGCAGCAGCCGGGGTGTTCTTGGTTTTGCAGCGTGGAATGATTCGTATCATTTTGGGTTTTGTTTTGCTTACTCACGCCGTAAACCTTTTGATTATTGCCGCGGGCGGAGTTTCTCGCCGCGACGCACCCTTCTTCGGCGGCGACACGTCACAGGCAGCAGACCCTCTGCCACAGGCTTTCGTGTTGACAGCCATTGTGATCGCCTTCGCCATCACCGTGGTTTTAGCTACCTTTGCCGTGGTCGGTCGCCGGGACGACGATACCGAAGCCGACAACGGCGCCCCGTCGCAGAGCGAACTGGACGGGCGACTCGACGCTCTGCGTGACAGTGAACCCGACAGTGAACCCGACAGTGAGCTCGAGAGCGAGGGTGAGCGACGATGATCGGTATCGTGGAATTATTGCTCCCACTATTTGTCGGCGCACCTCTGCTTCTTGGTGGCATCCTTTTCGTGGTTCCCCGTCATCATCCACTGCAGCTAATCATGGGCATGGGTTCTCTTCTTGCGCTGCTCGGCGGGGCCATTGTTTTACTGATTCTCACTTTCGATGGCACAATCCTCGTGCATCAGATTGCCCTGTGGCCCGGCGGTATTTCCATTCCGTTTGTTGCCGACTCCTTTTCCAGCCTGATTTTGGTGGTGGCGGCAATCGTTTCGGTCATCAGCTTCCACTACATGATTGCCAGTGGCGAAGCGCAAAGCCCCTCCATTGCGTCGCTGGTGTTGATTCTCGCCGGCGGTGTCGCCGGCGCTCTATTGACGGCAGACCTGTTCAATCTTTTTGTGTTTATCGAGGTCATGCTTCTCCCCTCCTACGGGCTCTTGCTGTTCTTGAGTCGCCGCGGTGACATGGCTGCGTCACGCCTCTATGTGACCGTCAACCTCCTTGCCTCCACACTGTTCCTGGCCGGGGTCGGACTGATTTATGCGGTGCAGGGCACCGTCAACCTGGCAGCGCTTGCTGGTGCGGGGGACGATCCGGCCACCGCCATCGCCACTGCCGTGTGCTTAGCTGCACTTGCGGTGAAGGCCTCTGTTTTCCCTGTCCACGGCTGGCTTGCGCGGGCGTATGGCTCCGCCTCACCCGCGGTCGCGGCTCTCTTTTCGGGCTTACACACAAAGGTGGCGGTCTATGTCGTCTATCGCATTAGCTCGGTAGTGTTCGAAGGCGATGGTGCGTGGATGACCGCGATTATGGTGGTCGCCGCTCTCACCCTTGCGGTGGGAGCTTTAGTCGCACTGGGGGAGAGAGAAATTCGCCCCCTCCTGCTGTTCCAGATGGTGAGCGGTATCGGTTTTATACTCATCGGTGTTGCCCTGTTCACTCCCGAGGGGCTCACGGCAGGAATTGTCTACATGGTCCACCACATGGTGGTGATGGGGTCACTGTTGCTTATTGCCAGTGCCATCGAGCAGACCTACGGTTCTGGCCGTCTCGATCGGGTAGCCGGTTTGCGCACCCGCGAACCTTTGCTCACCGCCGCCTTTGTGATTTCTGCGCTGTCCCTGGCCGGCTTGCCGCCGTTTTCTGGATTTGTGGCCAAATATGCTGTGGTTCTGGCAAGTGCAGACGCCGGACAGGTCCTCATTGCGGGCCTCCTGATTATCGTGAGCCTCCTGTCGCTGATGTCGCTGATGAGAGTGTGGGCAGACATGTTCAACGGTAAGCGACACACGGACGTCGAAGTTTTGGCTGCGGAAGAACGGATTCGCACGCGAGAGGGTTTGTTTGACGGGGCTGTCATCGACACGGACACGGCGGCCGCGGAAGCAGCTCAGGCGCTCGAGCAACACGGACCGCCCCGAGGAGTGTTGGCCTCGGGTGATCCTCACGACCACCGTGGCACACGCATACCTCTTCGCCTGGTCATCCCCGCCCTGATGCTGTCTGGCCTGTCTGTCGGTTTGGGCTTTGGAGGCGAGTTTCTGCTGCAGCTTGCAGAGCACGCCAGCAGTGTTCTGACCGACACCAGCGGCTACGTTGGGGCGGTGATGGGCCAATGAACTCTCCGTGGAGTTTGCCGCTGAGAATGCTCGCGTTTATAGGATGGTTTACGGGCCAGTTCATGCTCACCAGCATTCGGGTCAGCGCTTTGATTCTCACCCCGGGCAGGCAGCCACAACCGGGCATAGTTCGCATGAAGCTTGACCGGTTGAGCGACACCGAGCTCACCTTGTTGGTGGCGCTGATTACCATCACCCCAGACACGCTCGTGATTGCCGTCGACCGCGAAGAGGGCAGCATGTTTGTCCATGGAATGTTTGTTGCTGGCGACACGGAGAGTTTTCGAGCGGCACTTCGCGACACCCACGACCGTCTGGTGAGGGGCGTCCGAGCACGCCCGCGGAAAGAGGTCACGGCATGATTCCTGACCTTGTTGCCGCTGTGGTTCTTGGTCTCCTTGCTTTTGCGCTGATCCTTGCGGTGGTGCGCGTGTGGAAGGGGCCTACTAAGGGCGATTCGTCGGTGGCTGGGGACCTGATCTTCTTCGCCTTCATCGGTGTGGTTGCCGTGTTCGGTCTGCAATTCTCGATTGACGCGGTGCTTGACATCATTCTGATTTCTGCCCTGCTCGGTTTTCTCTCCATTCTCTCTCTGGCGCGCCTGATTCAGGGAGGCAAGCGATGAACGCGGACATGGTCATCACCGTTGTGGGCAGTGGGCTCCTGATTTTTGGGGCGGCAATCATCGCGAGTGCCGCTATTGGCCTGATCAGACTGCCCGATCTGTATACCCGCACCAGTGCGATTGGCACGGCGGCCGGTCTCGGTGTTGCGATGATTGTTGCCGGTGTTGTGGTGATGGATTTCAGCGCTCTGAACTTGGTCAAAGGCATCATCGCCATCATCGCCCAGCTCTTGACCAGCGCAATCGGAAGTTTCGTGCTTGCTCGCGCTGGTTACCTGACCGGCAGCGAGCCGGTATCCACCACGGCGCCCGATGAACTCGCTGACCAAGCCGTGCCAGCGACGAAGGACTCATCCGGCCCCTCGCTACCCCGCAGCGACGCAGACGCCGTCTAAAAAGCCACCCCGGCAACGGAGACTCCTTGGGGAACGCCACAACCTCGAATGGGCGAAGGTCCGTCTGCACGGTATTCGTGGCGGCACCGACGAGTGTGGGGGGTTCAGGAAACCTAGGCTTAACATTTCTTTCCTTTGTGTCATCAGTCTGTAACATCCTTGCCCCACCAGAGAAACACTCCGACGGGACACTGAGGTGTCGGCCACGGTTCGTGGTCGCCGCACACACTGAGGGGGAGTAATGGATTCTGGACAATTAGCGTGGGGTGTAACCGCAACCGCGCTCGTATTACTGATGACACCGGGAGTTGCTTTCTTCTATGGTGGTCTCGTTAAAGCAAAAAGCGTTGTCAGCATGATGATGATGAGTTTCGGGTCTTTGGCGCTCGTCGGGGTGTTGTGGATCCTTTACGGCTATGGAATGTCTGCTGTGGATGGCCCGGGGCAGTTCGCCGGAAGCCCTTTCTCAGCGTTCGGCTTGGAGGGTCTTGGCAATGAGGACCTCCTCGGTGCGGCTTTTGGCGCAACGTTCGCCATTATCACCGTCGCGCTCATCTCGGGAGCCATCGCAGACCGAGCAAAGTTTGGCGGCTGGATGGTGTTTGCCGGTATCTGGGTTACCGTCGTGTATTTCCCGGTTGCCGCATGGGTCTGGGGCGGCGGATGGGTTCTGGAGCTTGGCAACCTGCTGGGCGACTACCCCGCTGTCATTGACTATGCCGGTGGTACCGCAGTTCACATCAACGCGGGCGCAGCAGCGCTCGCCCTGTCCTTAGTACTTGGACGCCGGGTTGTGTTCCGTAAGGGCGCGCACAAGCCTCACAACGTCCCCCTCGTTCTCCTGGGGGCCGCATTGCTATGGTTTGGCTGGTTTGGTTTCAACGCCGGAGCCGAGTTCCTTGCAGAAGGGATGCCGGGCGTGGGACTTATCGTCGTCAACACACTCGGGTCCACCGCTGCAGCCATCCTCGGTTGGTTGATCGTGGAGAAGCTCAAAGACGGGAAAGCAACAGCTGTCGGTGCCGCCTCAGGTGCG
>Ga0222672_1000804_pt1 | contig 10530 bp, 3 predicted proteins | sample AntAcemetagen799_FD_179810 | JGI IMG/M metagenome (GOLD analysis project Ga0222672, IMG submission 179810) | Saline water microbial communities from Ace Lake, Antarctica - #799 | ecosystem: Environmental > Aquatic > Non-marine Saline and Alkaline > Saline | place: Antarctica: Ace Lake | collected...
GATGGGGGAAATCCGGAAGTCGCTCGATCCCGGCAAGCCGGTTGGCGACTGCGTCTTTGGCGGCCTGCTGCAGTCGCGTATCGAAGGTAGTCAGAATCGTGAGCCCGCCCACTCCGGCTAGCGAGGGCAACAAATCGGCGACACGTTCTTCTACCAGATTCAGCAAATAATTCTGCTCGGAGATTTTGGCCTGCTTCCGCAGAATACGGATCCACCGTTCTTGAGGGAGCACCTGAGGCCGGGCACTCTCGAACGATTCGGCTTCTTTCTTCGTGATGTAGTCCTCGTCCTCCATCCGGGCGAGAGTGCTGCGCATTTCGCGGAGCGCGGAGTCATAATGCCGAAACGGGGAGAAGCCGTTCGGCGCGCGGATGACGCCGGCGATCATAGCGGCTTCCGGCAGCGAAAGGTCGGCTGCAGGTTTTCCGAAGTAGCCCTGGGCAGCCTGCTCGATACCGTTCATCCCCGTGCCGAGAAAGATGCGGTTCACGTAGTTCGAGAGGATTTCGTCTTTCGAATAGTGCTTCTCGATCCGGCGGGCGAGCGCCATTTCGAGCAGCTTGCGCTGCATTGTTCGTCCGGTCAGTCCGTAGGTGATCCGGGTGAGCTGCATCGTGATGGTGCTGCCACCCTGGACGGTACGCTGTTCTTTGAGATTGCGGAGCCATGCCCGCGCGAGGCCGAAATGGTCCAATCCGCTGTGCCGGTAAAAGCGCGCATCCTCCCGGGCGACGAGTGCGTTCAAAAAATACGGCGAGACTTGGTCGAGCGGCACAGGTGTGCCCACCGTCTCGCCGTGGAGATAGCCGATCTGATTCCCACTGCCGTCGAGGACCCGCGACTCCATCGGAATGCGCCCGACCGTCGTGATGTCGTAGTGCGCCGCAAGCCGGTCGTAGTGGAACAGCACCAACACACAAAATCCGAGCACCAGAACGACGGCGACCAGCCCAATGATCACAGCAAAACGCACCAGAGGATGAGCGAGCCAACCCTGCCTTTGCGGCTGCTTACGCTTTGTGGAGCGCCTTTTCTGTTTGCGGGCGGGCATCGTCAGTAAGTGGTGAGTAGTAAATAGTGTTCAGAACCTCGCGTAGCGGCTATTCACTCCTAACTATTCACTGATTACTACTATCACGTCATCGCGAGGATGAGGCGGACCGAGTCGACCCGCAGCGGAGTGTCAGCCAGATACTTTTCTAACTGACCCTTCTCGACTATAGCGAGATCGATCTCGGAATTCCGCACGGGATGACCCATTTCGCGGAGCTGTTTTAGACGATCAATCTCGGCGTCGAGCTTCTCGGTCATGGTCACGATGGCATCCTTGCGGAGTTCGTCGGCGTGATCTTCTGAGACGTGATTTGCTTTCTCCAGCAGAGGCGGGATGGCACCCCGAAGAGCTTGGGATTTCTCCCGGAGGAAAACAGAGGGACCGGGACGACCGTCGCGGCGGATGCGCTCGACGGAGAAGTCTTCGGTTCGGTCGCGGCCTTTTTGGTCGATGATGCGGCGAATCGGTTTTGCCGGTAGAAAGCGGTCTGCGTGCAAATGATCGGGCGCTACGCATTCCAGAACGGACACCGTCTCGACCATTAGCAATTGCTCGCCTGCGCCCTCGAGTTTGAAAAATGCTGCATTGCCGTGGTCGGTCGACAAAAGGCTGTCGATCGCGCTGATAACCATGGGGTGGTCGGCTGTCAGAAAAACGAGGTCTTCGCGGGCCAGTGCCGTTGCTCGATCAAAGGTCACCGAAATGCCATCTTCTGACAGGCCCGGAAAGGAATCGGCCGAGAAAAGATGGTCGGGCATCAGGACGTAGCTGCGCTCCTGCAGATCCTCTGCCGCGACGCCGAAATGATCGAACAGCTTCAGCATCAGATGTTCAAGCCGCGTATCTTCGTCGATATCTTCAATCTGTGAGACGAGCGCCTGCCCCTGATCCCGGTCGAACGAGCTCATTTCGAGCAAGTGATCGCGTCCTTCTTCCAATTCGTGATCGATCTTTTCTTTGAAGGCTTTCGTGCGATCGAGAAAGTCGGGCAACGCATCTTCGCGATCTTCAGGTGACGCTTCGACGAGCTTTTCCAGTTCGTTAGAAAATTCAGCCTGAATCGGGCTCGCACCGTGCAGCGTATGCTCGAACGCTCCCAGTCCCCGGTGATACCAGAGTGCTTTCAATTCCTCCTTCGTTCCCTCGACGAAAGGCACGTGGATCTGAATATCTTCGGTCTGCCCGATGCGGTCGAGACGACCGATCCGTTGCTCCAAAAGTCCCGGATCGCTCGGTAGATCGAACAGCACGAGGTGATGAGCGAATTGAAAGTTCCGCCCTTCCGAACCGATCTCGGAGCAGATCATGACACGAGCGCCCATTTCCTCGTCGGCGAACCAGGCCGCATTTTTGTCACGTTGTAAAAGGCTCAGCCCTTCGTGAAACATCGTCGCCTGCGCGCTGATCTTTTCTTTCAGCGCCGCTTCGATCGCCTCGACTTCTTCGCGGGTGTGGGTGATCACGAGAAACTTCGCCTCAGGCTCCTTTTTCAAGAGTTCGACCAACCACACAACTTTTGACCAGAATCCGTCCTCAGCTTCGCAATCTAGCGGGCTGAGATGGGCGACGCGTTGAGGGAACGTATTGAGCACCAGTCGTCGATTGCGGAACAGGACACGGCCAGTGCCATGAAGATCGATCAGTGAAGTGAGTGCTGTGTCCCGAACCGCCACAGTCGGATCCGCCTTCAACTTGTCGGCGATCTCTTTGCCGAGAAATGTTCCAATCTGCTTGATGTCGGCAGCCTTGAGCTTGGCGTCCGATTTGAGCTTGTCGGCCAGACCTGAGATCGCCTGGTATTTGTCCGACTCATGCAAAAACTCATCGAGATCAGAAAAGCGCGATGGATCGAGCAGCCGGAGACGAGCGAAGTGTCCCTCGCGACCCAGTTGTTCCGGCGTCGCCGTCAGCAGCAGCAGCCCTTTCGACTTCGCCGCGATCGCCTCGACAGCGTCGTATTCCGGGCTGGAGGACTCCGTAGTCCACTGGAGGTGATGTGCCTCGTCGACAATCGTCAGATCCCACTCTCCAGCTGCCGCTTGCGCTGCGCGCTTGGGATTACCTGCCAACCAGGAGGTAGCGCAAAGAACGAGCTGATCATCGAAAAACGGATTCGGATCGTCGCCGTCAGCATTCTCCTCAATCGCGGCAGCCCGCTCCTCGTCGTAGATTGAAAACGACGTCGCAAAGCGCCGGTAAAGCTCGATGAACCACTGATTCACCAAGGTGTCCGGCAGCAGAATGAGAATGCGCTTGGCCCGCCCGCTGAGGTGGAGCCGTTGCAGAATTAGACACGCTTCGATTGTTTTTCCCAGACCCACCTCGTCTGCGAGCAGAACGCGGGGAGCTTGCCGGTTTGCGACCTCTTCCGCGATAAAGAGCTGATGAGGGATCAGAGAAACCCGGCCACCGACAAGACCACGAACATCACGCGAGCGGCCTTCATTTTGATTCCGGATTGCTGACTGCCGCATGCTCCAGAGCCGCGGGTCATCGCTCACACCCGAGAGCAAACGTTGCTCCGGCCGCTGGACATTCATCGTGTCGGAAAGATTGCTCTCAGGGAGCTCGTTGCCCTCCGAATCGATGTAAACGAGACGTCGATCATCCTCGCGTACCTGGGCGACTTCGAAGGATTTTCCATCCTGACTTTTTACCGTATCGCCCGGCTCGAAGGCTACCCGGCGCAGTGGTGCATTGCGGGCGGCGTAGGTCAGCGTCTGGTCAACAGCGGGGAAAAAAGCCTTCACCTGGGTCGCGTCGCTCGAAAGAATCAGAGCGAGACCATATTCGGTCTGCATCTCGCTGATCCAGCGTTGGCCTGGGGCGAACTGGGAAGGGTCGACAGTGTCGGTCTGATATCGCGATGCTCTCATCAGGAAACGGGGAGTGAAATTCTAGCCCGTTTCGCCCATTCCGCCACCTTTCGCAACGGAAAAACGGTTCGTACGGACTTCTCTTCCTCTTCATCCTAATCTTAGTCTTACTCTTTTTGTTTTGGTTGCCGCAGCCGTCTCAGGCGTTTTTTCCCAGGAGTAGGACTAAGACTAGGAGAAGGATGAGGAGGATCATTCAGGCAGCAACGCGCTCGCAGTCACTGTGCCTTCGGCATCGAATGCTCCCGATTCTACAGGGCCTCGGAAAATCCCTGAGTGGGAAAGCATCGACCCAATAGGGTTGGATGGGGGAGTGAACAGGGTTGAATGGCTAAGCGAGGAAAGTGGCGCGCAATTCAGAATGGAAAGATGTTCCGGATTGTCGTAGAATTTGTCATGACCGTTGAGGATCTAACACGGGAGGCCGGCAATCTTTCAGTCAAGGAAAGGGGAGAACTTATTACACGATTGCTGGACGGCTTGGGGCGGTCAACTTATGACGTTTCTGATGAGGAAGTCGCACAGCGTGTCGCGGAAACAGCGGATGGGAGCGTCGAGGATATTTCTCAAGCCGAGCTGGTCAGTCGTTTGAAATACGTCAAGCCGACGTGAAGCCGCTCCGCTATCATCCGTCGGTTCAGCACGATATCGATGAAGCGATGGTAGATTAGCCTTGATCGATCCAGACGATTCCGGACTCTCAAATTTTCTCCTGAACTCCTATAAGGAACAAGCTCGTCTTACCGATCATCGTAGTGGAATAGGCATTGCATTACGATGAGGGTATCGTTGTCGACTCGATAGACGAGCCGGTGCTCGCCGGTGATCCTTCGTGACCACCAGCCACTTAGATTTCCTTTTAGTGGTTCCGGCTTGCCGATGCCATCGAATGGATCGCGCATTGTGTCTCGGATCAGCCCATTAATCCGACAAGGGGTTTTCTTATCGAACTTCTGCCAATGGAGGTAGTCGCCCCAACCGTCCGGAAGCCAGGTCAGTCGCATAGCGCCCGTTCTGTGAAGTTGCCCTCCTTGTAGTCGATCAGTCCTTTCTCGATGCGGCGGGCGTTCGCTGGAGTCGAAAGCAAATGCAGCGTCTCAAGCATGCTGTCATACTCCTCCTGCAAGAGTAGGACGACGCTGGATTGCCCGTTGCGTGTGATCGCGATGGGGGCGCGATCCTCCTCTGCCTCCTTCATGAGACGGGCGAGACCGTTCCGGGCTTCCGTGTAGCTGAGGGTTTTCATGAAGAAATGATAGCGAAGTGACAGAATTCTGTCAACAGGCCTGAATAATTCTTCAGCTCGGGTCCGGGGAACGGTTATGAAAAAGCTGGCTCGCCACGTTCTCCCGAAGCGCCCCCTCGTATTTCGCATTGATTGACGCGACGGCTCGCCGTCTCGCTCTTTCCCAGTTCATCAGATTCGGTGGTGTCCTGAGCACCCACCGGTGAATGGGAAACAACCAGGGCTGGCGCTAGCAGAATTAGTGTTGTTATCACTTCATTTTTTGATCGGCGAAATCCTATCTTTCGAAGCTCTGGCACGTCAAATTCAAAAACTGAGCTAACTATATCTACTTAACCCTGCTTCACCTTTCCCTTCACCTCCACGGGCAGCTCCGCGTCCGCATCTTCCAACGGCTCCCCACTCTCCTGCACCGGCACGACTTTGATCTCCACATTCACCGGGACGGCTCGTAAGTCGGTGATGATCTTTTCCAGCTGACCGACGGTGTCCTCAGCCAAGGTTGCGGGCTTTGCATACTGCTCGCCAGCGGATTGGATGACGGTCTCGATCTTGTGCAAGCCTTCGGAAAATCCGGCCAGTGTTCCCACGACGCGGCTGACGGGGTCGTTGTCGCCCTGGCCACCCATGAGCAGGTTGCGACCAAAGCGGCGCCTGATCTCGTCCCACCGTTCGTGGTCTTCGTCGGTCAGAGTGCCTTCGAGTTCACGGAATTTTAGCAGGTTGGACTCGGCACCGGTGGTCAGAGTCTGGGCTTCGTTTTCGTAGTGGTCGACGATGGTTTGCTCGACTTCCGCATCAGTCATGACGGGGAGAATCTTCTCCGCGATGCGGTTCATGTTACGATAGGAGCCTTGAAGTCTGAAGGGCGGCTCGGTGCGGTAGGCGTCCTCCATTGCGGCGGAGCGGATGTACTCCAAATTCACGCGTAGGATGGTGTCACGCACGCGCATGAGCTTCTTCATGACGGTGGACATTTCGTCGATCTCTTGCGGCGAGTAGTTGCCGTCGAAGTCGACGCCTTCCTGCGAGCCGGTTTCGGCGATTTTCATGACGGCGTAAACGTCGCCCTGACTGCGGCTGGCGAGTCGGCTGAGAATTTTGTTCGAAGTCATCGAGTTTTCGATGTAGCTGGCCTCGAAGTCGGAGGAATGCTCACCGATGATGTCGCCGAGATTATAGGTGTCGGCCCGGTTCGCGAGCATGTCGGGAATCTGAAATTTGCCGCCGCTTTCGGTGTAGGGGTTACCTGCCATGACGACGCAGACTTTTTTTCCACGTAAATCGTAGGTGCGCGGTTGGCCTTTCCAGACGCCTTCCATCTTGCGCTGGGCGTCGCAGAGGGAGATGAACTTCTGGAGAAATTCGGAATGAGTGTGCTGGATGTCGTCGACGTAGATCATGACATTGTCGCCCATCTCCAGCGCGAGGTTGAGCTTTTCGACTTCCTCGCGGGCGCTGGCATTGGGCGCTTCCTCGGGGTCGAGCGACTTTACGTCGTGGCCGAGGGCGGGGCCGTTGATCTTCATGAAAGTGATCCCGAGCCGGTTGGCGATGTATTCCATCAGGGTCGTCTTGCCGTAGCCGGGTGGAGAAATGAGGAGCAACATCCCCATGCGGTCGGTGCGGGTGTCGTCTCCGGCGGTGCCCATCTGCTTGGCGAGATTGTCGCCGATGAGCGGCAGATAAACGCGATCAAGCAGTCGATTCCGGACGAAGGCGGACATGACGACAGGCTTGAACTCGGACAAGCGCATCTCTTCGCGGCGCCCGTCGACAAGTTGGATCTTTGTCTGCCGGTATTCGCGGAAGCGAGGGACGACGGTTTCGTCGAACTCACCGAGCCGGACAGCAAACTCCACAAAATCGAAAGCGAGTTCGCCGTTATCGAGGCGCCTGTGCTGACCGGCCAGTCCGGTGATATTGCGCGTGGTTTCAACTTGCTGGACGGCCCGTTTTTCGTAGGCACCCGAGCAGGCGAGGAAGGCGGCCTCCAGCGTCGAGCCTTCGTTTCCATCGTTGGTGGCCGGCGCTCCGGCGACCGGCGCTCCGGTGACCGTCGCGACCCAGTCATGTGCGACTTCGAAAGCGATCGCGGGTCGTTCGCTGTAGGCCGTGAGGGTTTCCTTGAATTTCGCGGCGAGACGTTTTGCGGTGAGAACTTTTCTGAACGCGTCGTGGATCGCAGCTGCTCCGGGAGAAACGGCGGAAGGTAACCCTGCGGGCGGCGACGCGGCGACAATCTGATCGAACCAATAGTGAGCGGCGCGAACAGGCGAAGCATCCAAGAAGTGCGGACGCTCTTCCTGGAACGCAGCGAACATCTCCCCAAGACGTGCGATGAACGGGGCGGCCCGGCCAGAGATGTCGAACTGGTCTTTGAGCGCTGCGACGGCTTCGATGCGGGCGAGCAGTTCCCCGTCGCCGACGCATTTCCAGGCAAGCTGCGCCAGGACACGGTCGACTGCCCGGTAGCGGAGTAGTCCGATCTCTGCATCGATCCCGATCAATGCGTCAAGAATTAGCAGCGCATCTTCGTCGTGAACGCCACGGGTGTAGCCTTCCTCGTAGCGGTCGGACATGAATTCCTGGAGCAGCTTGGGCCGATCGCCGGGCTCGCCCTTCTTCCACGTGCCGGACTCAAAGAATTTCCAGGCGAGATATTCGCTGCGGTAGACTTCGCGGTTTTCCGACAGAACGCTCATCTCGCCGACGGCTCCCGGCGACTGCAGAATCTCGGCCTCGACCGGCTCGTAGAATTCGGTTCCTGCCAGATGGAAGGCCGGACCACCTTCGTGTGGGACGATGGAGATTTCCAACTCCTGCTGGTTGACGGTGAAATTGTGTTCGCCGAGACGGATGACGTTCTTTCCGTCGACGAAGAGTTCTTTGCGGTCCTTGAGCTGGCGCACGGCGTCTTCGCGCACTGTTTTCAGCTGGGTGCGAACGTCGTCGGCTTTGATCGTGTCGCCGAGTTCGGTAAGTTTTTCGATGGTGTCGCGGACCTTTTCGACCATGAGGTCGCCCGCAAGGTAGCCACCGATTTCGCTGACTTCTTCGAACTCCGCCACGCGGTGACGGATCGTCGCGAGGATACGTTCGGCGGAGCGATGCAGCGCGGAAGAACGCTGGTTGCGCTGTTCGAGAAGCTGGGCCTTCCGCGTCTCAAAAGCGTTGTAAATCTCATCGCGCTTCTCGGCGATCTCGGTGACGTAGTCTTCAAACTCGGCAAATTTCCCTTCCAGCTCCTCGAGCTGGATCATCGTCTTGGCGAGATAGTCGTCGGTCTTTTCCGGCGTGTCGCAGAGATCGAGAAAGTTGATGACGGACTGGCTCAGGAGCTGCATCTGCGCGCCGAACTGCGCTTCGCCTTCGACTTTCGCCAATTCGAGGCGGCGGTTTTTCAGCGTGGCGCGAACGCTGTTGAGCCGCGAGTAAATCGCGGAAATGTCATCGATGATTTTGGTCGTCCGCGTTGCGTCCTCAATCCGGAGATTGCCGACGATATCGATCAGCATTTCCAACTCACTGCCTGCAGCGTCGAGTTCCTTCTGCACTTCGTTCGCTTCGGCTACCTTCGACACGCGTTCGATGGCAGCACTCTGTTCTGCGATGCGGGCGCGGTAGGGGTCGAGTGCGCCGTCGCCGAGTAAAAACTCCACGCAATGGGCCGATACGGATTCGGTCGCCTCGACGACAGTCTCCTCGACGGAATCGATTCGTTTCTCGTCGTGATAGCGCAGATCGCGCAAGGCGATGACTTCGCCGCGCAGAGTACGCAGTGCGGCGAGACTTTCCACGAAACCGAGAATGTCATCGGGACGACGGTTGCGGGCCGTTGATGCGGCGGCAAGGGCGCGTTTGGAAACGTCGGCGGTTTGTGCTGCGGTGGCTTCGCGGAGACGGGTGACCTTGTCGAATTCGGCAATGGCGGAATCGGCGGCATGCTTCAGTTCGAGCAGGACAGCGTGAAGATTTCCCGCCTCTTCGGCGTCACACCAAAAATAGGTATCGACTACGGCGCTGGTCTTTTTCGACAGATCCAGATAGAGATCGGCGTAGCTGTCCTCCTTGCTCAGGAGATTTAGAATCTCGTGGCACTCGGCCATGCATTTGACGATCTCAGCGTTACCGATTTTGTAGAGAAAGCTGTCGGTCTTTGCACCCTCCGCCTTCTCCTCCTCGGTGAACGGGGTCTGCCAAATTTGGAGTGCGTGATGTTTTTGTGGCCCTTGGCCTTCCCGGAAGTAGACCATTTCTCCGTCGGGGAAAACGGTATAACCGTTGCAGACGATGGGCGTCTCGACCGACTGATCGATCAAGTTGTAAGGCATCAAAATATAGTGGCCCGAGATACGGTGATAGAAGACGTAGAGAAAATCTTCGCCGTTCGGTGCCGGCACGCGCCGCTCGAAGTACATCGAGCTCAGTTCGTTCTGGAAACGTTTTAGCTCGCCGGTCTGCAAGTAGTAGCCGTCGGAAAAAATGATGCCGTGATCCTCCGGCAACAGCACGCAGGAATGCGAGATGGAATCGATCCGCTCGACGGACTTGGTCTTATCGTTGAAGACCAGGTAGCGGTAGTCCTTCTCCTGATAGGGGAGGATTTTTAGAAGAATGAGGCTCCCCACGACTGCGTAGAAAATTTCGGCATCATCGAGCGTTTGGTCCTCGTTCGTGACGTCTTCCTTGTAGATGCCTTGCCCGGATTCGGTGTTGTCCTCGATTTTGACCGTTAAGTCGCCTCCGCCGGTTTCGACAAAGACCCGATCTTCGATCGAGACGTGAGGATGCAATCCTTCGCGGTACATGGCGCGGTGGGCGCGAGTCCACTGGAAATCCTGCTGCGGCGGAAAGCCATACTCGTGGTCGAAGCGATTCCCGAGATACTCCAGTTCGCCTTCGCCTTTGAGCAGCCACTTGAAGCATTTGATGTCGGCGATCGTCTTGCCGACCCGGAACGCCATGTAGAGGTGTGCTCCGATTCGGAGGAATTTCAGGAATACGGTTTCGCGGTAGTATTTGTATAAGTCCGCGAAGTCCCTCTGGAACTGTTCATCATTCAGCGGACTATCGAGTCCCGGACCATCGTTGAGATGCGCGAAATGATGGTCCTTGGGATCGTACTCGAAATGCCCCAATACGTCGGGCACCTCAGTGACCGACTTCAGGCCCATCTGGACGTTGTAGCCGAATAGAAGCCGGTTGCCGCCGATGGCGATGATGTCGCGTGAGACGCAATTGTATTCCGTCGAGATACGCTCCGTCGCGATCAGTTTCGGTTCGACTGCGCCGAAGACCGATTGACGCTCGGCGTTGAGCCGTCCGAGCCGTTCCCGCAACTCGTCGCCACG
>Ga0222672_1000806_pt1 | contig 10507 bp, 5 predicted proteins | sample AntAcemetagen799_FD_179810 | JGI IMG/M metagenome (GOLD analysis project Ga0222672, IMG submission 179810) | Saline water microbial communities from Ace Lake, Antarctica - #799 | ecosystem: Environmental > Aquatic > Non-marine Saline and Alkaline > Saline | place: Antarctica: Ace Lake | collected...
ATTAGGCTGTAGGCTACAAGCGAGTCGATTGTCTTGGTCAATCAGCCGTACCGAAAAACTTTGTTTACCTGGATTAGTTTTAATTAAAGTAATTAATTCCTGCATCTCGGCTTCGGTCATTTCGTCCACCTTAATTCTAAGATTTATCGCCTTGGAAGTGCCTTCCAGCAGATTATCCAAAAGCTGCATATCCATTACTTTTAGTTCCAATTGTTCACTGTCCCTAAATGAAGGCATTGGACTTGCATGTAACAATACGAAAGTTCCAACATCCAATAAGTGCTTAATCTTTAGATAGGTTTCGCCAAAAGCTACCAGATCCATAGCATCGCTATGGTCCTCGATGCGGAAACGTCCATAAGGTTTTCCAGCTTTTGAACTCAGATGTTCAGCGCTCATTATTTGGCCAGCAAAGCTAACTTTTACACCTTTTAGCTCATCCATTTTCTCCTTCACCTGCTGAATATGTGTGCTGGCGAAAAAGCGGATAGGAATTCGAAACATATCCATTGGATGCGCGCTAATATAAAAACCAACGCTGTCGAGCTCCATTTGCAACTCACGCATCTTCGACCAAGGCTCGCATTCAGGTATTGTAAGTTCAACAGTTTCAACGCCCACTTCACCTCCAAACAAGTCAAATTGTGGCGAATTTTTGGCTTCATTGGCTTGATTGGCAATTTTGATGGCTTTTTCAAGAAATGTTTGGTTTTCATTTTCTTCACGGAAGAAAAATACAGCGCGATGGATGTTTTCAAAAGAATCAAAAGCGCCAGAAGTCGCCATGGCCTCTATGCTGCGCTTATTGACTTGCCGCAGATTACTGCGTGATAAAAAGTCAAAAACAGAATTGTAAAGTCCGTTGTTCTCACGTTCTTCAAGGATGGAAGCTACAGCGGCTTCACCCAGGTTTTTTACGGCTCCCAGGCCAAAACGGATTTCGCCCTTATCGTTCACGGTAAATTTGTAAACGGATTCATTCACATCAGGCCCTAAAACCTTGATTTTCATGCGGCGACATTCATCAATAAAGAAAGTTACCTGCTTGATATCACCGATATTATTGCTCAAGACGGATGCCATAAATTCGGCAGGATAGTTAGCCTTTAAATAGGCGGTTTGAAACGCAATAAAGGCGTAACAGGTTGAGTGCGACTTATTAAAGGCATAATCAGCAAAGGCATTCCAGTCTTTCCAAATCTTTTCTAATATTTTTTCATCATGTCCGAGTGCTTTTCCCCCGTCGATAAATTTGGTATAAAGCTTGGCCAGTAAATCGCGGTTTTTCTTTCCCATGGCTTTTCGCAGGGTATCGGCCTGACCTTTGGAGAAGCCTGCCAATTTTTGCGAAAGCAACATCACCTGTTCTTGGTAAACCGTGATGCCATGCGTTTCTTCTAATATTCCGCGCATTGCCTCCAGGTCATAAGTTATTGGTTCCTGGCCATGCTTACGCTTGATATAATTTGGAATATAAGCCATTGGTCCTGGGCGATATAGTGCGTTCATGGCAATCATATCGGCAAATTCTGTTGGTTTTAGCTCACGCAGATGCTTTTGCATTCCAACACTTTCATACTGAAAAACGCCCACGGTTTCACCATTTTGAAAAAGCTTATAAGTTTCCGGATCATCAAGCGGTATATCATCGGCAACAATAGTCAGGTTGCGGCGCTGCTTAATAATTTCTATGGAGTCGCGAATTAGTGAGAGGGTTTTTAAACCCAAAAAGTCCACTTTGAGCAAGCCTGCGGATTCTGCCACAGAGTTATCAAATTGCGTAACCCAAAGCTGCGCGTCTTTTGCCATGGTAACAGGCACCAGCTCGCGCAAGTCGGAGGGAGTGATGACAAAGCCACAAGCGTGAATTCCAGTATTTCTCACCAAGCCTTCAATTTGAAGGGTGTTTTTCAGGATTTTGCCTTCGTTGGTGTTTTCGCTCATCATCTTTTTGAGCTGCATGCCAGCTTCTACTTGGTCGGGACGGTATTTCTTCTTTAGTTTTTCATCAGATAATGAATAGAAATGCCCTAGCTTGATATTTTGTGTGGAAGCTGCCAGTTTGTTAACAGATGGCAGGTCGACATCCAGCACGCGGCCAATATCGCGAATGGCGGACTTTGTACCCAAAGTGCCATAGGTAATGATCTGAGCTACTTTGTTTTGGCCATATTTATTAGTAACGTATTCAATCACTTTGTTACGGCCTTCGTCATCAAAATCAATATCAATATCGGGCATTGAAATACGCTCCGGATTCAAGAAACGCTCAAACAGCAAACCATATTTTAATGGATCTATATTGGTGATACTGATAGCATAAGCAACTAGCGAACCAGCCGCTGAACCGCGGCCTGGACCTACCCATACACCCATTTTTCGGGCCGCTGCAATTAAATCCTGAACAATTAAAAAATAGCCGGGATAGCCTGTTTTTTGAATTGTTTCAAGCTCAAAATCCAGTCGGCCGCTAATTTCTTCATTTATTTCGCCATAGCGCGATTTCGCGCCTTCGTAAGCCAAGTGACGCAGGTAATTGTTTTCGCCTCTTTTGCCATGATCTTCAGCGTCTAAAGGGTCTTGAAACTGTTCCGGGATTTCAAACTCGGGCAGCAAAACTTCCCGTTGCAGCTCGAAAGGTTCGATTTTGTCCGTAATTTCTTCAATGGTGGTGATGGCTTCAGGCAGGTCAGCAAAAAGCTGCTGCATTTCTTGCGGCGACTTAAAATAAAACTGGTCATTCGGGAAGCCAAAGCGAAAGCCATAACCTCTGCCAATTGGTTCGTGCTTTTTGGCGTTGTCTTTTATGCATAATAAAAAGTCGTGGGCCTCGGCTTCGTCTTGCCTTATATAATAGGTATTGTTAGATGCAAAATATTTGATGTCGTGCTTTTTGGCCATTTCGAGCAAAAACTCATTAAGGTGGTCCTCTTCAGGAATACCGTGGCGGTTTAGCTCGATATAAAAATCTTCGCCAAAATGCGTTTTATACCAGATTAAGGCTTCTTCAGCCTGGTGGTCGCCCACATTAAGTAGCAGGTGAGGCACTTCGCCAGAAAGTCCGCCGGTCGTTACAATCAGCTCATCCTTATAGTTTAAGAGTGCCTCTTTGTCAATTCGTGGCACATAATAAAAACCTTCAGTATGCGAAATGCTGCTCAACATAGAAAGGTTTCGGTAACCATTTTTGTTTTTGGCAAAAAGTGGCGTCAAATAGCCGTTATCCTTTACGGTTTTATCTTTCAGGTTGTTACAGATATAAATTTCGCTGCCCAAAATCGCTTTCAATGGGCTTACTTCAATTTGTGTCTCTTTGGCCTGTTTTTTACGCTTAGCATTTTCGGCATTTACGGCACTTACAAAATGAAAGGCACCCATCAAATTGCCGGTGTCGCACATCCCGACTGCGGGCATTTGCATTTCGGCAGCAACTTTTATCAGCGAAGCAATATCGGTGGTTGAATTAAGAATAGAGTAGGTGGTATGGTTGCGTAGGTGAACAAAACTTCCCAAAACCTGTCGTTTTTCAGTAGGACTTAATGTAGCAGCTTTTGTGTTAGTTTCCTCTGCGTTTTCCTGTGTTTCGGGTTTTGCATTGGAAGTAATGCTGATTCCCAAAGGGGCAATTTTTTCGGGATTGGCTTTCTTAAAATGTTCAAAAAAGGAGGCGTCTGTGTGTAAATCGTTTTTCGTAAACGACTCAATGCGTAGCAGTTCTAGAAAGCATCTTGCTGTAGCTTCCACATCAGCCGAGGCATTATGGGCTTCGTCAAATCCAGCTTGGAATAGTGTTTTATGCAACTCACCTAAGTTCGGTAGCTTAAATTTTCCGCCACGACCGCCCGGAAGCTGGCACAAACTAGCCGTTGTTTCGGTGCAAGTATCAAGTTTTAAAAACGAAGCAAGTGGGTTGTTTTGGGTAAGTCGGTAGAATTCTGCACCGGTAATATTGATGTCGAAACCGATATTATGACCAACCAGAAAAGTTGTTTGCTTAAGGATTTCCTGGAATTTTTGTAAGACTTCGATTAGCGGCAGACCATGTTGTTTGGCGTGCTCCGTTGTTATTCCATGAATCTTTGTGGCGTTAAAAGGTATGGTGTAGCCATCGGGCTTCACGATATAGTTTGCCACATCCAGCAATTTACCTTCAGCATCGTGCAATTGCCAGGCCAGTTGAACCATTCTGGGCCAGTTTTCGGAATCGCTTACAGGTGCATTAAAATTTTTCGGTAATCCTGTGGTTTCGGTGTCAAATATTAAAAACATTATTATAAATATATGTTATTCAATGTGTTGAAGTCGCATTTTTTATATTTTGCAGCCTACAAAGTTACCTGAAAATATGGTACTTTTTTGCCTTTGTTGAAAACTAATTATAAATGCTTCTAAGCCAATAACAGTAAGCTATTTTTAGAAATTTAGTTTAGTTTTGCAGAAAAATGCGTGTTAAAATAGGACAAAATATACTTCATGCACTGGATAGCAATATTGCTATTGAAGCATTAAATCAAAGCAAACTTATCGTTGAAATCGGAAGAAATGATGCTGAATTAGGTTCAACATATCAACAATTTGTGCAGGATTATGAAGCTTACCTCTTTGTGAAACAGGATTTTGAGTTAAAAAGCAAGCTTGCAGATATTTGGGAGATTCAATGCAAAAGCCTGAAACAAAAAGCAACAAACAGTTTCAATGCCTTAAAAACGCTTGTTGAGCAGAAAAAATTAGCTATTGCAGACCTTGACGAAGAATTATTGTAAATATTTCTGGTTTTTTTATAAAAGAGTTTGTTAATCAGAAAAAAATTCCGACTTTTGCAGGCCGAAAATAATTCGATTAAGTATCTAACTATCAATTTAAATTAAAGCTCATGCCAGCAAGAATCAGATTACAACGTCAAGGTAAAAAAGGAAGACCTTTTTATCACATTGTAATTGCGGATGGTCGTGCACCACGTGATGGAAGGTTTATAGAGAAGATTGGCACCTACAACCCAATTACAAATCCTGCCGAAATCGTTCTCGATTTCGACAAAGCATTAACATGGCTTCAAAAAGGCGCGCAGCCTACTGACACAGCCAGAGCAATCCTTTCTTATAAAGGAGTTATGCACAAACTTCACCTGGTAAAAGGTGTTAGCAAAGGTGCATTAACAGAAGAACAGGCGGAAGTTAAATTCCAGTCCTGGTTGAAAGAAAAAGAGGATAAAATCCAAGCTAAGAAGCAGGGTTTATCTGAAACAGAGCGCATGGATCGTAAAAAACTTAAGGAAGCTGAAGTAAAAGTTAATGAAGCACGCGCTGCTGAATTTGCCAAGAAAAGAGCTGCTGAATTGCAAGCTGAAAAAGATGCAGTTGCTGCCGCTAAAGCAGCTGAAGCACCTGTAGAGGCTGCTCCAGTTGAAGAAGCTCCAGAAGCAAAAGTAGCTGAAGAAGCTGCGCCAGAAGCAAAAGCTCCAGAAACAAAAGTAGTAGAAGAAGCTCCAGTTGAAGCTGCTCCAGAAGAGAAAGCAAAAGCTGAGAAAGCACCAGTTGAGGCTGCACCAGAAGAGAAAGCAAAAGCTGAGAAAGCACCAGTTGAGGCTGCACCAGAAGAGAAAGTAAAAGAAGAAAAAGCTCCGGAAGCAAAAGTTTCAGAAGAAAAAAAAGAAACAAAAGCTTAAATCAGCCCAATAGCTGAATTATATATTGAGCCGTCAACCCAGGTTGGCGGCTTTTTTTTGTGCCTAAAAAATTGATTTTTTAGGCATTTTGTTTAATTATTGTGCTTTTTAAATAAATAGCATTAATTTTACAAAATAAATGCCAAAGATTAAGCCAGCCATGAATAAATCTTCAGGCCAATTATTACCAGAAGAATATCTTTTCTTGCTCCAAGAAATCAGATGTGAGATAGGTATTCATCCACTTCAAAATATGGAGTTGATTATTGAAAAGTTGCAAAAAGCGACCAATGCTTCGACAGTGCTTTTTGGAATAGTAGATAAAAACAGTCAGCTTCTTCAATACAGGCGAGCTTACCAAAACGATCGTTTCGTTCAAATAGATGCAAACCATCATACTCCCATCTGTAAGAAGATGTTAAGTGTTGAAAATCAAGAAGTACAAGTGCTTTACAATGAGGATTTAAAATCACTAATAGCGGATGATTTATTATTTGAAAACAAATTACTTAAATTCTTTGCTGGACACCGCTTGCCAGTATCTCAAGATAAAGATCAACTTTTGTGTTTATTTAATTATAAGCAGGTTAAACAGCCCGATAAAGTTGTTTTACTTATAAAGGAATTAGCTAACCTACTGAAAAGAGAAGAGTTGCAATATCAGTTTCAGCAAAGACAACTGGAAGAAAAGGAGAAGTATAAAGCAATTTTTCATTATGCTAATGATGGGATATTCCTAATAGATAGCCATAATATTATTATAGATTGTAATCCGAAAATAGCACAATTATTTGACTGTGATCGCGACGAAGTAATCGGTAAAGCACCAGAAGAATTATCTCCTAAGTATCAGGCTGACGGCATGTTAAGTGAAGAAAAAGCCATCCACTTTGTTAATAAAGCTTTAGCCGGAAAGCCTCAACAGTTTATCTGGCAACACCAAAAAAAGAATGGACAAATATTTGAGGCAGAAGTAAGTCTGGCAGCATCGGACTGGCATACGGGTAATGTGATTCATGCGATGTTAAGGGATATTACCGAACAGCGAAAAAATGAAAAAATCCTTATTGACGCCCGTATCAAAGCAGAAGAGGCAGACCGTCTAAAATCTGCATTTTTGGCCAATATGTCGCACGAAATCAGAACTCCGCTAAATTCAATTATTGGTTTTTCTGATATTATGCTTGATGAAGAAACTACTAACGATGAAAAGAATCAATTTCTAGAACTTATAAGCGCTGCCGGAAAAACTTTGCTTCAGTTGATCGATGATATTATTGATATTTCAAAAATTGAAGCCGGGCAAGTACGTATAGCTGCTTCCAGTTTCGACCTACATAAAGTATTAGAAGAACTACTTAAAACCGCTGAAAACGAGCAAAATAAACGTGAAAAGAAGCATATTGAGTTACGCCTTAAAAAAGGAATTGACAGAGATGCTTTTTTAATTGAAACAGATCCATATCGCTTTAAGCAGATTGTTATGAATCTGTTAACTAATGCTTTAAAGTTTGTAGATACGGGTTTTATTGAATTTGGTTATACCAAACCAGAAGGGGGCTTGATTCAGTTTTATGTTAAAGATACTGGAATTGGAATTGAGCGGGATAAGACCCATCTGTTGTTTAAAAGATTTGGACAGATCGATGGCACTTACAAACGTAATTTGAATGGCACAGGCCTTGGGCTAGCTATCTGTCACAGTTTGGTGAAGCTGTTGGGTGGTAAAATTTGGTTTGATTCGGAGCCTGGAAAAGGCACAACTTTCTATTTTACACTGCCCATTGACCGAAAAGCGAGCATGCTAAATCTTGAGGATGAAGTGTTTTTAGGCCGAATTAGAAGGGATTGGAGTGGAAAATCGATTCTTATTGCTGATGATGTTGAAGCGAATTATCTTTTCCTAAAAGCTGTTTTAAAAGAAACTAAAGCAAAAGTTTTATGGGCTAAAAATGGAGAAGAAGCGATTTCTATTATTCATGATAAACCGGATATTAGTATAGTTTTGATGGATATTAGAATGCCTGAAACGGATGGATATCAGGCTACTAAAGCTATCAAGGCGATTGCACCATCCATGCCGGTGATTGCACAAACGGCTTTTTCGGAAACGGAAGATTATCAGAAAGCACTTGATGCAGGTTGTGCCGATTATATTACCAAGCCCATCAGTGTGGTTGAGCTTTTGTCCATTATGTATAAGTTGTTATAAGCGGTTAGTTTGAAATGAGCAAACAAGCCCGAACAGCACTTTTAAAGTATTGGGGATTCAGTACTTTCAGGCCACTTCAAGAAGAAATTGTTGATGCGGTAATTGCCGGTGAAGATACAATGGCGCTGTTGCCTACTGGTGGTGGAAAATCGATTTGTTTTCAGGTTCCTTCTATGGTAATGGATGGCATGTGCCTTGTTATCACGCCATTGATTGCGTTAATGAAAGATCAGGTGCAACACCTGAAAAAGATTGGTATACCAGCAGCCGCTATTTATTCAGGAATGCATTATAATGAGATAGAACTGGCTTATAATCAGGCTGCTTTCAATAAGTTAAAGTTTTTATATATTTCACCTGAACGCTTGGCTACCGATCGTTTTGTGGAGACGGTTCGGCGTATGAAAATTAATCTCCTTGCCATTGATGAGTCACATTGTATATCGCAATGGGGCTACGATTTTAGGCCGCCTTACCTCAATATTGCCGACATAAGACCTTATTTGCCTAAAGTGCCTGTTCTGGCGCTTACTGCCACAGCAACTCCCGAAGTAGTTGAGGATATTCAGGAAAAACTGCATTTCAGGAAGAAGAATGTTTTTCAAACAAGCTATGAGCGTAAAAATATTACCTATAATCTGATTTCTGATGCGGATAAGTTTGGGATTTTATTTAGACTTTTCAGACAGCTTAAGCAGGGCAGTGGAATTGTTTATGTGCGCAACAGAAAAAGGACACGAGAAATAGCTGACTGGCTTAGTAACAAAGGAATTAGTGCTACCTACTATCACGCCGGTCTCGAAGGCCGCTTGCGCGATCAAAGGCAGCAAAGCTGGATGTTTGGCAAGCATAAAGTGATGGTGGCAACCAATGCTTTTGGCATGGGAATCGATAAGCCCGATGTGCGTTTGGTGGTGCATGTTGACTTGCCAGACAGTCTCGAAGCATATTTTCAGGAAGCGGGGCGCGCTGGTCGTGATGGCCATAATGCCAGCACGTATTTGATTGTTTCAGAAGATGATGTGAAACAACTTAAAAATGGTTTTGAGTCGTCTTTTCCGCCGATGAAACAAATCAAATTGATTTATGAAGCCTTGGGAAATTATCTGCAAATTCCGGTGGGAGCAGGCAAAGATCAAAGCTTTGACTTTGATTTGCTGCAATTTTCAAAGCGTTATAATTTTGAATTATTGGAGGTTTACAACAGTTTGCGTCTGCTCGAAAAGGAAGGTATTGTTGCCATGACAGAAAGCCTGAATGCGCCTTCAAAAGTGTTTGTAAAAGCTAGCCGTGAAGATTTGTATCGCTTCCAAGTGGAGCAAGCGGCTTATGATCCTTTTATCAAGTTTTTGCTGCGAAATTATCCGGGTATTTTAAGCGATTTTGTGACTGTTCGTGAGGAACAGATTGCTGAAAAATTAGGCATGAGTCTCCAAAATGTGATTGCCTATTTTAATAAATTGCATCAACTTCAATTTCTCTACTATACAAAACGTAAAGATAAGCCCCAATTGGTGATGATTTCCGAACGCCGCGATTCCAAAGACATTTATATCAGCACGTCCAATTATGCCGATCGCAAACAAAGTGCTGCCAAGAGGATTCAGGCGGTATTGGATTTTGTGCACAACGATAAGGTATGCAGAAACATTCAGTTATTGGCCTATTTTGGTGAAAAGCACCGCCAACGCTGCGGTAAATGCGATGTTTGTATCGGTAGAAATAAACTCTCGCTTTCTGATGTTGCCTTTGAGCAGATTCAGCAGAGGTTGCTTAAAATGTTATCAGAGAGGCCTTATCCGGTTTATGAAGCGGCAACAAATGTAGGTACTTATCCCGAAGAAAAAGTGCTTGAAGCTATCAGATGGATGTTGGATAACGAGCAAATTGTGCAGGATAAGAATGGCTATATTCAACTTAGAAATCAACTGGAAATAGATATATAATGTCTGTTATTAGAAGTCTTTCGGTATCGCAAGATTTTCTCTTGCAGGATAATGTAGTTAGCATTGCACGCGATTTGATTGGGACTGTTTTAGTTAGTTTAACTGAAAATGGGATAAGAGCCGGAATAATTGCCGAAACTGAAGCTTATGAGGGGGTAACAGACCGCGCTTCTCATGCCTTTGCTGGAAAAAATACCAAGCGTACTGCCTCTATGTTTTTGTCTGGAGGCCACGCTTACGTTTACCTTTGTTATGGTATGCATAAACTTTTTAATATTGTTACAAACAAAGCTGAAATACCTCATGCAGTGTTGATTAGAGGGGTGATGCCCTTGGACGAAAAATATATTCATGCAGCATTTCTATCTGATTATTCCAAGTTTGAGTCGAAGCTGAATGGCCCAGCCAAACTCACCAAAGCTTTAGGAATAGGCTTACAACATGACAGGATTTTGCTAAACAAATCCGATATTTTGCTTTTTGAAAAAGTAGAGCACGAATTGCCTGAAATTATCGCTGCACCCCGCGTAGGTATTGATTATGCTGGCGAAGATGCTAAGCTGCTGTATAGGTTTTATCGTGCGGATTATCGGCCGGTAAAACCTGTTTAATCCAGTATCTCTTACAATTATTCGCCTGATTTCCGTATTTTTGACAGACTTATTTTGATTCATTATACATAAT
>Ga0222672_1000807_pt1 | contig 10502 bp, 11 predicted proteins | sample AntAcemetagen799_FD_179810 | JGI IMG/M metagenome (GOLD analysis project Ga0222672, IMG submission 179810) | Saline water microbial communities from Ace Lake, Antarctica - #799 | ecosystem: Environmental > Aquatic > Non-marine Saline and Alkaline > Saline | place: Antarctica: Ace Lake...
ACAAAAATCCCGCTCTCTTTGGCCAGTTAAATGATCGCGAAAAGGGGCTTGTTCTCACTGGTGAAGTCACTGAGGGGATGTCCCGCGACGCCGTTTTTCTCGCCTGGGGTCGCCCGGACATGGTCCGAAGCGGCAGTCGCGATGGGCAGGGGCGCGAGCGCTGGGGATACTTTGAAAGCGCACCGGTTCAGACGTCGATTGGGATCGGAGTCGGCAGCTATGGCCCATCCCCCTTTTACGCCGACTTCGGGATGCACCCGCGCTTCGGTTACGGAGTCGGACCCGGTTGGGGATACGGAACTGGCGTGGATTTTTTACCCTATCTAGAGAAGTCCGCTGAATTCGTCGACGGACGGGTGGTGGCATGGGAAAAGTTGCGCTAATCGACATGGAAGACAATTACGGACATCGCATCAACTACTTACGTGTATCAGTCACCGACCGGTGCAACGAACGCTGCCAGTATTGCATGCCGCAGGAGGAGCAGGAATGGCTGCCGCGCGAGGACATTCTGAGCTACGAGGAAATGCTTCGCGTTGTTCAGGTAGGCGCATCGCTGGGAATTTCGAAAGTACGCGTCACCGGCGGAGAACCCCTCACCCGCCGCAATGTTGTTTGGTTTTTGGAGCAACTGAACGGCATTGATGGGATAGACGATATCGGAATTTCGACCAATGCCACGCTGTTGGCGAAAAATACGCCAGAAGGCAACAGCTTCGCCGAAGCGGTGAAGCAGGCCGGAGTGCGAACAGTTAATATCTCGCTCGACACGCTCGATCCGGCAGTTTACGCGGAGACGACGGGACGTGATGTGCTGTCGCAAGCCATCGAGGGTATCGACGCTGCGAGAGCGGCCGGGTTCGAGAAGATCAAGATCAACACCGTTCTCATGCGAGGCCGCAACGAGCATGAATTGTGGGACCTGATCGAATTCGCCGACGAACGCGGGTTGCTGCTTCGCTTCATCGAATTGATGCCAGTGAGTTCGACGCATGTTCTGACCGAAGATAATTTCCTCGCCTCCGGCGAGGCGAAGAAGTTGATCGAGTTTCGCCTTGGTGAACTGACTCCGCGCCCCGACGTCCGCACGAATGGTCCGTCGACCTACTATCAATTACCGGGCTCCGAGCAACTCATCGGTTTCATCGGAGCGATGACGAATCTGCATTTCTGTGAAACGTGCAACAAGTTGCGCCTGACTTGTGACGGCAAGCTCAGGCCGTGTTTGGGGAGCCACCTCGAATTCGACATGCGCGAGGTGTTGCGGAATCCGGAAATGACGGACAAAGACGTCGCCGCCTTCTTCCAGCACGTCGTCGACCGCAAACCGGAGATGCACGAGTTCCGCGAGAATTATCAGCCCGGGCGGAGGATGATTGCCATCGGGGGGTGAGCGTCAGATCGGATTCGTCCACTTCAATCCTGAAAAACGCCCGAAATCTGAATCGTTGGAGAATACTTCCGCGTGGTGCTCAACTGCGATAGCTGCGATGTGAGCATCTGTCACCAAGTTTGCACCCACTCCCGAATCTGAGAGCAACCCCCGAAGTATCTCGAAGTGTCGGCTACCCGGGTTGATCTGATTGACATGGGGAAACGAGAACCAACTTTCCACCGCATCCAGTGCCGCGTCTGTCGTCATCGGACGTTCCAGCAGTCTCGGTTGGGTCATCAACCGAATGAAACCGGAAACTACAAGTATTGGAATTCCCACGGGAACGCTTCCATTCATCGAATCTTCCCACCAATGCTTCGACGCCGCGTGGTGTCGAGCGTCTGCGTTGTAGGCATACACCAGGAGATTCAAATCGGGCACGATCACGACTTGGACCTCTCATTCTCGATAAAAGCTTCGGTCTCCAACGCGTCGTATAGCTGATTTAGCTTCATTTGGTCGACACCGGGCATGAATCCGCCGCGATGCGGGGTCACTTTGAATTTGCTCTGAGTTGAGCGTTGGCCGGGAGAGATACCGGCCCTCAGGACAGCGTTCACTGTCTCTTTGAACGATTTGTCCTCGGCCTTCGATTTTTCCCGCAAAAAAGCCGCTACGTCCGGGTCCAATGTTAGCGTAGTTCTCATCAGAACATCATAAATCCTGATGTCTTGATGTCAATATTTGGCACCACCCCGAATTCTTCGCATTCGGAGCACCCGGAACAAGTGATCACTGATTTTCGTTGATCGACTCCCGATACGTCGGAATCTCTTCATCCAATACCTTCCGCAGCACCCACAGCTTCTGCTCCAGCACGAACGGAGTGTAGACGTAGTCCATCTCGCTCTCGTAACCGAGCCTCGAGTCGAGTCTCGCAGTAGCCGCAGCAGCTTCTGTGCGGACGATTTCTTCTTCCAGTAATTCTGTCATGCGCTCGAGCATCTTCTCCTGGTCCGCTGCGGGCGGCGGGTTCTTTCCCTTTATTTGAAAACGCAGGTCTTCGAATTCCAGAATGGCCTGTGTGCTCCGGAGCATGCGTTGCATCTGTTCTACAACGAGAACTTCTTTAAAGGCGGCCTCTTGTTTCTCGGGTGGCGAAGCGAGAGCAGCCTGGCGGTATTTTTTCAAGCCCTTCTCAAATCCGTCCGCAGCGAGGCCGAGATATTTGTCGAATACGGGGAGAACTGCCACATCGGCTGCGACGGGATGTGTTTCCAGAGAACCGATCCCGGATCGTTGGCGGGCGTATGCCTCAGAAGCGTTGCGACGGTTGTTGAAATCAGCCTTGAAGACCATGATGTGATGCGCGAACGGCCAATACGGAATCATCTTGTGTCGCCAATGCCCCTTCTGTTTGTCGTCCCACCACGAGTTGTGCAGGGTCATGACGCGTGAAGGTGGATCGTCGAAAAACAGCGGCATCGAAACGGAAGAGTTCGTTCCCATGGACGGACCTGTGTCGGGGACATTTTGAATTGCATCACTGAAATCGGCCCAGGCAGCGAGAACGGTTTCCTCCGTTCCGCTTCCGAACTGACGACGAGCGAGCGAGTTCAGCAATGTCTCCTGATCGAGCGGATCGGTCCAGCAAGACCACGCTCGCAGATCGGCGATAAAGTTCGGTTTGTAGCCATTGCTCCATGTCTCGAGGGTCCCGTCGACTCCGTATTCGGCCAGCTTGTCGTAGCGCTTCTGCCACTGCTGCGGGACTGGGATGTAGGGAGTCGTCCCGAACTGCCATGTCGCGAAGCAGTCGACTTTGCAATAGACATCCATGCCCCGGCTGTCGGCCATTTCGATCTGACCGGCAGCGACCTCTGCGGGGCCGACCTGACTGATCGAATAGTCGCGCAGGTAGCCGTGGAGCCCGTCGAGCTCGAAACCCTTTCCGTTCTCCCAGGTAAGCAAAGGGATGGAATCCTTCGGCAACAAGCTGGTGACATGGCGCTTCAGCTCAACCCGGTTCGGTCGGAAGTCGATGTTGTATTCCCATGGCAAAATCTCGATTTCGGGATCGATCTTATGAGCCTCCTCGGTCACGATTTTCACCGCATCCGTCCAGTGCTTGGCCCATTCGTTGAGATCTTGTTTTCCATGGCCGCCTGCGCCAAAGAATTTCTCGTAGTAGAATCCTTCGGTCAAAAGCACATACCCCTTGATGCCGGGAAACTTTGTCACGATGTCACGAACATGTTCCCGCAGTTCCTGCTTATTCTGCTCTTCGCGAGTGTTGGCAAAGAGCATCGGTGTATAGACTTTCAAACCATGTGCATGCGCCCGTTCAATCACGTCGTTGAGCTGCTCCGGCGTCTGCTGCCGAATGATGTCATAGTGCGGCGGGCCGGCGACTCCATTGGGATTGGCATAAACCGAGGTGAAAATCGCGTCGAAGCCGTCATGCGCGATGTGCGACAAAAGCGCGTCCGGCCATTGCATCCACCCCAACCACGAAATGGCCATGCGGTTTTGATAAAGTGAGTGCCGAACCGTGTCCAAATCGTTCGGCAAAAACGGACCGCCGCGCAACCCCATCCGCGACTCGAGATCAAACAGTCCAAACATGACGCCTCGCTCCCCTTCTCCACACACGACGATGCGTTCAGGCGTGACGCGGATTGCGTAGTCTTTTTCGTTCTTGAAATCCGCGCCGAATTCCGGGAGTTGCGCTTTCGTACCTGCAAGGATGACTTTCCCCCTTTCGGTCGAACCCCCAAACGAGGAGACCGACTCCACCTCGATCTCGACATCCATCGAGGCTTTCATGAATTCCTTCATGTCCTCAGCTGCGAACGTCACTGCCGGTCCTGCTCCCTCAACGATCAGCAATTTCCACCCGTCGCCATCAACCGCCAGTTCGTTGTCGGTTGGTTTCGCCGCGGCGTCGCGGAGCATCGCGTGGACAGGTCCTTCCGCGAGAGCCTTGTGATAGTCATACGGCTGCTCTTCCGGCAAAACCTTCTGTGCTTCTGCGAGAAAGGTGGCCGCCGAAGGACCGTCTTGTGCGCTTGCCGACACGGTCAGCGCAAGCGCCAGGCTAATCGTCGTCAGTGAGGTCGTCTTCATGATGTTGTTCATCGATATCGCGGAAGAGAGCCTTGACGTCAGAAAAGCCACCGATGCCGACAACGATAGACACGCCAGTGAAAATGATCAGCACTACGATGAGAACCACCGCCCAAAAAATTGCCCAGGCGTCCATCAGCTCGCTCCCTCCGTTGCGTTTGGTTTTTTACGATCCGGGAAAAGCAGCGACACGACGAACATGAGCAGCAGCGATGCCGTCACCGTAGTCAGTCCGATGGCCGCTTCGTTTATTTCCATGCCGAGATCTTCGTTCGTAAGGTGGAGAGCCTCTCGCACTGGCTGCAGCCCGAGAAGGGCGAACAATCCCGAAGCGAGGGCGACATAGGCACCAGCGCTGCTGGCCCTTTTCCAATAGAGTCCCAGCAGTAAGACCGCAAAGGCTCCGGTAAAGTAGATCGCGCCGCTCACCGCCAGGTAGTCGAGCATATCCTGCTCCAGAGGGTAGAAAATACTCCACACTAGCAAGAAGACACCGGTCAGAAAAATGAAGAGGCGCGCCAGAAAAAGCCGGCGCTTCGTTGTCAGGCGATCCCCCGCGAGGGGACCGATCACATCTTCCACGATGATCGCCGCCCAACACAGCAGGTAGCTATCGTGAGTCGACATGAACGCCGCCAACATTCCAGCCGCGACCAGACCGATCAACCCGACAGGGAGAATCTGGCTCAGAAACAGAGGCATCGCCCGCAGCGTTTCATCTGCATTGTCAATGATCCCGCCGCCTTCAGGAAAAAAGCGACTCCCCTCCCCGCCCTGCTGCCACAGCCAGGCGAGAGCACAGATTCCGAGAAACTGCGGGATGATAAACCGCGTCATAAACCCGATCGCCGACCATCGATAGAGGTGTTTCACCACGCTGATGTCCTTCGCTGCACAGACTCGCATCACGGCAGTCGGCCAAACCGCGCACGAGACGAGTCCAAACGTAAAAATCATCCAGATCACATAGGGCAGGCCAAAGCCATCCTGATTGAACGGATTGAATCCCGCCTCTTTGTGCACCGTTTTGACCGTCTCGACGATCGGTGTCCAGCCGAGGTTCCCGACCGCGAGGAAACAAATCACGATCATCACGAACGACAGCACGAGGAACTGGATGTAGTCCGTGATCACCACCGAAACCATTCCGCCGAGAATCGTGTAGAGCAGCACCAGTGCGATGAGAATAGTCATTACGATGTTGACCGCATTCGGATCGGTCATGCCCGTCAGCGCCGTCACGAACATGCCGCCGGCTTTCAGGTAGACGCCCATGTTGAGAATGCCAGCAGCTGCGAGAACCAGGGCACCGAAAACGCGGACGCCCTTTCCAAATCGCTGCCCGTAATACTCCGGAATTGTCATCACCCCTGTCTTTCTCAGCGGCACGACGATGAAACCCGTCACGCCGATAAAAAAGCAGGTCACCCCGGCCGCGATGCCGATGTGAAAAGCAGCAAAACCATTGCTGAATCCCTTCTGCGCCGCATACATCACCGTCACCAGGCCGATCTCCGAACCCAGCATCGTAGCCACCGCGAGGTGTGACTTCAGCGAACGTCCAGCCACGACGTAGTCCGCCATGTTCTTGATGTAACGGTTCGCGTAGATTCCGACCGCGACCGTAGCGATCAGATAAATGGCGACAATCCCCCAATCGATCGCAGAGAAATTTGAAACGAAGTCTTGGGTGGGATCCATCAGGCGGGTCGATCTTGTGAGGCCGCATCAACTTGGTCGATCATTTTCTCCAACCACCCTTGAATGCGTATCCCATCCTCGTATCGAGCGCCGAGCGGTATGTCCTCTTCCCCGCGAACGACACGGGAGAAGCACCGTAGCTGCTCGGCAAGCATTCCCGTTCCTGTCCCGATCTCCAGAGTCGCGGGCCATCGCGCCGCTTCGTCCCATAGTTCGACAGGGCGTGGATTCGGAGAAATGCGAGCCGCCCATCCGCTGCCAAACACCTCCATCCGATCAAAGCCGTCCCCGGGCATTCCCGGCGGCGTCTTGAACGAAGCCGTGAATCTGGCAACCGATCCGTCTTTCCATCGTAGCTGTGCCAGAGCCAGATCGCATTCACCCGAAGCTGTCTCTCCGGACTGCGCGGTGATCTCAACCGGCTCTTCCCCCTGTTTCAACGCGAAGACGGCATAGAGATCATGGACCATCGTGAGATGAAACGGATTTTCTCCCGGAAACGCCTCCACCGTCGACGCCGGACGATGACGTACACAATCGATGTAGTCGACTGAGCCGCGCCGCGCTGCCTCGTCGCGCAACTGACGGAACTCGCTGTTGAACAGCACGACGTGTCCCAACATCAGCGATCCGCTGGCTGCCGCGACCACTGGTCGAAGTAACTCCGCCGCCATCAAGTCTCCCGCGATCGGCTTTTCCAACAGCACGGGTTTCCCGGCTTCGAGAAGGGTCTTTGTCAGGGACACATGGGAACTGGTAGAAGTCGCCACGATCCAGGCGTCCGCACCAGACGCTTCGACCGCGGTTTCAAGATCAGACCATCCGGGAACGTTCGCAACGTCGTCCCCGACTTCAGAAAAGCATTCCTCACGCGAGTCGACCAGCGCCACGAGCTCGAATTCCGCCAGGCGAGCGGCAGTCTCGGCATGCAGTCGACCAAAATTGCCGAATCCTACGATGCCGAGTTTCACTGGCGACGTGACCTTAGTTGGAGAGCCGTTTTCCATTTGTGCTTCAACCGCAGATGCCGCCCCGGGCTCCCACGTGACTTTCGTAGAGCAGAGTTACAACGGTCTCCTCGTTTTCGCAGACAAGCTCGAATATGACACGGTAGTCACCGACTCTCAATCGCCACCGGCCTTCCCATTCGGCTACCATTTTCGAAACATTTGGATCAACGGTCGGATCGTCGAGTCCCGCAATCCTTTCAATTGCCGAAGTAATCCTCACGCTCTGCGCTTGCGGGATGCTTCGGACTGCTTTGCGGGCTCGTCTATGAAGGTCTACTCGGAGCATCCGATTTCACGCTTCACCTGTTCAAGGCTGAAAAATGCATCCTTGTTTCCCGCTGCAAGATCGGCCTCTGCTTCCCGGATGCCATCCTTGTCTTCTTCACTCAAATCGAGACCGTTAGCTTCGATGAAGTCGATGAATTTTTCGTACGCAATGACCACCTTCGATGGTGTCCCGTCCTCGTCGAAAAGGATTTCTTTTTCAAGAGCTTCGGCTGCACTCATATGATTTAAGTTACACTGGACACGGAAATTTGTCGACGCGTGCTTTGCTATTCACCCATCACCCTTTCCTCAAACTCCCCATCAAAAACCACATACCGGTAACGCGACACATAGGGCGTTCCCGGCAAAATCCGGAACGATTCCTCTACCATCGGCGCGAAGACGAAATACGGCATCGACGGATGCAACCGAACCCACTGCGGTGCCCGAAAGTTGTCCGGGTGCGGCGTTACCACAACACCCGCCGCCCCGTCATCGACAGGTCCCCACATCGCGACCCACTCGGGTCGTGAGTGATTGCCCTCTTCGCGGCCGAGTCCGCCGCTTGTTAGCATCTTTCCCTTTGGCTCTGCGCCCTTCTCCACCGGCAGCCATTGGCTCGATCCACGAATCGCCATGCCACCGTAGTGATACTTCTCCACCGTCAATGGACTGTCTCCAGCGCATTCCAAACTCGATTCCACGGTAAAAACGTAACAGTCCTCCTCCGACTCTTCGGCGCGGACTTTCCAAGTCTCGATCAAAGCCGGCTTCGGTCCATCCTCCGCAGTGAGATCTTCCCAAAGATGCTCCACATCGAAACCAGCCGTCGTGCCTTCATTCACAACTGTTAGTGTCTCCTGAAAGGAAACGGTTCCTGCCTCCAGCTTCTGATTCCAGAACTCCGGTTTCCGCCCCTCGAAGCCCGTCTTCGTCCACGCGAAAAAAAGACCATGCTGATGCTTGTGATCCGGGGAGTAGTCGCCCGTCACCTCCTTGCCCGACGGAGAATAAATCGGATGGATGTAGCCGCTGCGCGTATAAAAGGGCTCGTTCTTGGCGGCTTCGGCAGTCGGGACCTTGTTGTATTGCAGAATCGTCTTGTCCCCTCGTCTCAAAAGAATGACCGTATCCGTCTCCTCGCAGGAAAACTGAGCCTGGGCACTGCCGAAAATGCCAAGTGATAGTAGGATGTAAAAAGCTTTCACGCCGGGATCGAAACACATTCGAATGCTTCGAGTCAACAGCGCAATATAGCGCGAGCTCTAGCAAAGTGGGGAATGGTGCTAGGCACGGGGGTAGGATCGCGCGGCCTCGCGCGATCCATCGTTCTCAGTGAACGAATCAAGATCAATCCGCCGCGCGAGAACGATCCATGAAGGAACAAAGCCCGCTGATGTAGAACCGGGCGCCTGCCCTGTTTATCAACGTCGTAGAGCGCCCCTGAACAGGGCAGGCGCCCCGTTCTACGATTACCGGTGCTAATGATCTGGCTGGCGAACACAACCAGGTCGAAAACTCTAGTCTTGAATCTCAACAGGTTACGAACTGGCTATTCAAGAGAGTTAGGAGACGCATTCAACACTGTTGCATCCACCGCCGTTCCGCGTCACGCTTCTCCATGTCTGATTCCCTTTCCCACATCCGTGAAGACGGAACTGCAGCCATGGTCGACGTATCCGAGAAACCGGTCGTCCGCCGCGAGGCTACAGCGAAAGGATTCATTGCTCTTCAGCCTGCGACCGTCGCCCTGATTGCCGATGGCGGAATGCCGAAAGGTGACGTTCTTGCCGTCGCCCGCATCGCAGGAATCCAGGCAGCCAAGCAGACCGCGAATTTGATTCCTCTCTGCCACCAGCTCCCGCTCACGAAAGTCGCCGTCGATTTCGAGATCGAGCCGAACGGCGTCGCCATTTCCGCCACCGTCCGAACCGACGCCAAGACCGGCGTAGAAATGGAAGCGCTCACCGCTGTCAGCATCGCCGCGATGACAATTTACGACATGTGCAAAGCCGTCGACAAAACGATGGTCGTCCGCGAGATCACTCTGGTGGAAAAGACGAAAGCCGAAGCCTGACCCTTCACGGTTTTGAAAACGGAGGTTTCGGTAATCCGGGAGGCGGCTTCAATCCTTCCGGCAGCTTGGGAAGCTTACCGAACAATTCCTCCAACTTCTCAAAGCTCTCCAGCAACGGGATTTCTGCGAATTTCTGAACCGGAGCAGCGGTCCACGGAATGTCGATCCGCTCCAACTCGTCGTGCAGTTGCTTGCGTTCGCCTAGGAGCTTCCCGTCGTTGGAATAGACACGCGCCCAGATGCCGCCAAAACGCTCCCTGGATCGATCTGTGGTCGATCCGGTAGTGAGAACCACCCAGTGGATTGACTCCGAATGTCGCGCTCGTCGTCTTTGCACTGACCATTGTCGCCGCCTTGGTCGGAACCGTTGCCTTCTTTCCGGCAGGAATCGTTTCGATCGCCTCCTGATCCGCCAGGTCGACCAGCTTGTTGGACGCGTCGATCACGTAGATCACATACTTCAGGTCGACCTTGTTTGCGTCGACCTGCGAATTATTGGAGAGATCCACGTCGTAGTAGCGATACTTCTCTTTCTCCTCAGTCGCCTTCAGGAGCGGGATGTTCTTCGGCAGGTCCGGCCCGCTTGTCCCCGTCATCCTGCCGGCACTGCCGATGCCCTCACGCTCCCAAACATTCACAACAATGGATGGAGTGGTGGCCGGATCGTGCCCCCAGGCATTCACAAATTGCTGATCGGCTGTCGAAAGCTTCGCAATGGACCACTGGGCGGATTTACCGCCCTTGCTGAAGACGACGTTCCCCCCGTTTACCCCGATCATCTCCGCCTCGATCTGGCGCCCCTTATCGTCGGTGAAAGTGCGAGCTACTCCAAGCGAAGGGAGAAGCGCGAAGATCGATAACGATGCAAAAAAGGTGGAAAGCTTCATGAGCCACCATTCTGCAAGAAAGAAGAGCCCCGTCAATGTGTTCTGACGCAAACCCGCCC
>Ga0222672_1000809_pt1 | contig 10449 bp, 7 predicted proteins | sample AntAcemetagen799_FD_179810 | JGI IMG/M metagenome (GOLD analysis project Ga0222672, IMG submission 179810) | Saline water microbial communities from Ace Lake, Antarctica - #799 | ecosystem: Environmental > Aquatic > Non-marine Saline and Alkaline > Saline | place: Antarctica: Ace Lake | collected...
GTTTGCGTTTCTAAATTCAAAACTTGAACCCCATTGGTTTACTTCAAGTCCCAAATTTTTAGAATACCACTCTTTTGTTTTCTCAGGGTTTTCTGAGAAAAAGAAAATCCCCCCGATTCCAGTCACTTTGGGTGTTGTGTCTGCTGTTGCAGGCGTGTGGGCTGTTTCCTTTTTTTTATCTGCCATAGTATTTGATTCGTTTGTAGCCTGATTGCAACTCATGTTAGTAGTTACTAATAGGACTATTATTAAAAGTTTTTTCATTCGAACGGAATTATATGATTAAGGCAAATATACTATTTTTAAGCGCAGCATTAATTCGATTCTGTTGAATTAGGGTATTGCTATACATGCTGCAAACAATTGTGTAACAACAAAGTCAGTGTTGTTTGTATTTTATCGAAGCTCCGAATATCATTGACAAGGATTTTTTTGGGACGCAACTTTTATTTTACCTCCTGCATCTTCTTAACCTGTTTTAAAAGTATTTTTTTGGGTGTGAAGGGAAGCATAGCCATCATCATTTTTAGAGCAAAAGGCACACCAGAAATAACATCGAGTTTTCCGGCCATCATGCCATTATAGCCATCTTCAGCAACAGCACGCGCACTGGCTGTGTTCTTAAACATGTCGGTTTTGTCCATGCCAGAAACTTTTCCGAATTGTGTTTCTGTTGCACCTGGCATTAAGTTGGTCACGCTAATATTTGTGTCGCGCAATTCCTCTGCAATGGCATTGCTAAAGAAAGTTACATAGGCTTTTGTAGCGTAATATACCGCTTGCAAAGGGCCAGGCATAAGGCTTGCTGTGGATGAAACATTAAGAATTTTTCCTTCGTTTCTTTTCACGAAATCTTGTAAGAAGTAATGCGTCAAAGCGGTCAATGCGCTGATATTGAGATTTATCATAGCCAAATCATCTGCTAAGGCCCTTTCATTGAATTTACCCAAACCTCCAAAGCCGGCATTATTGATTAAATAATCTACTTTAAGGCCGGCGTTTTGAACCTGATCGTATATTTCTTTGGGAGCAGTTGGTTTTGTTAGGTCTTTTTGAATCACAAAAACATTGATTTTATAGCTTTCTTCCAGCTCCTTTTTTAATTCATTCAATTTGCTTTCGCTCCTTGCTACTATTATTAAATCGCCGCCTTTTTCTGCGTGAATATGAGCAATTTCTTTTCCAATTCCGCTGCTGGCTCCTGTAATTAATGCTGTTCTTTTCATTGTTGTTAGTTTATTAGTGAGTACTTACTTTTTGTTTAGGTTAAATTTTTTTAAACTGCGTATTTATTGATTAAAAACTGTTTGAATTGATTTTGGTTGTTAAAATTCCCTTTAAGTATTTCGATTGAAATAGCATCTAAAATTTGACTTAAAAGCTGTGCTTCCAATGGAGGATTTTCATAATTCAGTTCGGCAAAAGCCCAAGTCAACTTATCAACTAAAGGCTTCATTTTTTGTGGGTTATTGTATTCTTCTTCCCATTTAAGCTTAAATTGAAGTTTCCAAAAATCGTACTCTGTTTTGTTGATTGAAAAAGGGAGTTCTATCGTTTTTCTAATAACTGATTTTGCTTCGTTTTGCTCCAAAATATTAAAAAATAAAAGTCCCGCTTTTTCTTCTGCATTTTCCAATATGGCACTCAAAAGTCCCTTTTTATTGTTGAAATGTCTAAAAATCAGGCCTTCCGAAACGCCGGCATTTTTCGCTATTTTGTTTGTAGAAGTAGCACTAACTCCTTCATTGGCAAACAATTCTAAAGCGCTCTTTAATATTTTTTCTTTTTTATCAGTCATTTAGTAGTGAGTAATCACTTGCAAAAGTATAGTTTTTTTTGATACAAGTGCAATTTTTATTGAAACGAATCGGTATCAATAAATGATTATCATTAAGCTTATTTTGTGCCTCACGAATTATCGCACACACAAAAAGTAAACAAGATTGATTGTAAGCCTTATCCTTATTGATTTTCAATAGACAATTTAATCGTGCTTTTCTTAGCACATAAGATTTGATTTGACTCGGCTATTTGGTATTTTTGTAAAAAAATCAGGAATTATTTATTTGCAACTTCTTAGATTTAAAGCTTTTCACTATGCATATAGAACAAATCCGATCGCTATTTCCAGTCACAAAAGAAGCTGTTTACCTTAACAGTGCCTCGCAAGCGCCGCTAAACACCTTGGTGAACGCGAGACTTCAGGCCAGTTTAAAAACTGAATTAAATCCTGTTGGCAAAAAAGCGTTTCATCGGGAAAGCATTCGTGTTTTGTTAGCAAAGCTCTTGGGTGGCAAGCCAGAAGAATATGCTTTAGTTACCAGCACCGGCGTGGGAATGGGCATCGTGGCGCAAGGCCTGAATCTAAAAAAAGGAGACAATATCGTACTTCCTGAACGCGAGCACTGGAACAACAGCTTTCCCTGGTTACAGCTCGAAAAGCAGGGAGTTGAAGTTCGTTTTGCAAAAATTAATAACGATAATAGCATTGACCCTGAGGAAATTGGAAAGCTTATCGATAATAAGACACGTGTTGTAACAATAGCTGCGGTGCGATTCAACAGTGGTTTCAGACCAAATCTAGCGTCAATTGGAAAAATGGCTCATGAAAAAGGCGCTTTATTTGTGGTTGATGTGGCACAAGCCGCCGGCATGATTCCCATTGATATTGAAAAGGATCAGATTGATGTAATGTCGGGCTGCGGTTTCAAATGGTTACTTGGTATGCACGGAACGGGATTTTTGTATGTCAGCAAAAAAGCCGCGAAACTGATCGATCCGGTATTGCCGGGAATGTTCGCTGCTGAATCACAACATGATAAGCTTGCTTATTTTGAAGACGCCAGAAAGTATGAGACAGGCACAATTGCCTATTCCCTCTTTGATGCCTGGACTGCCGGACTCGAATTATTACTGGAAATTGGCATTGAAAACATTTACAACAAAGCGTTGGAAAACACCGATTTGCTAATTGCCGGACTTCACAAAAAAGGCTATCAAATAGTTACACCAATCAAAAATCGGGAAGAAAGAACAGCAATCGTTCATTTCAATACAGCTTCTTATGACACGACTAAAGCATTATACGAAAAGCTTATAAATGAGCGCATTCTGCTGACTTTACAAGCTAAGAATATCCGGGTCAGCCCGAATTTCTTTAACACAAAAGAGGATATTAATCTGTTTCTGAATTTGTTGTGAAATATTTTTTGCAAGCGTTTGAGAGCTGAGCTTTAATCCAATTTCCGATAAATCAGTTGGATTTATAAGGAAATGTTGCTACTTTTATGCGCTATTAAAACGATGTAAAATTACTTCCAAATCAGCAAATAAAACTTATACACAAGCTTTGCAATAAATATTAAACCAAAATGAAACGAATTTTTTACCTACTTATTTTATTATCAATAGCGCAGCTTAATGCGCAAGAGAGTTTAAGCTATCAACAACCACCGCAAGAAATTTTAGAGCTAGTGGACGTGCCAAGAGCGCCGCGGGTGCTAATGGATGAAGGCAAAAATTATATGTTATTGTTGGCAGGCAATCCTTACAAATCCATTGAAGAACTTTCACAGGAAGAGCTGCGTTTAGGTGGTTTACGTATTGATCCTAAAACCAATATTGGAAGCAGAGTTACTTACGTTAACAATATTAAAATCAAAGAGTTAAAGACGAAAAATGCCGAAATCGTCGATGTAAAAGGCTTACCAGATAGTCCTAAACTAACAAATATTAGCTGGTCTCCGGATCAAACAAAAATTGCACTCACCAATACCACAACAGATGGTGTTGAGGTGTGGGTGTTAGATTTGGCAACTGCCACAGCAACTAAATTGACCGCCGACAAGGTAAATGCCAATGTGGGCGATGTGATCAATTGGTTCGAAGATGGACAATCGCTGTTGGTTAAAATGGTTTCGGAAAGCAAAAAGGAGCTTATCAATACAAAAACTTCCATTCCTGCGGGGCCTACTATTTCGGTAAATGATGGAAAAAAAGCGCAAAACAGAACTTATCAGGATTTATTAAGTAATAAAACCGATGAGCATAATTTTGAGCAGCTTGCGCAATCAGAAATCTATCAGGTTTTTCTAGATGGAAGTATAAAAAAATGGCTGCAGAATGATATTTATACCAGCATAAGTTTTTCGCCAGATGGCAATTATGTTATGGTTGAGACTGTAGAAAAACCCTTTTCTTATTTAGTACCCTATTACCGATTTCCTTCAAAAACAACAATTTACACAAAGGAAGCAGAGGTAGTGGAAACTGTTTTAGAAGTCCCATTGATTGAAGATTTGCCCCAGGGTTTTATGGCTGTCAGAACCGGAAAACGCAATTTTCAATGGCGAAATGATAAACCTGCCACCTTGGTTTACGTTACAGCACTTGATGGCGGCGATCCAGAAAATGAAGTAGCTTTTAGAGACGAAGTTTTTGAAATGGAATTCCCTTTTAGTGGAAATGACAGAAGCATTTTAAAAACGATCAACCGTTTTGGCAATATCATTTGGGGCAACTATTCCATGGCAGTTGCTCAAGATTATTGGGTGAATACCAGAAATGCAAAAAGCTATCTATTCAATCCTTCTGATAATTCAATAGTACCGACAATTTTGGCCGACAGAAACTACCAGGACAATTATAGTGACCCAGGAAATTTTGTAAGAAAAAGAAATGCAATGGGTAGCTCAGTTTTAGCTTTATCAAAGAATAATGCCTACTTACTTGGTGATGGTTACACAGAAAATGGACAGTTTCCGTTTTTAGATCAGATCAATTTGAAAAACCTCAAAACGAATCGTATCTATCAGTCTGAATACACAGATAAAATTGAAAATCTGCAAGCTTATGATCCTGAAACAAATGAATTATTGGTGAGAATTGAATCTCCAATCGAGTACCCAAATTATTATTTTAGAGATGTGAAACGGGATAAATTAACTCAAATTACTTCTTTTGAAAATCCTTTTTTGAGTATTCAAAACATTCATAAAGAAGTAATTAACTACAAACGTGCTGACGGTTTAGACCTTTCAGGAACTTTGTATCTGCCCATTGGCTACGACACAAACAAGAAGGAGAAAATGCCGCTTATTATTTGGGCTTATCCTACGGAATATAAAGACAAATCGAGTGCGGGGCAAAACACGCAAAACCCCAATGAGTTTACCTATCCCTATTATGGCTCCATGATTTATTGGGTTACCAAGGGCTATGTAGTATTGGATGACGCTGCTTTCCCGATAGTTGGCGAAGGCGATGAAGAACCCAATGATACCTATATAGAACAGCTGGTTTCCAATGCAAAAGCAGCCATTGATGCTGTTGATAGCATGGGTTATATTGACAGAAACAGGGTAGCCGTTGGCGGCCATAGCTATGGCGCATTTATGGTGGCGAACCTGCTTTCACATTCCGATCTATTTGCTGCTGGCATTGCGCGAAGTGGTGCTTACAATAGGACTTTAACGCCTTTTGGTTTTCAAAGCGAGGAACGAAATTATTGGCAAGCACCAGAGGTTTATAATACGATGTCGCCTTTTATGCATGCAGATAAAATGCAATTTCCCTTATTGTTAATTCATGGCGAAGCGGATAATAATTCCGGGACCTATCCCATGCAAAGCGAACGCTATTTTAATGCCCTTAAAGGATTAGGTGCCACCGTACGGCTGGTAGTTTTGCCCAAAGAAAGTCATGGCTACAGGGCCAAAGAAAGCATACTTCACCTGCTGTGGGAACAAGATGAATGGCTGGAGAAGTATGTGAAGAATAGGTAAGTGGAATGAAGTAATATAAAATATCACGCGAAGCAGGATGATTACCTCAGCCCTGAAAGGGCGTAATAACTTAACATTCTGCGAAGCGGGATGATCCGCGAAGCGGGATGAACTGCGAAGCGGGATGAACTGCGAAGCGAGATGATCCGCGAATCAGGATGAAGGTCACAGCCCTGAAGGGGCGTAATATAATAACTATGGGGCAATCACTCGTAAAAAATTATGTGCATCTCGTTTTTAGCACAAAGCACCGGGAGCATTTCATTCATCCTCCAGTTGAAGCTGAACTGCACAGTTATCTCGGAGGCATTTGTAATAAACTTAAATGCCATGTATTAATAGTTGGTGGCTACACAGACCATATCCATATTCTTTGTAGGCTATCCCCAAAAATAGCTTTAATGAAGCTAATGGAAGAAGTCAAATCACATTCTTCAAAATGGATAAAAACCAAAGGCGATGCATACAAGCGCTTTTATTGGCAAAATGGATATGGCGCCTTTTCGGTTAACCCATCACAAGTAGATATCGTGATCAAATACATCGAAGATCAACACAAGCATCACAGCAAAAAAACATTTAAGGTAGAATACCGTGCCATTCTAAAAAAGTATCATGTTGAATATGACGAGAGGTATGTTTGGGATTAGTTATTTCGCCCTTTCAGGGCTTTTGATGGATTCGCTTAGCTTAGCATCCCGCTTTGTGGGATGTTATTGGTATTACACCCCTTTGGGGCTATGGGCTCGCAGCTATGAAAGTAGCTTATACTATTAATCGGTGTATTGGGAAGGAATAGCCCTGAAAGGGCGTAATAACTTAACATTCTGCGCAGCGGGATGATCTGCGAAGCAGGATGAAGGCTGCGAAGCCTGACGAAGACCAAAGCCCTGAAAGGGCGTAATATAATATGCCTCCTTACGATCCTTTAACCTCCAACTCACGCAAATTCTCCATCTTTTTGCGTGCTAAAAACTCCTGAATCCCTTCCAGGTGTTGCTTCACTTGCTTATTGCCGAATTCGTAGATTTTAGTAATCAGGCCATCTAAGAAATCACGGTCATGCGAAACCAATATCAGCGTGCCGTCATATTTCAGAAGTGCCTGCTTCAGAATATCCTTAGTGCGCATATCGAGGTGGTTGGTAGGCTCATCAAGAATAAGCAAATTATAGGGTTCTAGCAGCAGTTTGATCATCGCCAGTCGGGTGCGCTCACCGCCGGAGAGTGTCTTCACTTTTTTATCCAGATCGTCGCCGCCAAACATAAAAGCACCCAGAAGATCCTTGATTTTAGTGCGAATTTCGCCCTTGGCAATATCATCAATGGTTTGAAAAACGGTGATGGATTCATCCAACAGCGAGGCTTCGTTTTGTGCAAAATAGCCTACCATGGTATTGTGACCCAAAGTCAAACTTCCGCCATGCTCAATTTGCTCCATAATGGCCTTTACGAGCGTGGATTTTCCTTCGCCGTTCTTGCCAACAAAAGCAAGCTTTTCTCCCCGTTCCAGCGTAAACGAAACATCCGAGAAAACTACGTGATCGCCATAAGATTTGGAGACATTATTGGCAATAACAGGATAGTTGCCAGATCGTGGAGCCGGCGGAAAACCCAGCCGCAAATGGGAAGTGTCCACCTCGTCGATTTCCAGAATTTTCAATTTTTCAAGCATTCTAACCCGCGATTGTACCTGGTTGGTTTTAGAATAGGTGCCCCTAAACCTTTCGATAAAATCTTGGTTATCGGCAATCATTTTCTGTTGCTCATCAAAAGCCTTTTGCTGCTGACGTCGCCGATCATCACGCAGCACTAAGTATTGCGAGTAATTTACCCGATAATCATATATACGACCCATCGTAACTTCAATAGTTCGCGTAGTAATATTATCAATAAAAGTGCGGTCGTGCGAAATAACAATAACTGCCTTGGCCTGATTGATCAAAAAATCTTCGAGCCATTGCACCGATTCAATATCCAGGTGATTCGTAGGCTCATCCAACAGAATAAGGTCGGGTTTTTGGAGCAGAATTTTGGCCAGCTCAATACGCATCCGCCAGCCGCCGCTGAATTCTTCGGTCGAACGTTGAAAATCTTTACGCTCAAAGCCAAGCCCCAGCAGAATTTTCTCCACTTCGCTATCAAAGTTGATATCACCCCGGCTATACACCTTCTCACTCAGTGTGGAAACCTTCTCGATAATATCGTAATATTCAGGCGATTCATAATCTGTCCGGCTGCTTAGTTGCGCATTCATCTCCTCCATTTCCTGCTGCATAGCAATCAGCTCCACAAAAGCCTGCGAAGCTTCCTCAAAAACCGTTCTATTCGTCTCGCTCAATAAATGTTGTGGCAGATAAGCAATTATGGCATCGGTTGGCGCTGAAACCCGTCCTTGTGAAGGCGTTTTTACGCCGGCCAAAATTTTGAGCAAGGTGGATTTTCCCGCGCCATTTTTCCCCATCAGTGCAATGCGGTCTTTGTCGTTTACCACAAACGAAACATCCTTAAAAAGTGTCGTACTCCCAAACTCAACGCCCAATCCATCTATTGAAATCATGCCAATTATTTTTAAAATCGACCGCAAAGATAATCAGAGCAATGAGATGGGCGGGAAAGTGGGGAAATAAGCAATTTTGTAGGTGGCAATAAAAATAATTTCTATATTTGATGTGTTATAAAATCTGGCGCAAAAAATAAGAAATTCACAGCTATGATGCAGAAGATTTATTTCATAAAACATGGAAAAGGTACATATACCCGACCAAATTGGCTTTGTATGTTTACCTTATATAAATACTAATGAAGAAATATGTGTAATATGACATATAGCCAGACGTTATGCGCAATAAAAAAACTTTGACTTTAGAAAAAATCAAATAATATGAACATTAGATTAACAGTAAAGATCTTCCTGCTACTTGTAGGTTTCAATAATAGCATAAACGCACAAGTATGGAGTAAATCGTTTACTGCAGGAAATTATGACTCAAACGGTAAATTTCTTGGTGGTTCTGAAGTGTTGCAGTTAATTGGTCACAAAGAGCAGTTGTTTGCTTCTGTTGGTTACTGGGAAGATGCTAATAATATTTGGTACGGCGGTTCGAACAACAACATTGCTTGGGGCCAAATTAATCGGTTGGATAGTCCTTTAGCAAATTGGCAGGAAGATTTTTTTCTTGGAGCAAGTTATCTTCGCCCTGAAATTCTTAAACAAATAATTTTCACAAAAGATCAATTTGGTAATTTACTCTCATCCCCAGATACAGTTTTGATCTGCGCAGGTTACTCACCAAATTTTACAACTAGCTCAGTTACTGTGAAGAGTTTTGTGCGAAATGATGTGAATGGTACTTGGGGAGAAAGTCAAATTGTGCAAGGAAGTTTTCCCGGTGGAGAGAACTATTCCATAAGAGATATTGAAATGCATGTCGACCAGCAAACTGGTTTAGAATATGTATTTGCTACTGTTGGAACCCAAGGAATTTTTAAAGGGAAATACAATTCCACAAACCCAGGAAAAATCGATTGGATATCAACAGCAGAATTTGGCCCCTTAAGTATTAGACCTTTAGGTATTGAAGTAGCAAATGGGTCTCTCCATTTTTCATCAGGAAGTAAACTATATAGACGTATTGACGGAGTTTCACCAAGCTATGTAATAGACCATGACTTTAGTGACCTAGGCGCTACAATCAATTCTGCTGTAGGTGGAATTAGAGGTTTGACAACAATCGATAACCCAAGTGGGATTGATGATGCCTTCCTGTTAATGTGGTGTCCGGATGGTCAGTCTCAAGGGATCATTTATCGACTCGAACCTGATGGTGTTGGAGGTTTTAATCGTATTTATGAAACTAAATTATCCTTATTGATAGGTAGTTTTTTACCAGGGGCAAGTGCAAATTATGTACTTGGAGCATACAATGAATTTTACGAGTATGTAGACCCAATAAGTAACGACACCTCACATCTTGTAGGGTTTGAAGCGAATATATCGGGAGGTGGTCACCCAACATGGAACGGCTACTATAGCGGTGGTTTGTTTGCTAAGCGAGATTCAAATGGGCAATACTCGATAGAAGAAATAAATGGAACTATAGGTGTAAATGATACGGCTTTAGTTGCCAACAGGTGCTATGTATCCTCACCATTTTCAAATGAAGATGCGCTTTATTTTGGTGGTTTTGATCCAAACAGTAATACCTCAATAAACATGGCTTGGGTATATAGGAAAGGTGATCAATTAAATTCTGTAGATGAGTTTATTGAAAATAAAACCTTTGTCATTTACCCTAACCCAGCTAGCAATCAACTTTTTATTGAAAGTAAGAATCTGGAAGATTATGAATTCAACATTATTAATATTCTAGGAAAGAAAGTAGCATCTGGCAGGATAAATGGACAAACTGAAGAGGTTGACATTTCATCTCTACCGCCAAATGTTTATGTTCTAATAATTGCCAATGAAGCGGTTAAATTTATCAAGACAAACTAATGTGCATAACATTTTGTATAATGCATATTTGCGAAAAAGCAAATCCGCACCATACAAGGCCGTTGTGCTTCATGCAAAAAAAGCCAACCGCACAAATAACACATTTGGTTTTGCCGACACGCAATGCCAATACTTCAAAAACCAAAAGAGCTATTTCTTGCCACCCTCA
>Ga0222672_1000810_pt1 | contig 10434 bp, 8 predicted proteins | sample AntAcemetagen799_FD_179810 | JGI IMG/M metagenome (GOLD analysis project Ga0222672, IMG submission 179810) | Saline water microbial communities from Ace Lake, Antarctica - #799 | ecosystem: Environmental > Aquatic > Non-marine Saline and Alkaline > Saline | place: Antarctica: Ace Lake | collected...
AATGTTTGGCACGGAAGACTTTGGCAAATGCATCAAATGCCGTCGAGAAATCCCTTTTGGCCGACTGCTTTTTCGTCCAGAAAGCCTGTATTGCGTGGATTGCGCTCGTTGAGGCCAAGATTCTTTTGTGAAATACGGAATATGAAGTGGGGCTTATTAAAGAGATCGAAGCTTTTTTTTGAAATTTTCTCTTTTATAAATCAAATTTTAAAGCCGCATTCCGTTTTTTAAATAAGATTTTAGTTAGGATTACAGCACATCCAAAATTTCGTATTTTTTTGGCACTAACTTATTGACCTTTTTCAACAACTTTGCGTACTTTAGCCATTAAATAAATTTGTAAAACAATAATTTGGAATATTTCCTGTTTTTGGAATATATTCCGAATACAGTAAAAACAGTTGGCGCAAAATAACACTATATTACTATATATCAATTCAATGACAATTTTGGCATAAAATTTGAAATATAATATATAGTAATATTTTAATATTTGAATTATGAAAACTCTAAAACTATTTTTATTTGTTCTCCTCGCTTCAAGTATTCTTGTTTCTTGCAAGAAAGATATTGATTCAGAGCAACATAAAGCTGATAAAACTGCCGACCTAAACGTTCCTGCAGGTTTTGACTGGAAAACAACAAAAGATCTTAATCTGTCTATTGCCTTGCCAGTTGACGGATTCTATCCCTTACAATCGAAAATTTCCATTTTCAATGGCAATCCAAATCAAAAAGGCACATTGATTTTGGAAGCAAGCATTTCGCGTGAGCAGGATTTAAGCCAAACACTTCGTATTCCTGCTTATCTGCAAAGCTTATATTTACTTCTGGAAACCAGCACTGGAGCCACGCATCTGGTGGAAGCGCCAATTTCTGGCAATCAAGTAAGCTACACTTTTCCATCAATGGGAGAAAAACAAGTAACTTTTAAGTCGGCAACAGTAGTTCCTGATGAAGGTCCTGATTGCGACGATTGTGATCAAATTATTTCAGGCAATGAGACTGTTAATATTGGCGAAGGAAAAACAGTTTGTGTTCAAGATAATTTCACCGGAAACCTAAGTTTCACGTCCTGGAACGGTGGCGGTACACTTAAAGTGTGCGGCACGGCGACGATTAACAGTAATATACAATTAGGAAGCAATTGCAAAATTATTGTGACGCAAGGTGGATCGCTCACCGTAAACGGTATCAACCTGTGGGGTACTAATAATGGTGTGAAAGTATATGCAAACTCAAGCCTCACAATAAATAGTGGCGTTCAAACTGTGGGTGAATGGGAAAACCACGGTAGCATGAATATTTCTGGCGCACTTACTATTCAGCAGCTTACTGCTCCCTTCCTAAATACTGGAACACTTGATGTTGGCAACAACTTGCAGGTGAACGCCAGAACCTTAACCAATAGTGGTTCTATTGAAACTACTGGAAGCTTTACGCTGAACACCAACAGCACCATGACCAACACGGGAACGGTAGCTACTGGCAATAGGTTCGAGATCAATGGAAGCGACCTCTCCAATGATGGAGAAATAGTCGTTAATAACAACTATTTAAATATCAACAGCAATAGCGACCTCACCAATAACGGCAGTATCGAACTATTAGATGGTGACTTTAATGTGAACTCCAACGGCGACATCACGAACAATGGAAAAATTATTGCTGAAGGAAGAATTAATTTTAACTCAGGTAGCAATGTTTATAATAGGTGTATGATGAAAGCTACCGAACAATCTGAATGGAATTCCGGAAATATTAATCTTGAAAGTGGTTATTTCCGTTGTGATCAGCGTATTCAGATTAATGGTGGCGCAAATGCTGTGCTAAAAGATGGCAGTATGATAAGTACAAATGAGTTGTATTTATTCAGCAGGATTACCGGTGAAGGCGGCCTGAACACCATTAAAGTAGAAAATGAATTCAGGCTTTCAGCTGTTCAGGTTTCCGGTGCTTTGGAATCCTCAACGGATAATTTAAACAATATATCTAACACACCGCTTAACCAGCTTTTTGTTAATGGAGCAACTTTGGTGGCTCTGGGTGATGAGCAAAACTTCCTAGCAGTAACAAATTGCAATCCAGAAGGTATTGGTAGCGTTGTTGTTAATGATACTGACGGCGATACTGTTCCTGATGACATCGACGCTTTTCCGCTTGATCCAGAGCGTGCTTTTATTTCCTATTATCCTAATGCTCTTGACTTTACAAGCATTGCTTTTGAAGACTTGTGGCCTGGTTTAGGCGACTTCGATTTCAACGATGTGGTGGTAAATATGCAGTACAAAATGGTCACCAACGCACAAAACGAATTAGTTGACTTATTAGGGAAATTCAAGTTAATGGCTGCAGGAGCCAGCCTCAATAATGGCTTTGCAGTAGCAATGGACATCAACCCTGCAAATGTAGCTTCCGTAAGCGGCGGTATTATTGCCGGATCAGCTATCACGCTCGATGCCAAAGGCATGGAAGCCGGACACACTGATCAAACTGTTTGGATTGTGATGGATGCCATTAACGACATTTATCAGTCTAGTGGATTTTTGAACACCTTGCCAGACGTGCCCTATATGGATACAGACACCATTGAAATGGTCATGACCCTGAGCACACCGCAGGCGGCTTATGGTAGCGCTCCTTTTAATCCGTTTATTATTGTTAATCAGGAACGTGGCAAAGAAGTTCATTTGTTAGACTTCCCTCCCACTGCACTAGCTTCAGACGAATTTTTTGGAATCTGGGAAGATGCTTCTGTACCTGCCAATGGAAGTTATTACAAAACGAATAGCAACTTGCCCTGGGCCATTGAAATCCCTGTAAGCTTTGATTATCCTTATGAAAAAGTGGATATTCTGCAAACACACCTCAAGTTTGGCGATTGGGCCAGCTCAGGTGGTGAACTTTATCCCGATTGGTATCTAGATTTGCCTGGTTATAGAAACCAAGGTAATATTTATCAGAAGCCATAAATACAAAAACAATTGTCTTGTTTTAAAGCAAGCAAAAGTTAAAATACAAATAAACAAAACCGTAATGACCGAATTGCTGCAAAGCAGTTCGGTCATTTTTTTTATATATAATCTATTGGTGCAGAATTAAATACAAGCAAGTTCAATGTTTCGAAATCTTTATATAGACAAGGATTTTTAAGCCTAATTGATTAACTTTGTTGAAATTTGAAACTAACAATTTATATTTCGTTACTATGAGCCGAGCATTTGTAAACGAAGATGACCAGCGTGAAACGCCCTTTGTAGCGCCAAGAGCCGATTTGCCAAATGGCGTAACCAACTACGTTACCCCTGCGGGAATGGAAGCCTTACTGAAAGAAAAAGAAAATCTTTTGAAAGAGCTAAAGCAGACCGCGGCCGGCGCTGATCACGATAAACAAAATGCTATTACTATCGTAAATACAAAATTACAGATGCTTGAAAGTCGGATTGTTTCAGCTCAAATTATTCAAGCCGAGGACAAAGCTTCTGATAAAATACGTTTTGGTTCTGTAGTTAGCTTGCAAATAGGAGATCAAAGTAAAACTCAACATTTTCAGCTAGTTGGTGTGGATGAAGCTGATTTAAAGCAGGGAAAAATCGCTTTTACTTCTCCGCTTGCCAAATTGTTGATAAACAAGCAAGCGGGGGATTCGGTAAGCTTAAAACTGGCTCAGGGCGAAAGGCTTTTTAAAATTATTGAGGTTAAGTGAGCTGCAAACTAAAGTTTCACTTCACTATTTCATCAAATCTTGTCAACACATTTTTTTTTAATTTTATACTAAACAACTAAAAGTCGTCCGATAAAATGTTATAAAACACACAAACTCCCCCCAGAAAGTGTGAGATTTTACACAAACTCACTCGAATAAGTGTAATTTATGCGGTGTGATAACAGAATGAATTGCTAAAATGACCGGATTGTGTAATGGGAATCAGGGCGCGACTAATACGGCGATGCTGAAGAAGTCGCACCCTGACTAGTAAGCGTTAAGTAAATAGTCAGGGCGCGACTGTTTGCTGTCGCAGTATAGTCGCAGCCTGACTAAGGTTGTAAGTCAACCAAAAAACCCCGGCTTGAAATTCATCAAGAACGGGGTAAAATAAAAATAGATAACCTTTATAAACTGCTATGCAAGCAGCTCTTTCATTTTCTTTCCAATATCAGCGGGTGAATCCACCACGTGAATACCGCATTCAATAAGTATTTCTTTTTTAGCTTCAGCAGTATCGGCTTTTCCACCAATAATAGCACCGGCATGACCCATTGTGCGTCCTTTGGGAGCTGTAGCACCAGCAATAAAACCAACAACCGGTTTTGTGCCATGTTCTTTAATCCAATAAGCAGCATCTGCTTCCATGCCTCCACCAATTTCGCCAATCATTACAATACCTTCGGTTTCGGGATCGTTTATCAGTAGCTCAACCGCATCGCGTGTAGTTGTGCCAATTATTGGATCGCCACCAATACCAATTGCAGTAGTTTGTCCCAATCCAGCTTTAGTGAGCTGATCAACCGCTTCGTAGGTTAATGTTCCAGAGCGACTTACAATGCCAACACGTCCTTTTTGATGAATAAAGCCTGGCATAATACCAACTTTTGCTTCGCCTGGCGTAATTACGCCGGGGCAGTTTGGTCCTATTAGCCGGCAATCGTGACCTTGTAGGTATTCTTTCACCTTAACCATATCCAATGTGGGAATGCCTTCGGTGATACACACAATTACTTTTATTCCTGCGGCGGCTGCTTCCATAATGGCATCAGCTGCAAAGGCAGGCGGCACAAATATTACTGAAGTATCAGCTCCAGCTTGTTTTACCGCGTCGGAAACCGTATTAAAAACAGGTTTATGCAGATGCGATTGTCCGCCTTTTCCGGGCGTTACTCCTCCAACTACGTTGGTGCCGTACTCAATCATTTGCGTGGCATGATAGGTGCCTTCTGTTCCGGTGAAGCCCTGAACAATAACTTTCGAGTTTTTATTTACAAGTACACTCATAATAAAATTTTGTGAATTGCTTAGCGTTTTTTGAGCTCCAAAGATAAGACGTTTTAAGGGTTTGAACAGCACCTATTTTGCTTTTTTTCAATAGAAAGGTTTTTTTTGCGATTCAAAGCTTTCATTCTTTCAGCTTTTTTGTAATTTTGAATCCACAATCAACCTCCTCAGCATTTTAGCTTTGCCTGAAAACCACTTGATATTTAAAAGAATGCATACAGCATTTTTCTTTTTTGTTAAAAGAAAAAGACAAAATTTTGGTACAGAAATAACCTCATGAAACATCCTATAACTTATTTAGCTTGCGACGATAGTTCGAAGTTAAAAAATCGCTCTATCGAAATCTTAGACCATTTTTTAGGCAAAGAAAACTATTCATTTGCGCAAGATTCAGCTTGCTTTTTTATTGCAAGTGGGGGCTCCGAGCAATATGCTGTAAAATTGAGCGAGCGACATAGTGGTCTCATCCTACTTTGTCACCGAGAAAGCAACTCCTTTGCCGCCGCCATGGAAATTGGAGCTTATTTAAGGTCAAAAAATAAGCAAGTGGTTGTTATTGATGTTTTTGCAGAGAATGCCAGAGGGGAATTTTTAGATAATCTGTTTCTTATTCAAGCCTTAAATAATCTTTCTAACCTCAGAGCTGCTGTTATTGGTGAACCTTCTGAATGGCTTATTAATTCAACAATTGAAGCCGTAACACTCAAAAATAAATTAGGTATTGAGCTAATCAATCTGCCTTGGCAAGCACTTGATAGCTATAAAGACAAAGCTGTTTCACAGTCCTTTTTACAGTTTTTTCCAGCGAATGAAGCAACAAAACTGCAACAGACGGCACGTGTTTATAGCTTGCTCGAAGAAACAATTTTTACCCATAAATTGTCAGCCATAAGTGTAGAATGTTTTTCTTTAGTTCAAAATAATCAAGTTACAGCTTGTCTGCCTCTTGCTGTTTTAAACACCAAAAACATTGTTGCCGCTTGCGAAGGCGATGTATGCAGCATGATTGGAAAAATGTTGATAAAAGAAATCGCAGGAATTATTCCCTGGCAAGCTAATATTGCTGAAATCAATAAGGACTCAATTCTTTTTGCCCATTGTACAGCGCCACTCAGCTTCTTGAAAAGTTTTGAGGTTACCACGCATTTTGAAACCGGCGTTGGAACAGCCATCAGTGGTAAAATAGAACAACAGTCGATGGCAGCTTTTCGACTCAATAAAAACCTGGATAAATATATGCTTCTTGAAGGGGAAATAGTTGATACACCTAACCATGAATTTGCCTGTCGCACGCAGCTTGTTTTCAAAACGAGTGAACAACAATGCGAACTTTTAAAAAACAAGGCACTTGGAAATCATCATTTGCTTTTTCCCTCTAGATATGTTGTTTTATTACAGCGATTTATGAAGTTTCTTGACATTGACCAAGTAAATTAAAAAAAGGTATCCAAAACCCTTGGACACCTTTTTAAAAAAAGTAAAAAAACCTTACTCTAAAAGTGAACCGAGCTCTTTAAAGCCCTGCTTAAAATGATTAGCACTTTTATCAAAAGCCGCTTTCACATCTTCCAGCTTTTCCTTAGGACTATTTATAACTTCTTCATATTTAGCTTTTAGCTCCAGCTTTTTTAGTTTAAGCTCGGCAAGCTTTAGCTCATATTCAGCTTTTGCGATTGACTTTGCGTATTCTTTCTTCGCTTCCAGTTTGTCAACCTCTGCAAAAATATCATCTATCTCAGCTTTCGCTTTTTCTTTCATTAATTTTATGTCCATTGTTAGTATATTTAGATTTAACAATTGCAGGTTAATAAACCTACAGTAACAGTAAGAAATAGGGTCTGGATATCTATTCCTTTTTCAAATCTTCCTTAAGTTTCTCCAGACTTTTCTCCAGGTTTTTCTCTAAGTCATCAATCTCAGCTTTAAGATTATCCTTTTTGTCTTCGGCAGCATTTTCATATTTTTTTAGCTTTCTTTTAAGCTTTTTACGCTGCTTCTCAAGATCTTTTAAATCACCTTTATATTTCTTCTGCACATCCTTGCTAAGCTTTTCGTAGTTTTCGTTGAGCTTGTCAAGCTTTTCGTCAACACGCTCACTCATTTGCTCATATTTATCGTTCAGCTCATCCATTTTATCATCCATAAAATCAGCAGCAGCTTCGGTGGCTTCATTTATCTCTTTTTTAGCTTTGTCTGCACTTGAATCCGTGTTGCAGGCAAACAATGAGATACTTAAGGTAACGACTAAAAGGGTTTTAATAATTTTCATTGTGTTGGTGTTTAATTAATTAGTTAAAATTACTATTTGATAAAAAAAGGTTTAATGACTGATTTCACCTTCTTTAAATAAAAAAGTTCTTAGGTGACCGTCCCAGCCTTCCATATTTCTGCGCAACCATTCCAATGTCATGCTGGCGTGTTCAATTTCTTCTACCATATTGTGTCGAAGTATAGCTTTTAAGGAAGCATCTTTTTCTACTTCAACACGTTGACTATACCAATCAACAGCTTCAATTTCTTCTTTTAGGCTGTTGAGTGCTCGTGTAATTGATCTTGATTTCTGACTAAGTTCTGTTACTGGTTCGTGATAATCGCTCATTTTTTCTGTTTTAAAAGGTTACTAATAACTGCCCTAAAAATCTTTAATCAAGACGCTTCTTCAATTACTAAAAAAAACTATTTTAGCTAACGAGAAGCACTTTTAGGACGACTAATTGTTTCAATTCTTATTCAACAAATATACAAATTCGAGAGCATTTATCAAAGTATATAGCTGATATTTAAGTCATTTTAACAATAAAAGCGTGCGATCAATTGCTAATCTTGGAGTTCCGTCCGACGCATCTCACCCCGGTGATAAGAAAAATAAATACCAGCCAAGCTAATTATTGAGAAAGTTATAAAACCGTATTTCACAACTTTCATAAAATCGTCAATATGCGCTGCATCAATGGCTTCGTTGCCCAAAATACCTGCTAAAAACAGGGCAACAATCGTCATACTCACAATTTGGCCCAGCACCCTTCCTGTTGCTGCCGTGCCAGATGCAATTCCATATTGCGTTTTATTTACCGCACTCATAATCGTGTTCATATTGGGTGATGAAAAAAGCGCAAAGCCAAGGCCCAACCAAACTAACTCGATAACAATCAACCAAACAGGTGTTTGCGCGGTCAAAAACACAAAAGAAAGCAGTCCTATCGAACACATACCCATGCCCAAAGTGGTTAAATAACGTGGTTGAATCCGGTCAGAAAGTCGTCCGGCAAGTGGCGAAAATAAAGTCATCATCACCGGTTGCGCCACTAAAACTGTTCCGGCCTCCTGTGGCGACAGCTTTAGAATTTTCTGAAGATAGAGACTCAACAGAAAAACTATGGCAAAAGTGGCGCTATAGTTGATTAGTGAAGCCAAATTACTGAAAGAAAAAAGCCTGTTCTGAGTAAACAGCTTGGTATTAATTACCGGATAAGTTGATTTCGTTTCATAGCGCCAAAAAACCACTAAAAATAAGCTTCCTGCTAGCAGTAAAACCAAACCGATAAGCTTTGGAATAAGCGCCGAACCAGCCACCAATGCCACTAAACCCATCATATAAAATGCTGTTCCTTTCAAATCAACTTTTTTGCTACCATGATCAGTTTTTCCGTCTTTACCCAAAAACAGAAAAGCCAACATCACCGTAATCAACCCCAAGGCAGATGACACGAAAAAAATAGAACGCCAGCCAGCAAATTCCGTGAGCATTCCACCCAAATATGGTCCTGAAGCCAATCCCAGATACACTCCAGAAACGGAGATACCCAGCACCTTGCCCCTATTTTTGGCATCAAAAGCAGAAACTAAAATTGCCGGACCAGTAGTGCTTGTGAGCGCCGCGCCCATTCCCTGCACAAAACGCAGAATAATCAACCAAAAGCCATCGCTAACCAAACCACAGCTGAGTGAAACCAAACTAAAAATAACGACGCCTATCTTGAACATCCGTCGAATTCCGGTGAGGTCGCCAAAACGGCCAGCCGGAAGTAAAAACATCGCATTGGCCAATAAAAATGAGGTGAGCACCCAACTCAGCGCCACAGCGCTCATCTCAAAACTTTGCTCAATAGCTGGTAAGGCGATATTTACCGACGAAATCAGAAAAGTGCCCATAAATGAGGTTACGGCAACAATTCCAACAATAGATAGCTGCTTTTTCGTCCAGGCCATTAGTTCAATTTTCAGCAAATATAACCCAGCTTTTTGGCAAAGCAAAATTCTATTGCGATCGTTGACTTTTGCTCAGTCAGGCAGCGACTATCTTGCGACAAACAACAGTCGCGCCCTGACTTGCACTGCAAAGTCAAGACACTACACCTTTTCAATTATCATTGCGATACCTTGTCCAACGCCAATACACATGGTACACAGCGCCCGAGATAGCTTTTGTTGCTCTAGTTGATTTACAGCCGTAGTGAGTAAACGCGCTCCGCTCATGCCAAGCGGATGCCCCAGGGCGATAGCGCCGCCTAACGGATTTATCCGTGGATCATTATCCTGCAAACCCAGCTCGCGGATACAGCCCAAAGCCTGAGCCGCAAAAGCTTCGTTGAGTTCTATCAAATCAAGATCGTCAAGTGTTAAGTTTAGTCTTTTGAGCAGTTTCTGAGTTGCCGGGACAGGCCCCATGCCCATAATGCGCGGTAAAACACCAGCTGTTGACATCCCTAAAATGCGCGCTTTAGGTACTAAATTATATTTTTTTACAGCTTCTTCCGAGGCAATTATCAAAGCGGCAGCACCATCGTTTATTCCCGAGGCATTTCCGGCAGTGATAGTGCCATCAGCACGCGAAAGTGCTTTTAAAGAAGCTAGTTTTTCCAGACTACTCAAGCGCGGGTGTTCGTCCTGACTTACAATAATGCTATCGCCCTTTCTCTGCGGAATAACGACCTCGATAATTTCGCGAGCCAGACTTCGGTTTTTTTGCGCTTCAGCAGCTTTTTGCTGACTCCATTGCGCAAAAATATCCTGATCTTGTCGGCTAATTCCAAAGTCGTCAGCTATATTTTCAGCGGTTTGCATCATGGATTCAGTGCCATAGAGCTTGTCGAGGGTTTTATTGATAAAACGCCACCCCAAGGTGGTATCAAACAGCTCGGGAGCGCGACCATAAGCCTGTTCAGCTTTGCCCATCACGAAAGGAGCGCGAGACATGCTTTCAACACCACCGGCAAAAATTAAATCGGCTTCACCGGCTTTTATTGCTCTGGCAGCAGTTCCCACAGCATCCATTCCCGAGCCACAAAGCCGGTTGATGGTAGCGCCGGGAACGCTGGCCGGAATTCCTGCAATTAATGAAGCCATGCGACCGACGTTCCTATTGTCTTCGCCCGCCTGATTGGCGCAGCCCAAAAAAACATCCTCAATGGCTTCCGGATCAATTGTTGGATTGCGCAATA
>Ga0222672_1000811_pt1 | contig 10431 bp, 2 predicted proteins | sample AntAcemetagen799_FD_179810 | JGI IMG/M metagenome (GOLD analysis project Ga0222672, IMG submission 179810) | Saline water microbial communities from Ace Lake, Antarctica - #799 | ecosystem: Environmental > Aquatic > Non-marine Saline and Alkaline > Saline | place: Antarctica: Ace Lake | collected...
GGCCCGGCCGAAACCCGTATTGCGGTTATAAAACATGGTGTCGGCATACACCATCTGCTCCATGGTATAAATGGCCGGATTTTTTGTGAGGTACGCCTCATCGGTGCGCATATTGTACCAGCCGTAACCGCCGTAGAGCGTATTTTCGTCGCTTCGGATAACGGTGGGCCCATAAAACCAAACCATTTCCATATTGGTATTATAAACCATGGTGTCAGAATAGGTTTCGTATTTGGGTGTGATCAGCACCACATCTTTGCGAAAGTAAAACTCTTTGATATCAGTTTGGTAGTAGCCTTTGAGGCTGGTGAGGACTTTGTCGCCGCGCGTAATTTTCCCCTTATTGGGGTAGGTAGCCAGCTTGGTGAAACGGTTATAAATCAGGTATTCGGTTTCGAGCAAGGTTGAGTCATCAACCAGTCGCACATTATCAAACAGCTCGGCAATGCGGGTGTCGCCGTTGTATAACAGCCGGTCGGAATAGATATCTAGGCTATCATTTACGTTGATATGCACCTTACTGAAGGCTTCAAAATTCTTGGTCTTTTCATTGAGGTAGGCAGAGTCGCAATAAAATAAGGTAGAATCCTGACGCATAATCACATCGCCAATTAAGCGCTGAACGTCTTTACCGAACTTGGAGTTGTAGTCGGCCAGGCGTGCACGCTCAATATGGATAATTGTTTTTTGCGCAACAAGCCCATTGGCAAGTAGCAAAGCACTAATCAAGATAAACAAAAATGATTTTAGGGTCATAATTTTATCAAAGCACAAAATTAAGGATTTATGGGATGCGGAGAGCTGGTTCATAGCAAGGATGTGGTCACAGCAAGTCTGTTCAAAAAAGTGTGTCAGGCATTCCCGCCTTTCCCACACCCAACTAATTTTTTCTCACTAAGCCTACACAACAATAATATTACCTAGCTTTACACCAGTAAACTATTCATAAATGAAAAGAAAGCAAATTTATTTATTGTCTATCTTGATTTTGTTATCAACTCTTTTTGTTAATTATGCTTTTGCTGAAGATCAGTCTGATAAAGAGCATGCACAAAAAACCCTTGATCAAATAAATGATTACAAGAAAAGAGGTGTACAAGATTCATTATTTACGTTAGCTAAAGAGCTTCTTGTCTTTTCTGAAAAACTACAATTTCTTGATTTTGAGGGTGAAGCATGTAAGAGAATTGCAGCTTATTATCTCGGTGATGCTTATGATATTGATTCTTCAAATTATTATTATCATAAGGCAAGTGAGGCATATTCCAGTATTGGCGACAACAATAACCAAGGTGTTATGCTTGTTAGTTTAGCTATAAATCTAATGGCCTTGGCTAGTAGAGATGAAGCCTTGGCAATATACATGCAAGGTTTGGAACTGTTAGAAACAACTGATAATAGTTTATGGAGTGGAATTGCAAATAACCATATCGGACAAATATATTTTTACGAAGGGAACTACTATTTAGCATTAAAATATCTTTTAAAATCAATACATCTCTTTAAGAAACTTGAAGATTATCGAAATGTTGGTGTAACTTACAATTCAATTGGTATTATTTATCGCAATACAAAAGATAAAGACAAAGAAGAAAATGCCTATTTACAAGCCATCAATTATCTTGAAAAGATTGAGGAAACCTATACACTTGGCTTGGTTTACAATAATTTATCAGAATTATATTTTGATAAGGGTGAAGTAGCGTCAGCATTTGAAATGCTCGAAAAAGCTAAGAATATTTATGAAAATGATAACTACCCACTCGGAATGTGTGCTTATTATTCAGTGTTGGCCTATTATTATACCACCAAAGAATCACCAAATTACCACAAGGTTATTGAGTACTGTAATAAAAGCTTGCCCATTGCTGAGGAATATGGTGACTACCGTCAATATGCTGATGCCACATCTTTTTTGGGCAACGCCTATTTAGAACTTGGGAGAATAAACGAAGCATTAACTGTACTGCATGAAGGCTTAAAAGTTGCACAAGAAAATGATTTTAAGTCTGAAATTGTTGCCATTACCCAAGCCCTATCTAAGGCTTACAAATTAGGTAACGATCCGAAAAATGCGCTTAAATACCTGGAAATTAATACCCATTTAAACGACAGTATACTTAATGAAGAAAAAATAAAAGAATTTACTCAATTGGATATGAGTTTTAAATTTAGGCAACAGCAATTGAGCGACAGCCTAAAAAACGAGCAGATACAAGTTGCATTGCAATATGAATATGAAAACCGTATCAGTTTGCAAAAACAGTACAACATATTTGTTGTCATCGTGGCTGCTTTGCTGCTGTTATTTGGAGCTTATATGCTGGTTGCTCGCCGAAAATTAACCACCAGAAACAACGCGCTCAAACAAAAAAACCAACTGATCAACCAGCAAAAGTCAGAAATTGAGATTTATTCCAACTCCATCAATAAGGCCTATCAGCAACTAAAAGAACTTGATGCGTATAAGCGCGCCACAACGAGCATGCTGGTTCACGACCTAAAAAACCCGCTCAACTTACTGGTAAACATTGATGCTTTCGGTGAAGAAGCAGAGAAAGACAAGATTGTCCGCCACACATCAAGGCAAATGCTGAACCTGATCATGAACCTGCTCGATATCAATAAGGCTGAGGAAAATTCCACGGTTTTAAATTTGAAAGAGATTGCGCTTTCTGAAACCATCTATGCCGCCTTGCAGGAAACGGCTTATCTGGCCGAACAAAAAAACATCAGCATCAACAATACTTCTGCCCATGAATTTAAATTAATGGCCGACAAAGAAATGTTACAGCGGGTATTTGTGAATTTGCTGACAAACGCTATCAAATATTCGCCCAATAACGATCGGATTCAGATCGACTGTCGGGTAAATGACAAACAAAAACTTGTGGTAGCAGTTAAAGACAATGGCCCTGGTATTGACATAAAGCATCATCAAGAGATTTTCGAGAAATTCAGACAGATCAACAAAATCAAGTCAGGGAATGTGGGTTCAACAGGACTGGGCCTCGCTTACTGCAAACTCGCTGTCGATGCACATCAATGGACTATTGGGCTAAATTCTTCCCCTGGCCATGGCGCTGAATTCTGGATCGGAATACCCGATTATAAAGAGTCAGGAGCGTTAAAACCTGAAGATAAGCAAGTGAAAGACCCAGCACTGGTTGTGCTGAATATCAAACTTACTACAGATGAAGCAGAAAAACTGGATGCACTTTTTGTTTTGCTTAAAAAGCAGCCTATTTTTGCAAAATCAGACATTAAAGATATACTGGATAAAATGCGGCAACTGAAGATTCAATCGCTCAACGAATGGATCAGCAAGGCGCAGTATGCAGTCAACAACCTTGACGAACACACCTATCATCATCTATTAGATCAATTGCAACCATGAACAGCTACAAAATATTAATTGTTGACGATGTGATTGACAACCTGAAGGCCATGTCGGCTATTATTGAAGCCAATCACCCTACTTATAAAATTTATCAGGCCAACAGTGGCCAATCGGCCCTGAATGCCATCGAATTTTCAATGCCTGACATCATTTTGTCCGACTGGGAAATGCCTGACATGACAGGGATTGAATTGATCAGACAACTAAAAACAGGCAATGCTACCTGTCATATTCCGGCCATCATTGTTTCTGGTGTGATGATCCGTCCCAAGGATCTAAAAACAGCCATTGAAGCGGGTGCTGTTGATTATATCAGAAAGCCAATCAATGCGGTTGAGATGCTTGCCCGCATGCATGCGGCCCTTACGATTGCGCAAAAACACCGACAGCTGATTGAGGAAAAGGAAAATAAAATTTTTGAACATGTGCTTTTTGCCAATGATGTGAACGCTTTTCTTAAAAAAATGATGAAGCGTTCGCAAGATGTGCTTAAGACAATGCCTCCAAACAGTGAGTCAGCTGAATCAACCCGGGAATTATTGTTGCAAATACAACAAAAGATGCAAAGCACGGGCTGGCACAAATACACCAAAGCCTACAACAACCTCCATCCCGAATTTATTCAAAAGCTGTTAAAGCTACATCCGAACCTTACTCCAGGCGAGGTAGAATTGTGCGAAATGACAAGGCTTGGACTCAGCACCAAAGAAGTTTCGGAGCTCCTGTTCATTGCGCCCCAGAGCCTCTTTGTTTCGCGGTCACGCTTGCGCAAAAAGCTGGCTATCGCACACGACCAAAACTTACGCAATTATCTCTTGGCATTGTAAATTCATGCCTTTTTTTCTTTTCTGCATCTCCCAATACAGCCTTTGATTACAATTCTGAAAAAGCAATTGTTAATGTTTTGCTAAGCTTGGCATCTGTCAATGTTATGCTAATGCTAAGGTGTTTTTCCCTTTTTACGATCGCTCCAATGGTACTTTTGTAGGTACATAGAACTGGCCCATTTTAAAACGCCAGAAATATGCATGCCAATTCAATAAAACCTAAGAGCTATGAAACTATTTACGATTAAAAAACGGAAAATGCGATATTCGAAAGCAATGCTGACAATATTGATCTTGCAATTCGTGACAGCAAGCATGTTTGCACAAACAACATTTCTGGGTGATAACTGGCAGGAAAAAGCATACCCAGACATTGACAATTTTGTGACCCTTGGCAGCAATACTTATTGGACCACTGCCGAAGTAAACTATTATGGCGATCAAAAGGTGGTAAGATTATGGAAAAGCGATGGCACCGAAGCAGGCACTGCAGCGATAGGCACAGCCCTCATCGACAGCATTAACGAAAGTTATTATACCACGCTAGAAATAACTGAATTGAAGGCCTACGACGGGAATGTATATTTTATCACCACTAATGGCGTCTTGTGCAAAAGTGATGGAACAGATGCCGGCACACGCGTGCTTAAAAAATTTGAAACCATCGGATCCCTTACTGTTGCAAACGGCTTGCTTTTTTTCAATGCCGATGATGGTATCTATGGCAAGGAACTCTGGAAAACAGATGGTACAGTGTCGGGCACACAATTGGTGAAAGATATTTATGTAGAGTTTGAACCCACAAAGAGTTCCGACCCATTTATCATCAATTCGTTGGATGGTTACTTGATTTTTCTGGCAGAGACACCTGATTATGGAAAGGAATTATGGAGAAGTGATGGCACTGCTGCCGGCACGCAAATGATTAAAGAAATCAACATTGGTATCGGGGGCATCAGCAATAGTCCCTCCTATTCAAAAGAAGGAATTGTGGTTGCAAACGTGCTGTATTTTCCACTAAATGACGGCATTAATGGCCAGGAGCTATGGAAAACAGATGCCACAGCTGACGGCACTGTGATGGTGAAAGACATCAATGCCGGTTTTCAGAATTCTTCTCCAGATAAATTTTTTGAAATGGGAGGCAGTGTTTTCTTCAGAGCAACCGGCTCCGGTAAAATATGGAAGACTGATGGCACAGAAGCCGGAACGATTTCCATTGATGATAACGGTGCTGCTGTCAGCGGTTTTGCGTCGCTAAACGGTAATTTATATTATGGAGGAATTAACGGACTTGTAAAATCAAATGGAAATCCAGGCAACACCAACACCATTAAAAACGATATTACAGTAACGGCATTTGTTGGTGCAATTGGTACAAAACTGTATTTTTTTGCCAAGAGCACTGAAAGCGAAATTGAAATAGAAAAAGGAATAGAATTGTGGCAGACGGACGGCTCAACAGTTTCAAGGGTTTTGGATTTGAACATCAGCGAGTCAAAAGATGCTGTTGAAAGCAATAATCCACCTATTTTATTAGATGGGAGCAAATTCTATTTTGCCGGCAATGCTGGTTTAGGCTTTAAAATATTTCAATCTGACGGAACATCCGCTGGGACAAGCATGCTTAAAGATGTTTCAACAACCGGGAATTATAAAGAGGTATCTGGTGGGTTTACTTTCGCAATGGATTCGCTGGAAGACAATGTCATTTTCCCGATCAGGAATGTAAATAGAGAACTTTGGAAATCCGATGGAACCCTAGCAGGAACCAGTATGATCGATGAAATTGCTACTTCTTTCGATTATTTTGCATATCCTGGTAAAATATATGCGTTTGGAGAGTCTACTGCGTTTCCCGGCTTTAAATCGGTGTATGTAACAAGTGGAACACCTCCGGCAGTAACGGAAATTGTCGCCTCAGTACAATGTGAAGTCTTTGGTGCTGTTCACAGGCCAAGCGGAAAATTAATTTTCTCAAGCAGCAATTCACTCAGCGAAGGTCTCTTTACCGAAACAGCCAATGAACCCTGGGTAACAGATGGTACCGAGGCTGGCACATTCAGACTAAAGGATATTATTCCGGGAGGCGGAAACTTTGGAAGCTCTTGGCCAAGAAATTTCTTTGCCACTGATCAATATGTTTATTTCACTGCTGGGAATGACAATTTGTACAAAACTGATGGCACAAAGACAGGCACACAATTGGTAACCACTATATACAATTGGTATTTTTTTGGGGGGGGAACTAACATAGGCGATTTAGCAGTTTTTGAGATGTATTCGCCAGCTGGATCGGGTTTATACAAAACTGATGGCACTGCAGCAGGGACAGAGCTTGTGAAAGATCTTTCAGGTGTTCCTGACAACTTAAGTTCCTTTGAGAATTACGTCACTTTCAGAAAAGGTGGTGCCTGGATTTCTGACGGAACAACAGATGGCACCGTTCAGTTAACGTATGGCTCTTCATTAACGGAAATATCAAAGTTTTATAGACTTGGCAATCTGATGTATTTTGTTCAGGACAACAAATTGTACCAATCAGATGGAACCATGAACGGCACATCGTATATCCTTGATAAGGTAGTGGAAATATTGCCTTTTGATAACAGCTTGTTTATAGCACAATCTTCTCTTTTTTACAGGTTTAACGGTGACATTGAATCAATGGTAGAAGTACCCGGGACTTCGTCCTTCAAAGATGTTGAGCATCTTTTTCAGCATGGCAATCACCTCTTTTTTTATGCTTACGAAAGTGCCACCGGACACGAACTGTACAACTATTCCATCCCAACAGATCCCACGATAGCTGTTCGGTTTCAAAACGTCCATAGTGGTATCACAAACTTGAGGAATGGGCATCAGGCCGATGATAATCTATATGGTGGTCCTAGTCCCAGCCTTGGCGAAGCAAGATTAGATGAATCTATTGTGGCAAACAAATTCATCATCAGCAATTCGGGTAGCAGCACCCTATCATTGGGTACACCCACTTTTTCAGGAGCTTTCGCCGATTATTTCTCTTTTGAAAATTATCCACAAAATATTGCACCGGGTACGGTTGACAGTTTTAACATTGTTTTTACGGGAAACTCATACGATGGTATTGAAATTGTCGAGGTGCAAATACCTTCAAATGATCCCAACCTGGCTCTTTTAACATTTGAGGTGGCAGCTACTTCCTACTCCAAACCGGTAATGAGATTACTGAACCACAATCCACAACTGGGGCCTATTGATTTCGGATCATCGGTTTTAAACCAATCCAAATTTGATACTATTTCTGTTTACAATTTTGGAAAGGGGAATCCGCTTACATTTGATTCATTGGTTTTTTCGGAGCCTGCAAAGGATGAATTTTCAATCACTGTAAGAAACAACAGTGTAAAAGCTGGCCAGTACTATACGATTTCGACAGAAGATTTAGGCGATTCGCTTGCATACAATCCTGACTTTACTGCAGATTTAATGTTGGTTTTTGAACCAACAGTGTCGGGAATCAGAAAAGCAGATTTGACGGTCTATAGCAGCGATCCGGCTTATACAGGAACCGTCACCTTTAATCTGATAGGCGAAGCGGCTTGTATGCCGGCTGATTCAATATCACCTGCCACTACCGACATGCTATGTAGCGGATCGGGTGAAGAAGTTACCCTCACGTATCCACTCTCAGCAAATGAAACCTATTGTTGGGGCACCTTCGACGAATGGTCGCGCATAGGGGTTGAAGACAATTTTCTGGCACCCGGACTTGGTACCCGAAAGCTTAGCTTTGACAACAACAACCTACCTGTTTTGGCAGCAATAGTAGCGAACAATGTAAATGTGCTGAAATACGAAAATGATGCCTGGTCTCATTTAGGCATGGCCAATATAGCACCTACTACCATACAGAATATTGATGTGGAAATAGATGCCTCTAACACTGTTTATGTAAGCTATGTCAACACGCCGCGCAAGGCAAGCGTAAAAAAATATGACGGAACAGATTGGATTTCAGTAGGCGATGATGGCTTTTCTGACGCGCAGATTGATGAATTGAGTATGTCTATTCAGGGTGGGCAACCAGTAGTAGCTTATTCTGATAAAAGCCTTTTTAATCGTGCTACTGTTAAACGGTTTAATGGAACATCCTGGGAGAGCGTTGGCGATAATGGTTTTACGCTAGCATCAGCAATATATCCTGATGTTGAGGTTTATAATGACGAAATTTATGTTGCATTCATGGATGGTTCAACAGCTAATAGCGGTGCCTCATTGTACAAGTTCAACGGAACTTCGTGGGAAGCAATTGGACAAAAAGGTTTTTCTGATGATGCAGTGATCTCTTCAATAGATTTGATGTTTGACGACAACGGGATGCCTTATGTAGCTTTTGGTGAAACTTCTGTCGATGGATATCAGGGTAGATTTAGTGTGATGAAATTTGAGGCCAATAATTGGGTTTTTGAAGGCAACAGGAGATTCTCTGAACAAAACGCTATTGACACTGAGGTTAAACCAACACTAGTCGTTACAAATAATACGCCCTACCTGTTTTATACTTTACCTACTTCTGTCAACATATTTACACCAACTGCAGATGAGTGGGGTTTATTAGGAAAAGAAAGCCTTCCTTCTGGTATTGGCCTAAATTATTATTTCCCGGGAGCCGACATAGCCAAAGACAATAACGGGGTTTTGCATTGCTTTTACGCAAGGTATAACTACTTCAATTTGATTGCTTACGAAAACAGTTTTACTTGTTTAAGCACCGAAAACACTTTCACAACATCCGAGCCTGGCTTTTACAAAGTGCTTGTTACTAACACACTTTCGAACTGCACGGCCAACTCTTTGAATACTGTTGAAGTGCGCGTGAAAGATTGTTTCCCAATCTTCAGCGTCTATGGCAACGGGGAGGAAATCTCTATTGGTGACAACACACCCTCAGCAAATGACAATACAATCCTGGGAAGCACGAATCTTAATGTCCCACTCACGAAAGAATTTGAATTGCGTAACAGTGGCGATGCCAGCTTAAGCTTTGATACGCCGATAACATTTTCAGGAACAAATGCCAGTAAATTCTCGGTTGTTAACCAACCCGATGCCATTCCACCAGGAGAATCTTATATGTTGACAGTTCAATATCAATCAGATATCGTAGAAGTGGCTGAAGCTACGATCGAGATGGAAACAAACTATGCGATAAACAATGGCAGTTATTTTTTCGACCTGCAAGCACAAACTTCCGGTATAAATTTAACGCTAACAGATGAATTGCTGACAGACTTGAACAACAATGGATATGTAGACGATGGTGACGTCATCAGATACACCGCTGTACTTACCAATGAAACTGCTGCTCCTCCCGTGCCGAATCTTATTTTGTATATCGGCCGCTCTAGCAATGCAGACGCATCCTTTGTTGATGGATCACTCGAGACGACCTTGGGTACAATAGGAGGAAATGCGTACAATAAAAACATCACGTTCAGCAGCTTAAATGCAGGAGCGACTGTTACGATACACTATAATATGTTGATCAACACTGCCTGGCCTATGTATTATAGTGCTGTGCAAAACCAAATTACAATGTATTCTGATGATATACTCCCCATCAAATCAGATGATCCTGATCTGGCCGGTGACGCAAACCCAACAGAAACAGCCTACGAGCCACAATGCACGAATCCTTCAGAGGCAGGTGTGATTGGAAACGCACAAACAATCTGTTCAGGGGCGACACCTGATGAAATCACAAATGTTAGTCTGCCTACAGGAGAAATTGGCACTTTGGAGTACAAGTGGCAACACTCAACAACAAATAGTACTTCAGGCTTTAGTGACCTGGATAACAGCAATACAATTGCTTATTCTCCAGGCGCTCTAACATCAACCACCTGGTTCAAGCGATTGGCAAAAGCAGATTGCATGGTTGACTGGTCAGGCGCTTTAGAATCAAACGTGATTGCGATTACAGTTCCTGCAGTTTTGCCACCAAGTGTCAGCCTGCAGAGTACTTCTGCAATCACCACAACTGAAAGCACGGCAAACGGTACCATTGACCAGACCTGCACCAATGCCACTAATCGCGGCGCTATATGGTATTCCTACACCAACAGCGACAAGGAAATTGGCGGAGCCGATGTTACCAATGTGGCCGAAGATGGCGATTTCACTGCTGAAGCCTTCACGGCCAGCTTCACCGGATTGGATGCG
>Ga0222672_1000813_pt1 | contig 10385 bp, 4 predicted proteins | sample AntAcemetagen799_FD_179810 | JGI IMG/M metagenome (GOLD analysis project Ga0222672, IMG submission 179810) | Saline water microbial communities from Ace Lake, Antarctica - #799 | ecosystem: Environmental > Aquatic > Non-marine Saline and Alkaline > Saline | place: Antarctica: Ace Lake | collected...
GAGTAGCGACCCGCCCATCATCCTGGCTCTTTTCTACGAAATGATCTTCTGGCTCATCGTGGCACTTGCCGTCGCCGGAATTGCTGTCGGCGCCTCAGCACGACTCGTTCGTCGCCGTCTCGCCGATCCGATACGGGTGACAGCGCGAGAGTTGGCCAAGGCCGAGAACAGCGCCCTCTCCATCGCCGAAGCTTCCGCCCGCTCAGGTGATGCCTCCACTTTTTTTCCTGCTGCCCGCCGCACTCTGCAAACACGGCTGGCCGCAGCCTGGGGCCGTCCGGCAGAAAGCATCCTATTCGCCGACCTACGCTACGAGCTACCCGGGGATTCATCGACTCTCGCCGTTTTCAAGGCCGCCGATGCTGCCGAGTATGCTCCCACGGAAGCGGGTTCCGATTTCGACGGCGAAAAATGGTTGTTCACGCTCCGGGACGCGATGGCCGAAGTCGCTAACGAACTTTCCCGGGAAACCCTTAGTGAACCCGCTGCCGCACTATGAAGCTCACCTACCTAACACTGTTCTATTTCTTCGCGCTCCTTCTTCCGGTTGTAGCGACTGCCATGCCTCTGGATGAAGGCAACGAAGCCTTGGCTGCCGGAGACTTTCAGAAAGCCGTAGAATTCTATACGGAAACTCTCGACGGGGACGGTCCCAACGTAGCCGCACTCTATAATGTGGGGAACGCGCACTATCGACTTGGTGCATATGGCCCTGCCATTCTGTCCTATGAACGCGCGTTATTGATCGATCCCAGAGCGCCGGACATTCGTGCCAATCTGAAAATGGCGAGGGACGCCGCTGCGTCGTTTGACGACAACGCCGGAGCCGCGTGGAGAGCGCCGCTCTACTGGTTAAGTTTCGACGAATGGCTCTGCCTCGGAGCCGCGGCACTCTCGCTACTCGCGCTGGCCTCTATCGCTGGTGGCTTCATTCTCCCCAAGCCAAAAACCAGGCCACTCGCCTGGCTCGGGATTATCAGCACGGTTGCTCTGTTCTTCAGCATCGCAGCAGTATCGCTCCGCCACTCCGAGCTGGATCGTGCCATCGTGCTGAGACCGAACACCGAAGTAAGACTGTCACCCTTTGCCACCGCCGAAATCGTCGCCACACTTCAGGCCGGACGTCCCGTGCAGGTGGAAAGAGAACACGACGGATTCTACCTGATCGCTAACGGATGGATCTCCCACGAAGATGCAGAACTGGTCTTCCCGGATCGGAAATTCAATATTGAACAGGGTTAAGTGCTCGATCCAACAGGTAGGTTCGCGCGGCCTCGCGCGATCCATCGTTCCCGGTGAAAGAACCCTTTTCGATCCGAGGCGCCAGAGCGTTTTACGCTGCAAGGGCACCCGCACAACCGGGACGCCGGGCCACCGGGACGCCGAATCGGATGCGGCTACCCGCATTCCAACCCGCGACGACGACCGGGCCGGTTCGCACCTAACGCGATCCAGCCGTGCGAGGGCTCCGCTGTCGTGAACGATTTCGATTCCCACCTTGCTGACCGCCTCTTCCACCGCCACCGCCACCTCTTTGACCACCTCCTCCGCGACCACGGCCACGGGAAGTATTACGGGCGTCTTCGGCAGCGTCGGCTTCGTTCTGGTGGAAACCTTCGACATTCTCGACGGGAATCTGGCGCTTAAGCAATCTCTCGATGTCTTTGAGCAATCCGCGCTCATCGGCGCTGACGAGAGAATACGCCGAGCCCTCCTCCCCCGCTCTGCCTGTTCGGCCGATACGGTGAACGTAGTCCTCTGGAACATTGGGCAGTTCGAAATTAACAACATGAGGCAGGTTGCTGATGTCGATTCCGCGGGATGCCACATCGGTCGCAGCGAGAACACGGATTTTGCCCGCTTTGAAATCGCTGAGTGCTTTGGTCCGGGCGCTCTGGCTCTTGTTGCCGTGGATCGCGCTGGACGTAATACCATCGCTCTCCAATTGCTTGGAAAGTCGGTTGGCGCCGTGCTTTGTCCGGGTGAAGACAAGGACCTGATCCCAATCTTTATCGCGAATGAGTTGGGAAAGGAGAGTCCGCTTGTCCGATTTCGCGACCGGATGGATTACCTGGCTGACTTTTTCGGCCGCCGTGTTGCGACGCGCGACTTCGACCGAGACAGGATTGTCGAGAATCGTATCGGAGAGCGTTTTGATGTCGTTGGAATACGTAGCGGAAAAGAGCAGATTCTGCCGCTTTTTCGGAAGTAATTGCAGGACGCGCTTGATGTCGTGGATGAAGCCCATGTCAAGCATGCGGTCGGCTTCGTCGAGGACGAGAATTTCGATCCCGGAAAGGTCGACTGTTCGCTGTCCTGCATGGTCGAGGAGTCGACCTGGAGTGGCGACGATAATGTCGACACCACGACGGAGTTTGTCGATCTGCGGGTTGATTCCGACTCCGCCAAAAATGATCGTGGAGCTGAGTTTCAACCCTGACCCGTAAGCAGCGACGCTTTCGCCGACTTGAGCAGCCAGTTCGCGAGTAGGGGTAAGGACGAGAGCACGCGGTGCGCGTCTGTTGCGATTCGAGGATTCGCTCCCCGCAAGACGTTGCAACAATGGCAACGTGAAAGCAGCAGTCTTGCCGGTGCCCGTTTGGGAGCCGCCGATGAGATCGCGACCCTCGAGGATCGCGGGAATCGCTTTGGATTGGATAAGAGTCGGCTCGGTGTAGCCCTTGGCTTCGACCGCTTCGACGAGTTCGGCACGAAGACCGAGTTCTGAGAATGACATAATAGTTGTATGAATGTTAGTTAGTTGTTGGGTGTGAGAAACACCGGGCGCAGATTTCGTTCAAGCAACAACAAGCGGCATCAAAGCCGAAAATCGGTCGAGAAAAATTTCGCGCGAGAAAGGAGCTACTCGCTGGGTGCACGGGATGACACAGAAGAGCCGTCGTTCACTTCCCCCGATGCGGGTGGCGCACCGATTATTTCTCAGCACCCCGGCCAAGGCAACTTAAGGCCTAAGCTTGACGATCGGAATGGACACCCGATGCGAGGAGAAGTCAAACGGTAGACTGACAACGCTACAATTCTATTCCCACTCGCACACGAACGAAAGGACGTTCCCGGACTGGGGCGAAGCATCGTCCCATTGGTCCCAACGGTTCATCACCACGGAGTTGACTCCGCCCGTATTGTCGGGTCGTTCGTCGCGCCAATCGGTGTATTTGAATTCCGATTTGTCGACCCAGTGCCACTCCTTACCGGTCTCGTCGCTGACGAGGCCGATCCATAAAAAGTATCTGTCTCCCCGCAGACTTGCTACAAACCGATTTTCCTCTCTGATCCCGATGCTGACGAGGTGTCCGCCCAGTCCCACGCATCTATCCCGTGCAGCGCTCCAAGTCAGGTTCTCGTCGATGACTTTATATGTATGGCCTTCGAATTCGGCGGCGTCAGCCGGAATCAGGGAGAGGCGTCGCTTTTCATCTGTCCACGCCGCCATCGGAATCAACTTTCCTTTCTCAACGATTTCGCTGACGAAGGCATGCTCGTTCCGCACAGCCACCGCGTCTCCGACTTTCCCTTCACGGGTGAGTTCGGCCAGCATTCGCTTTAGACTTGCGAGATACTCGTCGATCAACGCGGAGAATTCGTCGTCGAGTCCTTTACCGCGTTCTTCTTTCTCCGCAAAGTATGTTTTTTGAAGTTGCCGAAGGGCCCGGTCGTTTCCCGGATCGATTTCTTTACCGGATACGATCACTTCGATTTGGGCATTCACGGCCAAGACTCCTTCCAGATTCCCGGATTGCTGATGACGCATCTTCAGCTTCTCAAGATTGCTCCGGTAAAGCTCGTTCAACTCAAAAATCGGACCATAAAGCTTCTCCTCCTTCTGATTCAATTCTTGTCGGATAACGTCGACGAGAAGATTGGACGAATCTTCACAAAGCGCCTTTTCCGCAAAGACAACAAGAACGAGCGTCGAAACCAAGTAGTTGGATTGCATTGCTTCAAAGAGTTTAGATTCCCCGATCTTCCCTGTAAAGCCCGGTCGATTTAATTGCGCCAGGCTTGAAACGTCGAAAGAACCCCGGAGGACTCAATTTTTCGAATCCGGCTCCTAATTCAACGACATAAATCGATTTTTTCCTCCCGCCGGGTCATTTGCCGAATTGCTGTTAATTCGATCCAGCTAGTTGGCATCGTTCGGGAAATATCCGCTGAAGCCTTCGCCCCGATCCGGGGAGTGGCATCGGTCGCTCCACCTCCGATTCGATCGCGGGAAACTGAGTCCAAATCCGGCCGCCCCCCCAAAAAAGCCATGATCGATTTGTATTGAGTGTTTTTTCAATTTCCGTCACTCTCCCCTATCTCACTAAGCGAAATTGCAGTTCTCCGCACAAATGAAATCCCCTAAGCCTGAGGCAACTCCGCATGCTCTCCGTGTATTTGTCGCATTAATTTGTTTAGGTGCGACTCCGCTTTTTGCGCAACTGGATTTGGACACTGACGACAACGACTTGTCCGACGTCTGGGAAATTCGGTATTTTGGCTCCATCGGTCAGGACAAAAATGCAGACGAAGACGGCGATGGGGAAAACAACAAGGCCGAGGGCGGTTCGAACACCGACCCGCGGGATCGGGACAGCTTTCTGCAAGTGCTGGACCCCGATTCGTTCATCAACGGAAATGCCGTTTCGTTTTCCACGGTGACAGGAAAAAAGTATCGACTCGATGTTAGTGGAAATTTAGTCGACTGGGATAGCGTGGAGGAGTCCGCAGGGACGGACCTCGATTTCTTCGGCTCGGGCGGCATCCTCAGTGTCGACTTCAGTAATGGTGCGACCCCAAAGGTTAGCGGGGCGGTCACCCGCGAGGTTTGGTTGCAGGCTCCTGCTCCCGGCACAAGCGACCTGAAGGCTTTTGTAAATGGTGCCGGTGCATCAGACGGTACAGAATGGCGATCCTCGCTTAAGGGCCCTTCAGACTACGGTGATAATTACAGCGCCCGGTATGCAGGTTTCATCGTCCCGAAGGAAACGGGCAATTACACTTTTTACATCGCGGGACGGGGTGTTTGTGAATTCCATTTCAATTCAAGCGGCTCCGCACCGACCCCGGTCCTCGCCGCAGAAATTGATCTCGAAGCACAGGTGGCAGATATCGATGAGGAAGAATGGGATCACGTCGCGGGACTCGGTGGATCTGATACGCAGAAGTCGCCGACCTATTCACTGACGGCGGGAACCCGCTACTACTTCGAAGTCTTCCACGCAGATCCCGGAGGAGGAACCGATCACATCGCGGTTGGTTGGGACACACCGTCCTCGCCGGGCATCGAAGTCGTTCCCGGTGATTGCCTCTGCCCGGAGGAGACGTTCGTGAGTTCGAATGGCACCGCTCTATTCGACGGTGCGGGGACCAAATTCGTACGCGTAGCGACTTATGGTTTCGATGATGCGGAAGTGCTGGATTCTGACGGCGATGGCATCGATGACGCCACGGAAAACGAGCTTAACGGCTTCGGATTCAGTCCTTTCTCGGATTCAAGCCCCGGACATGGTGAAGGGAGTGACGTTGACAAGCTGATTGCTCTGCTGAGCTTCGACCCTGCTACTGATACCGAGGAGATTTCTGTGACAGCGATGGATGGTGAGGCGATCGAATTCGAAGATCCGCCGCTGCTTCCGGGAAATATTGTCGACATCGGAAACCTCGGTAGTCAGAGCGGACCGTCACTGGATAAGATTCGATTCAAGGTAAAACGCAATAGCAGCCTCGCCCCGGTCACCGTTTTCTACACCCTCGGCGGCGGGACGGTGACGGGTGAAGTGAGTGCTACACAGGGCGCCGATTTTACTGCGGAGGAAGAAGGCGCCGCAGCTGATGGAGTGCTCACGATTCCAGCTGGTTCGGCCGGGGTCGATGTGGAAGTGACGGTTTCCAAAGACAATACGCACGAATATCCCGAGACGGTGAGTGTCACGATCGATTCACATGCCGATTACGATATCGCTGCGGGAGCCGCAGTCGCCAAAGGCGAGATCTGCGACATGCCGGGCAATGTGAACCTCCTTTTCGTGGGAGCTTTTCAAGAGGATTTCAATGCAAGTCCAGGGACGGGTCGGGCTAGCGGTTCGGTTAGCGGGTACCTTAAGGGGGACAAACGCACGTTCGTGCTGAGGAACGACAATTTCTCGAATCTCTCCGCACCGCAGAACGACACCCACTTTCACAAAGTGCTTGAGAGCGGAGGCCAGCCTGTCGGTGGACCTCCCATCCACGATATCCTCAATCAAGCCGGGACGGATGCGCTATTGGGGCACTATCTCACCTATTCGTGGGACATTACTTCGCAAAATCCTGTCTTACCGACTGGCGGAGGTGCCCCTTCGCGGCAAGTCGTGATCGATTCGCTCTTCAACCAGAACGGACAAACCCAGATCTATGTTAATTTGCACACAGACGACAATGCCGCCGGTGAGTCGATGGCGATGCTGCAGCTCGCTTCGGGATCTGCGAACGAGCCGGCTCCCCCGCCAGAACCCGATGCGCTCGACCTTCTCAGCGGCGACGATTTGGAAAACGAGATCACTCGCTTTCTCAACCAGGCTACTTTCGGTGCCGCATGGGAGGATGTGCAGGCGATCAAGTTGGCCATCGAGGCTGAGCGAACTACTGGCGGAAACTCGAACTACAGCCGGATCGAGGAGTTCGAACTCTGGATCGACGAGCAATGCAAAATACAGCAAAATTTTCTCGCCGACTATGTGCTTGCAGCAGACAACATGGAGTGGAACTTGCGTGGCAAGTGGGATCCAGCTGAATGGAATAGCTGGGACAACACGCACGCGGATCCGGACGTCCAACCGATCATCACGGAGTGGCCCTACATTGATCGCTCGCTGACGAACGCCGCCGCTCCAGGCATGCCCAACACGCACCCGCATTTCTGGGCTAATCAGTGGTATCCGGTCAATCGTTACCCAACAGACAGGGACTGGATCAATTGGATGGATGACGAAATGGCGAACGAAGGGAGCAAAACTGTTCGCAACCTCAGCCAGCCAGTTCAAAACAACCGCCGCCGCGGACACTGGGCTATGATGGTGAACGGCAAGGACCAACTCCGCCAGAAATTCGGCTACTCAATTCAACAGTTGCTCGTAGTGGCGGAAACTTTGAATACAATTCGGGCTAAGACCCTTGGTGCTGCCAACTACCAGGACATGCTGAACTACTATGGCCTACCGTCCGACCGCGATGGCAACGGGCAGATCGACGCGAACGAAGAGGTCTATTTCCGCGATTTATTCGGCTACGTCAATTGGAGTCCAATCATGGGGAAATGGCTGTCCAGCATCCAGAACCGCGCCGCCTACGACGTCGACGGTGACGGCATTATAGATGTGTATCCGGACGAGAATCTCGCCCGCGAAGACATGCAATTGTTCTCGATCGGGCTATTCAATCTATGGCCCGACGGCACCCTTCAATTGCAAACGGGAAACGATCCCAATACTCCACCCGGGTCGTCGGCAACGTATACCAACGATGACATTCAGGAGTTCGCACGTGTTCTCACTGGCCAGAGCTTCAGCCGGTATGTAAGCGACACCCGAAGCAACACGAGAATCTTCGCCAATTTGGGATTTCGTGAAGGCCCCTATCAGTTCGGTATCGATTCCGCCGACAATGGGCAGGTCTTCGACACAGACAATACCAACGGCGACAGTGACCCTAACGACGGGGACGACGGCATTCTCTACAATTCCAATTTTTTGGCCGGGGAAGGTGAAAATTACTACGGCCACCAATTTAACTACCCCATGCGGATGTTCGGATCCTCGGGGAGTGGAGCGAGCAAGATCATCTACCACGACCTCGGGGTAAAAACGATTGCGGGAGGCCGGGTTATCGACAATACGAACCTGCTCTCCAACACCAACTCCCCCGAGGATTCCACCAGCAACAGCATGATCGCGATGGGCAAGGCGGACATTGAGGCTGCCATCGATTGGTTTTCTGGAAAAGTGGATGGAGATGCCGGGCCTGACTTCACCGGGAATGCCGGAGACGCCAATGCTAGCCACGCCTCGACTCCCGCTTTCGTGAGTCGTCGACTCATCCAGAGGATGACGACGAGTAACCCCTCTTCGGCTTATCTTTACCGGGTATCGAAGGCATTCAAGGACAGCGAGGGCTGTATGCGCGATATCTGTAAAGCTATTCTCCTCGATCCCGAAGTCCGGGATCCCGCACTAATCAATGTGAGCTTCGGGATGAAAAAGCCGCCAATGGAGTCCTACATGCAGTTGCTCCGCAGCTTCGAGGCCTACAGTTTGCTGCCGATCTCAAACAACAATTCCGGCCCACCCTTCGACGGAAACTGGCCGACGCCTGAGGGTGGCTACGATCCGGGTAGCTACACCGGACAGGGGCCGTATCACAAAATATTCCTGACGGACTACGGCTATCCGGCGAACCAGGCGAACAACTTCCGGATGAACTGCCACATCTTTTATAACAATACGGACTTGCAGCTATCCATGTCACCGTTCGCGCAGGAGTCGGTATTCAATTTCTACCTGCCCGACTTCACCAAAGGTGCCGTGAAATCGGCGGCGCTGGTGGCCCCCGAAATGCAATTGGCTACAGAGACAGAGGTCGTCAACAATACGAACTTCTTCTGGACGATCACATGGGGTTGGGACTTCTCCCGCAACACCCGATCCGACGGTCAGTCCTTCAACCAGCTCGGCGGAACAACACAGAACCAGCGCGAGGCTTTCACCAGTGGTGGAACGTCCGGCGGAGATTGGGATCAAAGTCATCGAGTCCGAATCGATTTCCAGCGCTGGGCCAATCTGATCTACTCGCAGGCCCCTTTCACGGGGAATAATATCCCGGGCTCCGGCGGGCGAACCAGCGCATCGCTCGAGGACGAAGCTCTCGTGGATTTCCTCGACAAACGGCTCATGGCTGGGCAGTTCAAAGCGAACTATCCCTTCGATACGTCGGACGACGAAGATCCTACCCTCGACGGGTTCAGTCCCCGTGATCCGCTCCATGGCGACGGCAACCTAACCAACGATCTTGATGCACGTAACCCGCGCGAGTGGATCATCCACACGATGACCAATAGCTTCGGGGACGGCACCTCCAGCGAAACCAATCGCATCAACAAATTCCGAACGGCGTTATACCTCATGACAATCACGCCCGAATATCAGGTTAAGAAGTAACACCCACCCTTTTCCAAGATGAATTCTTTTAACATTCACAAACCAAAGTGGAGCCGTCGCAAGTTCCTGACACGGACAGGCAGCGCAGGACTCGGTGTCACCGGAATGGCCTCCACGTTGACCAATCTGAACCTCATCCAGAACGCATCGGCCGCGGCGACCGGGATGAATATGGGTGACTACAAAGCGCTCGTCTGTTTCTTCCTCGCAGGTGGCTGCGACACGAACAACGTGTTGATTCCGATCGGCAGCCATCCCGGACGTAACAAGTATGAGTCGGATCGCCGGTTCGTCGCCGTTTCGGAGGCCGCTATCGCCACCGCGGGCACGGCGCTGAACGCACCATCACCCGCGAACCAGCAGTATGCTCTTCATCCGTCCTGCCAATCGATGTCGCAGATGTTCAACGACGGCGAATTAGCCATGATCGCGAACTGCGGCACACTCGCCGTTCCGATTCCGGAAAACGTCTCACTGAGCGAATACAACGCGACCATTAAGCCGATTCAGCTTTTCTCTCACTCCGACCAAGTCAACGAGTGGTTCTCCTCGATTCCGCAGAATCCATTTGTTTCCGGCTGGGCAGGTCGTGTCGCAGAGTTGTTTGGCAGTTCTGCCTATGCGGATCCCGCGCCGGGCGGTCAAGGTATCAACAAAGACGGAATCGCCTCGATGCTCGTAACCGCCGCCGGCGGAACGGATCTACTGGTTTCTCCCGGTGGGGCGATTCCCCAGTATGCGGTCAGCCGGACCGGGGCGATTTCGCTGGCCGGATATGGCACCAACTATTCCAGTGCCCTCGAAAACGGAGCCTATCGGACGAATTCCACGGGTCAGCGTTTACAAGCGTTCGAGTCTATCATCAATTATCAGCACGAACACATCCTCGAGCAGGGCTACACCGAAGTACTGAAAAGCGCCCGTGAAAACGAGGGGCTCATCGGTGCCGCGACCAATGTGGCCGATTCCTCCGACGCCGGTCCCTTTCCGGACGATAATTTTCTCGGCGACTTGTTCCTCACCACTTACAATGATCGTATTGGAACGACTTTCAGCGCGACCACTCAACTGCCGGTCGACGTGCAGGAGATGCTCATCACCTGCAAGTTGATCGCCGGACGCGAATGCCTCGGCAATACCCGTCAGGTTTTCTTCATGAACAAAGGCGGTTTCGATACTCACGCTGAC
>Ga0222672_1000815_pt1 | contig 10373 bp, 7 predicted proteins | sample AntAcemetagen799_FD_179810 | JGI IMG/M metagenome (GOLD analysis project Ga0222672, IMG submission 179810) | Saline water microbial communities from Ace Lake, Antarctica - #799 | ecosystem: Environmental > Aquatic > Non-marine Saline and Alkaline > Saline | place: Antarctica: Ace Lake | collected...
GTGTTGGTGTGAGGAGCAATGCGACAAAAGCCAAGCGAACAAGTCTCATTATCCAAGGTTATCTGCGGTCGTAACCCGTTGGCGTTCCGGGCCGAACGGAGTTTGCCTCAGCGTATGCAGATGGCAAGATAGTTTCATGAAGCCGTTATCTCCTAAAGACCCGAAAACAATCGGGGATTTTACTCTTATTGGCAGGTTGGGTGCCGGCGGCATGGGCGTTGTCTATCTTGCCTCGCGGAAATCGGAATCCGTTGCCCTGAAGGTAATCCGTGAGTCTCTCATTGATGACGAAGTCGAGGCCACTCGGTTCACACGAGAAGTTGTCACGTTAGAGAAAATTCAGAGCCCCAATGTGGCTGAAATTATTGAAGCTGGCGTTGACGATGGGCGCCCCTGGTTCGCTGTTGAGTTTGTTAACGGACCTAATTTAAGCGAACTCGTTGACGACAAAGGCCCCCTGCCCTTGGAGAAATGGTGGGAGCTAGCAACAGGTGTCCTCCGAGGTCTAGTCGATGTTCACCAGATGGGCATAATTCACCGAGATGTGAAACCTGCGAACGTCATTATGGCGGCGACCGGCCCGAAGCTCATTGACTTTGGTATCGCCCATGTTTCAGATGCAACAAGTGTTACCGCGACAGGTCTCGTGGCGGGGAGCCCTGCGTGGTTCTCTCCGGAACAGATTGAAGGTCTTGAGCTCTCAACCGCAACAGATGTTTTTAGCGCGGGTTCATTACTGACTTTCGCTGCAACAGGTTCGTCTCCGTGGGGAGGGGCGACGACCATGACGAAGGCTTCCGTTTTCAAAATACTCACGAGTGAACCCGACATGGAAGGACTGGACACGGAGCAGAGCTACCTAGTGTCAAAGATGCTTGAAAAAGAGCCCGCGCAACGGGCTACAGCAGAATCTTTGCTGGAAAATCTTGACGCCATAAAGGCAGGCAAGAAAGTTGAACTCAAAACTGCCAGCGCAGCGCCCAAGCCAAAAGGCACCGACGCGACAACAACGGTGGAACGCGCATCACTGGACCAATCTGTTCGAGCCGCATACCAGGCAGATGCAGGGAAGGCGGTGACTGGTCGCCAGGATGCTTCCGCATCTTCCTCTGGGGTACCCAACAAGAGGAGAAATTGGACAGCGGTAGGAGCGATAGTTGTCGTAGCTGCCCTGGGAATTTTCTTTATCGGTCTAAACTCATCGAGCTCGGGGGCCGTGAGCGTAAGCAGGATTGTGTTGACCGAAAATCCCGCCGTTGGCGACTACGGACTGCGGCTGAGCTCCGGTTCAGCTGAACCGGTGAGTATTGACTTCACCGAGAAGCGTGCATTCACGAAAGTTTTTTCTTGGAGAACCGGCGAACCCCTGAGGTTTTCATACACGCCTCCGTTCTCGGAGGATGAGTCTTATGAGGGCACTGTGCTTCCCGCCGACCTCGGACTGAATGGGTTCGCCGATGGGAGGGAACTGTTTATCCATGTGTCATTGGAGGAAACGTCCACGCTAATTTCCTTCAGAACGGGTGGGGTCAGGGCGGCTGACGAGGTGTACGCCGTTCGGCTTGCACGGGGGAATGAGGCGGACGCATCCTCGGTCTGCATGAAAGAATTGTGGGACGATGTCAAGGCGGAGACAGCTGATTACACAGGGCTGTACGACGATTACGCGGTCAGCAAGGAAAGAGCTCGAGTCGACGACGCGACGGGGATCTATTGGTCCACTTATGCCGCACGAGTGGCGAATCTAATCGCATACATGAAATCAGACCTTCAGTCTGCCGAGGAAGGGTTGCCGCAACTCTCCCCAGCGTCCCAGCCTCTTGTCGAAAGCGTCTCAGAAGCACACGCAAAGTTGTCGGAAGCTTGGAGCAACATGCGGTCCATTTCCCTGCGCGAATCCGCCAGCGAATGGGACAGTGCGTGGTCCGAGATTAACCTTGCAGAGAGTTCACTATCCCGCTCGTCGAGTTCACTAAACCAGCCCTATCTAAGATTGCCAGAGGTAACGGAGACTGTGAACCTAACTTGCGCTGAATTAGTTCAGTAAGACCACTCAGATGCCACTGATAATCCAATGGAGCTCAGGCGAACTTCTCGTGGACGAATCAGACACTGCAATTGTGGGCCGGTCTGATTCGGTGGAAATCACCATCAAGCATCAGAAACTGTCTCGACACCACCTACTTTTCTCATTCGAGAAAGATTCGTGGACAGCGAGAGACTTGGAAACTCCGAACGGCACCTTCCTCGATAACCAACGCATAACTGAAATTGCGGTCACCGACGGCGCTTCTTTTGCTCTCGGAGGTTCTGTTGGGCCAACGTTGACAGTATCTGTGCTGAAGAAGCGCAAGACGGACACAGTCATAAATGCCGGGCTCCAACAAGTCGGTACCGGCACAAAACCGTCGCAGCGCCGTTACAACCTGTCAGCACGGGTCAGAATCGGGCGTGACAGTGCGAACGACTTGGTCCTAGGAGACCTTGAAGCGTCACGTTTTCACTGTGAGATTACGACTGCTGACGGACAAAATCACGAGGTCATTGACCTGGGTAGCGCTAACGGCACGTATGTCAATGGTGCGCAGGTCAAGCGGCGGCGGCTGAGTGTCGGTGACCTCGTTACCGTCGGAGGCGAAACCTTCACCTACACGGGGGGCGCTTTAGAAGATGCGGCCTCTGAGGGTGGTCCGTCGCTCATCGTCGATGGGGTCGGCGTCGTCATCGGGGGTTCAAAACTGCTTTCGGAAGTATCTTTTGAACTGAAGCCAAGCTCCTTGACTGCAGTCATCGGGCCTTCTGGCGCTGGAAAATCGACGCTACTGAGCGTGCTGACCGGTGAGCTCACGCCGAGTGCAGGGACTGTCAGCTTTGCGGGTCGTGACCTTCTACAAAATTTTAATGAGCTCAGAAGCAGGCTCGGCTTTGTCCCACAAAGTGACCTTCTCCACACAAATTTGACTGTCCGTTCCGCTCTGAGGTTCGGCGCCGACCTCAGGTTCCCTCGGGATGTTTCGGCAGCAGAGAAAGCTCAGCGGGTGGAGAAAGTCATTTCGGACCTAGGGCTGTCGAAAAGAGCGGACCTAAGAATTGACCGACTCTCCGGTGGGCAGAGAAAGAGAACCAGCGTCGCCTTGGAGCTCCTCACAGAACCTCTGGTACTCATGTTGGACGAACCAACCTCAGGGCTGGACCCTGGTCTCGACAGGCAGGTCATGAACCTCCTCCGCAAGCTCGCAGACGAGGGACGCACAGTGCTGGTGGTGACTCACTCCACCGCAAACTTGGACGTCTGCGATGACGTTCTGGTCATGGCTCCCGGCGGAGAAGTCGCCTACTTCGGTTCGCCACTGACCGTCTTGAACGCTCTGGAAGCGAATGACTGGTCAGAAGCTTTTGACAACATCGGTCAGCTCGGCACGAGTGGGACAAGAAGACGCCGGACTGAGAGTCGAATTAGGGAAGCTCAAGAAATCCCTAAGCCCAGCCGTAGTCAACCCTGGGCCTACCAGTTATCGGTTTTGATACGAAGGTACTGGGCCGTCATCCTCACGGATAAGCCCTACCTGACTTTTCTTGCAGCTCTTCCGGTGGTGCTTGCCCTTGTCGGTTTTATAGTCGGTGATGAGCTTGGGTTAGGCGAAGGGGACGACGCCGACTTTGGCTGGAATCTCCAGGCGAGAAGTGTGCTGCTGATTGTGATACTCGCCGCAGCGTTTATGGGCTCTGCTTCATCCATTCAGGAGCTGGTGAAAGAGCGTGACATTTTCCACCGCGAGCGAAGTACGGGGTTGAGCGCTTCGGCATACGTCACGTCAAAAATTGTGGTGCTCGGCACCATTGTGGTCGCACAATCGGTATTCTTCACACTATTCACTGTCTTAGACAGACCTGTTCCCGACAGAGGGTTGGTATTCGAGTCCTCTGTCCTAGAAATCGTGACAACCGTTGCGCTGCTCTCATTCGTGGGGGTCCTTCTTGGCTTGGTGGTCTCGAACTTTGCAAAGACGTCCGAGATTGCGCTCCCGGCGTTGGTAGTGATTACGATGCTCCAAGTTGTTCTCTCCGGGGCTGTACCCCTGAGGTTCGATTCGCTCGCAGAATCCCTGGGTCTGGTCAACCCCGCTTACTGGGCGATGAATTCACTGTCCGCAACCATCGACCTAAACGCTCTCATGGGGTACTCGGGAAGCGACGAAGTTCTCGGGTGGGAAGCAACCGTGACGAGCTGGACTTACTCCATGGGTGTCTTGGGCTTTTTCGCCGTGTTCCTGACCGCAACCGTGTTGGTCCTTGGCTCAATGAAGAAGTCTCGCTAGCTCTCAAATCAAACGATCGTTTGTTTTACAGATTTTTACGCTGGCACGTAACCGCGGGAATTAAACCCTCTGCTTCTAAAACAACTCGTAAATCAAACATTGACAAGCAAGCACCGTTTGATTTATACTGTTCACATGACATCACAACGACTCGGCTACGGACGTGTATCAACCTTGGACCAAAACCTCGAAGCACAAGCAGACGCGCTGACAGCTGCTGGCGCAACCAAAGTCTTCATCGAAAAAATCACCGGCACCAAAGCATCACGCCCAGAGCTCGACAAACTTCGGGAGCAAATGCGGGATGGCGATGTTTTGGTAGTGACCCGCCTCGACCGGCTAAGTCGCTCTACCCGCGACCTTCTAGAAATCGCATCTGAGCTGGACGTGAAGAATGTGGGGCTCGAAGTGCTGGAGCAAAGCATCAACACCACGACCCCAGAGGGCAAGCTCTTCTTTCACATGGTTGCCGCCTTCGCAGAGTTCGAGCACTCCCTCATGGTGGCGAGGACCAAAGATGGTCTTGCGGCAGCCCGCGCTCGCGGTCGTGTTGGTGGCCGCAAACCAAAACTCACAGACGGGCAGAGGAAAACAGTCCGCAAACTTTATGATTCACGCGAGCTCACGGTCAAAGAAATAGCTGCAATGCACTCGGTGAGCTCCCCCACTGTGTATGCGGCCCTTCGGGACTAGCGCTTGTGGATCACCTCAGGGTGTGGCTTCGCAAGAGACACCAACCTTGATAGTGCGTCACACCCAGAGCGGCCAGGTTTGAAGCAGGACGCGTGAATTTCCTCCGCTCAAAAGTATTCCGGTAGCTGCTGGCCCGGGGAGACCGAGAGGAGGTGGCTGCAGATTCGGTCGGTACTGGGCTTCGAAGGAACGAGGGAGATAATTCGCTCAATTTTCTTTCCAAGTTAAAAAATGAGGGAGGGCGAGGTAAGAGGATGGCGGCGCCTCCTCAAGACCTAGCCCAACAGATCAATTCCGCATCCCAAGAGTGAGTCATCCCTCGACAACGACTCATGTCAAAGCGGGCCGCATGGTTCGAAGAAGAAAGCGGCCGTAGTCTTTGCGAAGTTGTGGTACGTGAAAGGTGCTTTTTGGTCATAAACATAAGCGCCGTTCCAGTAGTTCGGATCTCCAACCTGCTTCGCGGCATCTCCCCACGTGTCTACCCAGTCTCCAATGTCCTTTGGGATTACTTGTGTGTATATCCACATGTTTTGCCAACCACCTTCAAAAGGATTAACCCAGAACCTGTATCCAACGCGATCGTAGTTTTCAAAAACTTTGATCTCCATAGAACTCTTGGTGACCCCGTCGATCGAGCTTTGACCGCGAGACACAAAAGCTGTGTAGCGGGGGGCAATTTCCATCACACGTTTAGCTATTTTTGAATAGTGCTTTTCGTCATTTGCTTTCCCAAAAAACATAATCAATCTTGTCCAATCTGTTTTAGCGCTGCACGGACCCCAGTGAGCCCTCTACCGGACCTTTTGGGTCATAGAGGCCACACAGGATGGTGCGGTTGCCATACCCCCATTCCTCGGCGGAGGGCGAGAGATAAAAGGGCCTCAAAGTCGAGTCCTCAAAAACAATGCCGACGAACTTGTCAAACTCGGTGAGGCAGAAGTCAATACCAAAATTGGCTACCGCCTCTAGCCCGGGGAATTGCCCTGCATCCATGGTTGTCCCGGCGTAGAACTCGCTGTCGTGAAGGTTCGCGCAATCTGTGATGGCGACCGTCTCAGTTGTTCCCTTAATCGCTCCGAAATTCTGACGGTCGGATTCTTCAAGGAGGCAGTCGCCTACCCTGATGTCGTACGGAGCTACGAATCTGACATCAATGTTGTCGCTGAGCGCCGCGGGCGGCATCGCTAGGTTTGAATCTCTTCCATCAATCAAATCTCTGCACCTCGATTCAATGGCCAACCAAGCATCTGTTAACTCCGAAATTTGGTTGTTGCCCAGACCGTCGTTGAGCTGGTATTTGGTCGCGGCATCTCTGGTCAATTCGACCACATTGCCGACCGCCACTCGCAAGAACGGGTCCTCAGCGTCTCCGAGGGTCCGACTCATCACCACAGCAAAATTCCGCAAACCCTGTGTGGCCGTTTCGGTGTCATACCCAGTGAGTCCCAACTCACTTTCGCTGACAGAGAAGAGCTCATTGCATCCTTCGATGTCCCGCGATTGGGATGGGCCGAATCCCCCGGTGACAGCCCCCGCGCATCCACTGATGCTGACCAAAAGGCCAAGGACCCCAAGTGCGCGAACAATGGAACGCAAAAGAATTTACCCCCGTCAATTTCTAAAAGAATATTCCAAGACCCGCCACAACAAGGAGACCTATCCCTGCTGGTCTCGAAACCATTGCGAGAATGGCTGCCGCAGAGGGCATATTTTGCGGGTCATCTCGAAAGTTCGCGGCAACGCCGAAGCCCCAAAAACTAAGTGCGGCAACGATGAGGCTGATGACCACCATTGGCCCCCAGCCAATTGCAAAGTAGACAACCGCGGCCAGAAGGGACCCACCAACTCCAATTAACATGACGAATCTCCCCCTCAAGTAATTTACGTTACTCGATAAATGTTCAGATTGTAATGGGGGGGAGTCTGTCCCAAATGAGCTGGCCTCTGCGCTCCCCCGAAATTTACGGATGGTTTGGGGTGTAACTACCTTTACAGTTGTGTTCAACCAACACTCTTGGCCGCTCAGCGCCGGCATAAAATCCGCTCTTCGGTCCGGCTGGCACGCCTGCAGCGGTTGTCACAAGCGCTTGCAGCGTAACTAGTTTCCTTGATTCAGCACCCTGCCCCATAGTTTTTGAGTGCCGCGATCTCTACGGTGTCCGCCGAAAGATCCCAGAGAAGCTTCACCTCCACCCACGTAATGACGTATTGGCAGTGATACCCACCATTGGGAGGGAGCCACTCTGCAGGATCACTGGCACCTTTAGACCGGTTAGAACTAGCGCTCACAGCAATGAGTGAGCCTGCATACTCAATGTCGTTGGCGAAGCCTTCCCGTCTGGTCTCGTCCCAGGCGTCTGCACCGCTGTCCCATGCCTCTTTGAGGGGCACAAAATGGTCAACATCAAACGTTGATGGGTCGGTGGTGCGCACTCCATCAAACGCTGACACCCATTCACCACCGTTGAGTGAACAACTGCCGCCCACCGTGACAGGTGTCACCGATTCGGCGATCAGAACTTCACGTCTCGTGTCACACCCATCCCCATCAGCATCACTCCAATGCCGGAAAAGGTCCCTGTCGTAGCCCGCAGTGACTTCGGGAGCAACGGTTAGCCTCCCCACAAGCTGGTCGAAACCTTCCACCGTAACCTCCAGACCGAGCGTTTCCTCCTCTTCGGGTGGTGCGGGCGGATCAAGTTCAGGATCAGGCTCAGCCGCCGGTGCCTCCCGCGGCACCGACAAGCTTTCCGTGCCAGGAGGATCTTTTTCGCTGGGTTCTAGATTCACCGGCCCCGCAGACTCAGCGGCCTCTGGTGAGGTCGTGTCCTCCCGCCCCACTGCGAGGGCAGCGGAGGCAACGAGCAGCGCAAGAGTCACAAAGGTGGCAACAAAAGGCAGGACCACTCTCGCCACCGTGATTCTCCCTCCCTCAGTCTGTTCACCATCAGGGTGAGGAGACTCGGGACGGGGGTGAGAGACCAAGGCAGCAAGGATTATCCAACCCACAATCGGGATAAATCCCAGAAAAACCAACCACCAGGGCATTTCGCCTGCTCTGAGACGTCGCACAATCAGGCCACTGAGCGCCACTGCCACACCGAAAACAATGAGCGAGTGCAGTGCCTCAATCTGAAAGAAAAATAGCGACACCACCGCGGCGGCCGTCATCACAAGAATTCTCCGGCGATACTGTGACGGCTCAATCACTTCTGTGAAGCTGAAGTAGTCGGCAACGCGCCCTAAGACCCATCGAAGCTTTGTGGTCTCAGAGCTAGGTGTATCTCTGACCATCTCTTAACAGTAGTGAGAACCTCAGACAACCGGCCCCGTCACGCAGTTGCAGCGCCGGCCTGAGTCTGGTGTCTCCTGTGGCGGGGTCTCCGAAAAATTGACAAGAGGTAGAGAGATTAATTGAGGATGGTGATTTGGGATAGTTCGCGGACCCTTATTTGCAGCTGCCCCTTGTAATCGTAAATGTCGCCGCGAATCTCTACCTCCTTGCCCTCATACGCATCCTTGGCTTCTTGACTGCTAGCGATTGCGTCTCCAACAAATGCGGCGAAAGAGCCCTCGTTTTCCTCCTGAAGAAGTTGATAATCGTCAGTCCCGCCGACGTCACGGACAGTAAACGTCACACAAACATCTGTTTTACCAATGAAATTTGAGGCGTCACCTGCCGGAATGCAGACAAGACCTGCGTCTTGATCAGCCAACAGCTGGGCGGCGTCTTCCGCCTCAGCCGCCTGCTGCTCGGCAAGTTGTTCCGCCTGACTCGCCGCCTCTTGCTGCTGGGACTGGGTGTACAACACAAGACTGGCCCCCGCGATAAGGGCAACCGCAACCACGGACGCCAGCGCCAGCCTCCCATGGTTGCTCCTACTCCGCACTCCGACGGGCGTGGTCTCAATCCGCAGGCCGACTGCTTCTACCTTCTTCAGCTCGTTCTGCTCACGTGCAATATCAAGCTCCGCGTTCTTGAGCTTGTTCTGCTCACGTGCAACTTCAAGGTCCACGCCCTTCTGCTCGGTCAGCTGACGTGCAACTTCGAGCTCTGAACGGGAGAGTTCAAGCTGATGACGTTTATGATCAAACTTTTTTCTCAACTTTTTAGCCTTGGCCATCGTGGCCTGAGTCTCTTCTTTCGCGAGTTCAAGATCCCTCTCGGCCTCGCGGAGATTCTGGCCCTGAAGTTTAGCTTCGATCAAAAGTTGGTCAGCCTTTTTTTCTTTAGCCACTCCGGCAGCCACGGCTTTGGCAGCTCTTTGCCAGTTTTGGCTGGCCTCCGCAGTCGAAGTCGCGAGCGCGAGATCGACGCTGCCAACAACGCTGTAAGCCGTGTACTCGTCCACCTCAAAACGCTCCACAACTTTACCAAAATCTGTCAATAACGCGACGTCTCTGGCAACGTCGATATTGAAACTGTCCTCCAAGACGTTGGGATAAGTATCTTTGGTGGCAATTGAGAAGAAAGCCTGATATTTTCCCGGCACGCGACCCTCCACTTGAACATCGCCCTGAAACAGTACGCAGGTGTGGACAGGAATGCCAAGAACGCCGACTTCTCTCAAATACTTTTGCAGCATGTCCTTTTGGTCTAAAAGCTGCTTGAAAGGGTTTTTCGAACCTCCCGCCATCACAGATCGAGGAAGGCTGTCGGGCGCTCGGGACTCCCACGGCATCGACATAAACCCATTTTCATCTGGCAACGTGATCGTCGCCCCGTCTTGCTCATTCTTGAAATCGACGATGACGAGACAGCGGGACGTAATCACAACCGTGTCAGGCTTGAATCGGTGTGGCTCGTCGATACTGAGGGGGTGCCCTAAGAGGACCCCGTCCCTGCGCTGATCTTTAAACTGAGCAGCAAGTGTTGCTGCGAACTCCCGGAAAAACTCCAGCTCGTATTTCCTGGAAGCCATATTTTTCCCGCAGTACACCTCGAAACCCATAACTGAGAACTTATCGCAGTCGTTTGGTGGAACTCAATATGCACTGCATGCGGATTCCACATGACCGAATGGGGCGGGACTTCAAATATTCCCCGGAAGAAATGGGAAACAAATGCGACCATTGCCGCTGTTGCGACGGAATTTTTCCATCCAGCGAAACGCTCAAGGCGGGGGCGCCCTGAAACTGCCAGCGTCGGGGACCACGCTTAGACTCATGGGATGGAGCCTCCACTCAATCTTGGCCATGTCCACTTCGTTCCGGTCCGAGATGTCTGGCCGAACGAGGCCAGCTCTTTCACTCCCTGGCTACTGCAAAATGAGACCATTCTTGGGGACCTCCTGGGGATCGAGATATCACTGGTCAAAAATGAGAGCAAAGTCGGCGATTTCTCACTCGACCTCCTCG
>Ga0222672_1000816_pt1 | contig 10361 bp, 6 predicted proteins | sample AntAcemetagen799_FD_179810 | JGI IMG/M metagenome (GOLD analysis project Ga0222672, IMG submission 179810) | Saline water microbial communities from Ace Lake, Antarctica - #799 | ecosystem: Environmental > Aquatic > Non-marine Saline and Alkaline > Saline | place: Antarctica: Ace Lake | collected...
GCGCCCCCAGCGCTCTCCATACCGTGGGGAAGCAAGCAGACGATCGATGACCTGTTCCCACGCGTTCGGTGATTGATCCTTCAGAAAATTATCAATCTCCGCCAAGGTGGGGGGAAGGCCGGTGAGGTCAAACGTGGCGCGGCGAATCAAGGTTTCGCGGGAGGCTTCGGGGGAGGGAGTGAGACTTTTCTCTTCGAGCTTTCGAGCGATGAACTGGTCGACCGGATTCTTTCCCCGTTGAGAATTCGCTATGGGAACTGCCGGTTTTTTGATGGGTTGAAACGACCAGTGGGCGCGTTCCTCGCCCGTGATGATCAGCTCTCCAGGTGCCGGGATCTGATCAGGTTCAGGATAGGCGGTGGGAGCCATTTGATCGATCCAGCGGGCGATCAGTTCGATCTCTTTCGGCTTGAGAGGAGGACTCTCTTCGGGAGGCATTTCTCCTTCGTGTGTCAGCGTGTAGAGACTGCTTTTCTTATGGTCCCCGGGGATCATGGCGGGACCGTTTTTGCCACCTTTCACGATCGCCTTTCGCAAGCGAAGGTCGAGATCACCTTTCAGTTTCGTCTCTTCGCCGTGGCAATGAAAGCAGTTCGCCTTGAGAATGGGACGAATGTGATGCTCAAAGGTGAGTGTCTCAGCGGAAGTCGGCTTTGCCGGGGCCGATTCAGCATTCGCTACCGGTAGCCCAATTGCAAATAGCATTGGGAAAAATAGACGGCCAATTCTTCCTGTGTACCCTTTGGATACAGACGAACGGCGAAGATGAAATCCGTGCGGCATCTGATGAACGGAGGAACTTGTCAAAGCCTAACCCGTTCCTCTCATGATGTCGTCTCCGGTCGCCTGACGGGTTCGCGCCGGAGCTGTATTGGTATTGCTGCTCCAGCGATACTGCCTTGCGTCACACGCCAAACCGACATTTGCGCCTCCAGGCCGGGGGGAGGAGATAACGCTTCGCTCCTGCACTTCGGTTTGGACGCTTCGCTTGCCCCCGTCGGGGCACCTGTTTCTCCCGCGGATGCGGGATCGGCTGGCTGTTTGCCTTCGGCTGTCACTTCGCATCGTCCCGGGTTGGAGCGGGCGCAGCTTTCATGAAGAGAGTAGGGGGGGGCTTGCTTTCCGGTGTGCTTTTCTCTATATCAAAATCTGGAAATGGACGGGCCATGCTGAGCTCTAAAATTCCATTCTTCATGATGAAAACGAAACTCTTCTATCTTCCGATCTTTCTCTCCTTTGCGATCGTGCTGCCTTTCCCGACTTTCGCCCAAAAGGGAGTCACTACTCCGGGTGAGGCTTCGAAAAAAGTTCGGAAAACAAACCCCGCGTTTGCCAAAGTCGTCGATGACACTGGCTTGCCCAGAGTGCTCATCATTGGCGATTCGATCTCGATCAGCTACACGGCTCCAACCCGGGAACTGCTCGAAGGAGAGGTCAATTTGCATCGGATTCCGGGAAATGCCGGGCATACAGAAATGGGTATCGCGGGCCTGCCGAAGTGGCTTGATCCTAAGAAGGGGGAATGGGATCTCATCCACTTCAACTGGGGGCTTTGGGATCTATGTTACCGGAATCCTGAATCTAAGAATCAGGGGAAGCGCGACAAGGTCAATGGAACGCTGACCCACTCACTCGAAGTCTATGCGGCCAATCTCGAAAAGATTGTGAAACGGCTCAAGGAAACGGGAGCGGTTCTCATTTTCGCCACGACCACACCCGTTCCGGAAGGGGAGCTGGGGAGAAAACTTGGGGATGACCTGCGCTACAACGAAGTCGCGATCGAGGTGATGAAGCGAAACGGAGTGATCGTCAATGATCTCCACGCAGTTGTGAAAGGGAAAATGGACCAGTATGGGAAGTCCCCTGGCGATGTGCATTTCAACGAAGAAGGGGCGCGCATTCTCGCCGAAGCGGTGGCGGAGGGAATTCGGAAGGAACTCAGGACCGCCAAGACCCGGTAGTCGAGAATTCCTCCTAGATCAGCTCGCGCATCGGCTTGTAGCCGTCGACGAGATAGTGGGGGCGTCCGGAGAGATCTTCGATCGTGACTTCGTTCGCGTTGATCCCGAGTTGGTGATACAGCGTCGCGAAGACTTCTCCAAAGTGGACCGGGCGATCGTCAATTTCTCCACCGAGTCGATCTGTCGCTCCGATAACTTGACCAGTGCGGAGTCCGCCTCCAGCGAGCAGGGCGCCGCCAACGCGAGGCCAGTGATCGCGACCGGCGTCCTTGTTGATCATCGGAGTGCGTCCGAACTCTCCCCAGGCGACTACGAGCGTGTCGTCGAGCATACCCCGTTCCTCAAGATCGGTGATGAGTGTGCTGATCCCCCGGTCAAACAAGGGGGCATGGGAGCGCATCCCGCTGAAGTTGTTGCTGTGAAAATCCCAGCGCCCGAAGTTCAGGGTGACACAACGAGCACCTGCCTCGACGAGACGCCGGGCGAGGAGGAAATGCTCAAGGTTTCGCGGAGCCCCGTCACCGACGTTTTTCGGATCTCCCTTGCCGTAACGTTCGCGCACTTTGGGGTCTTCGTTGTTGAGATCGAGCGCTGTGGTCAACTCGCTCGAGGTAAGAAGTCCGAAGGCCTGTTGATGGAATTCATCGAGCCCTTCCATCATGCCCGACTGGTCGGCTTCTCTTCGAAAGTGATCGAAGGAGTTCAGTAATCCCTTCCGGTCATCGAGTCGAGCTGCAGAGAGCGCATCAAGAGTGAGATCTTTCTTACCCGGGCCGGACGGCTTGAAAGGGCCGTTGGCGAATCCGAGGAAGCCGGGTTTCCCGGAGGAGCCGTAGGGAGGGTGGCCTGCTTTCGGCGCGAGACCGACAAAGGAGGGGATGTTTTCGTGCTTCGATCCCATTAGGTCCGACATCACCGCCCCGATCGAGGGCCATCCGCCGGGAGGCTGACCCGTCATCGTGAGGGTTGATCCGACTTTCCCCGTGTAGCACATGAAAGAGTCGTGACTGCCGTTCGGGGCCCCGTAGAGGGAGCGGATCGGCACACATTTGTCCATGATTTTCGCGAGATTAGGTAGGAGTTCACAAACCTCGATCCCGTCGACGTTGGTCGGAATGGGGCGAAATTCTCCGCGGACTTCGGAAGGGGCGTCCATTTTCAGGTCATACATGTCCTGATGGGGAGGGGCTCCCGCCATATAGATCATGATGACCGATTTCTTTGAATTTCGCAGGCCGGCGACCTGTTCTGCTTGAAGTAATTGAGGCAGGGAAGCTCCTCCCATACCGAGTCCACCGATGCGAAGGAAGTCCCGGCGAGAGACTCCATCGCAGAATCGGGATCGAGAACCGTGAGATCCGGAAACAGTCAGCATGGTTGCACGGTAAGCTTCGATCTCAGTTTCACCCGTAGCGCGTTCACGCGAGCACGGTGAGAACGAATAAGGGATTTCTCGAAGGACAAATGCGATGAGTTTTGCCCAGATAGACTCCCCGTTTCTGCGCTCAGGAGGGCCTGTTCGAAATCGAAACGTTCAGGGGTTTTCACGCCATCGCTGTGAGTGTCTTCCTTGAATTTGACGAACTGGCGGATAGTGGACGTCACAAATCTCTGATCGCTTCCAGCTACATGAAGGTACCCAAGGCGCGATCAGATATTCATTTCCCGGCTGATGCCTTTCGGCGTTCAAGTTCCTCTTCATTCAGCGTTTCGTAGCTCAGATTGCCGGGCAACACCCGATAGTTTCCATCTTCTGTTTTCCCGCGGAGAAGAATTTCATCACTGCCTTCAAGCCTTTGCCTGGGGTTTGTGGATCGCATGAGAGGAAAGGGAACGTTCCGATTCTTCTTTCACGACCGGTAGTTATTACTCAATTTCGTAGACTTCCCGCGTAATGTCCGATTTCAGTACATCCGGACCGGCTTCCATCTCCTTCCACAAGCCCTTCATGATCGGCTTGGCGACCCAGAGGGCATTCTCCGGAGAGACGACACGATAGAGTTGCCCGGGATCGAGGTCCTCTTCCGCGATCTGGGGATAGATTTCCAATCGGTCGAAGTCAGGATTGGTCAGGATTTCGGCGAGCAGTTTTCCACGGATCTCTGCGACGTAGGTGTTGATCCGGTAATTGCGGTAGCGAAACTCGTCGAGAGTCGGTGGCTCGGCTGCGGGAGTTCCCCAACCACCCCTTTTCGGCCCGATCGCAAAATCGACGTCTGCCTTCCGTTTCATGATCTTGAGTTGAGTGAGAGGGATTCCGTCCTCGATCGCCTCCAGGGACTGGGTTCGGTCCATTCCGTCACGTGGTTTGAAGGCCCAGTCATGGGTGAACTGCCGCCTGATCGATAGACCCGGTTCCGGCGAGGTGATCTGGAGGTCGGGAATGTTGTGGGGGTAACGACCGCTCGATCCCGATAGTCGATACCTGGCGGAACGAAGGAATCGCGACCGGGCCTCCGCCGGGATCTCATCCTGCCAGATCAGGTGGATCAATCGTTTCGGCGCCAGGGGATTGTAGGTAGTCATCGTCAATGTAGCCTGGTTGACCTCCACAGGGTCGTGTCCTTCGACCACGAATTGATTCCGTTCATTGACGGTGACCGGTAGCTGATCGGTGAGCCTTCGCGTGATCAGGTTGTAGTAGGGTCCTCCGAAGAGAATCAGATTCCGGTGCTGAATATCGTCTTCGGTCACCTCTTTGTCCGGCTTGATCGGGACTTGTCCCGTAATCATCTCGTTTCCGAATCCGCCGAAGAGAACGATCGACCTGGCGGCGTCCTCCATTGGCTGACGGGTTTCTTCATTCCCCTCGGTCGGGTAGACGATAAGAAGCGGTTCTCCGCTGTAGAGATTGGCGGCGCCTCCCGGCAGGTAGGGTCTCTTTTTGCCCGCGGGAGGCTCCCACGTTTCGACCGTCTCCCAGCGTCCTTCCTCATTGATGAGGAGAATTCGCCCGGGTTGCGGTGCTTCGAGTTCGAATTCGGAATCTCCCACTTTCAGAGTGAGTGGCCGGGAGCGATCCGAAGGAAGGTCGCTCAGGTTCAGTTCGATGACTTTCACATTCCGTAATTCGAGGTCGACTCGTGAATCGCTGGCGTCGTTCGTGACTCTGGCTGTGATCGAAGCGGCGCGGTGGGGATCGATGAACCGCCGAATTCGGGCCCAGTAGATTTCGCCCCGGTCGACCGTGTCGCAGGTGTAAGTGATCACCTTCGGGCTGCGGGGACGCCGCTGATTGACGAACCACTCTTCGACGGGGAAGGGGTTGCGAATACCATGGCCGTCATCGGGGAACTCCTTGTAGATGACAGAAAAGCCCATTTGCTGGAGTCGGCTTGCCGTATAGCGGCCGAACTCTACCGGTTGGGAGCCGTCTTTGGCCCCGTGCTGGATCAGAGCCGGCAGATGACGAAAGTTCTCATAGTAGTCGTCGCTGGAGCGTCCCGCTTTGGGGGCGAGGCAGGCAAACAGATCGGTATATTTTGAGGCCAGGTCCCAGGTTCCGTTTCCTCCCATGGAGTGGCCGCCGAGACAAATCTGATTGGGGTCAGCCGAATACCACTTCATGACATGACGGAGTGATTCCAGCACATCGACTTCGCCGAGGCCGAAGAAGGAAATGTCACCCCGCCCCCAGGGACGGAGCCGGATGAAATCGTCCTGTTTGGGTTCGCCTTTCGGGGGGAGCGGTCGACCTCCATTGCCATGGAGCTCGAGAAACAGCGGATAGCGTCGTTCCGGATCGTAGTTCCGGGGGAGGGTCACTGCGAAGCGTTGTCCCGTTCCGTCCGCCTTGCAGAAGTAGTAGCCCCAGAACCCGTTGCGTCGGCCGGCAAAGTAGTCTTCTCCCTTCTCCAGCATCGACACCATTTCGATCGTCCACGCCAATACTTCCATGTCATCTTCGCTGCTCGGTGGTGGTGTTTCCTCGAGTTGATTGAGTCCTGCTGCGGCGAGACCACGGTGACGATCAAGGAGAGGATCTTTGAGGTCCATCCAGGGCGCATCGAGCTGAAATTCTTCACGCAATCTTGCCCGGTCGCGGTGGAGTTTCTTCACGGCTCCCATGATGTCCGAGTAGGGGAGTCTCACCGAGTTCACTGATTGATCTCCCAGAAAAACCCCGAGGTTTTCGTAGGGCTGTCCGGCGGGGGCAGGGGGGAGCAGCACTTTTGCGGTGGCTCGTCCCGGCGATTCCGAATCGTCCAGCACCGCCGAGCCGATCACGACGTCCCCTTGTCGGATCGCTATTGGTTTCCCCGATCGCCCGGCCCCGGCCCAGACCTGCACGAAAGGCTGAAATTTTTCCATGTCATAACCGGGCAGGGAGGAGAGACGAAGTGACGGTTCGGAGTGATCGACGAGGCGGATATTGTGCATCGCGTTGGTCGCGTAGCTCGCTCCCTTCGCCGGGTAGAAGGTGGACATATAGCGGCTTCGACGATCCCCCTCGTCCTTGTCATTCACCCAGATCTGGAAGGCAGCGGTAGCGTCGGCTTTTCCCTCCATCCCGATAGCGCTCCACGGCGCCAGCATCTCCATACGGTATCGGGAAGCGCCGAGTTTTTCGCGAAACACCTTCAGGTCCGAGGGCATTCCCTTAGTAGGTCCGCGCCGCAGTTCCCGGAACCGAACCCCCGGCTCGCGAAGCTCCCCGGACATTCCCGGGGAGACATACCACTGGCAGACATCTTGATTGCCGCGTTTGGCGCAGAGGAAAACTTCCACGACATCGGCACTGTAGTATTTTCCCTTCTCCGGATATTCGATCCAACTGTTGTCCTCGACCTCGATGAGGATCAGGAGCCCCTCCTCGCACCATCCCATGCGGAACTGCACGTTGTGATCATCGGGACTCTTGAGATCTCCGGCTTCCTGCAGGAGAATTTCCACTCCGAAACCGGGTTCGGAATCCCAGTCGCTGAAGTCGCCGTCAATGCTGACGGAATCCAGTTTCGGGACGTCGAACGTTTCCACCTGCGCTTGCATTTCCAGGGTAGACGCCCCCAGCAGAGCCAGCGTTATTGCAGTAGTAGTGAGTTTCATCGGATAGATTTCCTTCCGATTTCGACAATGGCCTCGGCAAAGACTTTCCCCATTTGGCCCGGGATTTTGGCTGAACCGAGATAGTGATATTCGAGATTGGAAATACCGTTCGCAAGAGCTTCACTCTCATCAGACGGGTTGACCCTGTCTTCTGAAACGAACAGAATGTCAGAAAATCGCTTTTTTAACTTCCCGGTTTGGACGCTTCGCTTGCCCCGTCGGGGCACCTGTCTCGCTTCGCCCGGCTGGCTGTCTCCCCCGCGTCCACGGGGTCGGCTGGGACTGTGAATCGCCCTGGGTTGAAGGAGGTGCAGGGGGAGGAAGGGGTGAGAAGGCCTCATTCATGAGGATTTGACCCGAGATTCCTGAGTCCGTCAAGCGCCTACCGGGGTCTCGAATGACTCAGCAGGCCAACCAACTGCAATTCCGGGACTCGCGAACACACCTGTGCGTTCCCGCAGAGTTTTCGCTTCGAATACCGGACATTTTCTTGCTCGGGATGATTCGTTCGCCGACTTCAGTCGGCTTGGTAAACCGGTCACTCGTCAGCAGGAAACGGGTCGTCGGCATCCAGAATCAGGACCTGCCCATCGTCGAGTGGGAGTTCGAGCGCCTTCCAGTCGGTCTCGTCCCCGTCGTGCCACTGGTCCCCGGACCTGGCACTGTCCATGAAACTGTCTACGAAAAGCTCCTCGGAACAGGTGCGAGGAGTGAAAGCGGGTGTAAAAACAGGAGCGTAGGCGAAGGCAATTCGCAGGTCGGGTTTGCGGAGCGAACCGAACAATCCAACCGGAGGAGTCATATTGGCCGGGCATCTGCGCGCGGTTTCGCCAATGAGGTGCGGGAGTGCAAGGGGCCGCTCCTCTTACGCGGATTCGGACCTTCCATACGTTTGACCGGAGGGAAGATGATCCCGATGTTCTACCAGAGCTATGCAAAGGTTTTTGATCATCTCTTTTTCCGCGATTTTTCTGGTTTCCTTCGCAAAAGTAGTGGAGCCCTCGGCCTTTGAAAGGGCTGTTCAAGATTCTCAACCGGTCGCCCACTGGGCGTTTTCCAAGGACGGCGATCTCAAGGTTAAGAAAACCAAGAACAAGGAGGTTGCTGATGGAGGGCCGGTTGCTCCTGAGTATCCGCAGTTTGGGAAAAGTAATCAAGCGTTGCGGCTCAATGCGGGTGAGCGGGTTATCATTCCGGATGAAGGCGAAAACTCCCGCTTTGATTTCGACAATGGCGATGCGATTTCAGTGGAGGCGATGGTCAATCCTACCAAATTTAACGGGCAGGCGGTGATTGTCGCAAAGGGGCGTACTGGCAACAAAGGGTTTTCCAGCAGCAATCAAAACTGGGCCTTTCGGTTGAAATCTGTCGCCGGTCAGGCCGGGGTGAATTTTCTTTTCCGCAGTCGGGATCAAAAAGACAAGCCGGGTGACTGGCATCGCTGGACTACGGTTTCGGGGTTTGGCGTGAACACCGGCTGGCACCATGTCGCGGTCAGCTACGAGTTTGGAAAACCGGAATCGATTCGTGCCATTATCGATGGAAAAGAGATCAAGGGCAGCTGGGATATGGGTGGTCCTACCACTGCACCGCCGGTGATCGACAACGACGAAGTTTGGATCGGTTCCTCGACGGGGGGGAGCCTCGGAAATTCTTTCATCGGCAGTCTCGATGAAATCGCGATTTATCGGAAAACAGTGCCGGCGGAAACGTTTATGACACGGTATGAGCGGGTCGAGCCTCCGTTGGTGTTGCCCCAAGCGGAAAAGGGCATCGTCAAAATTCACATGCATGGCCCTCTTGAGGGCAACGTGAAATTTCCTAATGATCCCGGGGAGCCACTCATTTCGTGGGACCAGAAAGCAATGGGTTTTATCCGCATTCCGAGAAAGTTTGATGACTGGGGAGTGCGCGAAGATTGGGGAACCGGGGTGCTCGTTCGTGCCGTCACAGAGATCAAACTGGAACCGGGCGACTACGAATTTCTGGGCCGGACCCGGACCGTTTCCCGTCTCTTTGTCGATGGGACAAACATTCTCGATTTCCCGAAGGTGGGTCGAGGTGGCGGAGCGCACAACCATGTTCAGCCGGTCCCGGAAGTGCCCCGCCCGGGGATGCGTCCTCACGCCATGGATGATATTGAGAAAATCGTGAAATTTACCAGTCCGGGAGGGACTCACACCGTCGTGTTTGATGTCATGGTCGGAGGTCCGAAGTTGCGTCTGGAGTTTGGAGAAACTTGTCTCGCGCTCGCCAAAGGGGATGAGATTTTTCGCCTTATCGCTTCCGGTTCGGAATCCGGACCGACCTTGAACGACGAAGGATGGGGCGCCTATGCCGGCGAAACCGGCAAGATGCTTGATCATCTTGATCGTGACAATCGACGTGCTGCCGACAAGCAGGCGGACTACTGGAATAAGCGTCACGAACTCGCCGCCAAGCACCTCTCCGGAGAATCAAGCGGACACAGTATCGACGGTCTGATCCTCGCCCGCCTTGAGGCAGCGCGCAAAAGCTCCGGTGATCCGGATTCCTTTTTCAATAAAGAGGTCCATCCCATTTTTGCAGAGCATTGCTATCGCTGTCATGGGGAGAAAGAAAAGGGCGAACTGAATTTGCAGAAACAGGAGAGCATTCTTGCGGGCGGTGATTCCGGAATCCCGGCAGTGGTTCCCGGGGATCCTCATCGCAGTTTTCTGATTGAAGTGGTCGGAGCCGAGGCAGGAGACGATAAGATGCCCCCGAAGGGCGATGGGCTTTCTCCTAAGGAAATAGCCACTCTGAACAAGTGGGTCAAAGACGAAGCGGGAAAGATTGAAAACTCCGCATTGGAAATCGCTGAGCAGACTCCAGTGGTCGACGACCTGACCTTTCTGCGAAGAGTCTGGATCGATACCGTCGGTGTCTCGCCTCCCGTCAACGATATCCGCGCCTTTCAAGCAGACCCGTCTCCTGACAAGCGTGAAAAAATGATCGAGCGCCTCCTCGCTGACGATCGCTGGGCGGATAATCAGGTTGGCTACTGGCAGGATGTGCTTGCGGAGAATCCGAATCTTCTCAAGCCGATGCTGAATAACACTGGTCCGTTTCGTTTTTGGATTTTGGAATCGCTCCGCGATAACAAGCCGATGGATCGTTTTGCGACCGAGTTGATCACGATGCGGGGCAGCACCTGGGGCGGCGGAGCGGGAGGATTTGGTATCGCCACTCAGAACGATGTACCGATGGCGGCGAAGGCTCACATCCTGGGGACCGCTTTTCTCGGCGTTGATATGAAATGTGCCCGTTGCCATGACGCGCCCTATCACGAGACAACTCAGGAAGACCTTTTTCAAATGGCGGCAATGCTGGAGC
>Ga0222672_1000818_pt1 | contig 10342 bp, 7 predicted proteins | sample AntAcemetagen799_FD_179810 | JGI IMG/M metagenome (GOLD analysis project Ga0222672, IMG submission 179810) | Saline water microbial communities from Ace Lake, Antarctica - #799 | ecosystem: Environmental > Aquatic > Non-marine Saline and Alkaline > Saline | place: Antarctica: Ace Lake | collected...
CGGCTCAGGGATGTAAGATAGAGTGTTTCGCCGGGGCTGCCACAATCCGGATGAATTTTTCGATTGGGAGCACCCCACCATTGTCCCACCCCTGGTGCGAATCTTCCTCCATGCCAACGAAACACAAAACACCACCCGTCACTGAAATCGCCTACATCCTCGACATGTCAGGCTCGATGAGTCCTCATGCCGAGGCCGCCGTCACCGGCTTCAACGACTTCCTCAGGGAGCAGCAGTCCGTCGAAGGAGTCGCCCGAATCACCCTCGTTCTGTTCGATGATCAGTATGAAGTGCCCATCGACAGTCTTCCTGTTAGCGAGGTGTGCACCATCGATACAAAAATCTATCGCCCCCGGGGATCAACGGCCCTTCTTGATGCCGTTGGCAAAACGATAAAGGGCTTCCGGAAGCGGATCAAGGATCTGCCGAAGGCGAGCAAGCCCGATCAGGTGATTTTCGCGATCTTCACCGATGGACAGGAGAATGCCTCGAGGGACTACACCTGGAAGGACATCGCGGACAAGATCCAAAAGCGGCAGAAGAAGAACGGCTGGGAGTTTCTCTTCCTCGCCGCCGGTCAGGATGCCATTGCCACGGCAGCGCAGATGCATATCCATGCCCACAATGCGGCGACTGTTGATGGCGATAACATGTTTTCCACAAGGGACTCAGGCCGAGCCATGAGCCGCAAGGTCAAGGCAATGCGAGAGATGGATGCCAACTCCGCTGATCTCTCCGCACCGATGACGGATATTCTTCGAGAGGAAGAGGGGCGGGAGGAGTGATCAATCTTTTGACACAAGCAATCTACTCTCTCGCTAAGATCGAAGAAGCCTTACTTGAAATCGTAGACATAGCGGCTCTCTGTTAGGGAGTTTTATGTCTGCCAATCTACCTTCGCTCGGTCTCCGCCTGTCCTACCGGACTGGAAGAGATGACATGGTAGGCGATTTTTTTGTCCCTTGTTTGAAGGTTTCTGAGACATATCGACGTTCCGCTGGGTATTTCACCAGTGCAGGATTGGCCTTGGCAGCTCGCGGCATTGCGAGTTTGGCCTCGCGGCAGGGACGCATGCAGCTGGTGGTGTCGCCACACCTTCAAGCGGATGATATTGCTGCCTTGAATGCCGCGAAGGAGAATCCCGAAGCGATGCTGCGAGCCGTAGTCTCCCGGGAGTTGGCTGAAATTGAGGACATCCTTGTTAAAGATCGGTTGAATGCGTTGGCTTGGTTGGCCGCGGCCGGTCTGCTGGAGGTTCGTCTCGCTTTGCGTTTAACCGGTGAGGGCCGCCTTGGGCGAGGATTGTATCATGAGAAAGTCGGGATCTTCTCCGACTCCGACGGGAATCACGTGGCGTTTTCCGGGTCGTCGAATGAAACTGCGGGAGGACTGATTGAGAACTTCGAAAGTATTGACGTCTATTGCTCGTGGCACGATTCAGAAGCACGGATTGCCGAGAAGATCGAGAACTTTGAAGCTCTTTGGAACAACACGACTCCGGGGCTTCAGGTGATTGACTTTTCGGAAGCCTCTCGCGAACTCCTCGAGTATTATCGAGATCCTGATCAGAAGCCCCCGGGACTATCGTTTTCGCCTTCAGTTCGGGAGAACGACTGCCTAAAGTTCGAGCCTCCTCCAGGATTTGAACTGCGGGACTATCAGGCCGAAGCGATTCGGGCCTGGAGCAAGAATGGAGGCAGGGGTGTTCTCGCGATGGCTACGGGGACGGGAAAGACCTTCACCGCCCTGACCTTGGCGAGCAAGGTGGCGGAGAGAAATTCGCCACTGGTAATCATCGTCGTCTGCCCCTTCCTTAACCTCTGCAAACAATGGATCCGAGAAATGGCGATGTTTGGTCTGCGCCCGCTCGCCTGCTACGATGGAAAAACTCGATGGCTGCCGCAGTTCGAGGAAGGCTATCAGAAGCTGGCTCTTGGAATGTCGCAGGTGCACGCGATGGTCACCACCAACAAGACATTTCAGAGTGATACCTTTCAAAGCAACCTTCGCCCGCACGTTGATTCCCGAAGTAGGGAGCACCACTTGATCATTGCCGATGAGGTGCACAATTTGGGTGCCAGGGCGGTCCAGAAAGTACTTCCAGAGGGCATCACCATGAGACTCGGCCTATCCGCGACCCCCGAAAGACACATGGACCCAGAAGGTACCGCCGCAGTGTTGGATTACTTCGGAGACATCATCTACGAGTATGGCATCAATCAGGCAATTGCTGCCGGGCATCTCTGTCGCTATCGCTACCACCCGCAGCTGGTCATGCTGACCGACGCAGAGGCGCAGGAATACGCCGAGATCACTGCGAAGCTTGGCCCGCTCCTCGCAAGGGCGCAGAATGATGTGGAACTTGGCCAGGTCGCGATGAACCTTCTGATCAAACGCGCGCGCCTGCTGGCCAGCGCCGAGAACAAGATCGAGGTGCTGGACAAGCTCGTCGCCCGTCTGCCCGAAAAACCCAGGAAGGCGATCTTCTACTGTGGCGATGGCCGAACCACCGATCAGATCAGCAACGAGGATGTCCGTCAGATCCAAGCGGTCGCACGCATGCTTGGCGAGAAACATGGCCTTCGAGTCAGAAATTTCACCTATCGCGAAACACCGGAAGAACGGGAAGAGATATTACGCGATCTCTCGTCGGGCTTCCTTGACGGTGTCGTCGCCATCCGCTGTCTGGATGAGGGCATTGACGTCCCCGAACTCCAAATGGGATTCCTGCTCGCCAGCTCCACCAACCCGCGCCAGTTCGTGCAACGGCGAGGGCGTTTGCTGCGTAAGGCCGAGGGCAAGAACCGCGCGGAGATCTACGACTTCATCATCGCCCCCCCGGATCTCGGCGGGGCGGTGGATGATGAATCCTTCAACCAAGAACGATCATTCTTCCAGAAGGAACTCAAGCGCATTGCGGAGTTCTGCCAAACGGCGGAGAATGGGCCGGAGGCAAAAGGGGCGATTCGCGAGCTTTGCCTCGAATACAATTTGATTGCACAATGATCGGAAAAAGCTCAGTTTACCACCTTAAGGATCCGGACGGCGCATTGCTTATTAACTTGAGAAAATTCCCTCAGGGAGCGGATAAGGCCCTTTCTTTCCTATCAGAAGAAACACCTGGAGTCTACGCGTGGTTTAGAGTATTCGAGTTTGGGGACGAACCCGAGGCCTTTTACGAGGAGCTAATGCGCGAAATTCATGCACCAAAATTTGCACCCCGATCAGGATCAATTGCTCCCTACTACAATGTTGAAATCGCATCGTCTGGACAGCTCCCTACAGGAAAACAAAAAGCCCTACGAATTGCATTGGAAGATAAGACGTTCAGGAACCAATTGCAGAACAATCTGTCGCTAGGGTATCTTTTTCAGGCCCCACTGTATATTGGGAAGTCTAACAACCTGAAAAAAAGATTATCAAATCACCTAAAAGAGGAGAGCCCCCTACGACTAAGACTCGAAGAAGCATCGGTCGATATCGATAAATGCTTGCTGTTTGTTTCCCCTCAATACGATCAAGAGATTGGTGAGATAGTCCAGAATGATGAGGGGGATTTAGACTCGGACCCCAACGAAGAGGACAATGGAAGCTTCGGGGAGCCGGCCACCGAGCTTGATCATGAGCTTCTAATTGAGGAGGTTCTATCGCGCCTATTCTCACCACAATTCACACTACGCATCGGATGATTTATGAAACTACCACCAAAATCTAACACAACGCAGGAGCAGGCTCACTTTAATAATCCCATCTATGGTCAGAAGGGGGAATACTCACTATCTGCCAGTGTGCGAGTCCCCTATTTCACGGCTCTGATGGATCTTAAGCGTGTGACCAAAGAGCTAAAGACTCATGAAGAAGTTACTCCATCACTGGAAAACAGCTACAATCTTGTAGAGCTGTTCCAGCGCACTATAGACCCAGAGCGGGTCAAAAAAGAGATTGTTGAAGGATTTTTGAAAAATCCAAACAAACTCAAGTTTTTCAACAGCCTGACGTTCGTCCTTCTTCCGAAAGATCGTTCAGGAAAAATTCTCCGTGAATTTGAAGCGGTTCCAGGTGGGGATCCTGCAATCCCGTACGATGGGCAGGATCAATGGGACGCATTTTTTGACGACACAGACCATACAAAGTCTGTATTCGGTGGCGTGCAATTCGTTGAAACCACTTCAGCTGCGATGTCTCGATTAAGGTGGGATGCGAATAGCGTTGATGCTGTTGCTGTGGATGGACAGCATCGACTCAAGTCGCTCAAAATGTGGATGAGCGATAATAACTACGAGCTGGCCGAGACCGCTCGCAATACAAGAGTCCCAGTTATCTTCCTACTTCTACATGAGTCGGTAGGTTTCAAATCTGCACCTGGCGGCAATTCGGGAATTAAATCGATTGCGCGGGAGATCTTCACAGATCTTAACAAGAACGCCAAAGAAGTAGACTTAGCTACTCAAATTATTCTTGATGACAGAAGCCTTGCCTCATGCTGTGTCCGCTCCATGATTACAGAGGGGACATGCATGGACGACCCCAACAAATTACCACTTAGCTTACTTCGATGGCAGGATGCAAACAACAGGTTCGATCAAAAGTACTATTTAAATTCTTTGGTTAATCTGCATCTGATCGTTCAGGACATTCTGGATCTTAGCCCTCCTATAAAAGACCCCATGAACAAGTCGAAGGCTTTGTCGTTCATCAACGACGCCAAGGCCAGGGTCGGTATGCCAAACCCTGAGACTGGCGATCTTGAACTCATCTGTGACGGCATGGACTTGGCCGAATTCTACAAGCAAAAATTCCTAGATGACGAGACTGGCGACCCAACAACACCATTGACAGGTCTTCCTCCTCAGTTTTTGCCTAAGGCTGTGGAAGGATTCAACGCGAGGTTCTCATCTTGGATGTTGAGGATTTTGCGAGAGTTTAAACCTTACCAGAAGCTACTGAACTACGCATCGGAAAATGGATTGATTTCAGGGGAATTTGCTCAGTTTGTCGCTCAACCCAAAGATCACAGGGAGCAGTTGAAGAATGAAATGCAATCGAAGCATGGAGAAAACTGGGAGGAGAAAATCCTTTATCACCATGAGCGTGTTATCGAAAGCGAGATCAAATCCCTGCGCTCAGGTGATCTAGGTGAACAGTGGGCATTTAAGACTATTTTCCAGAAGGCCATCATGCGTTTTGCTAAGGAATTGTTTGTGGATATTCCCGAGGATCAGCGCGACAGATATGGCGATGTCGATCAATACTTGAGCGTTCTCAATCGGTTGTATGAGTGTGACCTGCTGCGAGTTGGGGCTGATTTGCCCAATGGGAGTTATGATCTTTGGACATTCATTTCGGTCAATTATGGGAGTGGGAAAATCAAGGTAGCCTCGACCAGCGAGAAGCGTATTCAGGCACTCATCGCTCTTCTTTACTATTCTTTGCGCCATATTTGCGAAAAGGATCTCAAGTTGGTCGATATAGATACTGAGGTTGAGGAAGGTGAAATCTCTGCAGTTGGTCTCGAGAAAATCTGGCGGACTAAGCAAGCGTCTTCAGAGTGGGCGAATTCTTATGAGCATTATCAGTCACTTTATAAAGAATTCGTAAAATCTGCTGACATCATCAAAGGGGTTGAAGATGGCGACATTGACGACCCGACAAGGGCGAAAGCAGGACGAGACCGTGTCGTGGAAGTTCTGGGATGCTGCCTGAATTGTTTCACAACCCATGAAGATGCAGATGATGAAAAAATTTAGTATGCCATGAGTGAGAAAAGTATTCAGAAATCGAAACCAACCCGGGCCCAGGAGATATTTCTCTCCGCCCCGGAGGAACTCAAATCGCTGATCCGCGTGGTGCTCGAGGAGGAGCGCAAGGTGATGCACAAGCAACGGCGGAGTAACATTCACCAGGTGATCTACGACAACGTGAAACGACAAATTAAATGATCATCGAGCGGATTGTATTTGATAACTTTCGTCAGTTCAAAGGGCGGCAGGAGTTGGTTTTATCGACCTTGCCGGAACAGAACGTGACGATTGTCCATGCCGAGAATGGTTTCGGGAAGACGACCATCCTCAAGGGCCTGCTCTGGGTGCTCTACGGGCAGCCGGGACTGATGGGGACGGACGGCAAGCCGGATGATTTCGAGAAGCCTGATTGCCTGGTCAATGAGGGCGTGGCCGGGCGTGCCAGTGATCCCGCGCAGGTCGTGGCCTCGGTGGAGCTGACTTTCAAGCACGAGGGTATGCAGCACGTGCTGAAGCGCTCGCTGAGTCTTGCCCAGGAGCGCTTGGATGCGAAGAAGACCGATGTCGATCTGGTGGTGATGCGCGATGGCCAGACGCATCGGCAGGACAACCCCCAGAACCGGATTCAGTCGATTGTTCCCGATGGTATTCGCAAGCTGCTCTTCTTCAATGGGGAGCGGATTAACTATCTGGCGATGGAACAGAGCAGCGGTGAGGTTTCGGAAGCGATTCGTCAGATGCTGGGGCTGCAGCTGCTGGACACGACGATTCAGGATCTGAACCACCAGAACGTGAAAGGCAAGCTGCGGGCTGAACTGCGGGAGCAGCCGACCAGCGAGGAAAAGAAGGGATTGCTTGACCTGCGCGGAGCGAAGGAAACGGCTTTAGAGGAGCTTAAAGATACGATTGGCCAGATCCGCCGCAACGTGACGGAGCTGGGCAAGGACGTTGAAACCATCGACAACAAGCTGGCTGCCAATCAGCGGGCCTATCAGTTGCAGGAAAAGCGATTGCGTTTCAACCAGCAGTTGGAGGAGCTGAATACCTCGAGGCAAGAGGCTTCGGCGAAGTTGGCGAAGGTGATTGCGGAAGACAGCTACACGCTTTTCACCAAAGACTTGGTGAATCGGGGGCGCGAGATTGTCGGGCGTTTGCGGAGTGAAGGGAAGATTCCGGCGAAGGTGCTGAACTCCTTCCTCGCGGAACTGCTCGACAGCGAAAAGTGCATCTGCACCCGTTGTCTCGAACCCGGCAGCGAGGAGCGGGCCGCGGTGGAGAAGCTGATGAGCTACGCTGGCGATCAGGACTTCAACAATGCGGTAGGGGCCCTGGACCATGCCATGGGCGTGCTGGAAGAAAGCGCGCGCACCGTCGAGGAGCGCATCCGCGAACTGACGATGGAGCGTCTCGAACTCAAGCGTCAGATCGACGAAATTGAGGAGGAGCTGGAGAAGATCCACAAAGAGCTGAGCGGCAAGAACGACGACGAAGTAAGGGATCTCGAAAAGAAGCGCAGCGACTTGTTGTTGGAGACTCAAAGCCAGCATGCGGAGCTGGGTCGTAACGAAGGCAAGATCGAGGGGCTGGAACAGGAAATCGCTGATCTGGAAACCGCAATCCGGCAGATGGAGGACAAGAACGCCAGCGCGGCCCTCGCCCAGCGTCGGGTCAGCGCGGTGGAAGACAGTGCCGCTTTGCTGGAGCAGATTATGGAGGCCGAAACCGAGGAGCTGCGTCCGCTCCTCAACGACGAGATCGGCAAGCATTTCCGCAAAATCATGGACCGCGATTTCTGGCCGGAGCTGTCCAAAGATTTTACCCTGCGCATCCGCAAACGGGTGGCCGGAACGGCAGCGGATGGTGAGGATGGCGAAATCGATGCGGCCCTCAGCACCGGTCAGCGCACCGTGACCTCGCTGGTCTTCATCGCCAGCCTGGTGGCCTTGGCAAACCGGCGCTCGGAGATTCCGACGATTGTGCGCGGCTTGTCCGGCTCGGCCTATCCGATTGCGATTGATTCGCCCTTCGGCTCGCTGAGCATGTTCCGTAAAGACGTCGCCCGTTACATCCCGGAGCTCGCCCCTCAGGTGCTACTGCTGGTCAGCCCGACCCAGTATGACGGCGACGTGCACGAAGTGCTCGAAGCCTCCGGCCGTGTTGGCCGCCGCTACTACCTGACCTTCACCGGCCCGACCATGCCCGACCGCGCTACTTCTGAGTTGGACATCGACGGGCAGAAACTGCAACAATACTTCTCGTCCGACGAAGAGGAGTTTACCCGGATTTGTGAATTATGAGTGGTGAACTAACAATCTGGGAAGCCGGAGAAGCTGCCCTCAAGGAATTGGGCGGCCCAGCCGCCATTGATGATATCTATGGCAAGGTCATTGAGCTTGGGCTTTACTCGTTCGGCGTAGACGAGCGTTCCAAAGCTGTTCACATTCTCGACACCGAGCTTAAGCGAAAATCATCGAACACACCTCGGTCGGATCGTTCTAGCGATGCGATTTTCGAGCTTGTCGGCGGTGGAAAGTTCAAACTACTAAGCGAAAAGAAACAGATGAAGACGACAAAGGTAAAGGCATCAGGCACGAAACGAATTCACCGTGCAAAGGACAAAGAGCAAATCATCAATGCGCTCATGTCTGATAATGTCGGTGTATTCAAAGAGATTTGGAGGTTGTTACTCTTCGCCGCTCAGCTTGGTTACAACACGAACAGAAGAGAGCCGCTTGTTAGTGTAGATACGGGTAAAGGGATCGACCAAACGACTTTCGGTAACTGCCCCAGCTGGCCTGGAGTTGCCTATTTGATGGGTCTGGTAGAGAACGATTCCTCCGATGTGTTGCAAGGTACAGCTGAAGCCGAGGACGAGCGCCTTGCAATTTTTCAAGAGTATGCGAACGGAGGGCTGTCTTCAATTGAAGAGCAGTTCGATGGGCGGGTGATCGACCTAGATGGTCTCCTCGATTTGATGAATTGGAGTTCCAGTAACGGAAGCCTTCAAGAGCCCGACTTGGATCTTTCAATATAGTCTTGTAGGATTCTCAGCGCGGCACTAAACCCCTCAATCCAAACCGTGAAACATGGTGAATTCTATTGATTCTCTAGACTCAGGATTAGGCGTTGATCCTGGCGTAGCGCTTGTTGATCACATGAGGAGTCGGCTCATGAAATTAGACGGGGGTGGAGGGTTTGGGAGAGCAGTAGATAGCCTGTTCAATGCTGATGGTGGATTTGAAGATGCTGAGAGAGAACGAATCGTCAGCTATGCTGTCAGGAGAATTATTTATGGGGCTCAGTTCGTCATTGATGAAATGGCGGGCGACGACCGAAGCGCAGGGCGATTGATGGTACTGATCGAGTACTATCTTCTAAAAAATACCTATTTTGCGGCGGATGACCAGGATCTTGAAAGAGTAAAGGCTCTAATTTACTCGGCCATTGAGAACGCTAAGAAGAAAGTCTCTAGCGGCACAAGAAACGTGGTGTCGAATTCATGCAGAGTGAATGGTGATTCGCGATGCTACATTTGTGGACTTAGTCTGAATTTTGAGAATTCGGATAGGGGAGACTCGGCCGAGGTGGAGCACGTTCATCCCCATGAGTTTGGAGGAGGGAGTGACGAGGATAATCTAAAGCTCTCATGTCGTAGCTGCAATTCTCAGAAGGAGAATTCAATTGGTTCCTTTGACTATTTTTTCGAGAGAATAACAACCCGATATTCAGAAGGTCACCCAAAATGGGGAGCTCGACTTTTTAAGTCTCCAAATGCCCTAGCGTTGTTGTTGAAGGAACGCTCAAGGTGCTCTATTTGCGGCCAAGGTGTTCAGGAGGCTGGAGAGCTTCGAGCTTTTCGCTTAGAAGAATCAGACTCCTGGCACTATTTTAATATCGGCATGAAATGCAATAATCATTGAAAACAGGTATGACTATAAAAACTTATTTCGGGGCTAGAGTTGTTCAGCGGGATCATCAATCCTGTCCAACATTCTTCACATTCTATGCTCGAACGAGTGAGGTGATTCTCTGGTCAGGCGTCAAACGGACCACAGAGCACGAAGGCGGAACCCAGCGGGTAATAAAGCCAGCGCGACGATCAGCTGTTCGCCGATTTCTTGAATCGAATGATGAAAACACGCTACCAGGTTCAATTCTTATTGGATTTAGGGAGGCTAGCGTTAAGTTTACGCCCTGTGACGATGATCGAGACGTGACGGAGAAGAATCGCTGTGATGATAAAGTTCATTATGGAGCGATTGAGGTTACCTACGATGAGGGAATCGATCCAAATGATGAGTCTAAGTCACATTTGATGCCTGGCCTTATAGTAGATGGCCAACATAGGCTTAAAGGCTGTAGTGACTATCGCGGTGAAGATGTGCCGCTACTAATAGTAGCGATTTTGGATTCTACGCCAGCAGAGGAGGCTTTTCAGTTTGTAGTTATTAATCAGAAGTCTCAAAAGGTGGCGACTACCAATATTAAGTCAATTATTGCTGATTTGGATCAAGACGACGAGGCGCTTTCGAAAAGGCTAGAGAGCGCAGGAATTCGCTACGGTGAGTCTACCCCTACGTTAGTTCGTTTGGACGGAGATA
>Ga0222672_1000820_pt1 | contig 10289 bp, 6 predicted proteins | sample AntAcemetagen799_FD_179810 | JGI IMG/M metagenome (GOLD analysis project Ga0222672, IMG submission 179810) | Saline water microbial communities from Ace Lake, Antarctica - #799 | ecosystem: Environmental > Aquatic > Non-marine Saline and Alkaline > Saline | place: Antarctica: Ace Lake | collected...
ATCGTGCCCGACAGAAGCATGGTTACAATTCGTTGGAGAATGTTGACCTCACTAAACTGATAAGTTCAGCTAATCAGACGGCTCCTGTGATGGGGGAGTCGAAGCTGGTTTATGGTTACCAAGACTTTGTTGATGCAGAGTTCAAGATTGAATGGGTCCTAGACGGGCTCCTGGCCCAAGGTGGCTTCGGTTTGATCGCTGGGTACCCTGGGACAGGCAAGACGCAGTTATCTATCGCTCTTGGGGCGCACATGGCTTTAGGGGAGAAGAAGTTTCTTACCTGGAACAACGTGGCGGGTAATAAGAAGGTGTTGTTTCTGTCGTTGGAGATGTCAGCAGCCCCATTGAATCATTTTATGGCGACTATTGGTGAGGGATATGAGGATAAAAACACCCTGAACCGTAACTTCCTTGTGGCACCCTTTGGCACACCAATCAATCTCGACACGCCCGAGGGTCAAATTTTCTTTGACCAGATAATGAACGATCACATGCCAGACATTCTCGTTATCGATTCGTTACAGAAGATTAGCTCTAAAGAACTAACCGACGAACAAGCAGTCAAGAACCTCATCCACTACCTCGCAACTGTCCGAGCCAAATACTCTTGCGCCATGGTGATGATCCACCACAACCGCAAGAAAGCAAACGATGGGCAAAAGAAAGGCGTGGAACTGTCGGACGTTTATGGTAGTACTTATATCACCACTGACGTTGACTTCGTAATGTCGTTAAAAGTAATTGAAGGCAACCTGCTGCAAGTAGACACCCTCAAGAACCGGCTCGGACCAACCTTTGAACCGTTTACAATTACTCGCAACCCTGAAAACCTGAGCTTCTCGACAGACATGGGTAAAGTGTTCAACCAATTTGCAAAGGACAACGACTTTGAACTTTGATGACATAGAGGAGGAAAGCCTCAAAGTTTTACAAGTTTTATACGACAACCCCGACGCAGTAATAGCAGTAGATACTGAAACAACAGGCTTAAGTGTTGCCAGTAAAGAACACGTGTGCGTCGGTGTCAGTATTGCCACTGTGATCGACGGTAACCCCATCAGCCATTACTTCCCGGTCCAGCATAAAGTTGGTGAGAATGTCAGCAAACCAACTTTAGACAAACTAAAGTATGTGCTTGAGCGGCCCGGCACTGTACTTGTTTTTTGTAATGCACAGTTTGATCTGCTGTCGCTTGAAACAATTGGGATTATAGCTTCAGAACTATATTTTATTGACGTTCCGACAGTTGCCCACCTTATCAACGAAAACAAACCATACAACAAAGGCTTAGATTCTCTTGCACAGTTTTACCTAAAAGACGAAGGCAAAGTCAAAGACCTCGCCATCGATAAAGAAAAGAAAACAGGTTGGGAAAATACCACTTGGCAGATGATGTGGGATTATGCCGTCAGGGACGCCGAACTAACCTGGAGGCTGTGGGACCTACTTAAACAAATGCCGCAATGGAAAGAACTACCCGAAGAAATCTGGCCCCACAAACAAGATCTTGTACGTGCGCTCCTGTCGATGAAACGACACGGTGTACACATTGATGTACAACTTGCCCAGAAGTATGTACAACTGGGGGAAGAGCACATGGCTCGGATAGAAAAAAGCTTGGGGATCAACCCGGCTAGTCCAAAGCAGATGAAAAAGCTCCTTATTGATGACTTGGGGTTACCGGTTGTAAAGAGTAGCGTCAAAACGGGGGCACCTAGTTTCGACAAACAAGCCATGTTAGCTTACGATTCTATGCTTGAAAAGCTCGAAAACCCTGTTGCGAAGCAAATAAAAGAGTTCAGAGGTTGGCAAAAAGCCGTCAGCGCCGCGTACAGGCCCTATCTTGACCTACTTGATGTGGATGGTCGACTTAGGTGCAGTTATCGCCTCCACGGGACTGCTACGGGGCGTCTTTCTTGCGCCGAACCCAATTTGCAGCAAATACCCAAATCATCCGACAAACCATGGAACGGAAAAGTTAAAGACTGTTTTATTCCCGAACCAGGCTGGGAACTAATCAACGCAGACTTCAGCCAACTCGAACTACGCCTAGCCACAGCCTACGCAGGAGAAGAAGAACTCAAAACAGTATTCAACGAGGGCAGGGACATCTTCACAGAGATGTCAAAACAATTAGGCATGTCACGCCACGAAACCAAAACACTTGTGTACTCAATGCAATACGGTGCCGGTGAGCAAAGACTCATGGACGCCTTCAACGTCACCAAAGCCGAATCAAAAGCGATCAGGCAAAACTATTTCACCACCTACCCAAACTTTCGCCAATTCAACGAACGATGCACAGCCAAAGTAGAACAGTCAGGGAGAATCAAAATATGGACAGGAAGAGAACGACACTTTGAAAACCGTAACGACGGATACAAAGCAATGAACAGTGTTATCCAAGGAGGAGCAGCTGACATTGTTGAACGGATCATGGTCAAATGTTTTAAAGAATTGGAAGGACCTGACTGTCGTATGTTGCTTCAAGTCCACGACTCCATTACATTTGAAGTTAAGGAATCCGCAGTACCCCAATACATGAATAAGATACGGACAACAATGGAAGACGTAAACTCGGTGACGGGCGATGTCAACTTTGATGTTCGATTTGCAGTAGAGGTAGATAGCTGGGTTCCTGAGGAGGACGGATAATGATAGTAATTACTTACGAATGCCCTCATTGCAAATACATTGACAGTGAAGAAGAAATGGCAGCAAACCATTGCCTCGATAACAAAGGTCACTTGTGGTAATCAGTGTTGATCCCGGAGAAACTACGGGCATTGCTTATTGGAGCGACGCGGGCGAATTTGTTGAACGTGAAGCACTCACTCAGGACGAGCTACTCGACAAATTAGAAATATTAGAGAATGTAACGGCTGTCGTGTGCGAAGACTACCGCCTAAGGCAAGGCAAACAAATGGTGCAGACAGGCAGCAGGTTTGTTGCTGTACAAATTATAGGCGCACTCAAGGCTTATGCCAGACGTGTCGGAGCAAAATTCTTTTTACAGCCTGCCAACGTCCTAACAGTCGCGGCTTTACACAGCGGGGTTAAACGACCCAGCAACCACTCCAAAAGCCACGACGTAGACGCCTACAACCACGGGTACTATTACTTTGAAACTAAGGGCTTACTTCAACCAAAACCCCTGTGATAGAATTTATTGCACCCCCGGTTACCGTCCTAGCTGGGGGTGCGCTACTTTATAGAGTAAAGATGGTCCTCAATACGCTTCACTGCGTCTTTAATACTTGAGCCTCCATTAGTTTTAACCTCGTACTCAACACCCTTTAAACGTTCCTCTATTTTATCCAGCCGCTCGGGTAACTCAGAAATAATATCTATCGTATAAACAATTTTAGATATTGTGGGCCAAATTTTCATTAACACACCAATGATGGCGACAATAAGAAAAACGGTCCAAACGATAGGACCATAGTCTGACAAAAATTGTCCTGCTTGTTCGGGACTCATCTCATTTATTCTCCCGGTAATTTAACGGCGATGCCGTAAGTTTTTCCCGACCATAAAGGTCTCCTGGTCGTGCCTTTGCCGCTGGAAGCGTCCCAAATCATTCCGTTTCCAGCATACACAGCAATGTGGCTGTTGTCATTCCAAACAACTAGATCACCTGGTTGGAGATTACTAACAGAAGTTTTAGCTCCGGGAATTGTTCTGGCCTGTCCACTAACTGAGTGACTTTGGACATTAAAGCCAAGCTGGTTATATACAGACATAACAAGGCCAGAGCAGTCGATTCCCTTAACCGTCCTTCCACCAAGTTGGTAGGGGGTCCCAGCATAACTAGCAGTTGTGTTGAGGATCCGCTGTCGAGTGTCTGACAAAGTACCATCGGATTGATAAGCATTACTTGTCTCCCCCCGACCACTAGCATTAGCAGCGTTTTGTTTACGAGCTGTTTCAAGTTTTTGAACCTGTAAAGCGGCTTGATTAAAACGATCTTTTTCTTGTTGAATACCTACGTTTTGTTGCTCAATCCAATTAACGTTGTCTACCGTGTCAGTATTTTCTTGGTCAAGATTTGTTTGTGGAAAAGTTTGCGGCACATCATTGCGACCAATAGCGGGCTGAAACCTACCACTCATAGTGTCAGCTTTTCGGCTTTGTTGTAATTCCCGTTCGCGTTCCGTAAATTTTTTGGAGGACTCCAACGGGTTAGCAGAGTTATTGATCCTACTCATTGTTGGCCCCTTTCTTTTTCCTCAGCCAATCTTAGTTGCCGTTCAGTTTCAGCAGACCTTATATAGTCAGCCCTACCTGTGTTGCTAATACCAAAACCGGTAGCCCAGTTAGCTGCTGCTAAAAACTTGTCCAAGAAACCTTTAACGCCGCTTTCAACTTTAGCTTGTTGTTGGAATTCTCCCTCAACAAAAATACTTGAAGGCGAATAGCCCGACAGGTTGGCAAAGTAGCTAAGGTTAGGAATGCTTTGATCAACATAGTCGCTAATGTCGGTAATTGGTCCCTTAGTGCTCAGCCTGCTCTCAAAGAGACCCTCAATAGGCAATTTAAAAGCGGGGTTTAAAGCGTCGACAAAAGCTTGGCGAATAGGATCAAACGCATTATCTGAGCCACCAAATTGGTTCACAATATCCCACTGCGCAATACCCGGAGAAGCCCCGTAATACTTACCGTTAACAAGGAACTGAGGTCCTTGCACGTCTTCAGTGAGCCAGCTGGGAAATTGTTGGTCTTTGGGGAAAGGATCATACATAGAGTTGGGGTCCACACCCGAAGCAACACCAATGTTGTAACTAATCTTTCCAGGCAAATTAACCCGTGCAGGGTGCATGATGACTGCCTCCGTCAAAGCCATAACTGCTCCCTTATTCCAAGCGTAAAAAGGAAACAAACGACGAGGCACAGCTTTTTCAAAACGAGTAAGAACAGCGCTCGTTGGGTGGTACTTCAAAACACGCTCGGCAGCAAAAGAAAAGACATCTTCCAGTTCTTTAGGCCGAACAGCCTTGCCCACGCCACGAACCATTGAAGTTCCATCAAGGGCTTGGTAAGTGTACTGAAGAAACATTTGCAGGCGGTTGGCGTGGTCTTGGCCCTCAGAAATGGTTGACCACATTTTTTCCATTTTTCCGCCACGAGCCGCTAAACCAAGGCTTGAAAACGTCAAAAACTTTTGGGTCCAGCGACCGACACGCCCCTGAGCCTCACCCGTTGTAGCAAAAGCCTCCGCAGTGCGCACCTTGGGAAAGATGCCTAAGCGCGTAGCGGCTTCAACAACTTCTTCTGTCGTAACGCTTTTCTTTGTTTTAGGTGACGTGTATAGCACTTCTGCGGCTTTGCCCGCGTTACGTTTCGTTGAACGTAACGGAATATCCATAGCTGTCATTGCAGCAACAAGATCGTACTCATCGTTGTTACGGATAGTGCTCAAAGTTCTCAAGGCGTCCCTGTGAGCTTTTCCGTAATGCTTAGCTCCCATAGCCATGTGGGTCATTGTCAACCCACCCGCATAGTTACGAACGTGGTGACCTAAACGAGCTTGAGTCATAGCGTACTTTGTGGCGTCAGTAAATTCGTCCAACTTTCCGCCAAACGGAATACTAAACAAACCAGTGTTGCCCTCAACAACTTCATCCACAGCCTTGAAAGCTTCCCGCACTTGTGGATCCACGTAAATATCGTCAACCAAATGCTTAGTCAAAACACCCTCAGAAGAACTAGAAATTTTTACAAAACCCTCGACAGGTTCTCTACTAGCCACGCCCAAAGAAATAGCTTCCTGAGTAAATTTACCGACATACCCGGCTTCGGCACTAACCTGCACAGCTGCTTTGTACATGCGGTCCAAGAACTGAATAGGGTCCTGCACATCCCAAGTTCTCCACTGATCAGCAACAGCGTTCATAATGTCTTCTTGAGTAGCGTTAGGACCGGCCTTCTCAACAGCTAAACCTAAATCAAAATACTCTTCCGGTGCTCTAGCTAAACCCTCAGCAGTAGTTTCCAAAACCCTTTTCTGAGCAAGAATTTGATTCACTCTCTCAAGTTGAGCACCTGTACGCAAAAATATGTTACCCAACAAAGCATTAGCCGGGTCAGAACTACCGCCAAACAAACGAGCAAAATAAGGAGCCATGGCTTCCTGTGCTTGCCCCACAATACCTGTGCCCGGTACACCTGTACGAATATTGTTGTAACCCTGCTGAAGAACAGTAGTACTGTCGTCCACCCAACCGTTATACTGCTTACCAATTTGATTAATAGGCAACAAATATTTGCTCTGCAAATGCCCCTGCAAGCTCTCGACACCCCGATACAATTGCGAAACAAACAACTGATCTTCGGCCTTCATGCCCCTACGGGCGTTAAACCACTGATCCAAAACATCAAAGTTTTTAAGAATACTTGCTCTGATAGCAGTAAACCCGCCCGTAGTCACAGCTCTCATTGCGTCGTTTCCGTGGTCAATAACTTCAGCCATCTGATTATCTAACATTCTCAAAGCGGCTGGGTCAGTAACTGTCGTGCGGCCTGTTAAAATATTGTTCAAAGTTTTAAAGGTTTCCGCATCGATGTCACGAACAATTTCATCAACTTGTTTGTAATAATCATCAGTTGCTTTAGCAATAGCCTTAGGGTTTCCGCTTGCCACAGCCTCAGACAATTTAATCGTGGTCAAAGCACTATTCTTGACGTTCTTGCCTAAAGCCAAACTTACTTTAGTATTAGCCAAAGAAGCACCCAAAGGACTAATGTTCTCGACAGTGTTAGCCACGTCTTTAACCATGCGTCCCGAATAGGCCACTACACGCATCTGGTCAACATAACGTTTTGGATCGTAAAGAATCTCACTAATTATTTTAGCGACACTCTCCGAAACAGCCTCACCCTCAGCAACACCACGCTGAGCCAAAGTCTTACCCGCGACAGAAGAAAGCTTGTCCAAATCATCTGCCGAACGAATTATCGCCTCAGCAAGAATGCGAGTAGCAGCCTCCTTGTTAAACAATCTTTGGGTGCCCCCCTTAGGCGTCTTAGGACCCTTCTTAATAAGATCAGTGTTTTTAAAACTTCTTGCTTGAGCTTTATTAAACGTTCCGTAACGACCCCACGCACCAGGCTCCGCCAACCAGTTAGCTATTTTATTCGGACTTTTCGCAATGCCGGCCACATCATCGTCAGCAACCCGGAGCAAGTTTCTTCTTTCCGAAGAAGTTAAAATCTTAGTTACATCATCAATGTTTCCGCCCGTAATAGCAGTCATGATGGAATCCATAAACTTGCTTGACGCAACCCCTGTATCAGCGTTAGAAAAAAGCAGTCTCATCCATTCGTCGCTGTACCCCAAAGACTTTATTGAACTTTGAATTGTAGTAAACGCAGTACTGAATCGCAAAGAACGAACAGCCTCAGAACCATTCTTGATAGCCCGCCAATCCATGGTGATCGGCACACCCCGCTTATCCAAAAAGTCTTCAACGGTTTTCATCAAAGCAAGATCTAAACGTTCCTTAGCCGCCGCCCTCTGAGTGCCATTCAAGCCCTTAAAAATATCTAAAGTTTTGCCGCCGCCCTCAAAAAACTTATTAGTAGTTTTTCCAATATTGATCCAAATATTCATTTGAGCGTGAGTGTTTACAACATTAGGTATAACACCCTTACCCTCCGCAAACTCATCAGCCGTTCTAGGGACACCCGTATCCGTAAAAGTTGTGTAGCCGTTCTTTGTCCTAAAAGCATCATCAAAAGTAGTCAACAAAGCAGGCTTAACACCACTGTCAAACACTTCCTCTAAAGCCTTGCCCAGCTGCTCAACCTCAGCAGTGCCGTACCTCGACACATCAAAACCATTAGCAGTCAAATAAGCCAAAGTGTCGTCTTGAACACCAGGCAACTGAGAAATGTTTCTAATGTTTTGTTCCAAAGTTTCAGGAGTAACCCCATCAACTTTTGCAAACTTTTCCGCAACATCCGTCCGAGCAGCCTGCAACATTGTCGCATCCACATCAAAAATTCTTACAAACTGAGTAACAGCAGTAGTCTTCGTCAACAACGACACATCGTCAATAACACCAGACTTACGCAAAATAACATCAATGTCATCCAAGAAAGGAGCCAACTCTTTAGGCGGCATGTTAGAAATAAGTTGAAAAAAGTCCTCGCCCAGAAGAGCTGTCGCACGTTCCTTAGAAGCAGTATCCAAGTTCTTCAAGTTAGTTGCGATTATTGCGGCCGCCGACTCGTCCATGGCCTGATCAGCAGCTGCCTTGGCGGTTGTCGGAAGACCCAAAGAGTTAACAGATTTACCTGCCTGAGCAGCAGCGTTATATTTATCTTGCAAAGGCTTCAACACACGATCGACAATTGCTTGGCGCAAAGGGCTTTCTTTAGGCAACTTATCGTACTGCGCCAAAGCTTTGCCCACAGTAGGAGAAATACGGGCGTTTACGTTACCTGGAATGTTCCCCGTATTAATACCAGGCAACAAATCACCCAACCGCATATTAGCCATTTTGGGAGAAGCCAAATCTGCGCGAAGCTTTTTACCATAGCCCCCAGGAGTCAAGACATTAGCCGCAGGAGCGGCCTTACCCGCTTGTACAGACGGCTTAGCCAAAGTTTTAAACAACCCAGCCAAACCACCCCGCAAATTAGTTCTACCGCTTTGACCGGGAAGGTTAATAGTTTTCTTATTAATAGTTTCCCGAACCGTTTTCAAAATTTCGTCAGTAGCTTTAGCCCCCGACTGTCCCGCCCTTACCGTAGCTTCCGCAACCTCGTCAGCCAGCTGAGCCGATGGAATATTGTCAATACCGCCAAAAGCGCTTTGAGCGGCTTTAGGAACAGGCATTGCAGAGAAACCGTCACGAACAGTAATGCGTGCAGCGGTCCCCTGCAAATTGTCCATGTACTCGCTAAAGCGTGCGCCGTAAGCTTGCAAACCTTCCAAAGTAGCGTTTTCGGGCGCTTTCGCAATACGTGTAGCTTCTCCCGCGTCATCAGTAAGTTTCAGAGCAGGAGCTGTCGTCTGCGTGCTGGGAATGTTACGAACACCTGGTGTGCGCTCAGCAGAAACAATTGCGTCCGTAGCGGCCCTACCGGCAGGGCTAGTGGCTTGAGCGGTTGATTCAATTGCCTTACCAGAAACTGCGTCAACAGCTGCCTTACCTCCACGAGCAGCAATTTTAGCCCCTCCCGCTGCGCCAAATGTTAAGTAAGTTAGTGGATCAAGCCCGATGTCTAATGTAAGGCCGACAGTTCCTTTAGCGATCGGGCTAACGTTATTAGCAAAATCAACATAGTTTGGGTTGTTGCGATTTAAAACGTCGTAACTTTTTTCAACAACCGCTTCAAAAGTTTGTGCTTCTTCCTCAGGAACTTCCGCCCCAAAAGCCCTTTTAACAGTGTTACCAAGGCTTTTACCGATAGCAAAAGGCCAAAAAGCTTCCGACAAGGCAGAACCCGCACTGCTCAAAGCGCCTAAAGCGTCTCCCTGGTCAACTTGTTCAGGTAAATCTAAAAGTTTGTTTGCGATACGTGTCTGTCCGTACACCCCCGTGTTAAGAGCATCAAAAGCTGTGGCAAGCCACCCGCGATTAGTGCCTCCAGAACCTCCAGAAGAAGTAACTTGTCCGGGACCACCAGTAAAACTAACGCCTATAGGTTGGTTAGGTTTAGCACCCTTTAAGTATTCAGTAAAAGAGTTAGTAGGTTGCTCAGCCACCTTTACTCCTTATTGTTGGCTCGCGCCGTACCCTAATTGTACAGCCTGTTGTTGAATTCTAGGCCCAAATTGTCCTCTAGCGGCATCATTCATAGCCGCGTCGTAAGCTTGCTGCTGCCGCTCCGCAACATCGCCGCCGACAAAAATATTACCTAAATAATAGCCGTAAGAATCGTTAAACATGCCCAAGTCAGCTTGTTCTATATCAAAACTAAAGTCAGCTTGGGCTTGTAAATCTCCGGGATCGGGGGCTTGAGGGCGACCAAACTGGTCAGCGTTAAACATTCCCTGAGCAATACCCGGCACCTGCAACGCCCGGTCATAAGCTTCCTGCTGGGCGCGAGTGTCCAAACCGATCATCTGACGACGCAACTCATCCGTCACAGACGTTTGATAGTTCGCACCCTCCTGCTGAGCAATCTGAGCCATCTGCGAAGCAAAATCACCGGAGGAAGCACCGTACCGTTCTGTAGCGCCCAAACCAGACGCCCTGCCCGACTCCAAATTAGCGACAGCCTCAGCCTGCGACAAAGCGGCAGGATTCAAAACTGCTGGAGCCGCGGCCTCAATACCCAAG
>Ga0222672_1000822_pt1 | contig 10268 bp, 5 predicted proteins | sample AntAcemetagen799_FD_179810 | JGI IMG/M metagenome (GOLD analysis project Ga0222672, IMG submission 179810) | Saline water microbial communities from Ace Lake, Antarctica - #799 | ecosystem: Environmental > Aquatic > Non-marine Saline and Alkaline > Saline | place: Antarctica: Ace Lake | collected...
GGTCGATCTCTACCCGACGCTCGTGGATCTCTGCGACCTGCCCGATCCCGGGCATCTCGAGGGACGCAGTCTCGTGCCGTTGCTGGAAAGTCCGGAGGCCGAATTTCGTGAAGATGCGATTACCCAAACAGTTTGTGCCACGCATTCACTTGCCAAACCTGACTCGCCGCATGGCTACTCACTGCGGACGGAGCGCTATCGATACACCGAATGGAGCGGGGGATTTGAAGGTATCGAACTTTACGACCACGGAATCGATCCTGACGAACGAACAAATCGCGCTTTCGATCCAAAATATATCGACGTCATGCGCGAGCACCGGCAGAGATTGCGCGCGAGAATCGCGAATGGTGGGAACGAGGCAGCGGAGGAGGCGTCTTTCACCCGGGAACCGTCGCCGAGTCGGCAACACAGAATCGTGGTTCTAGGCAATTTTTCCAGTAAGGATGATTCTATCGCTTCCCAGTTGCAGAGAAAACTCTCCCGTTCCGGACTAGCCGGCGAAGTCACCAACCTCGGCATTGAAGGTGAACGCACCGATCAGGCACTTGATCGACTTGGCGGGATCATCGCGATGGAGCCCGATCTCGTCACCCTCATGTTTGGAAAAAGCGACAGTGCTATAGATCCTGACAAAACTACAAGCCGAATCCCGACGGCGAAATTCCGCTCCAATCTCATCACGATGATCACCCGGTTGCGAGAATCTGGAATCTCAACCGTCTTGATGACACCACCCATATTTGGCGAGAATGCTCCTCTCGACGGCGTCGGTGAAAATCCCAACATTTCCCTGACCAAGTTCAATAATCACGTCCGGAAGATTGCTGCCGAGTTCGATGTTCCTCTTGTCGATCACGCAAAGTACTGGGCACTTCAACGCGATTCGGGTATCGAGATTGGCAAGTGGACTGCCGACCAAAGCCAGCTCAGCGGGGAAGGGCATCATCAGTTTGTGTTGCGGACGCTGCCGGTGGTCGCGTGCGAACTAGAGCAGCTCGGGGGAAATTGAATCTGAGGGCAACAAGCAATATTGTGGCCGAATTCAACAGGGTTGAATGCGAAACCTGCCCCTGTTACCTTCCGAGCCGCCCAAACACCCGGCGATTCCAACTGATATGGGAGTGGCTCGTTTTTCTATTCCTGTGGACAATCTGATCGTCACCGCCAGTTCAACAGTTTCCTACAATGGGCAAGACCACCTCTCCGAGACTATCCGCACGGAGTATCGGGCAAATGGATTCCGCAATCCGTGGACATTTCACATCGACCAAGTCACCGGTGATCGGGTGATCGAGCATCGACCTTGATCATCGTGCTTAATCTTCCGCCTGTTTCCCTACGACCAAAATCAAAAGCGAAACCACGCCGCAACCGAGGCTTCCCCACCAAAGCAGGGGAGCATTGGTCTGATAGAGTAGAATTCCCAATCCCGGCGCGATGGCATGGCCGAAGTGCCAGGTCAGTCCGATCACACCGTTGTAGCGCCCTCTCATGTCCTCCGGGGCAAGTTGCGAAACATAGGCACCAGACACCGGCATCGAGATCATTTCTCCAACGGTGAAGATTAAGATAGCGATCGCGACCCAGATCCAGCTGCTTGCGAATCCACAACACGCGACGCCGACTCCACAGAGGAGGAAGCCGATCCCGATGACCCAGCGCGCGTTGAAGCGTTTCACCCAGTGACTGAGCGGAAGCTCGGCCACGGTGATGATAAATCCGTTGAAGGCCATCAGCATGCCATAGACCCGCTCGGGGTAGCCAAGGTCTTTGATTAGTAGCGCAACAGCTCCGCCCCAATGGAAGAACAGGAACACGCCGAAGAAACTGGAGAAGAACATCCTGACGAAAGCCTTGTTGGCCCAGATCGAAACCAGTGCAGGCAACCAGCGACTCGCTTTTCCAGATGCGGTCTTTAAGCCGTGCGGCAGGAGAAAGAACGAGATCGCTCCGTAGATCCCGGTCGTCAGAGCATCGCCAATGAAGAGAAGGTCGTAGGAGATCTCCGCGAGGAATCCTCCGGCAGCCATGCCGCACCCGAAACCCAGATTGATCGCGAAACGCGAAACGCCGAAGGCAATGACACGATTCTCCGACGGGACCAAGTCCGCCAGCAGTGAACTCGCTGCAGGGTGATAAGCACCATGAGAAAGCCCGACGAAGAACGCAGCAATCACGTAGGAAGTGAGGTCATCAGCCTGCCATAGGCCAAGCATGGCGCAAGCTGCACTGATGAGCGCAATGGACATCGTGTTTTTGCGTCCGATTCGATCCGCGAGCCAACCTCCGAGAATGGCGGAGGTGACTCCACCTGCTGCGAGAGCGGCAAATGTTTTCCAGATGTCGGCCGGACTGTAGCCCGTCCGCGTCATGTAGAGAGTTAGAAACGGGATCACAAAGGTCCCGAAACGGTTGATGAAAACACCAACAGCGAGCACCCAGACAGGGCGCGGCATCAACCGCAGTTCGGCTAGAAGCGATGGCGAAGGATTGGGGGACGGGGTTTTCATGGAAAGTTCATTCCCGGTGAAAGCGGCAACAAAAAAGCCCTGATGACCGATGGCTTGGTCAGCAGGGCTTTGTCGTCAGAAAGGGACTGTTTCAGAAATTTCTAAAAAGCGTGAGAAGCGACAAAACCCGGCAGCGGTCGGTAGTTAATATGCATACCAACAAAGCCACGACCGCGGGAATCGGTCGTAGAGTGCCAGGATTGGCAGAGTTGTAGCTTGCTGGATGTCATCGAGTTTACGAGTGAGAGGGTTCGCCCGTTTCCGGTTGAGAGCAAGAGGAAAGTTGTGGGGATTACTTCAATCCCCAACGAAAACTGCATTCTACCGGATCATTTGCCCGCTTGGTATTACATCTTTCAACGCCAGCGAACTGTTTCGCAGAAAATAGTTACTGCCCGGACGGTATATCCTTTGTCTCATCCGGATTGATGATTACCGGATACGTGTCACGCGCGCTTTCGAATGTCGCAGACTGGAGGTCTCTGGCGAACTCAAGTCTGAAACGTCCATCAATCTCCAAGGCGCGGTCGGACAGGATTCGGAAATCGTAGGTGACGCCATCGACTTTGTTTATGGAGCGATAAGTGAGGGTATTGTTCTTTTCGTGAACCTTGAGTCTGGTCTTCCCCGCGATGGAACCGGAGAACTCGAATTCTTGCTCGGCCAGCCAGATGCGGAATTCGTCTTTCGAAAAGTTTTCGTAGTGTTGCTTCGCTCCTAATTCGGTGGGAAGTCCTTCGGCAGTTTTCAGTTTGGCAAGTTCCGCGTCGACTTTGAGAGCACTTGTCAGATCACCGCTACTGGCGAATGCCTGCTTCAAGCTTTCGAGTGTTGCGGTGTAGCGATCGACTATGGGAGTGATCGAGGCACTCGTGGCCATTTCGTAATTCTGAAGCAGTTGCTGGAGTTCAGGGTCTTGCAAGCTCCGCTCGCCCAACTTGAACGGGATAGTTTTCCAGAGGCTCGCTCTTCGGACTTCGTCTCGCGCTTCCTTCGCAGAGACGATCTTTCCCGCCCGGACAAAGTTTCTTTGATACTGTTCGAGAGCCTTTCGGTATTTGTCTTGAACGACCGAAGCTGTGCGGACGAAGTCGCGCTGAAAGGATTCCCGCGCGTTGATCATCGACTCCGGAATAGTTTCGTCTGCGGCGGGTGATGAAATGATAAAAAATGTGACAGCGAGAAGATAGAAGGAATGTTTCATCGTCGTGGGATCAGATTGACACGGGCACCGCGAAGGAGCGAGTGAATAAGTTTGCCACATTCCGGTAGAGTCGTCATTCCTGCCGATTTGCATTTTTTCCGACCCGGTAGCGCCATAAAGCGCCGGGCGCAAGCAAAGCGGGCGGGGCAATCAGTGGAGCTTTAACGGTAAATTTCAGTAATCTTGCTTTATAGGCACCAGCGACAAGAATGTCGCTGTCCCAGTACGGATCCACCTCATTCTTATGATGGTACGAGCACTGGGCCAAGGCCACAAGGCGGACAATATCATGGTTGATTTTCGACAGTTGAAAATTTGTTATTCAGGAGAGTTGGGTCATTGCTCGAGTATTTGTAGACTAGGAGCCTACCCTGTTTGCGAAGGCCAAAAGACGTTCAAAAACAGGGGAGGCCCCCTGCTTTACATCCGCGTGCTATCTCTTTTTGCATTGCTGGCGCATCGCGCCTTACTTTGTTTTCGGGTTCTCAAACTGCTCCCATGCCCTTTTTTTGCTCAGACGTTTCGCTTTGCGGAGCACTGCGACATTGCCTTCTCGTAGGTTGAGCGGGCCGGTCGCTTTTTCCCACTTGCCGACGGTGGGTGTGCTGACATCGAGGAGGATGGAGAACTCTCGTTGCGACATGCCGAACTTTTTTCTCATAGCGGCCACGTCTTCGCCGGTGACGGAGCGCTCTTGGTTGGAAATTTTCGGTTTGGGCGTAGGCGGTGCTTCTTCGGAAAGGTCGATCCCGAAAACGTCGGCGAGGGAATCGTCGGCAAGTCGGTTTCCCGAATTACCCGCGCCGCCGGTGGCATCAGCTATCGCGATTTGGGTGTCGATGAGGTCTTCGTGATCGACGCCGCGCAGCTTGAAGAGTAATTCCGGCTGCTGGTCGAGCCGGGCGCCGACGCCGTAAAGCACGGCGGCGATGTGTTTGCACATCACGGCATAGTCGGGGCAGTCGCATTCTAGCTTGATCTCGGTGGGCGAGGGGAAAAGTCCTTTGGATCGGTCGGTCACGGTCGCCATGACGCTTTCGGAAAGTCGCCCCTGGATCAGATCGATGAGCGAGCCGATTTCGCCGGAGCAGCGCTTTTTGACGGCTTTCCACTTTTTCTCCGGCAGGGGAGCGACTGTGATTTTCACTTTGTAAATTTCGGAGCCGCTGACGTAGGCGTCGATTTCTCCCGCTTTGACGGCGAGATGGCAGACGGAGCCGTTGCGGACGTATCTAGTTCCCCGGTCGAGACGGTTCTCGTAGTCGCTGTACGATTCGAGATGTTCGCACCACGCATGGCCCCAGAAGGTTTTGGCGATTTTTCTTCCTTCGAGGGCGACGGGTTGCACGTCGAGGCCTTTCTTGCGGAGCTTCTCCATTTCCTTGACTGCGATGCGGCCGCGATCGGCGACGGACACGTAGGGGCCCCATTGATTCCAGCTCATTTTTTGTATGTATACGAAAGATTTTAGATTGTGGCATGGTCGACGTTCAGGGTCACCGCGTCGAGAAGTTCAGCGTCGCTCATCTCGGTGAGCATCGCATCCCCTCCTTGTTTGAGAAGATCGTCGGCTAGGTTCGATTTTTCTTCCAGCATCTTGTCGATTTTTTCTTCGAGGGTTCCCCGGCAGACGAATTTGTGGACGACGACGTTGCGTCGCTGTCCGATGCGGAAGGCGCGGTCTGTGGCCTGGTTCTCGACGGCGGGATTCCACCAGCGGTCGAAATGGATCACGTGGGAGGCTGCGGTCAGGTTCAGGCCGGTGCCGCCTGCCTTCAGGGAAAGGATGAAAAAGGGCGGGCCGTCCTCTTTCTGAAACGCATCGACGAGTGATTGCCGCCTTTTCACCGCCGTGCCGCCGTGGAGAACGAGGCCCTCGCGGCCGAAGATTGTGGCGAGGGTTTCGGCGAGCGGGTCTGTCATTTCTCGGAACTGGGTGAAGACGAGGACCTTCTCCTGCCGCGACGCGATTTCTTCGCAGAGGGTGGTTAGCTTGGCAAATTTACCACTGTCTTTCGCGCTGTATTCGCCGTCGCCGAGGAACTGGTTGGGGTGGTTGCAGATTTGCTTGAAGCGCATCAGGTAGGAGAGGACAAGGCCGCGCCGTTTCATTCCGCCCTCGCCTTTTTCGAGTGCTGCTTCGAGAGACTTCACGGATCGGGCATAGAGAAGGGCCTGCTTTTTCGCCAATCCGCAGAACGCTTTCATCTCGGTCTTGTCGGGCAGGTCGGAGATGATGGTCTTGTCGGTTTTGAGCCGCCGCAAGATGTAGGGCGATACGAGATTCCGAAGTGGAGCGTAGCGGTCTTGCTCTCGCGCTTCGAGTGATTTGACAAAGGTCCGGAATCTGTTGGCGGACCCGAGCAATCCGGGGCAGAGAAAATCGAAAAGCGACCAGAGATCGCCGAGCCGATTCTCGACCGGGGTGCCGGTCAGGGCGATGCGGGATTTCGCTTTCAGTTGCTTGACGGCTTTGGTCTGGCGGGAGGCGGGATTTTTGATCGCTTGAGCTTCGTCGAGAATGACGGTGTCCCATTCCAGATCGAGAAGCCATTCCTGCCGGAGCAGCATTCCGTAGGTGGTCAGGACGACGTCGGGCTGGAAGCTGCCGCTGGTCAGTTTTTCCGACATTTCGGCAGGTGTCCCGGTGTCGGACTCCGAAGCGTGGACGAATCCTGTTTCCAATGTCGGGGCAAAGCGGGCGATCTCGGCTTTCCAGTTCGCGAGGAGCGATGCGGGCAGGACAAGTAGCGCTGGCTTTTTCCCGGAAGCTTCTCCGTTGTGCTTGGCAGTGAGGAGAAAGGACAGCACTTGCACCGTTTTCCCTAGACCCATGTCGTCGGCGAGACAGGCACCGAGTCCGAGGCCGGAAAGAAGGCGTAGCCAGTCACGACCGATTTCTTGATAGGGCCGGAGGGTGCCTTGGAAGTCCGGCGAGTTTTCCCACCCGGCCATCGCTGTGGGATCTCTGAGGTTCGAGAGAATTTCCGAAAGCCATGCGCCAGCTCCAACGCCGACCCACTCGCGTTCGTTATCATCTTCCGCGTCGTCCGACAGATCAGCCGGGACACCTGCGAGCAACCGCATTCCCTCGATGAAGGAGATCCCGCCTTCGGCAGCCTCGGCCTCGACCTGCTTCCAATGATCGAGCGCTTCACCGAGTTTCTCTTTGTCGACTTCGATCCACTGACCCCGGACGAAGGCAAGGCCGTCGTCGCCGCGCATGATCTCGGTCCACTCTGCTTCGGTCAGGGATTCTTCGCCAAGAGCGAGGCCGACTTGGAAATCCATCATCTGTCCTGCGCCGAAAAGGGCCTGACCTTTCCCGCCGATGGTGACCGAGACCCGGGGACGGGATCGCTTGCGCCACCAGTCTGGCAAGCGAACGCGAAGGCCGCTTTCCTCCAGCGCCTCGGTTTCGCGGAGCAAGCGGTGCGCCTCCCTCGGGGTCCATCCGAGGGGATGGAAAATGTCGCCGGAGTCGACGAGTTCTTTCACGAAATCAACGCTCTCCGCCGCACGTTGGACGGGTTCGAGTAATCGGGTGAGCGCCTTTTTGTCCTTCGCTCCGGCGTATTCTCGCAGGGCCTTCCCGAGCGGCTGGAATTGCACCTTTCCTGCGGTGGAAAGTTTCGGCGCATAGGTCGCGAGAAAGGCGAAAGGGCGGTCCGGGTTGTTCTTGTTCTCTGCGAGATGGAAGCAGACGCGGCCGACTTGGTGCCACGATTTGGCCTTTTTCCCCAGCCACGCGTCGAACCCGGTGTCCGACTCGGCGACCGAGTTCCGGACCCATTCATCGAGATAGCTCCAGAGATCGCGCAGCACGTCGGTGGTCAAATATTCGCCGCCCTGCATAGGCGGAGCGGAAAGCACGGTCGTGGCTAACTCGGCCTCTGTCGGCGGATTGATAGAAGCGGGCTGGCCTTTTCCGGTCGGCGGAGTCCGGCAAAGCTCCGTCATGTAGGCGCGGGCGAACTCTCGCCAAAAATGGAGCGACGGCGGCTGCTCGGCATGTGGATCGCTCGCCGCGAGCGTGAATAGACCGGCGGAGTGTCCTACGGAAAATGCCGACGCGACCCGCTTCGCCCACGGATCCTCCGGCGGAGCGTCGGTGCCGTTCTGCCAACGGGGATGTCCGTTCGGCGATAGTATAAGGTCGTAGTTCGTCGACATGTCCGGTGCGGGGAGCGGCGTAGGGATAGAAGAAATCCGCCGCGACAGCAACGGTTTTCTACCGGACCTTCGCCTCCACCGTTACCGAATCGGAAAGCGACGGTGAGGTGGGCGACCAGCCGGTGGCGGTGAATTTCGATTTGCTCCGTTTGGTATTCCTCGGACGCAGTTTCATTTCGATATGCTCGCGACCGCGGGAGCCGAGCGCGAGGGTACCGGTTTTCATGGTCGCAGTAACGTTCGATCTAGAGCCACCGATCAATAGGTAACTGATTTTCATTGAGCTGTTCCCGGGAGTTGCCCGAAGGGCTACCGCTTCGGGAAGACGGTCGCTCTCGATTCCGATCAAGGCTCGCGCTTTGCGATTTGATCGAACCTTGAGCTTCACTTTTTGTTTGCCGCCATATTGATTGTTTCCGGCTAAGGAGCCGGTTGATTTTCCAACCAGTAGATCCGGTCTTGGCGTGATTGCAGGGGCGACAACAGGAGCCGGTGGGACGGATGAAGATTCTGCAACCTTTCCGTCCAGTCCCGCTTCATTGACTGCGACTACCCAATAGAAATTTTCAATCATCGGATCGGCCGTCGTATCGAAATAAGTCGGGGCGGTGGTCGTTGCCAATTCGGTCGTGGAGGCAAAATCGTTCACCGCCGAGCGAAATACGCGATAGCTCTCATCATCAGAATCTGGCCAACTCAGACGATTTCCTTCTTCTTCAGAGATTGCGGTGACAGAGACTGGCGGACTGTGTGTCGGAAGATCCAGATGAAGAGTTTCACCGTCGATTTGATACCAAAACCTGAGTTCGGCGTCTTCCGGAAGAACGGCGGAGTCAGGGAGTCTGATTCTCCAGGCGTTCTCGGACTGTGCCTTCTCGTAGGCGAAGGACGGTTCCTGAACCAAGGGGCTCGTGTTCGGGTCGGGAGAATGCTCTACCTTCAACCAGGTTCCCGCAGGAAGGTCGGGAGATAGAATCATCTCAACGAAGTAACCTCCGCCATCGCGTTTCAACGAGAGTGGAAGGATCGAAGGTGCATCGGGAAAGAGCAGGTGAAAAATTTCCACGCCGCTCGAAATGGTGTCCATGTCAGGATCATCGGAAGGGCTGTTTTCTGATACATCGACTGAAGGGAACCCGGAAATCCAGTCGGCAAAGCTGGGAGCAGTTCTCGCCAGGATTGTCGACAGCGTAGGCCTGAGCGAAGCGTCGCTGTTTTCTTTTGTCGCAAAACGGTAATTCGTGCTGTTGTTATCTTGTGAATCTACCGCGAGATGAAATGACAGATGGCCGTCGCCCGCTACTTCGTTCGTCACTTCGGAGGCGATGTCGAAATCCGTAAGTCCGGACGGGGAAGGGGACCATGACTCCACCAACGCGCTCGACGCTGGTTTGTTCGCCCACGTGAGAGTCGATTCGTTCCAGTTATCGTCATCGACCCGCCACAGCTCGGCAGTCATGTCAGTTTCCGGACTGGTGGCATGGAGTTTGAAAATCGCCGACTGAATGGTCTTTCCAGCCAATGAGGTGAGATCGAATTTGAGAAACCCCTGCCTCTCGAACGCATCGTTGTTCACGCTCTTTAGCCAGATTGTGTTGATCGTGCCATAGTTGCTGTTCACATTTCCCGGGTCTCCCCAGACATAAGCGTCGTCGGTCGGGAGTAAATCCACACCGGAGAGAGTCGGATCGTTTACATTCACAGTCATCGTGCTTCGATCTTCGGCCTCGGGAATAGGGTAGGCGGTGTGGGTTGCTCGACATTCGAACGTGTAGGTTCCCGGGCCGGGTATCGCCACTCGCGGGCTGACCAGGGAGTTGTCGTCGAACACACACGTTGCCGGACCCGAAAGTTGGGTCCACTCAATCTCACTGTTTGGCGGTGGCGATGTCGAGTCGCCGAACAATACTGTCCCCGGCAGCTCCGCTCCGTTCACCGGGAAATACAGACTCAAGTCGGGTCCTGTCTCGACTTCCGGCAGCGCAAGGCGATTTCGCAGCTGGTCGAGATAGAGGGAAAACGGATCGAGCGAGTCTCCCGCCGCTACGCCTTCGACATGATCCACCGGCATCGTTTTCGCCGTGGAATTACCGCCCGTCTCCACCGCCGTGACGGCTCCTCGCGTCCCGATCACATAGCCGTAGCGAGACTGCTGCGAGTGAACCACTTTTCCGGTCGGGCTGGAGATCCCTTTCGTATTCCAATAGACGGAATGCGCCGATGTCAGATTGTGCTTCGGATCGGTGCCGTAGGGCCGATAATGCGCCGTGAACCACGAGCCGTCCGCAGTGCAGACGTCGATGAGATTCGAATGCGAAAAACGCATGTGGTGGTCGCTCGCTCTTCCTGAGGTGTTGTAGCTGCCGGTCGATCCGGTG
>Ga0222672_1000823_pt1 | contig 10258 bp, 9 predicted proteins | sample AntAcemetagen799_FD_179810 | JGI IMG/M metagenome (GOLD analysis project Ga0222672, IMG submission 179810) | Saline water microbial communities from Ace Lake, Antarctica - #799 | ecosystem: Environmental > Aquatic > Non-marine Saline and Alkaline > Saline | place: Antarctica: Ace Lake | collected...
ATCGTAGTTCGGCGGGCCGGCGATGGAGATTTTGTTGGAGTCGTCGGTGGTCAGGCAAAGTCGGAAACAGTAGGCCTGCACTCCCGGGGCGGGTTCGCCCGGCGTTCCGGGTTTGCCCTTGTTGATCAGCGGAAGTAAACCGCTGGCGGGATCACCTTTCACTACGTAGGGATCCAAAGGGAAATCGCGGTCCCAGGCACCATGGCCGCCGGGAAGACGGCCATTCTCGCCGGGTTGATCAAAACTCTCTCGGGGAAGAAACTTCTCGTTGAAGTGAATGCCGTTGAGAGTTTCGCCATACTTGGCATTTGCCTCGCGCATAAGTGTGTAATTCACGTCCGCCGCTGCCATGAGATCGCCCTCGTAGGTGGCGTCGATGAACATTTTCGCCTTCACCGTACGACCGTCTTCTGCGTGTAGTTTGGTGATGCGTGCATTTTTCTTCCGTACGTTTTTGAGCGGCGCTTCGCGCAAAACGATGACCCCGGCTTCGGCGACCATGTTGTCGAAGACCCGTTCGGCGACATGAGGTTCGATGGAATAGGCTCCGCCGGTGGCCGGCCCTCCTTTGCCGGCATTGTCGAACTTCTCGCCCCAGTTCAGGTCTTTTCCGTAGTTCGAGACGAGTCGGGTGAAATACTCGCGGGCCAATCCGCCGACGCTTCGGGGTTCGCCGATATCGACAGCACTGAGTCCGCCCGATGTCATCCCTCCGAGATGCCTTCCCGGCTCTACCAGCACCGTTGTTTTCCCCATTCGCGCTGCCTGCACTGCGGCCATGACTCCGCCTGAGGTGCCACCGTAAACGCAGACATCAGCTTCGAAGTTCTTTTTGTCAGCGTCGGGATTTTCTCGCAGCCATTCTAGATTGAATCGCGCCATCGTGAGCCGATCACCGGCGAAGCTGGCTTTCTCGCCGCGTCCGTAGAAGCAGAGGATTGTTCCCTCCGGCGTTACCGCGATGTCGCTGTAGGCACTCCAACCCGGCTCGACGGAGCGGAACCCGGTCCACGTTTCTCCTTCGTCGCCAGATAGGTGAACGGTTAGGTTTTTGCGGTCGCGGCTTTTTCCGGGAGTCTCTTTGCCATCGGCCCGGGAGAGATTGTCTGGATGGGAAAAGAGAAGCAGGCTCTCGCCATCATGCTCGTAGCGGACGAGCCCTCCCATGCAGATCGGTTCGAGCAGTTCATCGTCGAAACGTGGTTTGCTCCAGTTAGTGGCTCCGTCAGGACTGGTCACAACGATACGGCGATGGGCTTTCGATTCGTTGCGGACATTCAGCATGACGCTTCCGTCGGCCAGTTCGACAGCGACGGTCTCGTTGGGGTTGATGAATGTGTCTGTGCAGGGAACGGCGATTTCTCCGGCCTGCCACGTTTCGCCGCCATCATCGCTGTAGATCGTCGCGGTGACACTTGGGCGGTGTGCGTTTCCACCCGTTCCTGTAGAAAGCCAGACAGGCACGACGAGACGTCCGTTTTTCAACTGGATGCTGTGATTGGGCCCGGTGGCCAGGACTTTCCAATCGTAGTCTTCGCGGAATGTCTGAAATGTTTTCGTGATTTCGACCGGCTTGCTCCACGTCACTCCGTCGTCCGTACTTCGTTGATAGAAACACCGCATGTACTCCAGGCAAAAGAGCATATGCACCGTCCCGTCGCGGTCGGCGATGAGCACCGGATTGTTGTAGGTGACCGTAGATGGATCCGTACTCTTGATTTCGAGTGCGAACGGATTTTTCTCCTTCGGACCGTCGACTTCCACGATGTTCTCTGGCTCGCTCCAGGTGAGCCCATCGTCGGTGGATCTTCTCAGGAGAATGTCGATTTCATCCCAGTCGCTGCCATTCTTCCGGGCCTCGCACGATGCCAACACGGAGCCCTTCGCCGTAACGACTACACCGGGAATATGAAAGCGTTTGTAGCCAAGGTCGCCTACTTCGAAGAGATCAATTTTTTCTATTCTCTCTTCGGCGTTCCCACTTGTGTCGAAGGAGAGAAAGAGGATGACCAGAATAACTGCGAGCTTCATAAATGATCAGGAACCTGAAGAAAGATACACAGAGTAGAGGCGCATTCAGGATCGAAAAAGCACACATTCAGGGACGGATTCGGGTTTTGATCTTCAGCGATCAAGTATTCGCAGCGCTGTCAATTCCGTGTCGAGTTCGCAACGAATTCAATCTTCTATTTGACCCCTTAATGGAATCCGTGCATAATAATTAACCATTTGGTTAACTATTAATTCAGCCAATTCAAAAACCATACTTACAAAACAACAATGAGTGATAGCCCCGACGAAGCCCTTTCCGCACCCGGCAGTGTCTGCTGGACCGAACTTGCCACAAGCGACATGCCTGCCAGCGAAAAGTTCTATTCCGAGCTTTTCGGCTGGAAATTCGAGGCGCCTCCCGGCATGGACGGCTACAAAATGGTCATGAGTGGTGACATGCCTGTCGCCGGAATGATGGACAAGTCGGAGCACTGCGACGGCCCGCCACTTTGGCTTTCCTATATCCACGTAGAGGACGTTTCTGCTTCGTTGCAAAAAGCGGTCGATCTTGGTGCCGAGGAGATGCGAGGTGTCACTGAGATTCCCGGCAAAGGAAGCTTCGCCATGATCAAAGATCCACAGGACGGATTGATCGCCATCTGGCAACCTGCAGGAAGCTGACCGAATGATCGGAGCCGAGTCACCCCTCCTGACCGCCGCGTTTTCCGCATTAGCGGACCCGAGTCGGCGGGCCATTGTCGAGCGCCTTGGTAAGGGCAGCGCGACAGTAGGGGAGCTCGCCGAGCCACTCGACATGAGCCTCCCGGCGGTTTCCAAGCATCTCAAGGTGCTGGAGCGTGCCGGCCTTCTCGAGCGTCGACGTAGTGGTCGACAGCACGTGATAAGTCTCGACGCCGAGCCGATGGCTGCCGCGAGCGAGTGGATAGAAAACTACCGGGAATTTTGGGAAGGTAGTTTTGATCGGTTGGCCGAATACCTGGAAAAAGAAGACGAATAACTATGAGCAATACATCCCGCATCAGCGAAGAGGACGGAATCGTTCTCGAAATAAGCCGTCACCTCAAAGCACCGCGTCAGCGGGTCTTTGAGGCATGGTCAAGTCTTGACGCCCTTAAACAATGGTTCGGTCCCGAGGGCTGCGTCGTGGCGGAAGGCAATGTTGATTTTCAAGTAGGAGGCCAATATCGCCTTGAGGTTGAAACGCCCGACTCTGGAAGGGTTGCTGTAAGTGGAGCCTACACGGAGATTGATCCGCCTAAATCCATCGCCTTCACTTGGAAATGGGAACACAGCGAGGACGAGGAAATGCAGGTGAGAATTGATCTCGTGGAAGCGGGTGAGAACGAAACAGATCTACAACTGACGCAAACCAACTTTCCTGATCGCGAAACCGCCGAACATCACACCCAGGGCTGGGGTGGTTCGTTTGACAAGCTTGTGCCCGTTGCCGAGGGGTCGACCAAATAAGGCTGTTTTCAACAGGATTTGGTCGGTGATTTGACCCTGTTGTCCCTCTAGCCCGACCGAATGACAAAGCTTGCTGTCCTAACTTTCCTGACCCTCGACGGGGTCATGCAAGCCCCCGGACATCCGGACGAAGATACCTCCGGAGGTTTCGCTCATGGTGGATGGTGCGCTCCATACTGGGATGATGTCATGGAACAAGTCATGCGGGAGGCTTTGGCTGAACCGTATGCCCTTCTTCTTGGGTGAAATACCTACGAGACGTTTGCTGCGCATTGGCCGAACGCGGATGATCCGGTAGCGAGAAGGCTGAATGCGTCTACCAAATATGTAGCTACTTCGGATCCCCGGGAACTTGAGTGGGAAAATTCTGTGACTGTCGCTGGTGATGTGATGGAAGAGATCAAGCGGCTCAAAGGTCAAGCCGGCCCATTGCTGCAGGTGCACGGAAGCTGGCAACTGATTCAGAATCTCTTTGAGAATGATCTGGTCGACGAACTTCGGTTGTGGACGTTCCCCGTTGTAATTGGCTCAGGGAAGCGTCTTTTCGGTGAAGGCTCTGTCCCGAAAAAATATGCTCTTACCAAGTCCGGCATCACGTCGAGTGGAGTCGTAATGACTTTCTACGAACGAGTCGCCAAAGCACCCTTGGCGTGACTTTCTCCGGAAGACTCACCGAAGTAGGCAAGCATTGGAGAGCACGGGGGATTGAAGAGGATCGAAATTCGGCAACTCTGGCGCCACTTAGCTTTTCTCCCAGGGGGCACGGGCATTGGCTTCGACTTCTGCATCGAGCTCAGTCATGCGGGCGCGAAGTGATTTAACCACTTCCGGATTTTCCCCGGCGAGGTTATTTTGCTCTCCGATGTCTGCATCAAGATCGAAAAGAAGAACTTCGGGCGAGGAGTTGGCATTCTGTGCGTTGCCTTTCCCTTTACCCTTCTGATTTTTTCCTCCGCCTTTCTGTTTCACGAGCAGCTTCCAGTTGTCTTTGCGGATTCCCTCAAGGGCTCCTCGCGATGTGTAGTAGAGGAATTCGCTGCGCGGACCGTCCACCTCACCCTCGCTGAGCAATAGCCGGGAAGCATCGAGACCATCGATCTTGTTCTCCGTCGGAAGTGGTGTGTTTGTCAGGGCTGCGATGGTGGGGAGCAGATCGATCGTTCCCACTAGTTCATCGCACTCCGTTCCCGCTGGAATCCGACCGGGACCCCACATGACACAGGGAACGCGCTGGCCGCCCTCGAAGGTGGTTCCCTTTCCATCCCGGAGCGGGCCGGCAGAACCGCCGTGGTTTTTGAATTTCAACCACGGGCCGTTGTCGGAGGTGTAGATGACGTAGGTGTTGTCGGAGAGGTCCAATTCACGAATGGTATTCATGACTCGACCGACTTCGGCGTCGATGTGTTCGATCACGCAAGTGTACGCATTTTGCGGATCCGGATCGTAGACGTCCTCGGGAACGTAGAGAGGGATATGCGGCATGGAGTGCGGAAGGTAGAGGAAGAAGGGGCTGTCCTTGTTTTCCTTGATGAATTCGACTGCTTTGTCGGTGTAGCGGCGGGTGATGGTGCGCTGATCAACCGGAAGCTCGACGATTTTTTCATTTTCCATCAGCGGTGTTTTCCAGAGCGTGAGGGTACTTTCCTGATCCTTCCACAAGTCGTCCGACGACACTTTCGGTTTTCCCTTGTTGTCCGGATGATTCATGTCGTTTGAGTAGGGAATACCGAGGTAGGTATCGAAGCCATTCTGTTGCGGCAGCGTCTCTGGATGATGTCCGAGGTGCCATTTTCCGAAACAGGCGGTGGCGTATCCCTGTCCTTTGAGATGATCGGCGATGGTGTGCTCCTCAGGATTCAGTCCCTTGGTTGAGGAGGGGAAAAGCACGTGTTCATGCATGCCGATCCGTTTGGGATAGCATCCGGTCAGGAGAGCAGCCCGCGAGGGTGTGCAGACCGGAGAGGCGACCATGAAGTTTGTGAAACGTCTTCCTTCGGTCGCCATGCGGTCGATGTTCGGCGTCTTGATTTTCTCCGACCCGAAACAGCTCAGATCTCCATATCCCTGATCATCGGCAAAGATGATGACGAAGTTTGGCTTGTCGTCGGCTGCTCCCGCCCGGGGAGTGAAAGAACACAGGAGGAGGAGGGTTACGGATAGAAAAACTCGAATCATGTTGGAAAGCAAATGCGGGGGAAAGGTTCGGGCAAGAGGTTTCGCGGCCTTTATCGGGGAGTTTTGGAGAAAGTGGTAGCCATCCGGGCTTGAGCGGCATTGATTTCCTCACTACAAGTCCCTGATGCGCCTCGCCCTGCTATCCGCCCTTCTCATTTTCTACTTCGACTGTGCTGTAGCGGCGGATGCGGTACGCGAGCCCTGGACTACCTCGAAGCTGAAAGGGGAGCCAACACCGCCGAAGCCCTACATTGCCGAAATTATCTGGCCTGAGCTGAAATTCGACAAGGTGACGGACATCGCGCGACTTCCCTCGCGGGAGCTTATGTTTCTGACCCAGCAGAAGGGAAAGATTTGGATTCTTCCGGGCGATCTGAACGCAGAGACTCCCGAGCCAAAACTCTTTGTCGATCTCGGCGAGAAACTGGAAGCGATGGAGTCTTCCTTCAGCATCGCCTTTCACCCGAAGTTCGAAGAGAACAGGGAAGTCTATCTTTTCTACAGAATTGACGCCAAACGATCGGACGACGGAACGCGTATCTCGAGGTTCCGAACATTTCCGGATCGACTGGAACTCGATACGTCGACCGAGGAGATATTACTGACGTTTCGATCTGGCGGCCACAATGGCGGTCATCTCGGTTTTGGGCCGGACGGGATGCTCTACATTCTAGCGGGCGATTCGGAGGTGCCGTCGCCGCCGGATCCCCTAAACACGGGGCAGGATCTGACGGACCTTCTTTCATCGGTTTTGAGGATCGATGTCGACAAGCGGGATGAAGGAAAAACGTATGCAATTCCCTTCGATAATCCGTTTCTGGAAGTCGCGGACGCCCGTCCTGAAATCTGGGCCTACGGGCTCCGGAATCCATGGAAGCTTTGTTTTCATCCCACCACCGACGATCTCTGGGTGGGAGATGTCGGATGGGAACTCTGGGAGATGCTCCTGCGTGTGGAGCGCGGATCGAACTTCGGGTGGTCCATTGTGGAAGGCCCACAGCCAATCAAGATCCTGCAGGACATGGGGCCTTCCTCGATCACCCCCGCCACGGTGACGCATCCTCATACCGAGATGGCCTCGATCACGGGGGGCTATGTATCGGAGACGAACCGACTTCCGGATCTCGAAGGGGTCTTCCTCTACGGTGACTTCGTCACCGGTCAGCTCTGGGGCCTGACACTGAACGGCAGCGAAGTGGTGAAGAAAGAGTATCTCGCAGATACCCGTCTCCAGATCGTGACCTTCGGGCAGGCCTCAAATGGCGAAGTGGTTTTCATGAACTGGCCGAATAAACAAAACATCTACCGGCTAGTGAAGAACACGCAGCCTGATGAATCGGCAAAATTTCCTCGTCGACTCAGCCAAACGGGAATTTATACGGACGTGAAGTCGCAGACGCTGGAACAGGGAATCTATCCTTTTGAGATCAACGGAGCGATGTGGCATGACGGTGCGGAGGCGACACGCTGTGTGGCGATTCCGAATGACGGGACGATCGTCTCGAAGAGCAATCCCTTCGCGGAAATCCCTGACGGGACGGTTTTGGCAAAAACTCTCGATCGGGGCGGTCGTCACATCGAAACGCAAATCCTGCATTTTGAGAATCTGGCCTGGCAGGGATACAGCTATCGCTGGAACGAAGAACAGACGGATGCCGAACTGGTCGATTCCGCCGGAGTCACAGAAGAGATCGGCGGCCAACCGTGGACCTTCCACAGCCGTACGGAGTGCGCCCGTTGTCATAACATTGGCTCGGATTTTCGACTCGCTTTTCATCCGGGTCAGCTGAACAGGGATGGTCAGTTGGAGAAATTTGAGCAATTGGGACTGGTGAACGATGTTTTTGTCGAAAAGGCGAAGAAAGAAAAAGCCGCCCACTACGATGACACGAGTGCGACGATCGAGTTGAAAGCGCGGACCTGGTTGTCGGCGAATTGCGCTCACTGCCATCGAAAACGGGGAGGCGGTTCCGTGACGATGGAAATGGATCTGGCCACATCTCTGGAGAAGATGAATGTCATCGATGTGGAGCCGGTGAAGGGTACTTTTGGCCTGGAAAACGCGAAGTTGATCGTGCCTGGCGAGCCGCAAAATTCAGTTGCCTATTACCGCTCTGTCACCACTGGGATTGGACACATGCCGATCATGGGCGCCCACTCCGTTGATCCGAAAGGCGAGGCGCTTCTCCATGAGTGGATCGCTTCGATGAAGACGACCCCCGCGGTCGAACCATCGCTGGATTCACTATCCTCAGCATTGGAAGCCATGCATCGAATCCGTGCCGGAGAAATAGTTGGCAGTGAGAGGGAAGAAATAGTGGAAGAAGCACGACAGTCCCCGAATCCGATGATTGCGGAGCTGTTCAAGGAGTTGCCTTCAGAGCCCTGGACAATCAAAACAGGGTTGAGTCATTGACCTGATTGCCTTCGCTTTGCTTGCTTTCTTGGAGCACCTATCTCGCGTTGCCCGGCTATCTTTCTCCACTTCGATCCGAGTCTATTGAGTCCCTCGAGAATCCTCACTCTGCTTTTAGTGGAGCAGCCACTGTTTTATCTTTCCAATCCTTCCGGGGCGGCATCGCCTCCTGGCGGACTAGATTTTCTTCGAGGCGGCGTTGCAACTCGGCAACTTCGTCGGGTTGGTCGGCGGCGAGATTGATTTGTTCGTAGGGATCGGAGGCAAGGTCGAAAAGTTCGAAGCTGACCGGGAAGTAATTTTTCACCAGCTTTCTGTCTTTCACTCGAATGGCCGAAGCGGCTGCATCGCCTGTTTGAGTTGGTCGCGGTAACGGGCTGTGCCAGATTTGAGGACGCTTCCGTTTTTGGGGATTTTCTGTACCGGTCAGCGACGGGACCAAACTGATTCCGTCGGCGTGCGAATCGGTCATCAGCGGTAGCCCCGCCAAATCTAGAAGCGTTGGAAAAAGGTCGGTGCCGAGCGCGACGGTGGCCGATTCATTCCCTGCCTCGACCATCGGAGGGTAAGCGATCACGAACGGCACTCGCAGCCCTCCTTCGTAAAGGTGCCCTTTCCCGGCGCGGTAGGGAAGATTACTGGTGGCGACGTCACGATTGCTGGTGAGTCCGCGATTGGAAAGTCCGCCATGGTCCGAAGTCAGGGCGATGATGGTTTTATCTGCGATTTTCAATTCATCGAGCAGGTCGAGCACTGCGCCGATGCTCTCGTCCATGGTCTGAATCATGGAGGCATAGTGGGGATCGTCGCGCCGGGCTTTACTCGCGCTGCCAGCGTTGATGTAGGCCTGCTGAACGCTCTCCAGCGCTTTCGTTTTCTCCGCGTAGTGGGCCACCTCTTCGGGTTTGCCTTCGATGGGAGTGTGGACGGCGTAGTGAGAGAGAAACGCAAAGAACGGTTTACCGTCTTCGGTTGTCACCTGCCCCCGGATCCAATCTTCGGTTTCGCGGGTGATGCGGTCGGTAAGGTGCTCGTCTTTTTCTCCTTCGGCGAGGTTGTAGAGAGGGCCATATTTGCCTTCCTTCCCTGTTTTTCTGGCGATGTGATAGGGAAAGAAATAGCTCCCCGGTGAACCAGCGTGACAGCCTCCAATGTTTACTTCGTAGCCACGATGGTGCGGCCAGGATTCCTCGCTTTTTCCAAGGTGCCATTTGCCTGTGAAAAACGTCGCGTAGCCATTCTCGAAAAACGCTTCACCGATTGTTTGGTGTTTCTTCAGGGCTTTTTCCGCTGATACCGAATTCATCGAATCGCGAAACGGAAACCGGCCCGTTTGGATGGCATACCGTGACGGCACGCAGCGCGGATGAGCGCAGTAACCGTTGACGAAATTCATCCCCCGCTCAGCGAGTCGCTGGATATTGGGAGTCTCGTAAAAAGCATCATCTGTCAGGTTCGTGTCCATCACGCCAAGGTCGTCGACGAGCAGGACGACGACGTGGGGGCGATCGGCGTCTTGCGCACTTGTGATACAGGCGAGAAACAGTGCTGAGAATAGTGCGAGAGAGAATTTCATAGGGGGCGATAACTATGCTCGCAGAGTCGCGTTAGAGCTGCATCAAATTTTCGTAATATGGTCGGGCTTCCGAAAATTCGAGAAAGAGAGGGGGGTGCTCCGGCCATTGACTTGTGGCTCACGAATATATTATCCTTGAAGTGCAATGAAGCATTTTTTGCAGAGCGGTCTCTTGATCGTGCTTTTCACAGTGTCGACTGCCGGGCCTGTCCAGGCTGCTGCCAATCCTCTTTCTCTTTCCCTCGGCCAGGTGGAGATCGCCGATACGACTCTCGCGGAAGCGATCGACTACTTTCAGATTCGCAGTCAGGAACTCGATCCAGCCGGAGCCGGTGTCAATATCATCGTTGATCCTGCTGTGGACGGTGAACGCCGCGTCGCCCTTCATCTTTCCAGTGCAACCGTGGGAACCGCGCTTATCTGCCTCATTGATCATGCGGAGTTGGACTACAAAATCGAACCGTACGGCTTTCTCGTTTTGCCGCCAGGCAAAGGGGAACTCATGGCGAGACGCTTGAAACAGCAGCCAAGTGCACCCTCGATTCACGCAACGAGATCAAGGCAACTCGTGCTGGAACAAATCGAATTCGACGAAGCCCCCATCGGAGATG
>Ga0222672_1000824_pt1 | contig 10253 bp, 11 predicted proteins | sample AntAcemetagen799_FD_179810 | JGI IMG/M metagenome (GOLD analysis project Ga0222672, IMG submission 179810) | Saline water microbial communities from Ace Lake, Antarctica - #799 | ecosystem: Environmental > Aquatic > Non-marine Saline and Alkaline > Saline | place: Antarctica: Ace Lake...
GTACAACAAACTGCTTTACAAAGAAATTCACAGAAAAGGCTTTCCTATTCAAGGATTCTTTCGTAAAATTGCACCCAATTTCTAACCTTGAATCAACCCGTATAAATGGCGACCCAAAAAGGAATTAAAAGTGGTAGTATTTCTATGCTTTTTATAGCGTTACTGCTCTTTGGTTTTACACATTTTAGTGCTGTTGCTCAAATAGATGACAGCCTTCCACAAATTCCTGAACAGGCTCAGGAAGAGATGGAACAAGCCGATTTGAATGCCGGTGAAATTATTATTGGTCACATTGTGGACGCGTATGAGTGGCATATTGCCGACTGGGGACATACCCATGTAAGCATTCCACTGCCGGTAATCTTGTATGATCAGGGTCAATGGCATTTTTTTATGTCGTCAAAATTTCATCATGGAAAAGAAGCTTATAGAGGATTCGAAATTGCCACTGAAGGCATGAAGAAAGGCAAAATTGTGCGCAAAGATGCCAATGGTGAGCTGGTTCAACCAATTGATCTTTCGCTTACCAAAAATTCACTTGCCGTGCTGATGTACAGCTTAATCATCATTCTCCTATTTTTGAGCGTGGCTAAAGCCTATCGCAAACGCGAACGCCATGCGCCCAAAGGCTTGCAGTCGGTACTTGAACCGCTAATCATTTTTATTCGCGATGAGGTGGCGCGTCCGTCTATCGGAAATAAACATTATGAGCGCTTTTTACCTTATCTGCTCACGGTTTTCTTTTTTATCTTTTTTAATAACCTACTCGGCCTTATCCCGTTTTTCCCATTTGGTGCTAACGTAACCGGTAACCTCGCCGTAACTGCGGTTTTAGCCTTGTTTACTTTTAGTATCACCACGCTCAAAGGCAATAAAAACTATTATGCGCATATTTTTAACACACCGGGAGTGCCATGGTGGCTCAAACTCCCGATTCCATTAATGCCTATTATTGAGCTGGTTGGTGTGTTTACAAAACCTTTTGTGCTTATGGTGCGTTTGTTTGCAAACATCACCGCAGGGCACATTATCATCCTCGGCTTTATCAGTCTGATTTTTGTTTTTGGCCAAGCAAGTGCTTATGCAGGTTATGGCATGTCAATAATTTCCATTGCCATGTCGATCTTTATAAACTTCCTTGAACTGCTGGTCGCCTTTATTCAGGCGTATGTATTTACTTTGCTCTCAGCCATTTATTTTGGAATGGCAGTAGAAGAACATCACTAATAACCCTATTATTAACCATTAATATTTTTTATTATGAATTTATTAACTATTTTGCTACAAGCAGCAACCGATTTGACTCCAATTGCAAAAATGGCAGCCGGTTTGGCCGCCAGTATTGCTACCATCGGTGCAAGTATGGGAATCGGCCAAATTGGTCGTAGCGCACTTGAGTCAATTGCACGCCAGCCCGAAGCAGCCGGCGACATCCGTTCAAACATGATCGTGTCGGCCGCGCTTATTGAAGGTGTTGCCTTCTTTGCTATCGTGGTTTGTTTGCTTATTGTTTTCTTGTAGCAGTTAATTGCTTTCCTGACATTGCAACGGTTGGTTGCAATGTCAGGCTTTTTTAGTTTTTTACAATCAATGAAATAAACTATGGAACTAGTAAATCCCGGGTTAGGACTTATATTTTGGATGACGCTGGCTTTTAGTATCGTCTTTTTTATTTTAAAAAAGTTTGTTTGGCCAGTTATCATTCAGAGCCTTAAAGATCGCGAAAGGCATATTGAAGAAGCTTTGCAGGCTGCCGACAGAACCCATGAAGAGATGAAAAAGCTTCAGATTGACAACGAAGCACTGCTGAAAAAAGCCAAAGAAGAACGTGATGTTATTATGGCGGATGCCAGAAAACTTAGAGATAAAATGCTTGATGAGACGCGTCTGAAAGCTAATGATGAGGCCGATCGTATTGTGGAAAATGCTAAAGTACGTATCGAAAATGAACGCAAAGCAGCTCTGACAGCTATTAAAAATGAGATTGCAAAAATCTCTATCGATATTGCAGAGAAAATCTTGCGCGAAAAAATGGAGTCGCCCAAAGAACAAAAAGAATACATTGAAAAATTGATCGAAGACAGTCCGCTCAACTAATTCAATACGCACAAAGCTAAGTTATACGCTATGAAAAATATCCTGCTGGCCAGGCGCTATGCCAAAGCACTTTTTGATCTCGCTGTTGAAGATGGCGTTATCGATCAGGTGAATGACGACATGAAGCTGATTGCTGATGTGCTGAAAGAAAATAAAGAGCTGCGCCGAATGCTTCAGAGTCCGGTGATTCCTCCGGCCCGCAAAAAAGTGGTGGTGAAAAAAATATTTGAAGGTAAAATTGACCAAAGAAGTCTTACTTTCATTGATATCATCATCCGCAAAGGCCGCGAAGAACAAATCCATGATATTACGCTGCAATTTTATGAAAGCTACCTCGATTACAAAAATATTGCCATCGTGGAGGTTACTACTGCAGCAGAAATCGACAAGGAATTACGCCTAAAAATGGTAAAATTGATGGAGAGTAAAACATCAAAAATCATTCAAATGACTGAAAAAATCAATCCAGATATCATTGGCGGTTTCAAACTCAAGCTCAACGACTATCAATACGATGCAAGTATTAAGCAGATTTTTGTAAAACTGCACAAAGAATTTGACAAGAATTTATTTATAAAAGGATTTTAACGCAACAATAATAGAAATATGGCAACTATCAAACCCGCTGAAGTATCAGCTATTCTTCGTCAGGAACTGGCTGGCTTCAAAACAGATGCTGTTCTGGAAGAAGTAGGTTCTGTATTACAAATTGGTGATGGAATTGCCCGTGTTTATGGCATGGGAAATGCAGAGTCAGGCGAATTGGTCGAATTCGAAAAAAATGGCCTGATGGGAATTGTACTTAACCTCGAAGAAGACAATGTTGGGGTTGTACTGCTTGGCGACAGTGATGATATTAACGAAGGGGATACTGTAAAACGTACAGGCCGCATTGCTTCATTAAAAGTAGGTGAAGGCATGTTAGGGCGTGTTATCAATACGCTGGGCGAACCTATCGACGGTAAAGGAGACATCCAAGGCGAGACTTTTGAGATGCCACTCGAAAGAAAAGCTCCAGGAGTTATTTTCAGACAGCCTGTAAACGAACCCTTGCAAACCGGTATCAAAGCCATCGATGCCATGATCCCGATTGGTCGTGGACAGCGCGAACTGATTATTGGCGACCGCCAAACCGGAAAAACGGCTATTGCAATCGACACTATTCTAAATCAAAAAGAATTTTACGACCGCGGTGAGCCCGTATTTTGTATTTATGTCGCCATCGGCCAAAAAGGCTCAACGGTAGCTAATATCGTGAAAACCCTTGAAGATAACGGCGCCACACCTTATACTGTCGTTGTTAGTGCTACCGCTGCCGATCCGGCTGCTATGCAGTTTTATGCGCCATTTGCCGGTGCTGCCATTGGTGAGTTTTTTAGGGATACAGGCCGTCCGGCTTTGATGATTTTTGACGATCTTTCCAAACAAGCCGTTGCTTATCGTGAGGTTTCTTTGTTGTTGCGCAGACCTCCTGGACGCGAAGCCTATCCTGGCGACGTTTTCTATCTCCATTCACGTCTGCTTGAAAGAGCTGCCAAAGTAATTAACTCAGACAGCATCGCGCAAACTATGAACGACCTACCAGAATCTATCAAACATTTGGTAAAAGGTGGCGGTTCGTTAACAGCTTTGCCAATTATTGAAACACAGGCCGGCGACGTTTCAGCTTATATCCCTACCAACGTAATTTCGATTACCGATGGACAGATATTTCTCGAAACAAACCTGTTTAACTCCGGAATTCGTCCCGCTATTAACGTAGGTATTTCAGTAAGCCGTGTAGGTGGTAACGCCCAAATCAAATCAATGAAGAAAGTGGCTGGTACGCTTAAACTCGACCAGGCTCAGTTCCGCGAACTGGAGGCTTTCTCTAAGTTTGGATCTGATTTGGATGCCGCTACGATGTCGGTGCTTGACAAAGGTCGTCGCAATGTGGAAATCCTAAAGCAACACCAGTATTCACCTATGAAAGTGGAAAATCAGGTGGCTATCATTTTCTGCGGTACGCAAAACCTGCTTCGTAAAGTGCCTGTAAACCGTGTGGCCGATTTTCAGGACACCTATTTGCATCACTTGGAAGAAAATCATGCTGACCTCTTAAAACAACTAAAAGCAGGAAAATACAACGACGAAATTACCGACACCCTGCGGAAAGTGGCGACAGATATTGCTTCCACCTACGAAAAATAATGCTTGCGCACCATTAAACTCCTCAAAGGATGGCAAATTTAAAAGAAGTAAGAATACGTATTGATTCCGTAAACTCGACAAGGCAGATTACGAGTGCCATGAAAATGGTGGCTGCGTCAAAGTTGCGTCGGGCACAAAATGCCATTACGACCATGCGCCCTTATGCCTCCAAACTGCAGGAATTGATGCAGGATTTGAACCGCAGCATGGAGCAATCTGGAGATAATAAATATGCGGTTGTGCGACCCGAAGAAAATATTTTGGTCGTGCCTGTTACCTCAAATCGGGGTTTGTGTGGTGGCTTTAACACCAATGTTATCAGAGCTACGGTAAAACTTATTAATGAGGAGTTTGCTGAACAATTAGCAGCGGGCAACCTGAGTATTTATTCCATTGGTAAAAAAGGCGCTGATTTTTTCAAAAGCAGAAAATATAAAGTCTATAAAATCAATACTGAGGTTTTTGACAATCTCGTTTTCGATGAGGTAGCGCCTATTGCTCAGGAAATTATGGATGATTTTGTGACCGAAAAGTTTGACCGCGTTGTATTCGTTTACAATCAGTTTAAAAATGCTGCCACGCAAATTCTGATTCACGAACAGTTTTTGCCGGTAGAAATGCCTGAATCAACGGATGAAGACATGCACGAAGGTGTAGATTATATTTTTGAACCAGCCAAAGAAGAAATTCTAGATGAGCTTATTCCTAAAACTTTGAAAATCCAGGTTTATAAGATGTTGCTCGATAGCTTTGCTTCTGAACACGGCGCACGAATGACGGCCATGCACAAGGCAACGGATAATGCCTCCGAACTGCTTAAAGACCTTAAACTGTCTTATAATAAAGCACGTCAGGCAGCCATTACCAACGAGATTCTTGAAATTGTTGGTGGTGCCAATGCACTTAATGGATAGATATTAGTTTGGAGTTTTTATCTGAACCATTCACGGACTTCATTTGTTTAACTTATAAAATTGAATATTATGCTTAACAAAAGAGTTGAAACAGCAATTAACGAACAGATTAAAAAAGAAGAATTCTCTTCACGTATTTACCTTTCGATGGCTATTTGGTGCGAAGTAAATGGTTTTCCAGGAGCCGCATCATTTCTGTATCGCCAGTCAGATGAGGAACGTATGCACCAGCTAAAATTAGTTCATTATGCCAACGATCGTGGTGGACAAGCTGCCTTAATGGCATTGGAACAGCCTGAAGCGGAATACAAATCATTGCTTGATGTTTTTGAGCAAGTGATGAAACACGAGCAGTATATCACCGCTTCCATCAATGAGCTTTATGGAATCACACTGGAAGAGAAAGATTATACTACCGGAAACTTCCTGCAATGGTATATCAATGAGCAAATTGAAGAGGAAAGCACCATGAGTACTATTCTCGACAAAATCAGTCTTGTTGGTGCCGATAAAGCTGGGATGTTCCATATTGATAAGGAACTGGAAACAATGACTGCACAGGCACCTGCATTGTAAATTTGAAATTTATTAGCAACAAAAAACCCGATAAGCATAAGTTTATCGGGTTTTTTTATGTTTTGTTGCTAAAACTAGCCAGCTAAAACAAGTACTTTGTTATGAAGTACCTCGAGCACACCACCGCTAATTTCAAGGAATTGATTTTTGCGATCTGCCTGCTGATATTTTATGCGGCCTTTGCCTAAGGCAGCTATCATGGGTGCGTGGTTATTCAATATTTCAAATAAACCATCCAAGCCTGGCAACTGCACCAATTCAACTTCACCGCTAAACAGCGTGGTATCAGGTGTTATCACTTCAAGTTTCATAGCACTTAGTAATTTGATTGTTAAGCTTTGCTATCAGCAAGCAGTTTTTTGCCTTTTTCAATGGCTTCTTCTATCGTACCCACCAGGTTAAAGGCTGCTTCTGGATATTCATCCACGTCACCATTCATAATCATGGTGAAGCCTTTGATGGTGTCTTCTATGCTAACAATTGTTCCGGGAATACCCGTAAACTGCTCGGCTACATGGAACGGCTGCGATAGGAAACGCTGCACGCGACGGGCGCGATGTACGATAAGTTTATCCTCTTCTGAAAGCTCATCCATTCCAAGAATGGCGATGATATCCTGTAATTCTTTATAGCGCTGCAAAATATTCTTTACTTGCTGGGCTGTGTTATAATGCGCTTCGCCTACAATATCAGGAGAAAGAATCCGTGAGGTAGAATCGAGCGGGTCAACAGCAGGATAAATTCCCAACTCAGCAATTTTACGATTCAATACTGTTGTAGCATCAAGGTGAGCAAAAGTAGTAGCCGGAGCAGGGTCAGTAAGGTCATCCGCAGGCACATAAACCGCTTGAACAGAGGTGATTGATCCGCGTTTTGTGGAGGTGATACGTTCCTGCATCAATCCCATTTCCGTAGCCAAAGTAGGCTGATATCCTACGGCAGAAGGCATGCGGCCAAGCAATGCTGAAACCTCGGAACCTGCTTGGGTGAAACGGAAAATATTATCGATAAAGAACAAAATATCTTTTCCGCCAGACTCATCATCGCCATCGCGGAAATATTCGGCCAAAGTTAGTCCGCTGAGGGCAACACGGGCGCGGGCTCCGGGTGGTTCGTTCATCTGTCCGAATACCAAGGTAGCCTGTGATTCTTTTAATTCTTTTTTATCCACTTTAGACAGATCCCAGCCGCCTTCTTCCATGTTTTTTTCGAAGGCTTCACCATAGCGGATAACGCCAGACTCAATCATCTCACGCAATAGGTCGTTCCCTTCACGGGTACGCTCACCTACGCCTGCAAATACTGACATTCCCGAGTAGGATTTGGCGATATTGTTAATCAGCTCCATGATGATTACCGTTTTTCCAACGCCGGCACCACCAAACAAACCAACTTTTCCTCCTTTGGAGTATGGCTCAATCAGGTCGATAACCTTAATACCTGTATAAAGTATTTCACTTTGGGTAGTCAGGTTTTCAAATTTTGGCGGGTCGCGGTGAATGCTGTAGCTGGTTTTGCTTTTTATTTCACCGAGGCCATCAATAGGCTGTCCGATAACATTAAAAAGCCGGCCTTTTATTTCATCGCCGGTAGGCATAGAAATAGGACTTCCAAGCGAAATCACTTCCATTCCTCTTCTTAAACCGTCGGTTGAGTCCATAGCAACAGCTCTAACTGTATTTTCACCAATAGCTTGCTGGACTTCCAAGATAAGTTTTTCGCCGTTATCACGTGTGATCTCGAGGGCGTCGTGCAAGTTAGGAAGGTCAGATTCCTGCTCAAAAGCCACATCAATCACCGGTCCGATGATCTGGGCAATATGTCCGCTGATAGTCTTATTCATTTGAAGTACAATAGGATTAGGTTGAATCAAAATTTGGGGCAAATATACACTTTAGAATCGTTTTAATCAGCCTGTTTGCTGGTCTTTTTTGCTAAAAAGCAATAAAAACTTGAATTAATGTCCTTTTAAAAATTTTCTTTCAAAAAGCAGCAGCCACAAAACACCTGTGGTTATGGCGGCATCGGCAATATTAAACACGGGACGGAAGAAAATAAAATGGCCATCACTGCCAAAAATAAATTGTGGAATCCAGGATGGCGCCTCGGCCTGCCGAAGGATTAACAGTGGGAAATAAAACATGTCCACAACCTTTCCATGCAGAAAACTAGCATAACCTCCGGCTTCGGGCATAAACTGCGCAACCGTGTGATAGCTGCTGTTGCTAAAGAATAGTCCATAAAAAGCGCTATCGATAATATTTCCTAAGGCACCAGCCAAAATCATAGAAATACCAAAAACAGGTCCAAAGCGCACTTTTTTTCTAGTGAGAATAGTCAGGTAGATAAAAATAGCTGCTACGGCCAGAATACGGAATGAGCTCAGCGCCAGTTTTCCCCATTCTCCGGCAAACTCCAGCCCGAAAGCCATGCCGTTATTTTCAGTAAAGTGGATGATAAACCAATCAGCAATCAGATGTTCTTGCCCGATTGTCATGCTGAGTTTTATATAGAATTTTAGTGCCTGATCGAGCAGCAGCACAAGAAAAACAAGAATCAGGGGTTTTTTCAAAGCAATCAGTTTTTGACAATAAAAATCAACCCCGCCCGTAGGCAGGGAATGTAAAAAAAGCTTTTTCAAAAGGCTGATGGCCTTTAAACAACATAGTATTAAGCTCTTGGTTGTTGAAGTTTGGCTTCTATACTTAAAGTGGCATGTGGCACAATACGCAGGCGTTCTTTTGGAATCAACTTTCCTGTAACACGGCAGATACCATAAGTTTTGTTTTCAATACGTATCAGCGCATTTTCAAGGTTATTAATAAATTTTTGCTGTCTGGCAGCAAGGCGGCCGTTTTCTTCTTTCGACAACACCTGATAGCCTTCTTCAAGTACTTTAAAAGTAGGAGAAGTATCATCTGTGCCATTTTCGTCGCCTGTTGAAATTGCTTCAGTCAGCAACTTCAAATCAGCACGTGCCTTGTCCAACTTGCTCAAAATAATTGCTTTGAACTCTTCCAACTCCACATCAGAATAGCGATTTTTTTTCGCATCTGTCTGTTCTAATTTCTCTTGCTCTTTCATAACTCAACTTATTTATGATGTAGGATTGCCTTCAAATTGCGAATCCGGTATAAATATAAGATAAATATTTAGATCAACGCATAACTGATAAATAAAATTGTGTGTTAATTTTTTACCACTTCCATTTTAACGATCACGTTATCAGTTAATTCGTATTCGTTTTTGGTCGTTTCTGTGAGTTTGGTTTTTGTATCTATTGTGGCTAATGTTTCAGAACAAATATATTCCCCAAACTGTTCAACGGCTTTTGCAATTTGATCGTTTAGCTCCAGATGAAGTGTAATGTTGTCTGTAACTTCAAAGCCTTGATCTTTACGCATATTCTGCACCCGATTCACGATTTCTCGCGCCAGACCCTCATTGGCCAAATCTTCGGTAACCGTAATATCTAACGCCACAATCAATTGATTTTGAGTACTGACAATCCATCCCGGAATATCCTGTGTAGTGATTTCGGCGTCGGCCAATTCAAGCTCAACTTCTTGACCATCGACAGTCAAGTTCAGTATTCCGCTTTGCTCAAAAGCACGAATGCTTTCCTGTGTCATAGCTTCAAAAGCGCCCGAAATCTGTTTCATCAGTTTGCCATAGCGCGGGCCAAGGGTTTTGAAATTGGGCTTTATCTTTTTTACAAGCATGGCGGTGTCTTCGCCTAAATACTCAATTTCCTTGATGTTAACTTCTGATAGAATGAGGTCTGCTACCTTTTGGAGCTGTGCCTTCATCGCTTCCGAGCTCACCGGGATCATAATTTTATTGAGTGGCTGGCGTACCCGCAAATTTGATTTTTTGCGGAGCGAAAGCACCATCGATGAAATTTGCTGTGCCATCTGCATACGCTCTTCCAAGGCTTTGTCTATCAAAGTTTCATCCGCTTCCGGAAAGTCGGTGAGATGGATAGATGATAGCTGATCTTTACCACTTACAGCATTGAGATCAAGGAACAGCCTTTCGCTGAAAAATGGCGCGATGGGCGACATTAGCCGAGCGATTGTGTCTAAGCAGGTATATAGCGTTTGATAAGCCGAAATTTTATCAGTAGAATAGCTTCCTTTCCAGAACCTGCGACGCGAAAGCCTTACATACCAGTTGCTTAGGTGCTCGTCAACAAACTGCTGAATGGCTCGCCCGGCGCGGGTTGGCTCATATTGATTATAGGCTTCGTCAACAAATAAAACAAGCGAGTTGAGCTCTGAAAGTATCCAGCGATCAATTTCGGGTCTTTCCGCAGCCGGAAGTTCTTTTTCAGCATAGCTAAAGGCGTCGATATTGGCATAAAGCGCGAAGAAAGCGTAGGTGTTGTGCAGTGTTCCGAAGAATTTGCGACGCACCTCGTCCAGGCCGCCCAAGTCAAATTTTAGGTTGTCCCAAGGCTGCGCATTGGTAATCATA
>Ga0222672_1000826_pt1 | contig 10246 bp, 9 predicted proteins | sample AntAcemetagen799_FD_179810 | JGI IMG/M metagenome (GOLD analysis project Ga0222672, IMG submission 179810) | Saline water microbial communities from Ace Lake, Antarctica - #799 | ecosystem: Environmental > Aquatic > Non-marine Saline and Alkaline > Saline | place: Antarctica: Ace Lake | collected...
GATGGCCGTGCCGCCCTGTGACGGTGTGCGCCGTTATCGGCAGCTACCCGGTGTGGATCCAGGCGAATCCTCCCGGAGAAAGACGAAGACGAGGTGGAAGAGAAGGACGAGGATTCCGAAGATGAGCGTGCTTGAGCAGATTCCCGATGGTGAGCTTCGAGCTGCCGCCTTTCTTGCCCTCCGCCGACTGCGGGCCGAGAAGGGCGTGCTGACGGCGGATGACCTGCAAGCCGGCTTCGAGTTTGGCGGCGAAAGAATTCCCTTTGCGAACAGCCGCCGGGGTATCTGGAAACCGAAGCGGATGCAACGCCTGCTTTCGATCAAGACCGTGCATCCGAAGCCGGGAGGCAAACCGGCACATCCTAGTCGGACCCGGGGAAGCCGGTTTACGCTGCTGATGGAGCGTCAGATCATCAAGACGCTTTTGCCTCTCTCAGGCCTGAAACGGCACACGCTCGCCGCACGGACCGGGTTCAAAACCCTTGAAGCTTTCAACCTTCTCCCGAGATGAAACTGGATTTGAGAACTGCCGAAACTCAAATCCCATTTCCAGCCCCGGCACCTTCGACTTTGCAAAGTCGCGCAATGCGGCATCGAAGGTTTCCTCAAAGCGTTTCAACTCAAAGGAAAATTTACGGTTCGCATCAAAATACGAATCCGGTGCCAGAATGACCAGTTGGACTTTCTTCGCGGCAAGTATCGGTTTTACAAGCGCCTCCGCGAAGATCTGCCGCAGTCGGTTGTGCGTTCTTGTGAGCAAATAGAGAAACCCGTAGGACAAATTTTCGTAGGCTGCGTAAAAAGGGGTTCCTGACTTGTTGTCGACCTTCAGTTCGATAATTTCATATTCTTTAGAACATTCGATTTCATAGACGAGGTCGATGGAGTTCTTGCGATTGCTCGTAGGTGAAGCATAGCCTGAAGCCGCAGGGATCTGGTTATACCACCCACTCAGCGGACTGCCCTTCCGGGGTTCTTCCGCGAGGTGCACGATACGTTTCTCCAGCCGCTTTTCCAAACTTTCGTTATGATCGATAATCTCCAGGGCCGGCCTCAATTCCCAGTTGGAGGTGCCGATGCTGGCTTTGGGATCGGAGTTCATGTTCGCCTCGATTTTTCCGAATAGCTCCCCGAACAAGGCAGGCAGATCGGGTTCTTTCTGATAGGCATCCCGGGCCGCCGTTATCGTTGTGACAGAATGCTTGAGTTGGTAGTGCTCTATGATCGAGGCGTCCCATCCAGAGAGAATGCCGGTAAATCTGTTTCGTATGGTAGTGCTCATTATACGGTGATCGAAACTCCGTCCTCTACGGTCACCACGTTCGTGAATTCCTCCCGCAAGGCCTCCGGATTCTCCGAGTGAACCACGATGATACTTTGTGTGTCCACTTCTTTCAAAAACTTCACTAGATCGGAGCGGCTGGCATGTCCACTTGAGTGGAGGTGTCGTTGCTCGACGCCTCCCGCGATAAAGTCGGCAGCGAGTTGTCTTTCGTTGTCGGTATCCAGGTAGCCCTTCCAAAAGGATCGCAGGCAGAGAGTGCCTTCCGGAAGAGAATCACGAAACACAGTTTTCAGCATCGAAGGACGCCACAACATGAGGAAGCGACCAGAGGTGTCTAAAACATCGGAGATTCCGATGGAAGCGGCTTCCATGCGGGAGCGATGCGCGGCGATGACTCGTCCGGCGCGGGTTTGCCAGAATCCTTCGGGAATGAGAATTCGGATGTCCCGGGATTCACAGGGATCCGGCACCCGCACGCCTTCGCTCCTTGCAAGGAGTAGCACATAGGCGCCGTAAGGATCGGTCACAAAGGTTCTTCCCGTCTTCTTTGCGATACGCAGAAAGGAAACGAGACGATCCAAATTTAGCGGAGAGAAATGGGCCGCCACCAATCCGCCTCGCTCACGCACCAGTTCGACGCCTGTTCGTTCCAAGTCATCCTCTGTGATGAATCCCTCCGATTTCGGACGACTCAAAGCGGTGCCTTCAGTGATGACCAAATCAAGGCGGTTCCTCTGGCACGCGTCCACGAGGGCTGTGCGCATTCCGGGTTTCCGCCCATGGAATCTCAGGTCGCCGGTGTAGAGAATGCGTTTTCCTTCTACCTCGATCACAAAGGCGCAGGCACCAGCGATGGAGTGATCGACGGGAAAAGCAGTGATCTGAAAACTCCCAATCCGCAGGGGAACTCCGAGTTTCATGGCGTTCTCCCGCTCTTTACCAATCTGTGGTTGATTCGCAAAGATGGACGCAGCCATGACCATCTTGAAACATGCCCGAGTCGCATACACCGGCACGGAGGGATTCGTCTGTTCGATCAACCCGGCGTGGTCGGGATGCGCGTGGGAAAGCACGATCCCATGTACGGTCGGCCCTTCGCCGAACAAGCCGGGAATCGGTAGGCAGTCCCCCGTATTGATCATACCTTCTGCCGATTGATCCTGAAGAGGAAGTCCACAGTCGAGGATGACCCGTGTGTTTCCAGAACACAGTTCGATGCAGGTGCCGCCAATTTCCGCTGCTCCGCGGTGGACGATAAGGTTCATTTATGATCCGACGTAGGATTGTTGGCATGTGCCCGTTTGACGACATCGCCCTGCCATTGCGATTCTGGCCAATCTGGTTTGCCACGGGCGCTATGGAGCGCGTTCAGATAGGAGATCACCTCGGTCGGGGGATAGCCCATCTTCACGAGAGCTGATCCGACGACAGTGCCCGTTCGTCCCCTGCCACCTGCGCAGTGCACTAGAACTCCCTCGCCCTGCTCCAATCGCTGAACGACCGCGTCGGCGATGATACGAATGGCTCCTTCCTCCATTTCGGGGTCTTCTGGCAGTTCGGTTTCTGCAAGGTCGCAGAGTTCCACCGCAACCAGCGAGCGTAGAGGGCCTGGATCATAGAGCGGTAGATTGCTGCACAGGCAGGCGATCCAGCGAAAACCGTTTCGATAGAGTTCGTCCCATGGTGTGTCTCGCGATGGGAGTTGCATTCCAGCAAGAGAAGGCTGTGCAATCCTTAGCCAGTAGAACTGTGCCGGAATCTTTAGGCCTGGGACGGAGGGAGTGTTGAAGTCGTCGGGAAGAAGTTGGTCGAGTGGAGAAAGCGAAAAGGGCATACTTGTATATACGTAAAAAGGCCGATTTATGGAAATTCTCGAAGAGGATCTCCAATTCAAGGAGTGCAGCATCAGGACGATTGCGGAGATTTCGCCCCTGGTTAGCGCCGCCGATTCGCGACTGTCAGGCGCCGACTCGAGGCTAACCTCGCCGGTCGATCTAACTGCTTTTTGAAGTCTGTAGCGGACCTTGGAGGTGGTCGTTCATCGTCTGACCGCGCCATGGCCTGGGAGGCCGCAGCAAACGGTTGCGTGAAGTTCGCTGAGGATACTGGGATCACCACGGTGGTCCTTGCTCAGGCTGTTAATGACGCTCAGCTCAAGTCTGTGCTCACGATTAACGACATCGGCATCTCGAAGGGGATCGGCAAGAACATGGTCCTCGTAGTCGGTATCACCAACGCGATGGACAGGGCTGGAGTTGCAGCAGCAGTAAAGGGCCAGGGCGACATGCCCAAGTCGATGATCATGGAAGATCAACTGTTCTGCGCGTGTAAAGCTCGCAAAGGAGAGGGCCGAAATAACAAGTGCGCCGGGATTTCAGGTTCCAACGCTTCGTCGCTAATCTCAGAGATAAATAACTATGCCAACGAATGATAACCCAGAACCTGGGGACTACGTCCTCGCAACGAAATGGAGCGACGGCGACCCACTGAATCAGTGGGTTGTCGGGTTCTACGATAAGACGGACGGCAGGGGTAGACACTGTGTTGTCGACGCATCCGGGAATCAAATGAGGGCCGGAGGATTTCGCCGTGTAAAGCGGATTAGCCGGGAGCGAGGTGACTGGTTACTGAGTAATTCAGACAATATACGGTGGTCAGGCATGAGTCTGTGGCACTTCGCTCGGTGTAAGATGTTCTGACCGGGTGTCTAGTAGCCAGGCCCCAGTGGATATACCATAACCGGGAGCATCAAAAAGGAACAAAGTCAATCTCGAAACGCCCAGGCACTTTGAAATGTCTGTTTTGCTACACCGTTAATCGTTAGAGAGTTATAAAAACGCAATCTCGAAATCCGGATGTATAGGGCTAGGTAAAGGGATCTAATGTGCGCGCGCACACGTAGGTGATCCGGATTTCGAGATTGCGTTTTCGTAAGTAACTCGATTTAAACTACTTACCAAAACAGACATTTCAAAGTGCCGAGGGTTTTCGAGATTGACTTTGCGTTTGCTACGGGACACCCGGTATACCGCCGTTAGGCACAGCGTCTGAGGAATCAACTCCTGGGTAAACAAAAACGCCGACCCTCGTGAGAGAGTCGGCGTATTGCAGATAAGAGAAATACTGGTGACTAGCACCGTGGAACGCAATGTAACTCGCGTGACTTCGCCCGGAGTGCAGTTCTTCTCAGCGTAAGATCCTCCTGTGGCCTCCTGTGGCCTTTTGCCCTCATTGTCCTTCCCGGCCTCCCTGCGGCCTCTGTGAAGCGCTACGGCGGCGAGAAGGCAGAGAAAAAGCGGAAGGAGATGGATGGGCTGATCGGGTTGTTTATGGCCAAGACAACTACGGATAGGGTTCCTCCATCTACCCGATATCATTCCAGTCAAAAAACTGAAATATTCCGCAACCAATTATGCCTGCTCACCACGAGACCCTTTCACGACTGTGACCTGCTTCCAAAAAGTGAAGCGTGCATAAATTGTAGTTCTGCCCACCCGTCCCGGAAGACTGGGTATTTATCCGCAGATAGGATATTTACTCACTTGCCAACACTCCGGTTTTCTGGTTCCTACATAGCAGGATGACTCGATCGAAGATCACTGGGCCTGAAATAATGGCTTGGAGGCAAGGGATCGGTAAGACGCGAAAGTGGCTTTCCGAGGAGCTTGGTGTTTCCGCGAAGACCGTCGAATCCTGGGAATACGAGACCCGCAATCCCGGTGGGCCTGCCCTTCGATTGCTTGAGCAGTTGATGAAAAAGAAGCCGATACCTGACAACAAATAGAAATCCGACCTGAACCGCATGCCAGCCGACCTCGACACCCTCCTCAGCATCCGCGCGACCGTTCTCGCGCTCGGGCAGAAAGGCGCGGCGGATTGGTGGTCTTGCTCCTTTTTGACGCCGAACGGAGAGCGTTTCCTGGCCAGCCCTTTTCCACGCTCGGCGTATTGGGCGGCTTTGCACGCGTCTACCATCGCAGCAGCACGGCACCATGATGAGCGTATCGGAACCGGTGGCACGATTCATCTCTTCCGTCTCGGGCAGGAGCTGGAGCTTAAGCTGCGAGACCGGGTCCTTCGTGAAGGCTGGCGATCTGCTCTCCCGGGAGATTCGGATCAGGCGGCCTTGCTCGACACTCTGAAAGCACAATCAGAGAAAGCCGACGGCGCCCCTTCCGACGGGCCACACCGAGTGTCTGATGCAAAACGCTTCACGGGTCCGAAAACGTTGAAGCAAGTGGCGGGGCTCTATGCGGCTGCGTTTGAGAATGATTCGCAAATTTTACCCTACGGTTCGGACAAGTGATCATGGCGACCGATATCGACAGCGAGCAGAAATACAGCACCGCGCTCTGCAAGGGGCAAGGCATGGTGCCTGAGACTCTGACTCTCCTTCAAGAGTGGGAGCCTGGCATGTCGTCCCCCGAACTCTACAAATCGGTTCTCGAAAGTGGAGCCATCCCCAAAGCCACTGCCGGACGGGTGAAAGACATTGTCAGCCGAGTCTTTGCCCCCCGGTATCTGAGCCACGATGCGGAGCCAGCGAAGCATCTCAAGCAACTGCTGAAGGCCGGTTACGGACCTGACGATCTTTCTCAGCTTTTCTTGATCTACTGCGCCCGTACTTATCCGGAGCTGAGAGACTTCATTGTCGAGATCTACTGGGGGCGCTATGCCGCCGGTGCCGGCTACCTCTATCGTCAGGACTCCGACGTGTTTTTCCGCAATGCCTACGAGAGCGGAAAACTGCCGAACCGGTGGACGGACACCAGCCGAACCAAGATTGCTCGCTACCTTCTCGGAGCGCTCACCGATTTCAAACTCGTCGGGCCAGCAGTGAAAGACCACCGCCAGATCCTCTCCTTCGGCATCCGTGAGTTCACGACGCTTTACCTCATTCACGACCTGCATTTTGCGGGAGTAGGCGACCAGAGTTTATTGGCCCACCCGGATTGGCAGATTTTCGGGCTGGAGCCTTACGACGTGCTTCAGGAGCTGCGGGCCGTCGCCTCTCGCGGCCGTTTTGTCGTTCAACACAGCGGGCAGATCCTTCGGATTGCCTGGGAATTTAACACGATGGAGGAATTTCTCGATGCAACCGCCTAAAGAGAGCTTTGAAGAATTGCGGCAGCGCCTCCGTCAGGGGCGCGGTCTCAGCGACACCGGGGACGACCCGGTGTATTACGTCGTGTTCCATCCGAAATACATCCTCGAGGTCAAACGCATCATGAAAGAGTGGAAGGCAAAGCTGGAACTCGATGGTTGGAAAGCCGAGACGCTCTCCATGGCCGATGCAGTTCATGGGCTGTTTCGGGACTACATCGACCGGGATGACTGGCTCGAAGACGCTGCCAATCGCCAGTTCGATTCCGAGAGCTTTGAGACGCTCAAGGAGTCCCAGAAATCCGTTCTCGAGTCGGAAGGCGCCCTAAAAAATTTAATCGAGGAAAAACTGCAAAGCCTCGCCGGTCGCGAAAACACCGTTCTGTTTCTCACTGACGTCGAGGCGCTGCATCCCTATCTTCGAGTCGGAGTCATGGAGCAGCAACTTCTTGGCAAAGTCACCGTGCCCATGGTGGTGCTCTATCCCGGAACTCGGGAAGGGCAAACTTCACTGCGCTTTCTCGGATTTTACCCGCCCGACGGCAACTATCGATCTTTACATATTGGAGGCTGACCCATGTCTATTCGCACACTATTCGACACCACCCGGCAACTCGATCGACGGATCGAGAAAGTCGTCACCTATGACAGCAAGGCCGACGAGCAGCTTGTCCGGGAGATCTCCGAGTATGTCATCACCGAAAACATCGAGACCAATTTTGAGCGCCTTCTCAGCCGGATGCAGGATGGCTTTCAGGGAGCCAAGGGCGAAGTGGGGGTGTGGGTATCCGGGTTTTACGGCTCCGGTAAAAGTTCGTTCACCAAGTATCTAGGGTTTGCCCTCGATCCCGCTTTCGAGGTAGACGGCCGGCCCTTCATTGAATTCCTTCAGGACCGGATCAAGTCAGCCGCCCTCAAGGCCCAGCTCAAAACGGTGGCAACCAAATTCCCCGCCCAGGTTTTCATGGTCGACCTCGGTTCCTCCATGCTCGCGGGCGCGACCAAAACCGATATTTCCACAGTTCTTTACTGGACGGTCATGCAGTGGGCTGGCTACTCTCGTGATCGCAAGACTGCCTACCTGCAGTTCATGCTGGAGCGAGACGGAAAATGGGATGCTTTCGAGGCCCGAGTCAAAGAGCTGAGGAAAGGACGTGGTTGGACGGAGATTATCCACGATCCCATTGTCGCGGCGAAGACCGCTTCAGTGCTTGCCTGTGAATTTTACCCGGACCTGTTCGAGGATGAAAAGGCCTTCTCCGGACTGAAGATCGATGAAGCCATCGGCGAGGATCAGCGGACCGAAGAAATGCTCGACCTGATCCGACGAAGATCCGGCAAAGACCAAGTCGTCTTCATTCTCGATGAGGTCGGGCAGTATGTTGCTTCGACGAACAATCTCATTCTTAACCTCGACGGATTTGCCCGGAATCTGAAGAACAAGGGTGACGGCAAGGCCTGGCTGCTCGCCACCGCCCAGCAGCGCCTCACTGAAGACGATCCTACGGCAGCGCTGAATGCAGTTTCCCTCTTCAAGCTCAAAGACCGCTTTCCCATCCCGGTCGACCTCGAGGCCACCGACATCCGGGAGATCTGTTACGAACGTCTCCTGACCAAATCCGGCGACGCCAATACCAAGCTGGAAAAGCTTTTCGATGCCAACGGCGTCGCTCTCCAGCACCACACTAAGCTCAAAGGCACTCGCCTCTTTTCCGCCGATCTCGACAAGGAGAGTTTCCGCAAGCTCTATCCGTTCCTCCCCCAGCATTTCAACATCCTTCTGGAAATGCTCAGTTCGCTGGCCAAGAGCAAACGCGGCGACTTCAGTCTGCGCTCGGCGATCAAGGTCATTCAAGATGTTCTCGTCGATCCGAACAACGAACGCCCCGATACCCTGCTGCTTGCTGATACCGAGATGGGAACCCTCGCGACGGTCGACATCTTTTACGACACGCTGCGACACGACATCGAGCGTTCCGACTTCAAACACGTCACCGTCGCGGTGCGAAAAGCCGAAGAAGCCTTCGGTGTGGATTCATTCGAGGGCAAGATCGCGCGTACTGTCGCGGCCTTGCAGATTCTCAACGAGTTCCCCACCGACGAAGAAAACCTCGCCGCCTTGGTCCATCCATCCGCCGAAGCCGAGTCGCAGCTTGAGAAGGTCAAAAAAGCAGTGAAAACGCTCCAGTCCGAGCCGGCAGTTCCTCTGAACCGTGATGGCGAAGGCAAACTGCGCTTCATGAGTGAAGCGATTCAGGAAGTCGATGCGGCGCGGAATGCCCTGCGTATCCCGGGGGTCGAGCTGAGTCGTGAGCTAAGCGATCGGATCCGGAACATCTTTTCACCGCTTCCCAATGTCCGGCTCGCTGGCACGCGAAAGATCCAGACTGGGATCAAACTGATCGGCAGCCGTGGTCCGCAGTCCGTCGAGGGAGAGCGGGAGGCTATTCAGACCATCATCGAATTCGTCGAGGGTGGCTCCTACGACCGCCGCCGCGATGAGTTGCTGACCGAGTCGGGACAACCCACCCATCGGCACGACATCTTCTGGTTGGCTCGATCGAACTCATCTGTCGAACGCCTCCTCAACGAGATCAAGAAATGTGAAGCCATCCACGGCCTGTATCGGAGCCGGGCGGTCGAGAAAGAAGTATCCCAGTATCTTGATTCCCAGCTGACCCTCGCCGGAACACTTCGGGATGAGTTGGACGAAGTGCTGCGCAAAGCGCTATCCGAAGGATCCTTCGTTTTCAAAAGCGATCCCGCCGCTGTGTCGGGACTCGACTCCGAGGTGACCAAGGCCATCGACAAGCAGCTGGACTCTGTCGCCGAGAAAGTCTTCGCCAAGTATCCCCTCGCGCCCGTCCAGGCCGATACCAAGCTCGCCGTCCAGTTCCTCAAGGCAGCCACTCTTGACCGTGCTGCCGAGCAGTATGATCCGGTCAAAGTGATCAAAACCGAGGGCGGCTCGAAAAGCATCGATACCGAGCACCCGGCACTCGTGGCCATCTGCGACTACTTGAGCGAACACGGCCGGCGGGATGGAAACTCTCTCATGACGGATCTCTATGATCCTGAGTTCGGTTGGTCGAAGGACACGACTCGCTATTTGCTGGCGGCCCTTTTCAAGGCAGGTAAGATCCAGCTTCGCATCGGGGGCGACGACATCACCGTAGTCGGCGAACAGGCCCTTGCCGCCTTTCAGAACAGTAATAGCTTCCGTAAAGTCGGAGTCTCGCTTCGGAATGAGCCACCCGATCCGGACGCCATCTTTCGAGCCGTCGATCGCTTCCTCGAACTGACCGGGGAATCCGTCGATCCGCTGGAGGACGATATCAGCAATGGAGTCCTCAAGCACTTCCCGCCGTTCATGGATGACTTCGCCTCGCTCGCAGTCGAACTGGGGTCGGCCGATCTCCCAGGCGCCGACCGTGCCGAATCGCTCATGGAGGGGCTGCGTCAGATCATCGCTGCCGATGCCTCCTCGGCAACGCCTGTTCTGGGAGCAGAAACTTGCGATCTCTACGACGACATCGTCTGGGCAAAGAGCCTGCGGAAGGCCTTCAAAGAAGGGCTACTCACCACCGTCAAAGAGCTGCGTAGCCATCTTTCCGAGATTGGATCTCTTCCCGATGCCGGAGCCGCCGGTAAGCTCGGTTCCGATTCCAAAGACCTTCGAGACGAACTGGGGGACAAGCTCGCGAGCGACGATTTCTTCGAGCATCAGGCTACCCTCCAGAGCGGTCTCTCTTCGTTGAAAAGTTCAGTGGATGAGTGCTGCGGTGAGTTGGCCGCAGAACTGACGACTCAGCTGGAACGTGGAGCCGAGACCATCCAGAACATGCCGGAATGGGCGGG
>Ga0222672_1000827_pt1 | contig 10203 bp, 7 predicted proteins | sample AntAcemetagen799_FD_179810 | JGI IMG/M metagenome (GOLD analysis project Ga0222672, IMG submission 179810) | Saline water microbial communities from Ace Lake, Antarctica - #799 | ecosystem: Environmental > Aquatic > Non-marine Saline and Alkaline > Saline | place: Antarctica: Ace Lake | collected...
CAGCTTCGCGATCGATATTCTGTCGGGAGAGATTCGCTTGCAGGGCGCGGAGGCTCCGGCGGAGGCGGTCGTGGAACAGGCGGCGGAGCAAGAACAAGAGTAGGAACAAGATCAAGAATTTGATATGACGAGAGCGCGGAAAAGACCTTTGGATGAGGTGAGTTTTCAGATCACGCCGATGATCGATATGACTTTTCTGCTGCTCATTTTCTTCATGGTCACACAGAAGATCACGGAGCAGCAACTGAATGTGCCGGTGAAGTTGCCGGTCGCGGTGAGTGCTGTTCCACCGGAAAAGACGGAGCGCGACATTATCAATATCGACGGCGAGGGGAACTATTACATCGGTGATCAGGCGGCGACGACGGAAGAGGTGCTGGCACACCTGAAAGTGAAGTTCCACGATTTCCCGCCTCTGCAGATCTATTTGCGGGCGGACAAGAACACTCCGGCGAAGAAGATTCGCGAATTCGTCGACATGGCGACGGAGGTCGGAGCAATCGATTTGATATTTGGAGTGTATGGAAATTAGCCTCCTACTCCTACTCCTACTCCTTAATCTTAATCCGAGACTCCCATGAACCCGAAACCCTCTCATTCAACCCTGTTCGGTCTGAGTCTCAACCCTCTTGAACAGTGGATGTCGGTCATTTGGATGGTTTTCGCTTCTTTTTCGTGCAAGACGGCAGGGGTAGCTGTGACCGGAGCGTCGGCCCGGCGTCCCGGTTGCGCGGGCGTTTTTAGAAGACGCGAACCGCTCTGGCGCGTCGAACCGAATTTGTTCGGAGGCCAAGAACGATGGATCGCGCGAGGCTGCGCGAACCTACCCCTGTCACACGCACCGCGAATTATACTCACCACTTTGCTGGGACACCGCGCTCTACGGCGCTGTTGGGTCGGGGATTAAGATTAGGATTAGGAATTAGGAGTAAGACTTTTAATGAAACGAGCACGCAGAAAACGCCACCAGACGGTGGAGATGCAGATGGGACCGATGATCGACATGGTCTTCCTCCTGCTCGTTTTTTTCATGGTCTCGGCAAAGCCGATCAAGCCGGAGAGTGATATCCCGATGGGGCTGCCGGGGCAGGTCGCGCAGGAGGAGGCTGTCGATATTCCGGACGAGGCGCGGGTCATCATCGAGCCGGATGGGCAGGTGGTGCTGAACGAGCAAAATCTCGATTCACCGGGAAGCTCAAGCTTGCCGGAGTTACGCTCGGTGTTGTTGCGTTTCAAGAAGTCGGCGGACAATGCGCAGTCGGATGCGCTGGTGACGCTGGCACCATACGATACGGTTCCGCATCAGCGGTTGGTGGATGTGTTGAATGCGTGCGCGGAAGCGGGGATCACGGGTGTGACGCTGGCAGGAGGTGGAGATGAGTGAAATTTCCATTCAGCTGAATCCGGAGACACCGGGTCCGCCTCCGAAACCGAAGAAGGTGAAAAAGAAGCGGCCGCCGCGTACGAAGTCAGAAGCGGAGTCGAGTCGGCGGATGGCGTTGATTTGGTCCATCGTGATCGGCAGCATTGCGGTTCATGCTGTGGCTTTACTGCTTTTCGGGTTATGGACAGTGGCGAAGCACTTCAGCCGGCCGGAAGCGCGGTTCGAGGTGAAAAAGACAGTCAAAATTCCGCCACGCACTCCGGAACATAAAATGAACGTCGCCAAGCACGAGGCCATGGCACCCAAGCCGAGTTTCAATGACAAGCTGATCAGCACACGACCGATTGAATTCGCGCTGCCCGATCTGCCGCAGGTGAATCTGGACCAGATGTTGCCGTTGGATCCGTCGGAATTGATTTCGGACCAGGTGAACGGTCTCGTCGGCAGCGCGGCGCTCGGTTCAGGGTTGGGGGCAGGAATGTCTGGCGGTGGCGGAACCGGGAAGGGGATGAGTTTTTTCGGTGTGAAAGCGGAGGGCGACCGGATCTTGCTGCTGTTTGATGTTGCAATCAGCGTCGTCAACAAAGCGGAAAAGGCGGGAATTCCTTTCGAACTGGTCAGGGAGGAGACGATCAAGTTGATCAAAACTCTACCGATTAGTTCCCAGTTTTCGTTGATCCAATTCACGGGGAACTATAAGACTTTCACCGACGAATTGATCGCGGCCACGCCGGGGAACAAGGAACTCGCGGAAAAGTGGGTGGAGGACGAATGGACGACTGCCGGGGGGATCAGTTCGGCTTCGAAAGGCGTGACCACGAATTTGCGCGGCGTGGTGGGTGTATTGGAGCGGGCGATCCAAATGCGACCCGAAGTCATCTTTTTGATCTCGGATGCCAGTTTTCAATGGAGACCTGATGGCGGGAACGGTTATCCCAATATTCCTTACGACGAAATTAAAGACGTGGTGGAGAAGCTCGAAAAGGAATCACGTCGCGAAGTGCCGATCCATTTCATCGCATTTGAGCCGAAGGACGATGACTCCAAGGAGTGGAGCAGGATCGTAAAAAAGACGGGCGGTGAGTTTCGCGAACTGAAACAGTAGTTGTGGTTTACTTCTCGATTCATACGAAGATCATCGGGTCGGACAGGCTGCTAGAAGACAGGGATGTCGAAGTGGTCCTCGAAAAATTGTAGACTTAACTGTTAATGTTTTTAGAATATATTCCCAATTTGGGGTTGCTGGTTCGCCGGAACCCTTATTTTTTATAGATTTGTCCCGAGATGCGCGTATTTTAACGCTTGTGAAGTGAGAAACTTTTTCTAACCTCTCACTAACCTTTAATTTCCCCGCCTAGATAATATGAAAATTATAACAATCGGTTTTGCTCCGATAATTGCCATCACGGCCTTTGTCGTGGCGAGTTGTAAGACCCAAAATGTGCCGCCTCCGCCTTTGGACGCAGCAGCAGTCCCTCCTGCCGAATACCCGCAACCCGGGGGAGCTGAGATCCCCAGTCCACCCGAGCAGGGTGGTCGATTTGGCTACAATGGTGGTACAACTCCTCCACCAGCACCTCCTGCTCCACCGCAGCCGACACCTCGCGATGTTCGGGAAATGGAGCCATCGACGACTGTGAAGAAAGAGGAAGTGCCTGTTCCGCCAGCGCCGAGTAAACCTTCCACCTCAAATATGAGCTTTGCGAATCCCGTTCCCGGGAATCCGCTGGTAGTCACACTTCCGGGCGCGAATGCTTCATTGGGTCAAATTTCTGTTGAGAAATATGATTCGTCCGGAAATGCAACGGGAGAAGCACTCTCTCGAGGCACTCAGGTTCAGATTCCTGATCCAAACAATCCGGGGAAGAAAATCTACTTCAAAGTACCCTGAGCAACGAATCGGGAGAACCGTTCCACAGCGTTGCTGTGTTAGGTCCCGGATTGATCGGCGGCTCGCTTTTGCTCGCCATGCGTGAGCGCATGCCCACAACGGAAATCCGTGCGTGGGCGAGGAGGCAGGAGGCTGTTGATCAGATGACGTCGCAGCCGGGGCTGGTCGATTTCGCATCGTGCTCAGTTGGGGAAGTGGTCGAGAGTGCCGACCTCGCCATACTCGCGATGCCGATTGGAGCGATGGCGGAGGTCGTATCGCAGTTTCCGGAGTCGCTTTCGAGCGAATCATTGCTCGTTACCGACGTTGGAAGTGTCAAAGGCTCGGTGATGCGGGAGATCGGAACCCTGGTGAGAGAAAAGGGGGCTCACTTTGTTGGAAGTCATCCGATGGCGGGTTCTGAGAAAAAGGGGCTCGATCATGCGGCTGCGGACTTGTTCGTCGACGCGGCGGTCATTTTGACGGCCGATGGATCAGACGGGAGAGAAGAGAGCGACCTGGAAAAGCTCAGGTTTTTCTGGGGATTGCTTGGTTCACGCGTTTCTTCAATGTCCGCCCAGCGTCACGACGAGTTGGTCGGATGGATCAGTCACCTGCCTCATCTGGTTGCGGCAGCTCTTTCCAGAGTGGTTTTGGGAACCGAGAGCGAAGCGGGTGAGTATTCTGGCGGAGGATTGAGGGACACCACGCGGGTCTCGGGGGGACCTGAGGACATGTGGACGGGAATTCTGTGCGACAATCGTTCAGTGTTGTCGGAGCAACTGGGGCGATTCATTGAGGAGCTCGAAAGTTGGAAGATGGCCCTCGACGAACTTGACAGGGATCAGCTTCGCGGCTTTTTGTCTGAAGCCCGGCGCTTCCGCGAAACGCTGTAAAAGTGGATCGGGAACTATTCCATTATGTCCGATCTGAAAGTTAAGAAGGTAAAGGATTTCTCCGCAGAGCTGAGCGTGCCCGGAGATAAGAGCATTTCGCATCGTGCTCTGATGTTTTCAGCGCTCTCGAACGGGCCTTGTGAGATAACCGGGTTCCTTGCGGGCGAGGATTGCCTTTCGACTAGGGATGCACTCGCTGCAATGGGAGTCGAAATCGAGGAGCTGGGCTCGGGTGGCACCCACATCCGGGTGCACGGATGTCAGGGGAAGTTTGTCGACCCCGGTCGCGCTCTATACTGCGGAAATAGCGGTACGACGATGCGTTTGATGTCGGGTATTCTCGCCGGTCTACCATTTCAGACCACGATGACCGGAGACGAGTCGCTCACAAAGCGTCCCATGAATCGTATTGCACTTCCTTTGGAAAAAATGGGAGCGCGAATTAGAGGCAAGGGGGATCGCTGCACTGCACCGCTGACCATTATTGGCCGCGAGAAGCTTACGCCGATCCATTACGAATCACCGGTTGCGAGTGCCCAAATCAAGAGTGCGATCATGCTCGCAGCACTTTCGGCTGACGGCAAAACCAGCGTGACCGAGCCGCACCAGTCCCGTGATCACACGGAAAGAATGTTGAACTACCTTCTGGTTAAAAATATCCGGGAAGGTAACACTGTTTCCATATGGGGCGGTCAGCTGCCGGAGTCGCGCGATATTGTGGTTCCGGGCGATATATCCAGTGCTGCCTTTTGGATCGTGGCTGCTGCGGCAAGGCAGGGAGCACGACTCTTGATCGACAATGTTGGGCTAAATCCTACCCGTATCGGTGTTCTCGGGGTGATGACCCGAATGGGCGCGAAGATTACAGAGCGCATCGATGAGTCCGGTTGTGAGCCCATGGGCTCGGTGGAAGTTGTGGGCGGAAGATTGACGGCTACAGAAATTGGCGGAGAGGAGATTCCTTCGCTAATAGACGAAGTTCCGATTCTCGCAGTTGCGGCAGCTCTCGCCGAGGGCACGACTGTGATCCGGGATGCGCAGGAGTTGCGGGTGAAGGAAAGTGATCGCATTTCCACCGTGGCGGAGAATTTGCGTCGGATGGGAGTCCCGGTCGAGGAATTTGCCGACGGGATGGAAATCACCGGGGTAGAGGAGCTCAAAGGGGCTGATATCAATTCCCTGGGGGATCATCGCATCGCGATGGCTTTCGCGATCGCCGGTCTTTTCGCAAGTGGTGAGACGATCATACGGGGGAGCGAGTGTATTGAGACGTCGTATCCGGGATTCACCAAAGAACTCGCCCAATTGCAGGCGATGAGTCGCTGAGCGGTGATTTTCTGGATTTCTCGAAATTCTGCAGGTTTTCTGCTTGTCAGAATCGCGGCTTCTTGATTGCCTAACGTGAAGTTTCCCGTAATCCTCAAAAATGGGCCGCCATCGCTCGTAAATACATTGTAATCACAAGAAAATCGCTCGAAATGAAATTTGGGCTTGTATTGTCATTGTATTTCCATCAGTTTACATTGTAAAACATTGGTCCGGCATATCCGGATGTGCTTCAGGTCGAAAAATCCAACATACTCACTCATGAAAATCGCTGAAAAGTTCAATCAGGCCAAGACTTGGCCACGCAACCGGAAAGGGATCGCTCTCTTGACGGTCCTGACAGTGATGGCGCTCACCACCATCTTGGTTCTGACTTTCTTCTCGCTAGCCACTAGCGAACACAAGGCATCCAACACATATTCGCACGGTATTCAGGCACACCAGGTAGCTGAGCAGGCGGTCAATATGGTGATCGCGCAGATTCGGGAGGCCACCACGGTAGGGACGGAACGTGCCTGGGCATCTCAGCCGGGAGCAATCCGCGTTTGGGATAGCACTGGTAGTCTTGAGAATGTTTACAAGCTGTATTCGGATGATTTGATGAAATCGCCAAGCAATACGGAGATTGCATTGGATTTTACAGAACTGGATGGCTGGAGTGATAAGCCGGCTCATTTTGTCGACCTGAATGAGCCTGTCATCAGGGGTGAGAGGGTTTTCTATCCTATTGTTCATCCAAATGCGACCCATCTACCTGAGTGGCCGCAGCCACTTGGAGACGATCAGGATGGAATCGAAGGGTTTAGCATCAATCGGTATGATTACGCATTGAATGACGAAGGTATTGTCGGCGCAAAAGCGGCAGGTGTGATTTCTGCTGAAGACGGTCACATCGCAATGCCGGTCCGATGGATTTATCAACTAGCTGACGGGACACTGGGCACTCTGGTAGAGAGCGGAACAGGCGTGGGGGAAGACGGTCACGAATTTCGGACTATTTCAGGGGCGGGGACGCCCTCCAGAGACAATCCCATGGTTGCCCGTTTCGCCTACTGGGCTGATGACGAAACCGCAAAGCTTAATCTCAATGTCCATGCGGGCGGTTTGGCCTGGGATGTTCCCAAGGCAGGTGGCGAAATGGATATGAGTATGGGAAAATTCCAGCCAGCTCAGCATGAGTGGCAGCGGTACCCGGGCCATCCTGCAACGACGCACCTGGTTCCGGCCTTAGCGCCCGGGGTGATTGATATTGTCAACGACAGGGAGGCTATGGAGATGTTATACAACGTTGTGCCCCGAATTGTTGGAGGTGGATCTGAGTCGGGAACTCGCCTGATCGATACCCGTAATCCTGCCGAAGAAAACGGCCTCGTTGCTGATAAGGAGCCTTTGTTTCCGTCGCTTGATGACATGATCATGAGATCGGACCGGGAACTCCATGAATTTCCGGATGCCAACGGCAAGGCGCTTCCGGAGAAGGAGTTGAGTGATTATCTGGAACGTTCAAAGTTTTTCATCACTGTTTCAAGCAGAGCTCCTGAAACGAATATGCTTAACAAGCCACGGGTTGCGATCTGGCCAATTCACAACACCGACTACGATAGTGATGACTATCAGCGGTATCTCACGCCATTTGATCGGTTGATTCACTACTGTGCATCAATGGGGGAAAGCTCAACGGGTGGCTACCCTAGATGGCAGTATATTTTTAAGCGGGAGCAAGCGGATAGTGCTGGTCATGATATCGGCCTTCCCAGTAATGATCGTGTCTATAATTATTTGGATCAGCTGATGCAAGAGGTCATGCCGGGTTACGGTGCGAGCTTTTCGGGGAAATACGGAAAGGAGCAACAGCAGCAGATATTGACTGAGATTTTCGATTACATTCGTACGACAAATCTTCATGATGATACACTCTTCAGTCAGGACTTCGCAGAGGCGTTCCAGGATGAGAATACGGATGATCACCTGACCTTCACAAATCCTCGAGACAATACTCAGTTCAATCGCGGTTTCGGCCATAAGGGGCACGGACAGGTAACTCCTTCGATAAGGGGCGATACAAAGGGGATGGGCCGATTCTTTTCCATCGCCGGTGCTGACATTTTGGTGGCTGGCGTTGGCGCTGAGAGGTCTGTCCCGGGGTCGCTTCATCCGAGGTATCCCGGTGTCACATCCTATCGCGGGCAAAACAATGAGCCTCCCGGTACAGAAATGGCGTTTACAAATCTTCCTCCACTGCCCGAATCGGTTGCAAACGGCGGTCAAGGGGGGCCAACTACCGGCTGGCCTCAATGGCTGGTCGAGCTGAAGACCGAAGCAAACGACATGGGTGGTATTGCCCAACAGGAATTTGATGCGGCTTTCGATAAGACGCAGTGGAACTGGCAGTTGGCCATGATTGACCCTGGTTACGCGAATTCGGTTCGTGCCAGCCCAACTGATTATAAATTTAGGCAGGACTATATTACGGTGGCCGTTTGCCAGAATGCGCGACTGCAAAGGGGGGAAAGGCTTGTTCAGGCTTCGTTTCTTTTCAATATCTTTTGTCCGAGTATCGGGTGGGGTGGAATCAATCCGGATATGGAGATCCATATCAAGGCGAGAAGCGGAATGGCATTTCAAGGTGGCGCATACAAGTTTCTCGGCTTTGACCCAAATTTTACAAATCCAAGCTCTGGTAACAGCGATACCTTTATCTTTGCAACAAACTGGACAAAGCCGCATCGCGAGGGCGGAGTTCGTGCCTGGGGTGGGCTTCTTCCGTTTACCTATCTCCTGCAAGGCAGGGATGTGCTGAGTGAAAGAGGGCACGGTAATGACTCGACGGTCTGGTGGAACTTGTGGGGGAGGGGTGGGTCAAACAAGTTCACGACAAGTCTCGGTATTCGCTCACGATTCACTCCGTTGGATCGCGGGTATGACAAGATTGAAGACGCTCTCAAAGATGTTGCCAAAAATCGTGATATCGGCGGCGATCCCAAAAAATTGGCGCAGGCCTATATGTACGATCTCGTCACCATTCCGTTTAAGATTGGGGCTGCCGATCCGATTGCTTTTGGCGGTGGAAAGGTGGAATTCAAGGTGTACGACGGAGGTGAGTATACGGAGAATTCGGCTCAGGATGATGGAGGTACCGCTGACCTCGTTCAGACCGTTGAGATGGATTTCCCCCCGTTCTCGTTTGATAATGCAGCGGTTCGAGTTTCCCCGGGTGTTACGGGTTATGTGAACGAGTTTGATGCCCTGAGTTCAGATTCTGCAGGTGTTTTGGAGATTGCATCCGTCACTGCTGATCCTGCAAATCCTTGGGATACGAAGGAGCACTCCGCTAGAATGCGGCCACCATGGAATACTGGGGGCGGGGATGATTCCGCTGTGTCGTTCATTGAAGCCAGTGGGACTCCCAGGAATTTGGACATTCGAGGGAGAATGGGTGAGGCGGCCTGGTGGTGGAATGGTCGCTACATCCATGGGGGGGATATCGTTCAATCCATATCGATTCCGCATGGTGATGCGCGTATCGCCGCTTCACGGGAAGTAATCGATGACGGTGACGGAATCTTTGAGCCGCATCGGGATTGGGGAAAAGTGGCAATGGCTCATTCGTTGACCAATGCCAATGGGCAACGAATGGTAGGGTTTAACCTTTCGGGCAATGCCAAGGATTATCTGATCATTCCGGATCTCCCTGGAAACAATCCTTATCGCAATGCCGTCCCGCTTCCGATGGGCGGGGGTACGAACGGACGGTCAACATCTGAGAATGTGCAGCTATACGGGGACTTCGACAACGGAGCCGGGACCATGATCGATGGCCCTTACATCAACAAGCCTGACGAGGGAAATGTGCATGCGTTGAAGACAAAGTTCATGCAAGAGGTCGTCAATTACTGGGAGCAACGCCGAAACTATGGTGACTGGCCCTACTTTAGTAATCCGGAAAAGGCCGAAGCTGGCGGGCCTGCTTACTTCTCTCCCAATCGGCTGGTTTCCGGCCCTGGTGTCTTTGGATCGTTGCCGACCGGGTCGGTCGATAATATCCCGTGGCGGACATTGCTTTTCCGTCCAGACGTGGCGGGGAATGGCTATGCGGGTGACCATATTGGGGCTCAGGATCCACCTGACCATTTGATCATGGATCTCTTTTGGATGCCGATTGTGGAGCCTTATGCGATTAGCGAACCGCTTTCTACTGCCGGCAAAGTTAATTTGAATTACGAGATCGCCCCATTTTTGCACATCGAGCGAAACACCGCCTTGCGAGGGGTCTTACGGTCGGAGTACATGGTTTGTATCCCTAATGAGTATCACGATGACTACAAGCATGGTCGAGGTCGTGGCGCGGGTTGGCATTGGCGCGATAATCCCTACGGTGGCAAGTTGCAGGGGATTCGATTGCGTTCGGTCATCGTCGAGTCAGTGGACGGTGATGATAATGATGTCTTCGATCAGTTTCGTGAGAGATTTGACGGAGGTTCAGACCTCTTCAAGTCCGCTACCGAGATCTGTACTATTCATCTGATTCCGGAGGAGCTCTCCTCAAGGATGGGCAGTACCCGTGGATCTATCGGGACCTATACGCCGAGTGTGGATGAGATGGAGAATGGAAAGTACTGGAGGGATCATTCGTTGGTTGGTGATAATTCCCGTGAACGGCCCTATGCCAATATCCAGAATCGGATCACGACAAAATCGAACACGTTCCAGGTTCACTACCGTGCCCA
>Ga0222672_1000832_pt1 | contig 10137 bp, 7 predicted proteins | sample AntAcemetagen799_FD_179810 | JGI IMG/M metagenome (GOLD analysis project Ga0222672, IMG submission 179810) | Saline water microbial communities from Ace Lake, Antarctica - #799 | ecosystem: Environmental > Aquatic > Non-marine Saline and Alkaline > Saline | place: Antarctica: Ace Lake | collected...
TGAACCCCCGCGGTTGATGGAATTCAGCGGAAATCAACGAACCTTAACCTAACGCCAATGGGCGCTCGCCGCCACTCAAATCAACAGCCGTCTGGAAAGAGGTGACGAATCGACAATCAGCAGCTAACGTCGGCGCGATTGCTTGAAAGACAGATCGCCAACCGAAATGAAACCTTGTCATTTCGGAACAAATTTTTACCCTCTGGCAACATGACTTCCTCCCTATTCATCAATCGTTCACTGGCATCCGCCCTTCTTTGCTCACTTCTCTTCGGTCTTGCGGGGCCATCCGGCCTCGTTCCCGATGCGGAGGCGGGCAGTTCGAAGGATAAGAAAAAGCTCAAGAAGCTGAAAAAGCAGAGCAACGTCCTGCGGATTACGATCGTGAACCTGCAAGCCCAACTCGCCGACGCGAGACGCCCGGTTCCCGATCCGGTGCCCTTCATTGAGATGGTGACGGTGGGGAATGTGGGGAATGCGGCGGACGCTGGCAATGCGAGCGAAGCCAGCGTCTACGGAGCGGTGCCCTACGTGTTTCAGATCGGTAAATACGAAGTGAGCCTGGCGGAGTATACGGCCTTTCTGAATGCGGTGGCGGCGACGGATACCAACAGCCTCTACAACCCTAGTATGGGAACGGATCTAAATATTGCGGGGATCGAACAAAGTGGAGCGGACGGGAGCTACACCTATACCATGATCGGGAGCGGGGATCGTCCGGTGACTTACGTGAGTTGGTTCGATTGTGCGCGGTTTTGCAATTGGTTGCACAATGGTCGACCGACGGGAGCGCAAGATGTGGGTACGACGGAGCGTGGCGCGTATACTCTGGACGGGGCGACAAGCGGAGCTGGCTTCACGCGTGTCTGGGCTGCGAAATATTGGATCCCGAGCGTAGACGAGTGGTATAAAGCGGCGTATCATCAGCCGTCCGGGCAGGGAGGCGACTCGGACAATTACTGGCTCTACCCGACGGGGAGCAATGCAGCACCCGGCAACGACATCGGCGCGACGCCGAATGAAGCCAACCATTACGACGGGAGCGACTACTCGGTGACGCAAAGCGGGAGCTACGATCCCAATCAGAACTACCTGACCGACGTGGGAGCCTACGAGGGGAGCGCGAACCATTACGGGACCTTTGACCAGGGCGGAAACGTGTTCGAGTGGAACGATGCAGTGATCAGCGGTTCGTTTCGGGGGCTGCGGGGCGGCTCGTGGGACAACAACGAGAACGACCTGCGTTCTTCCTACCGGGACTTCAACAACCCCGACTTCGTGTACAACAACATCGGATTTCGCGTAGCAAGTCCCTGAGTTGACCAGCCATCGGCGCGCCTCCACCAACCCCTACAGCCCCGTAGGGTGATCCAAAAACTTCCACTCCAACCCGGGAATCTCCGCGCACCAGCGTTCCGCCAATGCTTTCACGCCGAAGGTCTCCGTCGCGTAGTGCCCCGCGTAGATCAGATTGATCCCCAGCTCCTCCGCCGCCGTGTAGCTCCAATGCGGGCCTTCGCCAGTGATGAACGTGTCCACGCCTGTTTTAGCAACGTCGTAGATCTCCGAACCTGCACCTCCAGTGATCACGCCGACTTCACGTACCGTCTCCGGCCCGCCCGGACACAAATGTGCCTCAGCGCCCGTCACCGCCTTCACCTTTTCTAAAAGAGCGTCGCGGCTCATGTTCGCCGCCGTTTTCATTCCCAGCTCGATCCCCTTCCACGGGAAAAAAGGATCGCATTCCCAGCCGAAACCGAGCGCCGCCATCAGACAGGTGTTGTTGCCCATCAGCGGATGCACATCGAGCGGGATGTGCGCGCTGTAAATCGCCAAACCGCCGTCCATCGCCGTTTTCAGTTTCTTATATACAGCACCCTCGATCCGCTGCGCCCCCTGCCAGAAAAGACCGTGGTGAACGACGAGGAGATCCGCATTCGCCGCACAAGCCGCCTCGATCACCGGCAGGCAGGCATCCACCGCCGCCACGATCCGCGTCACTTCACCTCCATTTTCCAACTGTAACCCGTTCAGCGCTTGCGGGTAATCGGGGATTTCACTGAGATGCAGCCAGTCATTTGCTGCGGCAACCAAATTGGAGAGTCGAGGCATATGCAAAAGCTAAGATCATTCCGACAGATCGCCAAGCGACCAATTCGCCGCCTCCAGAATCGCTTTCTCGAGAAGGTCCTCCAGACCGAGTTCGTCGGCGTTGGCGGACATCACGTCCTTTTCCAAACTTTGCCCACCGAACCGGAGGACGCCGACGACATCGGACCACTGCCGTTCCGAGATTTCGCCCCCGAGCCGGTACCAGTCCAGTTTTGCGATGACGATATCCTCGGGAGAGCAGACAGGAATCCGACTCGGATCCGTTTCGGAAAAAGACGCCATCCTCGTCCTCGCGAATTGAGATTTCTCGAACCGCCTCCGCTTCGGAATGAACACGTCGATCTTCAGCGCCGTGTCGAGGTTGATTAGATTGAACGAGCCACAAGATTCAATCGCCGCAGCGACCGCCTCTTCGCTCACGTACCAATCCTCGCCCAACGCCGCGATCAAATCCGGGACGTCCGGTTTTCTGATCCTCGCAACCAAATCCGCATCCAGAGTCGCTCTCGGGACACCATATAGTGCGCTAGCGAGAGAGCCGCCCAAAAACCAATCGAACCCCAACGCGTCGAAAATCTTGGCGATTTCTAGGACGTTCTTCTGGTTATCGTCCATGCCGCGATTTCCAATCGAAAAAATCTGCGGCCAGCTCGGGACCCAACCAACGGTCAGCCAGCATACGGTCTATCGTTTCTTCGCTAGCTTCCCGGTTCTCGTCGCGCAGACTGGCGCGGATCATGTCCCGCAGGGAAGTGCTCCAAGACATCGCCAACCGCAAGCGCCGCCAAGGTTCCATTTTCCGCAAGACCTCGAGTTGGACTGCTGCGGCTTCGGGTGACGTATCGTTCATTCCGTCTATAACATTCCATGCGTCAAGCCAACAGACAATAGAAGAACGAACCACGAATCGCCAAGCGTCGTTTTCACCGGCCCCAACAGGGTTGCAGGCCTGACCTAACCCTCTTGAGTTTACTCTGAAGAAGCCTTCCCCGACCGTTAGATTTACTTTGCCAAGAGAGCCATTATTTCACAGCATTCCCTCATAAACAGGATAGCGGGCATCGTCGGAGGAGTGGCCGCTCTGGGCATCGGGTTCGCGTTTGGGACGCTGCGGCACGTTGACTCCAATGAAACGGAATCGGCGGAGACATCCGACGATGTTGCTGTCATCACGTTCCAGGGAAAATCCGGCACTGCTTCCGAATCCAGCGGTTCTGCTTCGACTATTTTCGGCATCATCCAATTTTCGAACTTCGAAGATGCCAATTCCAGATTGCAGGAATTAATGATCGAGTCCAGCCGACTCACCAGCTATCAACAATACACCTCGCCACTCGCCGCCGAGCGTCTTATCGAAGAGATCGAGCAAATTCTGTCACTCGCAAACGAATCCCAGCTTGTCGCACTGCTCTCCGGAGACGAATTGGGAAACACCTCGCCTCTGGTCGTCGGGATCGCTTTCGAAGCTCTCGCCCGGCTATCCCCGACCCGTGCAGCGGAGGCCGGGTTGGAGTTATGGACAGACGAGGCAATGCCTCCCATGGGTCTCCCTGCGTTGATCCGCGAGTGGAATCGAAAAGACCCCGCTGCGGTCGAGCGATGGATCGAGAATCTCGATAGCGAAGTATTGCAGTCACAATCGAGACAAACCTTATTCACGCTCACCGCAGGCTCAGACCCATGGGGGGCCGTGGAAAGACTGGAAGAAGTCGATCCGGAGTTGGGCCATGGCGTTTCCAGCGTTCTTGCCCAGACACTCACCGAGGCCAAGTTGCCCGAGGAGGCGGACCGATTTCTCGTGGAACGGGAGGACGGAACGACCGCAGTGGAAATGCTCCCGTCTTTTCTCGCCGGATGGGGCGAACGCGATCCCGATTCGATGATGGAGTGGCTTTTCTCTCAAAACCTCGACTTGCTCGGTCCGGACAAGTTGCAGCAATCCCTCCAAGGCCTCGCGGTTAAAAATCCGGAAGGTTTTCTCGGTAAAATCGAACCCGCGTTCGCCGGGAATGCTGCATTGCAAAAGGTAGCCGGTCAGGCGTGGTGGAGTTGGCTCGCATCGGACAAGAATCCGACAGGAGCTATCCAGTGGTTCGGCGAGCATGGCGATCTCAGCGCCGGTTTCGAAAAATACCAGATCGCTGACTGGGCCGTCAATGGAGACGACTGGACAGCGGAACGCACCAGCCTGGTTCTCGATGCTTTCGCCCAACTGCCTGATACCGATTTCAAATCCGCGTTCTCACAAGGTTTTTTCGAGCGACTCTCCCGCTACCAGCCCAAGGCCGTCCTCCCCTTTGCACTGGAGCACCTGCCGCTCGGACACCAGAGCGACTCAACGATCGCCAGGGCCGTCGGGAACTGGGCCGCGCAAGGGGAAGCAGAGGACGCCGTCCGATGGAGCCTTGAGAATTTGGATGGACGCAACGCCCTCGGGGATGCAGTGCGCTTCTCGATCAGTCGGTGGGCGGAGACGGATGCTCCCGCGGCCGCCGAATTTGCAATGTCTCTCCCCCAGGAACAAAAAGACGACGCCTTCTCAGGACTTAGCAGCAGTTGGGCACGAAAGGATCCCGAGGCGGTGCTCTCTTTTCTCCAGAACGCATCCGATCCCGAGGGCGTGTCATCACTGACACGGGGCTCTTTCCGATGGTTCGGGGAAGACAAGAGCGGTGCGAAATATCTACCCGCAGCCCTCGAGATGCCGCCCGGAAAAATGCGGAGCGAGGCTGTCCGGGGGCTCTTCGGAGGCTGGGCGCTTTCCAATGCAGAAGCCGCTGTTGATTCGTTGGAAAAAGTCCCACAGGGCGGTCTTAGAAACGCGGCGATTCTCGGCTTCAACAGTTTCGCTGCCCGCCGCGATCCTGCACTGGCAATGGAGTTAGCTTCCAGGATATCGGTGGAAGCCGACCGCAAGCGGGAACTGATCTTTCGAGGTAAGTCCTGGATGAAAAAGGACGCGACCGCAGCAGAGGCAGCAATACGGGCGAATCCTGCCATTTCCGAATCGATCCGGACGGAAATTTTCAAATAGACGCAACGCAATGAAATTACTCCCGGGCCTCGTCCTGTTTCTCGTCCTCGGCCTGATCGGTTACGCCGTCGGCGCGCGCTACTCCGGGAGGCCGACCAACGCTCAGTCTAAAACTTCTCAGGAAAATGGAGCCATTTCTGCGGAACCCGTTCAAGGGAAGAGCGACACGAGCATTCGCGATCCACGCTCCGGAGCTACGTTCGGCGAGTCGAGAGAACGATTGACGTCTCTCGCGGAGCAAGTCGGAAGCAAGGTCGATACGGGCGCTCTCCTGGAAGGAACAAGAGCGGCCACAAACTTGCTCGAGATCGAACGCATTTTCGCTCTCGCCAACAAAGAAGAGATGGTGCTTTTCTTCGCCGAAGAAACTACCTCCGACATGAAACCGGCCGTGCTGACAGCAGCCTATGCACGGCTGGCGGAACTTTCCTCCGAAGATGCAGTCGCGATTTGGTCGGATCAATTTCAGCGTGACGGGAGCGACGCAGGGATCGACGGACTCGTCCGATCCTGGGCGAAGCAGGATGCTGCCGCAGCCGAACTGTGGATCGACAACCTGAGTAGTGAAAAGACCCGTAGCAAGGCACTCTTCGCCCTGCTCGATTCCGTAGTCGAGTCGAACCCCGAATTGGTAGATCGGCGCCTGACCGAAGTGGGAGACCTATTCCAGTCGATCCATCTTGCTTCGCTGCTGGCCTGGGAAATCGAGCCCGGAAAATTCTCCCCGCTTGCCGAAAAGTTTCTCTCAGAAAAGCAGGGGAAATGGCAATACCAAAATCAACTGGTGTCCCTTCTTGAAATTTGGGGGAAACGCGACAGTGCCGCGATGATGGCCTGGCTGACGAGTCGCTCACCGGGTGAATTCCAAAGCCATGTGATTCCGCGAGTCGCCAAAACCCGCGCCGATTCCGATCCCGCCGCCTTCGCCAGGGAAATCGGCCCCTCTTTGGCCGACAACTCGGCGCTCGCAGAAATGGCCGGACAAGCGTGGCTCAATTGGATTAACAAGGGCGGCGATGACGAAGCGGCGATGAAATGGGTCGAAATCTACGGAGAGCATCTTCAACTTGGACAGGGCGCCTCGTGGATGTCGGGGGAGTGGACGACAGAGAGGGCGGATCGGGTCCTCCCACTGGCCGCCAAACTTCCCGACGGAGAATTCAAAGACACCTTCACCCGCACTATTTTGCATAGCCTGTCCAGAATTGATCCTAGAACGGCACTCGAATACGCGCAGGAACTTCTGCCTCCGGGAAACGACTCCGACATGTTCATTGCCAGTGCATTGAGCAATCTGGCCCGGGATGGAAATCCTGAAGAAGCACTCGATCTGGCCATGAAAAACCTTAAACCTGGTCAGGGCCAAAACGACGCAGTGCGGTTCGTGATGTCGCCGTGGGTCGATCAAGATCCGTTCGCGGCCGTCCGGAACGCGAAAGCGTTGCCCGAAAAATTGCGGGAACAGGCTTACGACGGCATCGCCTATCGCTGGGCTGAGAAAGCCCCGAAGCAACTCCTCGATTTCCTCCAGTCCTCGCCGGACCCTGCGGTAGCAACCGCCCTCGCCAAAGACTCGTTCTGGAGCTTCGGATACCACCTGGGAGGAGAGTCCTATCTCGCAACAGCTCTGGAATTTCCCGACGAATCGATGAGAAAGGAAGCCGTCGAAGGCTTGTTCGGTGGCTGGTCATCCGCCAATCTCGAAACCTCGGGCGAGGCGCTCAACCAACTCGAATCCGGGCCGATCCGCGACATCGCTATCTCTAAATTCGTCTCCTCAGCAAGCTCTACCGACCGCGAAGCGGCACTCGTTTGGTCCCTCGAAATCGGCGATGACGCGAAGCGCCGCCAAACGACTCTGCAGCAAAGCCGCTATTGGCTGAAAGCCGACCGCCCCGCCGCCGTCCAGTGGATCAAAGCAAACGAATCGATGCCTGCGGAGTGGAAGGACGAGCTGTTGAAGCCCAAGGGGTGAAAAAACTAGGCAACCGCAACGCGCGTCGCCATGATGGGTGAGCAGTCTATGACTTTCGAAATTGCCGCAGTCCTAACGATTCTCGCCATTGCACTGGTGCTGTTCGTCACAGAAAAGCTGCGGATGGATGTGGTGGCGCTGCTGGTTCTCAGCTCTCTCGCGGTCGGTGGACTGGTTGGTATCGACCAGGCTCTCGCTGGATTCTCCAATCCGGCCGTCGTCACTGTCTGGTCGATGTTCATCCTCAGCGCCGGGCTCAGCGCCACCGGAGTAGCCGACATCATCGGTCGGCAAGTGTTGAAAATGGCGGGGCATACCGAACCCCGCATGATCATCGTGATCATGCTGACCGGAGGCATCCTATCCGCCTTCATGAACAACATCGGGGTCGCCGCGCTCATGCTGCCAGTCGTCATGGATATCGCCCGGCGGACGAATACTTCGCCGAGCCGACTGCTCATGCCGATGGCCTACGGGACGCTCCTGGGCGGGCTCACCACCATGGTCGGCACCCCTCCCAACCTCGTCGCTTCGGAGGCTCTCGCGCAGTCCGGAGCGGAGAGTTTCTCCCTCTTTTCCTTCACCCCGATCGGCTTTCCTGCACTCATAGTCGGCACGCTCTTCGTCGCCTTCATCGGTCGGCATATTCTGCCGAAAACAATGCCCGAAGGCTTTCAAGCCTCGCGTAAGAAAGCCGGGGAAGAGTTTCCTTTCGCCCACGACCTCGCGCAGTATCGATTCCGACTTCGCATCTCGGAAGATTCTCCGCTGGATGGGGAGCCGCTCTCGCGGTCGGGACTCGCACAAATTCTCGGACTCGTCGTGAAATCGATCTGGCGGGGCGACGAAGTCATCGAGAAAATCGACGCCGACATCAAACTCACCGCTGGCGATGTGCTCTCAGTGCAGGGGCGGGTCGAGGATTTTCGCGAATTTCTCCACTGGCAAGCACTCGAGATGGCGTCCGGGTCAGAGATCGTCGAACTGCTCTACCTGAATCGGATCGCTCTCGTTTCCGCCACCGTGCGCAAAGGGGCCGAAATCGAAGGGCTCACCGTTGCCGAAGCTGATTTCGGACGCCGCTTCCATGGTCACATCATCACGATCCGGCGGAAGGAAAAAGTAATACGCGGACCTTTCGCCAATCTTGTGATCGAGGCTGGAGACGCCATTCAAATCGAATTGGAAAAGGAGTCGATAAGCAAAGTAACCGGGTCGGACGACTTTGAGACTGTCGCCGCCAATAGCGAAGAGAGCTTCAGTGACATCTACCGTGAATCAGACGCCCTCCTCGAACTCAACATTCCGCATGAGTCGCACCTCGTCGGGCTAACCGTAGCCGAGAGTGGAATCGGAGATTCCCTGCGGATGCGGATCATTGCGATCGGGAGAAAAGGAGGATCGATTTTCTTTCCCGACGCAGAGGAAACTTTTGAAGTCGGCGATAAACTACTCGTCCACGGCGGCCGATCAGCAGTTCGCTTGATGAAAGGCCTCCAATCACTCCAGCTGGTCGAGACCGAGCTGAACCCCGAACCCGAAAACCCACCGGACGAGGGCTATACAGAGGTCACTCTTTCTCCGCGGAGTTCACTTGCCGGGCAAACACTTCGGGAACTCGACTTTCGCAAACGCTACGGCCTCGAAGTGCTCTCCCTCTGGAGGAGAGAAAAATCCTACGGCTCTCATCTTAGAAATTTCCGACTGCAGTTTGGCGATGCCATGCTGCTGTCCGGGCCGGGCGAAAAACTGGAAAGCCTTTCCTCCGACTCCGACTTTCTCATTCTCTCCAGCGCAGCCTACAAAGAGTCGGAAAAACGACCGACTGTGAAAACCTGGATCTCGGCGGGGATCATGCTCGCAGTCGTGGTCGCCGTTCTTATAAATTGGCTGCCGATCGCTATTGCCGCGATCGGGGGCGTGACGCTCATGATCATTACCCGATGCCTCGATATCGAGGAGGCTTACAAAGCGATCGAGTGGAAATCTGTCTTTCTCATCGCCTGTATGATCCCACTCGGAGCAGCGATGAAAGAGACCGGCGCTGCCAAGTTACTCGCCGAGGGAGTTGTCACCGTGGCCGGTCCGTTCGGAATCTGGGGCATCGTGATCGGGCTTTATATCATGACCGCGCTGGCCACGACGATCGTTCCGACAGCGGCGCTGGTGCTTATTATGGCGCACATCGGAATGGATGCGGCGGCGGAGTTCGGCATGTCGCCGCAGCTCGTCGTCATGGCCGTGGCGATGGCCGCGTCCGCGAGTTTCACCAGTCCGATCTCCCACCCCGCCAATGTCCTCGTGATGGGGCCCGGCGGATACCGCTTCGTCGACTACATTAAAATGGGGCTGCTCCTCGCCGTCGTCGTCATGGCGACCGTTCTGCCGCTCATCGCCTACTTTTACGGGTGATGATCGCTGCGCTCGGCGGAGCTTATTCCACCGGTGCCCAAACATCGGCTTCCGGGGAGCGGCAGCGGTATCTTCCAGATTGCGGCGGATCGAACCGCTCACGGTGGGATTCGATACCCCCCAGACTACAGATTCGTCAGTTCCGGAATTTTATGCTACAACACCAGTGTGGCGAAAAAGCAAAAGAAGCCCCGCAAACCTCGGAAACGCGCACCCGGCGAGGGCCGCGATTTCCGCTACCGGACCGCCTTCGTCGGGGGAAAGCAGAAGCGCGTCCGCGAGGATCTGATCGACGGTATCCCGGTCGAAGACTTCCTCCGCGACAACGCGGACGAGGTGTTTCTTCAACAGAACGGAATGTGGGAGGAACTGAACGCTCGGCAAGAGAAGGCGAACCCGGAACTTTTCCTCCCACCGCTTCCACTTTCTCCCGCCCCAGAAAGAGCCTCCATCGACAACCATTCCCCGCCGGAGAAGAAAATCGCGCTCTTACGGTCATTGTTCCGTGGCCGCGAGGATCTCTACGCTCGCCGGTTCGAGAGCCGGACCACGGGGAAAACCGGCTACGCTCCCGCCTGCGGAAACGAATGGGTGCGCGGCATTT
>Ga0222672_1000833_pt1 | contig 10135 bp, 5 predicted proteins | sample AntAcemetagen799_FD_179810 | JGI IMG/M metagenome (GOLD analysis project Ga0222672, IMG submission 179810) | Saline water microbial communities from Ace Lake, Antarctica - #799 | ecosystem: Environmental > Aquatic > Non-marine Saline and Alkaline > Saline | place: Antarctica: Ace Lake | collected...
CGGACAGCACCGCCGATTTGCTGGAAGACTCCGCCGACGAGAATCTTGCCGTCTTCCTGGACTATGATCGAATTAACCGTGTTGTCAGCACTCGGATCGAACATCGAGTCCAGCGTTCCATCTTCGTTGATCCGGGCGATTCCGCCACCGACCCCATTAAAATTGGTGAAATTTCCGCCGACTAGGATCTTGCCGTCCGCTTGGATCGCGATCGCATTGACCGAGAGCACAGTCCCCAGTGTGAAAGTGGGATCGATCGTTCCGTCGGTATCGATCCGGGCAAGGCTGCTTCGTGCAACTCCGCCGATCATGGTGAAATTTCCGCCTACGAGAATCTTACCGTCTGTTTGAACGGCAATGGCATTGATCTGGCCATTTGGCGCGGGATCGAATCCATCGAGCGGGTCGCCTGCTGAGTGCCCTTGGGAATGGCAGAGAAGAACGAGTAAACAGAGAAGGTCGACAACTTTCAGGCCGAAGCGCTTGTTTTTCATGAGAGGGAACTGGAGGGTGCTCCCGTAGCTTGCAGTTGGAATTCCTATCCAAATTTGGAAATCGAAATTAGAACAAGCAGGAAAACGAGGAGGAGTAGGACAATAAAATTAAGGAAACGGGCAGTTAGTTGCAAGGTTAAACGTCCGGGAAGATATAGATAGCCGGGAACCAGAAACACATGCGGACACCGGTGATTCGAATGTCGACGACCGAAAATTGTCGAACGCCTTCGACTTCGAGTCAGGGGAACTACTCTCTGCGCTGCAGGGCGACGTCGAGAAGGAGAGGGGGCGAAAAATCAGAAATCGCTGCCTACGATCCGGTCGCGATAGGAAGCATGCAGCGTAGAGCTACTCCTTCGGCGCAAGATCATTTTTTTCCGGAAAGTCCAGTTTGTCCAAGGTCGCGCCGACTGAACTTTCCACCACTGCAGCCGTCTTTCCCCCGAACTCAAATACACAGACGTAGGTCGGGTGATCTTTTTCGGCCAATCCCTTATCCAGTGCAAAGAAAACGGGATGCCAGCTTTCGTCGGCAACCCTCGGATTTTCCACGTAGGTGCCGGTGCCATCGATTTGGGCGCTTGAGGGGCGCCGACGGGTATCGACCAGGTTACCCTTGTCATTGAATACATGGAGCTTCACTTTGCCGTCACCCGGGGAGATTTCGCCGGTAGCACGGACTTCGGCGGATACACACGGCATACCTCTGCGATAGTCGCCATCGAAGGTCATCGAATATTTGTAGTCCTCCACTCGGATTCTGCGAATCTCCAATTCCGCATTGCTCATCGATCCCGGAGCCGGCCCATCCCCTTCATCGACGGGTTCCCAATTCGGAAAGACGTATTCCTTCTCCGGGAAATCCAGATCCTTCAAATTCGCACGAGGCATCGTGTCGACCGACCAATCGCTACCAGAGCCGAAGGCAATTAAGACAGTCGCCCAATCGCTTTCTTCCAGGAACTCTGTCAGCGGGAAGTAAGCTTCGATTGCTTCACCTTGTTCGAAATTCTCAGGTGCGTTGACATACTTGCGGTCGTCATCCTGCCGACGCGGCGGCTTCTTGACGGCATCGAGCAGCTTTCCGTCGCGTGTGTAAAAATATGCTCTGACATTGCCTTTTGCAGAGGCGTCAGATCCTTTGTACTCCACTTTCGCTTCAATGCATTTGGTCTGCCACGTCCAGCCCGATTTCGAGTCAACATAGCCGGGTGCTGTTTGGCGCCGCACGGACTTGATGACATAGTTCTCAGATTCTTCGGGATTCTCCCAGTCCACCTTGGTGCTTAGGCCCTGTTGCCCAAACGCAGTCTGAGCGAGCCCTTTGTCGACATCGCTCAGTTTCGCGATCAAATAGGGAACGCTGCTGCCATTCTCCAGTTTGAAGATGACAGTGCTCTCGTCCTGAAATCCTTCGATCGAGGCACGGATTTGCCTCCCCTCGGAATCTGTCCAGACTCTGATACCGCCCTGTTGGGCTATTAGGGATTCAAGCGCGAATGTCCCGAACACTAGCGAAACAACGGTTAATACGAACCAAGGGGAGCGTTTCATGTATCTATGTTCTACCGCTAAACCGGCTATTGAAAAGCAACAAATCCGCCGTGTCCAAGCCAGTTGAGATGATCAGTAGGAGGCATTCTTGCAGGACACGACCGCCGCGATGTAGTTCCTTCCATTCATCAGGGTTGACTCAATCAGTTAACCCTGTTGGATTGGAGCCGAAAAGACATCATGGCAAAACACATCGGCATCCTGACCAGCGGCGGCGACTGTCCCGGACTCAACGCAGCCATCCGCGGGGTCGGGAAAGCGGGGATCGAGCACTTCGATATGAAGTTTCTCGGTTTTAAAAACGGATTCAACGGCCTCTGTCGTGATCGCCACATGTCGATCGATCTTGAAATGCTTTCGGGAATCATCACTGACGGAGGCACCATTCTCGGAACGAGCCGGGACAAGCCGCATAAGATGCCGATGGGCGGAGGAAAGACTCAGGACATGACCGATGTGATCGTCGAGGTCTACGCCCGCCATCATCTCGATGCACTCGTTTGCCTCGGTGGGGGAGGGACGCAGAAGAACGCTCTGAAGCTGCAGGAAGCCGGACTTAACGTGGTGACACTGCCGAAGACAATCGACAATGACGTGGGTTGCACGGACATCACTTTTGGCTTCGCCACAGCACTGGATACGGCAACGGAGGCAATCGACAAAGTCCATTCGACGGCGACGAGTCATAGTCGGGTCATCGTGGTAGAGATCATGGGGCACCGGGCCGGTTGGCTGGCACTGGAGTCAGGAATTGCAGGCGGAGCCGATGTTATCCTGTTGCCCGAGATTCCTTACGATCCGGAGATCGTGGCAGAAGCGATTCGGAATCGGGGAAAAGCGGGCAAGCACTTTAGCATCGTCGCCGTGGCAGAGGGTGCTATGACAAATGATCAGGCAGCCATGATTGAGAAGCTCCTGAAAACGAAGGAAGACGCGTCCGATAAAAAGGCGAAGCAGGCCGCGTCCGACGAGCTCTCCGATTTTCACGCCAAGCACGTGAATCATACTCAAGAGCTAACGTTGAATCTGGAGGAACTGGCCGGGTGCGAGTCCCGGCTCACAATTCTCGGACATATTCAACGCGGAGGGACACCTTCAGCCGCTGACCGCACTCTCGCGACTAGGTTGGGAACTGCCTGCGCAGAATACATCGCTGACGGCGGCGGAGGTGCGATGTTGGCCGTGCGTGGACAGGAAATCGTTCCCGTGCCGTTGGAAGAAGTCGCCGGAAACAAGAAGCTCGTTCCTCTTGATCACCCGCTCGTCAAGGCAGCGCGGTTGGTGGGAACTTCGTTTGGCGATTGATTGGGAGGGAACCGTCGGCATTCAGGTCAATTTTCCGCATCTACTCTCACCCGATTCACTTTCACGGCGCGACCGGTAGGCTCAATCGTCGCCCCGCTGTTTAGTGCGTATGCCTTCGTCAACTCGGCTCCAAAAAAGAGGATCAAGGCCGAGTAGTAGATCCACATCAGAACAAGGACAAGGGCTCCGGCAGCACCGTAGGCCGAAACGAGGCTGTCCCGACCGAGATACCATGCGAGGAGGTATTTCCCCAGGATGAAGAGAGCGGCGGTCACCAGCGCGCCAAAGCGAGCGTAGTGCCATTGGATGAGAGCCTGTGGCATCACTTTGAAAATGACGGTAAAAAGCGCGGCGATAATGAGGAATGAAAGGCCAACATTCAGGCTGTCCTGCGCCCATTCCGGCAGGCTGATATTGACGGCGATCAATTTCCAAACCGCGCTGAGAATGGATGAAAGCGCGATCGATATGAGTAGGAGTGCGCCGATCACCAGAATCATGCCCAACGCGATGATGCGCCGGTAGACCAACTCTACTAAGCTCTTATCCGGTTTTCCTTCGACGCCCCAGATGTAGTTGAGAGAGTCCTGCATCTGGTTGAAGACGCTGGTAGCACCGAAAGTAAGGGCACAGAATCCAAGCACTGTTGCCCAGACGGAGTGCTCCGAGCGCCGGGTTTGTTGTGCAATTTCGACCATTGTTTCGGCGGCATTTTCGCTGACAAACCGTGCCAGCTCAGTTTGCAGCTCGGCTTTTGCTGCCGCAGGATCGAAAAATAATCCCACGAGGCCGAGTGAGATGAGTAGCAGGGGCGCCAGCGAGAATATTGAGAAAAACGCGAGTGCAGCGCCGAGGCGAAAAGATTTGTCGTGAACCCAACCCCTGCCCGCATCAATCGTCGTTTTTACCCAGAAATTTTGAAGGATCTTCATCCAAATTTGAGAGACCCGGTAGGTCTATATCCAACAGGGGTAAGTGCCTAACTTAACTCTTCTTGTTGGGGTCGTAAAAAATGCGGATGTCGGCCTCTTTTGTTCCGAGCAAATCCTGAGCCCGCTTGAGAGCGTTACGGGTGGAAAGATTCGGGTTTTGAGGGTGATTGAGAAAGATGTTTTCCCGCTTGATGACTTCGACGGTCCCCGCGTTTTTCAAGACGCGGTAGACGTCCTTGGAAGCGCCGCTGATGATGACGTGGCGGTCGTTGGCGTTGAGGAAGTGGATCATTTCCTCGAGTGCGACAACGCTGGTGGCATCGAGATGGCGGGCGTTTTTCAATCGCAGGATGATGACTCTCAAGTCCGGGTCGAGCGATGTTTTCTGAATCTGGGTGCGAAAGAGTTCGGCTGCTCCGAAAAAGAGATCGCCTTCGACATGCACAATGGAGATGGCGGGAATGGGGCGAATGCGCTTTTCTCCGGCTTCGCGGAGTTCACCTTGTTCAGAGAACTCGTATTCGGTCAGGTAGGGGCGACTGGCGGCCCGCAGGTAGAGCATGATGGAGATGCCAACGCCGAGGAAGATCGCGACATTCAAGGGCATCACGAGTGCAGCAATGAACGTTGTGATGAGCACGGCTGCGTCCTGTGTCGTTGCGTAGAGGGAGATGCGGATGAGCCGTCCATTGATCACTGAAGCCGCAATGCACATCACGAGCATGGCGAGGCAGGTTTTCGGAACGAGATCCATGTAGTTGCCGAGTAGCAACAGGCCCGCGACGCAAAGAAGGCCGCTAATGATGCTGGAGAGGCGGGACACGGCTCCGCTGGAGAAATTCAATGCAGACCGCGTCAGGGAACCGGAGGCAGGCATCCCTCCGGTGAAAGCGGCAGCGAGATTGGCCATCCCGACGCTGAGCATATCCTGATTCATGTCCGGCCGGTCGCCGACACGACTGGCGAGAGTTTTTGACATCACGGAATTTTCCAGTGCAGCGAGGAAGGCGACGGAAAAGGCGATGCCGATGAGCTTGCTGACGTCAGAGAAAAATCCGCGGCCGCTGATTTGGGGGAGTCGGGGAGTTAGATCGGAAAGGGAGAAGGAAGAAAATGTTGCGACATCCCACCCTGAATACTTGTGGAGCAGGTTGTAGATGACTGACATCATCACAAGGACGATGGCAAACACGGGGAGTTTTTTGAATTTCCTGGTTAACCCAAACCAAAAGATGAATGTTCCGACAGCCAATGCAACAGGCTGCCAATTCGTCTCATCGATCGAGGCGAGTGTGCCCTGGAGAATGGTGAAGAAGGTCTTGGGACCATCGCTTGCGCCTGTTGCGGGAAGTTCAATTCCGAGGACGTGGCGAAGCTGATTGGCAATAATGAGGACAGCAGCCCCTGTGATATAGCCAACGACGACGGATCGGCTGATGTATTGGATCAACTCCGCGACCCGGAAAAAGGCGCCGATCGTCAATAAAATGCCGATAAACAGCACCAGCATCGGCAGATAGAAGAGCCGGTCGGGCGAGCTGAACGATGCGAAGCTGGCAAACAGCATGAAGGCAGTCGCGTTGGTCGGACCGAGAATGGTATGTCTCGATCCTGCGAAGAGTGGAGCGACGAGCGCAGCGATAGCTCCCGAAACGATCCCATACTGAATTGGAAGATCGGCGATCACGGCGTAGGCCATCCCCTGGGGAAAAGCAAGCAAGGCGACATTTAGACCGGCTCCGGCGTCGGAGCGAAGATCACCCTTGCTGTATCCGCGGAAACTCTTGCGGATGGGAAAGGGATCGAACGTGTTCTGCCCAACGAAACCCGTAGCGCGATGGTAAAGTCGTCTTAGCAGCCAGCGGAATTTCCTCATGCAGGGGCGGATTGGTTCCAGTATCCTCCTAGGCAGCGGAATGACAATGCAAAATCCGTTGCTATGCGGCTGCTTTCCGCAATTCCCGTCGGCGCAGCTTCTCAGCCCGGTTATCACCAAAGAACTTCCCAAGGTCTTCGAGCGTCAGGTAGACGCAGGGGACCAGGAAGAGCGTGATCAAAGTCGCGAAGAGAATCCCGAAGCTGAGCGATACGGCCATAGGGATGAGAAATCTGGCTTGGACGTCGGTTTCGAGAAGCATCGGAGTCAAGCCGGCAAAGGTCGTGAGCGAGGTCAGCAGGATCGGGCGGAATCGAGCGGCCCCGGCTTCCCAGGCTGCATCGTGCAGGGTGTGGCCCTCACGTAATTTGCGGTTCACGTAGTCGACCAGGACAAGGCTGTCATTCACCACCACTCCGGCGAGAGCGACGATGCCGCACATGCTCATGATGGAGAAATTAAATCCCATGATGAGGTGGCCGATCACGGCGCCGACCAACCCGAACGGAATGACCGACATGACGATCATCGGTTGCACGTAGGACTTGAGTGGGATCGCCATCAGGATATACATGCCAAGAAGCGCAAGCAGGGCTTTTTGCCCCATTTCTTGTACGGACTGGGCCTGGTCCTTCTGTTCGCCTTCGAAGCTGTAGCGAACACCGGGGTATTTCTCCTCAAGAATGACGAGGGCTCCTTTCTCCGGATCGACTACCGGAGCTTTGCCTGCCTTTTCCCGGAACCAGTTTTGCAGGTTCCGCTGCCAGCGTTTGGAGTAGGTTCTGGCTTCCCCGCCTGCGGTGAGAGCGGCGACAACTTCATTGGCGTTTACACCCTTGGTTTTATCGATGTCCGCTGTGATCTGGATTGATCGCTGCTGGTCCTTCCGTTTGATGCTGGCATTAGCACGACCGAACGTGGCAATGGCGACTTCGCTGAACGGAACCTCTGCACTGTCCGGCGTCCGGATCTTGATATTGTGTAAATCGGCGATCGAGGCGCGCTCATTGCGAGGATAGCGAACGTACACTTCAACCTCATTCTTTCCGCGCTGAAGTCGCTGGATCTCATCGCCGTAGAACCCCTGCCTCACTTGTCGTGCAATGTCATCGAGACGAAGGCCCATCGCTTTTCCTTCGGGAAGGATCCCGAGTTTCAACTCGCGTTTGCCTTCGAGATCGGAGTCGCCAATATCGATGACACCGCTGAATTCTGCGAGTTGGGCTTTGACCTCTTCGGTAGCGGCTTTGAGGGCTTCCAGATCCTGGCCAACCAGTTCTAAATCGATTGCGTTCCCGCCAGCTGCGGACTCGCTGGCAAAGGTCAGCTCCACTGCGCCGGGAATCTCGCCGACCAGTTCACGCCACCTCGACACCACATCCAGCGCCGTGAAATCGCGCTCCACGGACGGGTATAGTTCGAGGGTGACTTCGCCGATGCTGGAGCTTTTGGGCGAGCCGCCGTTCGAGCCCATGCCCTGAATAAGCGGCTGCGAGCCGATACTTGCCAGCATGTGCTGAAATACACCGTTACCAGACTTCGTTCTGAATTCGGGCTCTTCATTGAGTTCGAATGCCTTTCGCTCGATCAATCGAATGGCCTCCTCGGTTTTCTCATAGGAGACTCCCTGCGCCAGTTTTAATTTTGATGTGACGATATCGGTTTCAACCTCGGGGAAGAAAACGAATTTGATCCATCCCGAAGCGACTACCCCGATAGTGAGAATGAGAATCGAGAGGAAGGCTGAAAGAACGATGTAGCGGTTCCGGAGAGCAACGTTGAGGGCGGGGCGATAGACCCGGTCGACAAACTCTTCCAATCCGCGAGAAAATACGCGTTGGAACCGGATGATCCGTCCGGGTTTTTTCTCGAGATCGACAGGCTTCAGGAGAGCAAGGTGAGAGGGGAGGATGAGCTTGGACTGGATCAGTGAAAAGAACAGGGTCGGGATGACGACTAGTGGAATGTTCGGCCAAATTTTCCCACTGAACCCACTCAGTCCAAGCATCGGAGTGAAGGCCATCGCAGTCGTCAGAACACCAAAGGTGACAACGACGCCGACTTCGCGTGTGCCTCTGGGTGCAGCATCACGGGGGGCTTCACCTTTCCGCATTCGACTATATACATTTTCTCCGACCACAATCGCATCGTCGACCACGATCCCGAGTACGAGGATGAAGGCAAAAAGCGAGATCATGTTGATCGAGATTCCTGTATAGGGCATCATCGCGATCGCTCCTGCGAAAGAGACCGGAATGCCGATCGCGACGAGAAGAGCCAGGCTCGGGCGGAGAAACAACGTCAACACAATCGTGACAAGGATGAGACCGAAAATTCCGTTTCTAGCTAAGAGGTCGAGACGGCCGGAGAGATAGAGCGAATCGTCTTTCCATATTTCCAGTTCTACTCCTTCGGGGAGGGTAGCGGGGGCAACGTCGTAAATGAATTCCTTTACCGTATCAGCGATCTTGATGGTGTCTTCATTGCCGACGCGATAGACATTGATCAGAATTGTTGGCGATCCGTCGAAACGCGTGTCGATGCGATCTTCTTCGAAGCCATCGCGAATTTTGGCAAGTTGACCCAGCGTTACTGTCGAGCCGTCAGGACGTGTGATGACTGGAATGGGGGCAAACTCTTCGGCCGTATAACGACGGCCTTCGGTACGGAGTAGGACTTCGCCACTCGTTGTACGAACCGATCCGCCGGGAAGGTCGAGCGATGCCCGTCGGACAGCACCTGCGACCTGGTCAAAAGAGATACCATATTGACGGAGGGTCTGCTCTGAGACTTCGATCGAGATCTCGTAGTCCCGCACGCCAGCGAGGATTGCCTGGGTGACCGGGGAACTCCCGCCGTCGTAGGTTAGTAACTCCGTCCGAACATCTTCGGCAATTTTCCGGAGCCTTTTCTCGTCAATATCTGCCGACACGGCAATGCTCATTACCTGGGCTTTGAGCAGCACTTCCTCCAGGATCGGTTCTTCGGCTTCCTCCGCAATGTTTTGAATCGCATCGACCCTCGTCTTGATGTCGTCCATCACATTGCGGACGTCATACCCGGTGGCGACCTCGACGAATACAGTGCCGGCACTTTGACTGGCTGTGGAGCGGATGACGTCAATACCGTCAACGTCCTGGATCGCCTCTTCGATCGGCACGATAATGCCCTTCTCCACTTCTTCCGGCGTGGCGTTGGGGTAGGGGACAGCAATGTTGACCGCGTCTATCGATAGCGTAGGGAAAATCTCTTTCTTGATCTTCGGCCATGTTCCAATTCCGACGACGACGATTAACAGCATCAGAAAGTTCGCCGCGACATGGTTGCGGCTAAACCAATAGATAATCCCGGAATCTGGTTCGTTGTCACTCAAGGTCTTGGAGAGGATAATGCCTCGTCGGATGCTTCGTCGATTTTAATGAGAACGGCTGAAACGCGAGTGCCTTCAATGACATCGGGTAGTTCAGTGACACAAACGCGATCGCCTTTCTCAAGTCCGCTGGATACATAGACATCCTCCCCTTCGCGATGGACAACCTTGACGCTGCGAAAGCGAATGCGGTCATCGGGATCCACCACTGTGACACGGTCGAGATCGAGGAAGGCGGAGAAGGGGATTTTGGCTACATCCGGCATCTCGCGGCTTGGAATCGAAGCTTGAACAAACATTCCGGGACGGGGCGCCATTCCTTTGCCACTTCCGTCTGCACCGATCTCAGCGATGACATGGACGGATCGGGTGGCACGGTCAATTTCACCCTCCGTTCGCACGATATTGGCAGTCCATTTTCTTGTTTCTCCGGCGGCTGACGTGCTCACCTCTACCGAACCTGTTGGGTTTCCCTCTGCATCTGTGTTGAGAAAAGCGACCTCATCAACTGACAAGGGTAAGCGCACTTCATAGGGGCTCGTTCCGAACACTTCAGCCACCTCCATCCCGGGAGTGAGATAGCTGCCGATTTCTGTCATGG
>Ga0222672_1000836_pt1 | contig 10122 bp, 5 predicted proteins | sample AntAcemetagen799_FD_179810 | JGI IMG/M metagenome (GOLD analysis project Ga0222672, IMG submission 179810) | Saline water microbial communities from Ace Lake, Antarctica - #799 | ecosystem: Environmental > Aquatic > Non-marine Saline and Alkaline > Saline | place: Antarctica: Ace Lake | collected...
TTGGGACGATCTCAATGCTGCCTACGGTGCTGAAGTTATTCCGGAACTAATCACGCTTCGCCGCGCTCCAAATTTGCCTTTGGTGAAAAGGCCGGAGCGTCTCATCCATCTGCGGCTGCGTCAGTTCGAGCGCCACTGCCAAAGTATCGCTCACGAGTATGACATTTGTCTCAGCGCCTATAATCCGATAGACTTCGGGCGACCTGCGATTCAGCTCATCGGTGACTTCAGCTTCAGCGAGGAGATGCGGAAACGGCTCTACATTCACGGGGAGAGTCAGTTCTGCCACAAGGATTCATGGGTTAGAAGAGCCTACATTGATATGGTGTCGGCATCCGGGGTCAAACTCCGGCCTCTAGCCGAGCGAGGAGACCTCATTCTTGCCAACTCGGCTTGGACGGTGGCGCAGCTCGACGAATTTTTCGGAGTACGCGATGCACCCATTATTTATCCGCCGGTCATTTTGCCAAAGGCTCCGGCAGAGAGTGTTCGTGATCCGTTTGGGTTCGTCTGCCTCGGGCGTGTTGTTCCGGAAAAGGAAATTGAGCGCATTGTTCGCATTCTTTCCGCAGTGCGTGAGCTCGGCTATCCTGTGAAGCTGCGGCTGATTGGAAACCTGGATGCTTCGCCCTACAGCCGTCGCATCGCCGAATTGATCGAGCAGCATTCTCATTGGATCACTCCCGAAGGATTCCTCGATCTCGACGAGAAGCAGGCCGTTCTCGCGAGCCAGACATTTGCGCTGCATGCGTGCCGGATCGAAGCCTTCGGCATCGCTGTTGCTGAAATGGCGTCGATGGGTTGCGTCCCGTTCGTTCCATCGTCGGGCGGGGCAGGGGAGATTGTGAGTGATCCCCGGTTGCAGTTCGATGATGACGCTGACGCGATGGAGAAGATCATCGCAATGCTGACCAGTCCGGAAGAGGTTGCTGCAATTCGGCGGGATCTACCGGAAACAATGAATCGATTTGGTCCGGAAATTTTTACGGAAGAAATCCGTGGCTGGGTACGCGAGTTTGCGGACCACGATGCATCGAGTGTGAATGAAGTTACTCCGAAAAATTGCGCAGCGGTCCGTTGATCCACTTTTCTATCGGATCAAGTTTCGGCGTCTCGTGAGAAGGTTCCGGCGCTTCGACGAAGGAACGGTGGTGACAGATCTCGATGCGCTTGGATCAGTCTCCAGAGTTACCATTGTTGTCGCCCATCCGGATGATGAAGTGTTCTGCTCAGGGATCATTTGCGAATTGAAAGACCGTGGAGCGTTTGTCAGGATTCTGTGCCTCACCCGCGGCGAAGGCGGGCCGACAGGATCGAACACGCGTGAAAAACTAGGCGCCATCCGCGAGACTGAAATGCGGGCATCATGCTCTACTCTGGACGTGGACGAGCTCTTGTTTCTCGGTCATGTCGATCCTCTCGCGAAGGAGTTCCGGGTGTTTGCACCTGAAGTCGCTGTGAGCGAGTTGGCTGCGCAAATTCACCCATTCCTTAATGACTCTGATCTTGTCATTTCTCACGGAAGCAGCGGCGAATACTGGCATCCGGGCCACCTGCTTGTCTTCGATGCCACTGGTGCGTCCCTGACATTCCCAGAAAAGGAAGGCCCCGGTTGGCTAACATTTCTTGCCCGTAATTTCGACCACCCGATTCAGAAATTGGTCAACAATGACGATCCTGCATTTCTCCGCATCGATGTGACTGCTCATTCCGATCGGCGCGAGAGGGCAATTGAGAGTCACCGGAGTCAACTTGGCCTGTTCGGCAGATTCGCCGGGGGCGATTATCGAGGCTTCATTCGCAAGACAGGCTTGGAGAGCTATGCTCTTCGCCGGATCGGAAAACTACAGATCGCGGAAACGGCTGATAAAAGCAAAGGCCAATACGACTGATCCGCCCACGCTGGAGGCGAATGCACCAAGGGCGAAGCGGAAGGGCAGCAACGTCGCGGACGAAATCAGGACCACGCACGTCAGCACGACCGATCCGAGGACGAATATTCCCAGTGGGGAGACGCGTTTCGCGATCCCTGTCGTATCCATTTCGGCTCGCAACCGGTCGAAGAACTGATAGGCGATCAATGCGATGATGATGAAATAGAGCGAAGCATATTCGGCTAGAAGAGGCATCAAAAACATCGCGTTGTAGATGCCGTGAACGAAAATGACAGCGAGGAAGCAGGCGAGGAATTCCTCCCACCCGCGCATCTTGCGCAGCAACATCCGGAAGAGAAAGTAGCCCGCGACTCCTGTCAGGGAGAAGTGCAGAGCGTTCGCGGACAAAAGCCTGCCCCAGGCCACGAACGTTCCGGCTCCGTTCTGGAAATACTGGAGATTTTCTTGAAAGGCGAAGCCGAGTCCCACGATGGCTGCGAGAACGATTCCTTCGATACCGCTTTTTCTCCGGGCCGCCCACACGGCGAAAGGCACATAACAGAGGAGCTTCAGCGTCTCTTCGCGAAGTCCGACACCGGCGACCAAGTTCAAGAACTGCGCGATCGGCGTATCCTGCGGATTGAAGGTAAAGCCCTGAATCTTCTCCTGCACGACGACCACGAATAGCGTCAGCACCGCGCTGACGACGCCTGCAAGAAATGCGAGTGCGGCTGCGATCATTCGCTCTCTTGTTGGTGTCCAGAAAACCATGAACACCGCCCACCAGATGGCAGCAGTGAAAAGTGCGGGGGCAAGATAGCGCGAAGTCAGCATGCTCCACTCGGTGCGCAGAGTGGCGACGATCAGCGCCGGGTAATCCCGGGATGCTGAGTAAATTTCTAGCAGTTCTGCTGGATGAAAGACCGACTTGAAGTCGCCGATGTCCAATGCCGGTAATTCATTCTCCCGCATCGCGAGAACGACCGCGCTGCGTCGCGCGTAGATCGAATCCGGAAAACGTTTCGCCCCGGCAATATAGTACGCCATCGCTTTTTGCCAGTCGCCTCTCAAGTAGTATAAATCGCCGAGGAACTCGTCCCGGTAGCGTTGATCGGGGGCTGCTGCGAGAATCTCCGCTATCGCGATGTCCGTGTCTCCGCCACGGAGGTTCTTCCACCACGGCTCCACGATCGCACTCGGGAAAGCACCCGCGATCTGCTCGATCTGCTCAACTGACCACACGCTGTCGGTGCCGCGCACCAGATCCCGGCAATCGCGAAAATCCGGATCGGGAGGTGCGACGCGACCGAACCGCACCAGCGTGACCAACTCGTCCATCGTTTCGGGAGTCTCCGACTGGTCGAGGAGTTCGCGATAGAGTTCGGGCTCTGAAATGTCTGATGAAGAGAGCAGGGAGACGACAAATGCGATTGCGACGCTGGCTGTGACCATCGTTAACGAAGTCCGCACCAGAAAACTCCGGTCACGGGAAAGGCGGGCAATTTTCTGCGGATCGGGCAGCGGCATTGGCCGCGACGGTATGGCACTTTCGCGACCGCGACAAGAGTTGCCTTACCGCAACTTCTTCCGTAACCTCGTCCCATGACGCGGATATTCACCATCGCCATTATCGCCCTCTCCACTTCGCTCTTTGCCGAGGCTCCCAAGGTTGCGTTCGAGCCCATTTACAAAAATTTGTCCATTGAGCGGCCCATTTCAGTCCAGATCCCCGACGATGGCACGAATCGACGCTTTCTTGTCGAGCAGACTGGAAAAATCAAGATCCTCCCCTCAGACGAGTCCGCCAGCGCGGCTGCTGTTTTTCTGGATATGACCGACAGCATGGCAGTTGAGAAGGATTTTGAAGAGGGCCTTCTGGGACTGGCTTTTCACCCGGACTACAAGAACAATGGTCGTTTCTACGTCACCTTTTCCCGTCAGGGGCCGAAGCGCCTCGTTTTAGCGGAATACACCGTCTCGAAAGACGATCCCAATTTGGCGGATCCCGGGAGCGAGCGCGTCCTGATCGAGGTCCAGCAGCCCGAGTGGAACCATAATTCGGGAAATGTCCTCTTCGGCCCCGAAGATGGAATGCTCTACCTTTGCGTCGGTGACGGCGGGCTGAAAAACGGAGTTTTTATGCTGCCGCAAAAGCTGACCCGATGGAATGGGAAAGTCCTCCGCATCGACGTCGACGAACGCACCGGCAAGCTGCCTTACGGCATCCCTTCGGACAATCCTTTCATTGATGACCCGATTGCTTCTCCTGAGATTTGGGCCCTGGGCCTTCGCAATCCGTGGGGTGCGGCCATCGACCCCGAGACGGGGCTTTTCTATCTCGCCGATGTTGGTCAGGACCTGTGGGAAGAAATCGACATCATTGAGCGTGGCGGAAACTACGGCTGGGAAATCCGCGAGGGACTGCACGAATTTGCCGGCCGGGCAGCGATGATGGAGGCGCTCGGCCGCAAGGCTGAAGTGCCGAAGGGTGTCGAATTCATCGATCCAATTCACGAATACTCCCGCGCGGACGGCCTCAGCATCACCGGCGGCTACGTCTACCGGGGAGACAAGATCCCGGCTCTTCAGGGGCATTACCTCTATGGCGACTGGCGGCTCGGGAATCTGTGGGCGCTCCACTATGATCCGGATGCGGGAAAGGTCACCGACAACCACCAGATCGAGAAACCGGCCGATCCGAAAAATCCCACCGTTCAGCCCACCGGATTCTATCCTGATGAGAATGGCGAAGCGCTGGTTCTCGATTGGCGCGGTGCCATATTCCGCATTGTCCCGGGTGAGTGAAACCCTGCGTCAGACTAACCTCATTGTAGAACAGGGCGGCCTGCCCTGTTTTCGTGTGCCGGATGACGTTCGAAAACAGGGCAGGCGCCCTATTCTACATTTTATCGAAACCTTGCGCCGCCTCCGACCAAACAGATTCGGAGTGAAGCGGAGAAAGACAGCCGGGCCTAGCGCACCGGAGCGAAGTGGAGATCGCCGCAGGCAGAAGAGTCGAGCGAAGCGTCCAAAGCGAAGCGAAGTCAATTGAGTCCTTCATTCAACCCTGTTCAGTTTTCTGAAAGTCACCTATCCAGAAGAGTTGCCGGTCTCGCAACGGCGCGAAGAGATTCGCGATGCCATCGCTGCGCACCCGGTCGTGATCATCTGTGGTGACACAGGCTCGGGAAAAACCACGCAGCTTCCCAAGATTGCACTCGAGGTGCGCGGGCCGAAAGACACTCGCCGCATCGGATGTACGCAGCCTCGACGAATCGCGGCGACCTCGGTGGCGCGGCGGGTTGCCGATGAAATGCAGGTAAACCTTGGTGCCGAAGTGGGCTACCAGATCCGCTTCGAAGATCGAACGTCTAAGGAGACGGCGATCAAGTTCATGACCGACGGTATCCTTCTCGCCGAGACGCGCAACGATCCGAGCCTTCGACAATACGACACTCTCATCATCGACGAGGCGCACGAAAGGTCGCTCAACATTGATTTCATTCTCGGTTATCTAAAACGAACTCTCGCTAAACGCCGTGATCTCAAGGTCGTCATTTCCTCCGCAACTCTCGATGCGGGAGCCTTTTCAGAGTTCTTCGGTGGAGCGCCCGTCGTCCAGGTGGAAGGACGGACTTTTCCCGTCGAGGATAGGTATTTGCCCTGGCTCGACGACAGGGAACCGCTCGCGGAACACATCGGTCGCGCCGTGGAGGAATTGGCTTCCGAAGATCGGCTGGGCGATACGCTCGTCTTTCTTCCGGGGGAACGCGAAATTCGGAATGCAGCAGACTTGCTCGACGGACGGCGCTATTCCGACACCATGATCATCCCGCTGTTCGCCCGACAGGCGGCGAATGAGCAGCAGGCAGTTTTTTCTCCGGTCCGCGGAAAACGTCGTGTCATTCTTGCGACCAATGTTGCCGAGACGTCGCTGACGATTCCGGGGATTCGATTCGTGGTCGATACGGGGATCGCCCGGGTAAGTCGCTACGATCCAGGATCCGGCATTCAGCGGCTCCAGATCGAAGAGATATCCCAGGCCAGTGCGCGGCAGAGGCGAGGACGTTGTGGACGTGTTAGTGAGGGTGTCTGTGTCAGGCTCTACGACGAGGAAAATTTCGAAGACCGACCCGAGTACACCGATCCTGAAATTCTCCGGTCGAATCTCGCGGGCGTCGTCCTGCAAATGGAACACCTTGGGCTGGGCGATCCATTGAAATTTCCCTTTCTCGATCCGCCACAACCAAAGAGGGTCGCGCAGGCCTACCGCGTGCTGGAGGAAATCAGCGCTGTGCAAAAGCGAGGAAAGCAGATCGAGTTGACTGGCATGGGCCACGAACTTGCCCGGATGCCTCTCGATCCGCGAGTCGGTCGCATTTTGATCGCCGCACGCGAAGAGAATTGTCTCGCCGAAGGCTTGATTATCGCCAGCGCGCTGACTGTTCAGGACCCTCGCGAACGGCCTCAGGAAAAGCAGCAGATTGCTGACGAAGCGCATGCGGGATTTCGTGACAAGCGTTCCGATTTCACAGGCTGGTTGAATTGGTGGTTCGCGGTGCAGAATGCCCGGTCGAAGTCGTCGAATGAGCTGCGTCGTTTCTGTCGAAAAAATTTCCTCAATTACCGGCGCACGCAGGAGTGGCTCAATCTTCATCGTGAGCTGCGTGACACGCTCCGGCAGATGAAGTGGCAACTGCCGCCGGCGAAAAAGGGCATCACCGATCCGGCGGAGACTTATTCCGAGTCGTTGCATCGGGCTATTCTTGCAGCGATCCCGTCACAGATTGGGCTGAACCAGGGTAAGAAGCTCGGCTACAAGGGCGCGCGGAACACGAAGTTTTTCCTCTTTCCCGGTTCGGGGATTTTTTCGTCGCAGCCGGCGTGGGTCATGGCTTTTGAAATGGTCGAAACGGCAAAGCTCTACGCGCGCAATGCGGCCATGTTCGATCCGGGATGGTTTGAGAAAGTCGCACCGCACCTCTGTCGCTATAGCTATACCAATCCGCATTGGGTGGCCGAGCAGGGAGCCGTCTATGGAGAGGAGTCGGTGATCGCGTTTGGTCTTCCCGTTATAGAAAAGCGACGGGTTCATTACGGCCGAATTGATCGAAAACTGGCGCGCGAAGTATTCATCCTCGAGGCGCTCGTCAATGGCAATACCCGCGCCCCGATGCCTGCGCTGAAAAGCAACCGTGAGACGGTAGCGGCGGCGGAACGGCTCGAACACAAGATGCGTCGATACGGCGGACTGGTTCATCCCGATGCGGTGGTCGCGTTTTATGAAGATCGTGTCCCCGGGACGATCTGCACACAGAAGGACTTTGAAAAATGGGCGTCGGAGCATACGGAAGGCGCACTGGATTTCTCGCTTGAGGATTGCATTCTCCCTCAGCGCGAACCGATTGCCGTCGATGACTTTCCCGATACGCTTCCTTCAGCTGACGGTGAGAGCGAGTTTGCGGCGAGCTATTTACACAATCCATCTGAGGTTGCCGATGGGATCACGGCGACAATACCGCTCGGTGAGCTTTCGTATCTACCCGAGTGGTTCGGAGACTGGCTTGTCCCGGGATGGCTGCCGGAAAAAGTATCCGCTGCACTGCGCTGTCTGAGCAAAGCGACGCGAACGCTCCTTCCTGCCAATCGCGAAGTCGTTGATGACTTTGTCGATGCCTGGGACGGCTACGTGCCCGCGTGTGGATTGGTCGAAGCGCTGTGCGATTTCTTCTCGGAAAATTACGGGGTCGAGATTTCTGACGGGTCTTTCGATTTGGATCGGATTCCGGCTCATCTTCAGATGCGGTTCCGAATCGTTGACGATGCCGGAAAGATTCTGGGCGAGGGCGAAGAGCTGACTGCCTTGCAAAGCCGACTGGCCGGAAAAGTGCGTGATCGCTTCGCGACCGTGGCGAAGGGGAAATATGATCGTGAAAGGATCGGGTCGTGGTCTTTCGGCGAACTTCCCGATGAGGTTCCCCTGGACCGTCACACCGTCGGGTATCCGCGCCTGCATAATGTTGGCGGGTCGCTCCCTTCCATGAAGATGTGGGCGGACCGGAAGTGCGCAGATTTTCACCACCGCATGGGCGTGGCGAAACTCTACCGGGTGGTTGAGAAGGACAGAGCGAACCGGTTGTCGTCGCAGATCGTTTCTCCGGACAAGTCGCTTGCGGCGCGCCCCAAGCCTTCGCCAACAAAGAAACAACAGAAGAGTGATTTCGGCTCGCTCGCGGTGGCATTCGGCGGCGCTCCTGTTTCGAAACCAGTTCCTCGTGAGAGTGTGCCGAAATCGTCGTCAGCGGCGGCGGTGTTCCTCTCAACCGGGCAAGTATTTCTGCTTAGCCAACTCGGGCCTGATCCGGCTCGAAATCGCGAAGATCTCATCCAGCGGATCGTATCCGAGTCGCTGGGTGGACCGTTGACTGAAGGAGATTGGAAGACGGCGAAAGAAGTGACTGACCGTGACCTTTTCGAGAACGCCGCCCGCATTTGTGCCACCGTCGCCAGGATTCTCGATGTGGCCGGGAGGATCGGCGGTCTGTTAGCGAGTGACGAGCCCGGCTACGAGGAGTCCGTAGCTGATGCGAGGGAGCATCTGGCTTCTCTGCTGGCGAGTGGCTGGCTGATGGACGGAAGTTTGCGCGAACGCCTGAGCCATTTTCAGGGACTCGAAACGAGAGTCACTCGCATGTTCGGTGCGCCGGCGATCAAAGATCTGCAGAAGCTGGAGCGGTACCAGACCGAAGCGGCGGAAGTCTGGCGCGCGGAATCCGGGTGCGAGTGTCGATCTTGTCCGCGGGCCATCGCGAACGCCGACGTCTTCGCAGCTGATTTTGGGCTGAGGCTGAAAATCTTTGCGCCGGAAATCAGGGCGCGAATGAAGTGATCAGCTGGCCATTTCTCCGATTGATCTAAGCACCTCAAGCCGTCCTTCGCGCGTTGTCGACGAGGTTACGAAAATCTGCGGAACGCCTTCGACGAATTCCCCGAGTTGATTGATGAACGCCTGCTGGTTCGCTTCGGCGCGTTTGGGTTTCACCTTGTCCGCCTTCGTGTAGACCAGTGAAAACGGCTTGCCGCATTCAACCAGCCAGGCCACAAAGCTGATATCGATTTTCTGGGGCTCCAAGCGGGAATCGATCAGCACGAATATATGAGTCAGTCCTTCGCGGAACTCCAGATAGTCAGCTACGAAATCATTGAATCGATGCCGGTCCTTCTTGGCTGCCTTGGCGTAGCCGTAGCCCGGTAGGTCGACGAGGCACCATTCTTCGTTGATGACGAAAAAGTTGATCAACTGCGTGTGGCCGGGTGTTCTCGAAACCCTTGCCAGCGCCTTCTGATTGCACAGCATGTTGATGAGCGTCGACTTGCCTACATTCGAGCGCCCGATAAAGGCGAATTCAGGTAATTCAGCTGGCGGGCAGGATTCCAGTCCGTCGCAACTGATCGCGAAACGTGCGTTTTTGATTTTCATTGTCTAAGGATTCGCGAAGAAATTAAGCGAGCAAAAGATGCGCAGGATTTTGGTTGGTCGTAAAGGCGGAATTGGACGGAGTTTAGCGAGCTAAAAGAGTCGGATTCCAACGCATACAGCGGGCGAAAAGACCAGCATACTTGCTCGGGTTATTTTTGAGAGACTTCTAAGCTCTCGGGTTCTGCTGTTCATCGTAGTCGATCCGGTCGGCGAGGTTTCTCGCTTTGACCCTGTGGTTGCGCTTGGCACGGCGTTCGACGGTCATCTCGCGTTTCTTGATTCGTTTTTTGAGGTGTTCGATTTCGTCGTCGAGTTTTAGATATCCCTCGTATCGCTCGGTATCGAGAGCACCTCCCTCGACCGCTTCGCGGATCGCGCAACCGGCGTCTGTGCCGTGCTTACAATCGTGGAACCTGCACTCCATCGCGAGCGCGGCGATATCGGCAAATCGTTCCCGCAGCGTGGTTTCGTCGGTCCACATCTGCACTTCGCGGATGCCGGGGTTGTCGATCAGGATACCCCCGCCCGGAAGCACGATCAATTCGCGTGCCGTGGTGGTGTGACGCCCCTTGCCGGTGACTTCGTTGACCTCGGCATGCTCCTGCCACTCTTCGCCCATGAGCGCGTTGATGAGTGAAGATTTTCCGACGCCGCTTGATCCGACGAAAGTGATCGAAATGCCCGGTTTCAGATACTTCTCGACGACTGATACGTTCGCGCCGTCGACCGCGCTGGTGACGATGACTTCGGCGTCGGGGCTCAGCTCAC
>Ga0222672_1000838_pt1 | contig 10101 bp, 4 predicted proteins | sample AntAcemetagen799_FD_179810 | JGI IMG/M metagenome (GOLD analysis project Ga0222672, IMG submission 179810) | Saline water microbial communities from Ace Lake, Antarctica - #799 | ecosystem: Environmental > Aquatic > Non-marine Saline and Alkaline > Saline | place: Antarctica: Ace Lake | collected...
CCCGAAGCATACGAGCGACTCCTGCTCGACGCGATGGCAGGCGATGCCACCCTGTTCGCCCGGAAAGACGAGGTGGAAACAGCATGGCGCTATGTCGATCGGATCGAAGATGCCTGGCACAAGGCAGCGAGCCCTCCCAAAATGGCGGAGTATCCGGCTGGATCCTGGGGCCCGAAAGAGGCCGATGATTTGCTGGAAGTGGACGGCCACGAATGGAGAAGGCTCTGAAAAATGCCGGTCTGCTGACGCTGGCAATACTGCTGCCCGTTCTCACACTGGCGGCGAAGAATCACGCGAGTGATGTCTTTTCCCTGAAGGTTTGGCGACTCGCCATCCCGATGGATGACAATGGCGACGGCGAGCCGGATGAGGTCTCCATGCCGACGTTGCAGTATTTCGAAGACCCGGATTTTTTCTATTTGTCGAAAACGGGCGATTCGATCGTGTTCCGCGCAGAATGCGGGGCACCGACAACGAAAAATTCCAGCTATCCGCGCTGCGAGCTGCGCGAGATGAAACCGGGTGGATTAGAGCGAGCCGCGTGGGGAACGAACGACGGGCTGGTCCACAATCTGACGATCACGGCGGCGATCAACAAGCTGCCTGCAAAGAAGCCTCACGTGGTCTGTGCACAGATTCACGACGACGAGGACGATTTGCTGATGCTCCGGCTGGAGGGGAAAAAGCTTTTCATCGAGCGCAACGATTTGGAGCCGGTTTATCTGACGAAAGACTACGAGCTCGGCACATTTTTCAAGGTGATGATCATTGCGGACAGCGGGCGGATCCGGGTCCTCTACGAGGGCAAAGTGATCATGGAATGGCCGGTCGAACGCGACGGGCTCTATTTCAAGGCGGGTTGCTACACGCAATCCAATGTCGAGAAAGGCGATGCCGCCGATGACTACGCGGAGGTCGAAATCGAGGCGCTCTACGTGACACACAAAGGATCGTAGCCAAGTCTGCAGAAAAAGCCATTGTCGAACCCCGAGTCGGCCTGTTTACTGGCGGCAATGCAAGACAGCGCTCGCCTCGGCCAACTACTTCTCACCGGTGTCCCCGGACCCGAACTCGATTCCGAAACCGCCGCCCGTTTCCGTCGACTTCAGCCGGGAGGATTTATTTTGTTCACCCGCAACATCAAGTCACCGGAGCAATTGCGGAAGCTGATCGACGATCTCCGCGACCTCAGCGAGATCGAACCTTTCATCACGATTGATCAGGAAGGCGGCCGCGTTTCCCGTCTCCGGGAAATCGGCAGCGAACCGCCCAGCGCGCAGCAGCTGCGGGAAAAGGACGATCTCGATTTGATCGAAACACACGGAAGACTCACCGGGGAAATTCTCCGCATGTTCGGATTCAATCTCGACCTCTGCCCGGTTCTCGACATTTCCTTCGACGATGCAGCCGACAACTCTCTCAAGGGCCGCTGTTGGGGCTCCAGTGCAAAAGAAGTGATCGACAAATCTTCGGTCTTCAACCACGCCCTGCGGAAAGCAGGTGTGCTCAGTTCCGGAAAGCATTTCCCCGGCTACGCCTCGGCCGAAGTCGACCCGCACCACGAGCTTCCGGTTATCGACAAGACGCTTGAGGAAATGGAAGCCGACGAACTCAAACCTTTCCGTGCGCTCCTGCCCGACCTCGACAGCATCATGACCTGTCACTCTCACTATCCGTGCTGGGACGCGGACCGACCCCGCTGGCCCGCGTCGCTGTCGAAAAACATCATCGGACAGTTTTTACGAAACCAACTCGCTTACGATGGCCTTGTCATGACCGACGACCTCGATATGGGGGCGATCCTGAACGAGGTCACTTTTGAGGACACCATCAAAGCCTGCATCGAAGCCGGCAACGATCTCGCCATGATCTGCCACCGTGTCGACATGGTCGAAATTGCCTCCAGGGTCATTGCCACTCTTCCGGACACATTGATTTACGACGTCCTCCGCCGCATCGAAAAGACGAAGGCAAAAATGTCCAAACCCTACGAGTGGTCGATCGAGAGGTTCCAGGAGATCGATTCACAGATTTATGATTTGCGCGTCGCCACCCTCGGCGAAGAGAGAGCAAAAGACCGCTCACTTGAAGACGGGAAACGCTCGCCGGTTGAGCTGTTCTGAGACGTTATCTATTTCTCCGATTCCGGTCCTGATCCCGCCCCATGCCATGTGTCGAAAAAGGCACCGTGGCGTGCGCAACAATATCTTCACCAGAGCTTGCTGGTTTGATGGTCCGACGAAGCGATTCTGTCGCTCGGTCGAACTCTATCAATAACCACAACACTCTGATGAAACTATCCACATCGTATCAAGGAATCGTCGCCGCATTGGTGCTTCCTCTATTAACTATTTCGGACCTGAAAGCTGAAGCTCCTGTATCGCTCACCAAAATCGGAGCGCTCTCCGGTCTCAGCGGAGCCGAGATCACCGCCTATGATCCGGGAACTCAACGACTGTTTATTACTTCCGGCGGCGGACTCAATATTGTCGATTTTTCCGATCCCTCGACCCCTGTCTTCGAGTCAATGATCACACCGGTCACCGATGGCGCGACCGACAATGCGATCACAAGCGTCGCGGTTTACGGCGGAACCGTGGCGGTAGCCGTTCCCGGGTCCGATGAGCAACTGCCCGGATCTGTATTCTTCTACGACGCCACTACGGGAGCCTTTATCGATTCAGTCGTCGTTGGCGCTTTGCCCGATATGCTTACGTTCACTCCGGACGGCCAGGCGATTCTGGTTGCGAACGAAGGGGAGGCCGACTCGGACGACATACCTTTTGCCGGAGGTTTTAAGATACAGATCAGCGAAATCTGGTCCGGTCAGGATGGGGCCGACCTGACCGCCGACTGGTTTGAAATCACCAATCGCGGCGATGCCGCCTGGGTGCAGGGCGTCGATTCGGACCTCTACTACGATGACGAATCATCTGATCCAGGTGAGGCCGATCCAATCGTCGGTCTGGTACAGCTCGATCCCGGAGAGTCTGCGATTGTTGTCGTGGGTGATATGACCGATGCGACTAACTTTTACAATGCCTGGGATCCTGACAAGGATCTGGATAGCACGGAGATCGGCTATACTGACGGCGCCGGACTCGGCGGTGGAGACGCCGTCACGATTTGGTTGGGGATGCCGACAATAGCAACCCCCATTGAAGACAAAGAATATTACCCCGAACTCACCTCCGGCGTCTCTTGGGATGTCGATCTCGTGGAAGAAAGCACCAATGGAAATGACTCGGGTGCTGTAACCACGACAGCGACGGCGGGAGTCAGCGGCACCGAACCAGCAGTCGGATCACCGGGAGAAAGCTCAGACGGTCTGGAAGACCCCCGCGGATCGGTCAGCTATATCGATGTTTCCGGAGGATTCAACAACCCGCCGGTTACCGAGATCGGGTTTGAGGCATTCGACGAGACGGAAGACACTCTTCGCGCTGCAGGCGTCCGTATCTTTCCTTTCCGTTTCGCGTCGATGGATTTCGAGCCGGAGTACATTGCCGTTACTCCTGACGGTGCCACTGCCTTTGTTTCCTTGCAGGAAAACAACGCCATCGCAAAGATCGATTTGGGCACCATGATGGTCACGGACATTCTGCCACTGGGCCTGAAAGACTACAGCCTGCCCGGAAACGAGATCGACGCCAACGATCAGGACGGTAGCCTCGTCCTTGCCAACCAACCCGTCTTCGGAATGTACATGCCTGACGGGATCGCCACCATGTCAGTGGGCGGGCAGAACTACTTCCTCACCGCGAACGAAGGGGACGCTCGCGACGAAGACGCCCGAATCGAGAATCTTATATTGGATCCAACCGTTTTCCCCGATGCAGGAACTCTCCAGACCGACGCACAGATTGGACGTCTCGAAGTTTCGACAGTCGACGGGGATATCGATGGCGACGGGGATTTCGACCAACTTTTCTCTTATGGCGGTCGCTCCTTCTCCATTCGGGACGCCAACGGAAACCTCGTTTTCGACAGCGGCACGACCACAGAAACCGCTGCGAATACAGCGGGCATCTACCCCGACAGTCGCGCCGATGCCAAAGGAACTGAGCCGGAAGGTGTCACCGTCGGAGTCATCGGCGGCAGGACTTTTGCTTTCGTAGGCCTCGAACGCGCCGACGCTATCACTGTCTTCGACGTCTCCAACCCGGCCGCGGCAACATTTCAGGATATCGCTTCTGATATTCCAATGGACGATGCTCCTGAGGGACTTGTCTTCATCCCGGCTTCCTCCAGCCCGACTGGAGAGTCGTTGCTCGTGGTGTCGAACGAAGGCGATGACGAACTGCCGGCTCTCGCCATCTATCGGGTCGACGTCGCAGCCGAGCCCACCCTTTCAAACAATTCGGCAGCGATTGCGATATTGAAAAAGAAAATCAGCAAACTGAAGAAGAAGTTCAAGAATGCCAAACGCAAGCAGCAGGCCGCAAAGACGAAAAAGTTCAAACGCCAGATCAAGAAACTGAAGCGAAATCTGAAAGCTCTTTGAGCAAAGCTCGACCGTGAAAGGCGGGCCCGTGAGGGTCCGCCTTTTTTTGTCTGGCTCACAACTCCTTCTTCCGCGCGTAGGTCCCCGGATTGACCATCTTTTTCACATCGTCGAGGCTCATCGAGGTATTATCCTGGAAGCCCATTGTCCGCCGACTCCCGTCGGCGATCGGAGCACTGGCGATACCGGCACTGCCAACGCGGTCAGCATTGGTTTGATACTTTTCACCGCTCTGATCAAACGTCCCTGTTTCGAAGGATCCCGCATCCGAACTGGCTTTTGACTTCGTTTGGAAGAGTTTCCCTGCCTGCCGGTTGCGGCTGCCACCTTCGCGCGCCTGCGAACCGCTCTCCTTCGCTTCGCCCGTTTTGAAATCCTGCCGCACCAGATACTCGGGAGTTTTGAACTCCTTCGTCTTCGCCTCCATATTTCCGAAGCGGGCCTGTTTTTTTCCAAACGTCTTATCCGAACCGCGCATCGTCTTGTCGGCGTAAAGGTTCGGCTTGTCTGCAATGATGTTGCCGCTCTCGTCGATCTCGTAGCCACGTTGGGTGATCCTTTTGGTATCCTCGCCCCCGGAAGCGGCCGCCTGGCCGCCCCAAATGCCCTGATCGAAAGAGACATTCGATTTTCGGGTTGTCACCGTCCGTTCAGTTTCGCACTGACACAGAAACACAACCGCCGCGAGAGAACCCGCCGTCGTGATAAGTTGTCGTCGCTGAAAAATCATGGGTCGGTAGCTTCCACCATTTCACGCCCTTCGGCAAGAGCGGTGCGCCATTCCCTCAGGAGCGCCATCCGGCCTTCGGTCAGGAACATGTCGCCGACCCGCTCCTCCCATTGATCGAGTTTTCCCCAGTCCGCGTAGAGCCGCATCAGCAAGCGGAGATCAACACCGATAGATTTCTGAAACACTTTCTTGAGCAACACTTCGGCTTCGTCATACGAGCCGCTTGCGATGAGGAACTCCGCGTAATCCTCCAGGAACGGCTGGTCGTGCCACTGGAAGTTCGTCAGCGTTTCGCGGTAGCGACGGAACAGACTCGCCGCGAGTTCCGTCTCGCCCAGTTGGGCCAACTTGACAGGGTTGGGTCGACGACTGAACAGGGTTGGATACCATTCTTCGAGTCCGTGCTGGTGGAAAAGATCGGATTCCGCTTCGCGCATGAGCCCCTCGTGGACTTCCAGGAGGCGGGGGCGGTCGCCGATTCGATGGAAAAAGGCGAGCTGACGTTCCGGTTCGTTGCGGAAAAAGCCGGTCCCCGGCCGTGCCGTCCCGTCGACGATGGCGGCTGCGATCTGTCGACCGGTTTCGCCGAAAAAGGAAAGCGTTTCGAGAAGGCGATCCTCCGGATTGTCGGCGTAAGCTGCTGCGGCAGCCGCTTCGAGATTGTCGCTGGCGAAGGCGATGACCAGGTCTGCCAGCCAGCGGGACTCGCGATTCGTCGCCGCCCGATCAATCACCTCCACCAATCCCTCCGTGTCGGTCGAAGCGATCCACTGAACGAACTCCTCCGAATCTTCCACATCGCGAAAGAAAGTTTCCAAATCATCGCAGAGGTCATCCCACGGTTCACCGCTCTCTTTTCTCATCCGCAGCATGGCAGTCGTAGCCGAAGCACGGACTGCCGAATCCGACGTATCGCGCCGCAGTAGCGAGAGAATGCCGACCGCCTCGTCCGTGGCACCAGCGCGGAAGAGTGTCTCGGCAAGGCTGCGAGTCACGGCGGTCGGTTGACGCTCCAGACTTTCGCGCGCCAACTCAGCAATTCTGGCTTTGTCAGGAAAACCGAGAGCTTCGTGAACTTCCGCTTCTTTCAACATCGCCCGGCGCACCAGATCGGATTCAGAAAGCGTTCCCTCAGCCTCGCGAAACCATTCCAGCGCCTCTTCCAGTCGGCCGGCGGCAACCAGGGTTTCTCCGGCGACAACGAGTTGTGACTCGCTCGCTTCGTCCCGGCTTCTCAAGTGCGTGACCAATCGCAGCAAGGCATCGTCGCGCCCCATCTGCCGGTAGGCTTCGACCAAAGCATCCTGATAAGGGACATGGGCCTGACGCGTCACGGGAGGCACATTTCCACCCGCGACAGGAGGTCGACTCAGTTGCAACAACCGCTCGATGTCACGATCAATCAGCAGAAAGCGAGCGTGCTGTTCGTTCAGGTAATCGACCGTAAGCCCGGGCGGCGCGGGAAACTCTCGCGTGTTGACCCGGTCGATAATTGCCAGCGCCGGTGCGGGATCCAACGCCTCGGCACAGACATCGAACAGACCCTGAAGCGGCGCATAGTCACGGTCTTTCTGCAACGACTCAGCCTCATAAACAGCGATCGCCTCGCGATGAAAACCCCGCACCTCCAATGTCTTTCCAAGATCGAGTCGCCTCTCCGAGTCGACGAGCAGACGGGACATCAGCTTCACGATGCGGTCGCGCTCGGGCGCAGGATTCCACTCCAACTGGTGAACAGCGCGGTTGATTTCAAACTGCTCAAATGCGGCGACGACCACTTCTTCGGCCGGTAGCACAATCGGATCGCCCCCGATCGCATCGATGAAAAGCGCTCCGTATTCCCAATTCTGCGGGAGGCGATCGCCGTAGTATCGCAGCAACTGACTCATTAGCTTCCAACGCTGGCTCTGGTCATAGCGAATTTCCTCCACCTCTGGCTTACGCGGTCGGGCGATAGAAATTTCGCGGGCCGCCTGCTGACCGAGCAACCGGATCGTCTCGTCGTAGCGTTCGCCAGCCAGTGCAATGAGAGAGGCCTGTTCCAGCCCTTCGGAATCCCATGCACTCTTCGTGGCATCCGCTAGACGCGAGAGGAAAAGCGCCTGGTCCGAGTCGCTATCCATCAGGCCGAGGCGTTCGGTCAGAGATGCGAAAAAGAAGCTCCGCTCCCGGTTTCCCCAATTCCGATGCATGTATTCGATGGCCCTATCCAGCAACTGCTCGCGCTCTCTATTTCGACCTGTCCAACCTGCGACTTGAGAGAGTGCGTAGAGAAAATTGCCTGACCTCATCTTCCCGCTTTCATCGAAGATTTCTCCGACGCGGAAAGCCGTTTCCCATTCTTTCTCGGCCCGCAATTTGGTGAAAATGTGAATGCCGACCTCGCGACTGATCTCCAGGTTCTCAAGAATCTGATAGGCGATCTCGGGATCGAACAGCGGATCCCCGGCGTTATCTTTCAGAAAAACGAAGGCCGCCATGGCCAGGTAGAGCGATCGGGGATGTTGAGTGCCGGTGAGATCGTTCTCAGCCGTGGCCCACTCCACTGCCGCTTCGGCATCGCCCGCCAGAATGCGGAGATACGCTGCGAAAAAGCGGTCAGGATACGTGTCCGCCTCGGGCATGTCGTTAATCAACTGTGCGAACGCCTCTGTTGCTCCGGCAAACCGTGTCACCCACAGCTTTTCAAAAACCGGATGCTCTCCGGCAGTCCATTTTTCCACAAATTCATCCGCCTTTCCCAACACCGCAGAAAGTGCGGCAGCCTCTTCCAACGATCGCAATCGAATCTGATACGCTGCCTTCGGGAGATAACTCAATTCGGGGTGGGGCTCTTGAAACTCTTCGGCGATTTCGTCCTGCAACGTGCCGCCGAAATACGGATAGCCTTCCACCGAAAATACGAAACCATCCAACTCGGTGCCCGGATCATCCTTCGCTTCGGCGGAAAGGTTCGCGACCCGAATCAACGGAAAGACGCGGTCGCCAAAGCCGGCAGGATAGGTGGTGTCTTGTGTTTCTGTCAGGATGGTTTCAAAAGTGGCCAACGCGTCTTCCGCGCTCCCCCGCTCTGCCTGGAGCAATCCGAACCGGAAACGTGCCTTGATATCCCAGTCGCGCAGCTCGACCAACTTCCCGAGAGTTCGCTCGGCCGAAGCGGCCTGCCCATTTTCTAAATAGTGTTTCGCCAACTCGCGCAGAAAATCCGGATTGCGACCAAATTTGCTTTCCAAACGCTTGCGAAGGCGCTCCGCCTCGCCAACCCGCAGATCGCGCTCCAGCATTTCGACGAGAGTGCGCCAGTTCTCCAAATCGTCGCCGCCTTCTTTGGCGAGCAATTGACGACGATAGTAAATGGCCGATTTCAAATCACCCAGTTCGTCCGCGAGTTGTCCGAGCTCGCCGAGAAGCAGCTCACTTTGGCCTGACATGTAGTAGGCCTTTTTCATGGCCTCGAAAGCCTCGCGAGTGTTACCCGAGGCGCGATGGACGCGGGCGAGTGCTTCGGGATAGAACCGGTCAAAGGCATGCCGTTGACTCAATTCGACATACCGTTCCAGAAGCCAGTCGAGCAGAAAATGGGAACGGGCGATGGTCAGCTGCGTATCGAGCTGCTTGCGGCGCTGCACGGGATCGGACTCGCTTTCGAGCAGTTCCAGCTCCGCCTTCAACGCATCCTCCGGCTTACCATTTTCGATCAGTGCGGTGGAGAGCTGTTTGATGATGCGGCGTTTCTCAAAGACATTCGCCTGCCGATAGGCACGCTGCCAGACATCGAGTTGCTTGCCGATGCTGCCCTGGAGACGATAGATTTTTGCGAGCGTCGCGAGCGTGCTGAGCGAGGCATCAGGACTTTCAACAAGTCCCTTCAACTCCCGCACCGCTTCATCTTCGAACCCCAGTTCGAACCGCATCTCTGCACGACGCTGTAGATAGTCCTCCTTATTTGCAGGATCGATCTCCGCCAGCGTCGTGAGGTGCCTCACCATCAGTGTGGGCCGCTCGTTGAGCTCCGCGAGATTGAGCAACATCGTTTCGACTGCCAGAACTGGATGGCCAGCCTCCGCCGTCGCCTTGGTCAGTTGCTGAAAGCACTCCTGATAGTCCTGCAGTTTAAACGACCACCACGCCGCCCGGTAGCGATTGCCGGTGGTCGGCTGTGTCTTTGCCGTCTCCAGGATGTTGTTAAAATAGTCGCGCAACTCCGCTGGTGGCGGCTCATCGCCCTGACGACCGACGCGGGAGGCAGCCAGAGCCAGGCGACGGTATTGAGCGAGACTCTGGATCTCTCCTGATTTCAGAATTTCCTCGTCCTCATTCGGCTCGGGCATCTCGGAAAAATGTCCACGCAACAGACTGAATAAGCGCTGATCGATCTCGGACTTCTTCTCCAGCGCCTCTTCACGCGTCCAGAGACTCTCCAACTGCTCGATCGCATCGACGATGCGTTTATCCTCAACGAAAAGATTGGCGCGAGCCGAGAGAAATTGTCCGTTTTCCGGCGCGAGTTCGATCGCTTCTTCAATCAACGCGATGGCATCCTTGCGCTGGTCGAGCTCCTGCAACACCAACGCCGCCTGATGAAGCCTCGCCGCTCTTTCGGTCGTCGCCTCGCCCGCGGCATCGATGAACGTCCGTATTGCCTCCATCGCCTGCTCGTCGCGCCCGCGTTCGTGGAGAAAACGGGCCAGCTCCAATGGATTGGAAACGCCGTCCCGACGGAGCAATCGCTCGACCAATCCATCGAGATAATTGGTCCGTGCGAAAGCCACAATGGTTCCCACGTCGTCGGCATCCGGTTCATACTCAGCCAGATAGGCATCCAGCAACGCCTCCGCAGCATCGCGGTCTTGGAGTTGCAAAACAA
>Ga0222672_1000839_pt1 | contig 10097 bp, 4 predicted proteins | sample AntAcemetagen799_FD_179810 | JGI IMG/M metagenome (GOLD analysis project Ga0222672, IMG submission 179810) | Saline water microbial communities from Ace Lake, Antarctica - #799 | ecosystem: Environmental > Aquatic > Non-marine Saline and Alkaline > Saline | place: Antarctica: Ace Lake | collected...
CGCGATAAGTTTGTGTTTGGCACCATTTTACAAGGTGTATTTATTTTGCGCGAAGACGGAAAACTAGAAAACCACCTAAACAGCCGTAATGCCCTGCAAAACAACACAATACTTGCGATAAAAGGCGATGAAGCAGACAATTTATGGGTGGCCATGGACAAAGGCTATGACTTTATTTGGTTCAAATCGCCAATCGAAAACTACCACGAACCCGATATAAATATTGGTGCAGTTTATGCTGCCGCACTTTTCAAGGATACCTTATATATAGGTACCAATCAGGGTGTTTTTTATTTTGAAATGACTGCCAATGGTCGTTTTTCAAATCAACAATTAATAGCTAACAGTCAGGGCCAGAGTTGGTTTATCAAAGAAATTGACAATAAATTATACTGTGGCCTCAACGAAGGCACTTACGTCATTAAAAACAAAAAACTAATTGAAGTAAGTGACGTAAATGGCGGCTATAACCTTCAAAACCTAAACAGCGAAAAGTATAACTACTTGATTCAAAGCAGCTATAACAAGCTTGTTATTTTTGACAAACAGAAAAACTTCTGGGAAAAAGCTTTTCAAGTGGAAGGTTTTGACGCGCCGGCGCGTTTTTTGGAAACAGACCATTTGGGAAATTTATTGCTGGGGCACACCATCAAAGGCATTTTCCTTGCTAAGCCAACGCTCGACTTCAAACAAATACAGCAGGTAAAACGCCTTGGAAATGCTGATGGATTGAACTTTAAGACCAACAGACTGTACCATGTTGACAAGCGCATTTTAATTCCTTCGGGCGATAGCATTTTTCAGTGGGATGCTGTTCATGAACAACTTATCTCATTTCCCGAGCTCAACAAAAACCTTAAAAGCTTCGCAGCTTCAAAGGCTATAATTCCTTCACTTGGACAAAAATATTGGTTTGTAAAAGCCTCCGAAATTGGCCTTTTTGAGGTCAGGTTTGGACAGGCCAAGTTACTCTACCGAATCATTCCCGATCTCTATAACCTCAACCTGATTGAAGACTACGAAAATATTGTATCACTAAATGATAGCCTCCATCTTTTTTGTCTTGAAAACGGCTTTTCTATTCTCAATATCAATCGGTTAAACCAACTTAACGAAAAACTCGTTCCCCCAAAAATAAAATTAGCCACATTTAAAAATATCAACGACAAACCCTTCGTGATAGACGATCTAAAGACTAAGAAACTGAAGATTAAGAACAGTTTCAACAGCCTTGAAATTAGTTTTACAAATACAGATCCTGTAGGTTTAAAAAAATATTTTCAATACAGATTAATTGGCCTTAACGACTACTGGAGCAGTTGGGAAAACACCTCAAGCGTGCAGTATTCTCGCCTGCCAGCCGGTAAATACAACTTCCAGCTTCGAACGTTGAGCGTGAAAGGAATTATTACGCCAGCGGCTGAACTCGCTTTCCAAATCAAACAACCCTTGTTTTTGACTGGATACGCTTTCGTTGGCGAAATCTTACTAATCATGGCTTTCCTAGTTTTAATCAGGCTAAATTATAAACGCAGAAAATGGGGACAGCAGGAAAAGCTCCTCAAAGCTGAACGCGAAAAGCTTATTACAGAAAAAAATAGGACAGAAGCTGCTATGATCAAGCTTTCCAATGAAAAATTACAATCTGAAATATCGCATAAAAACATCGAACTGGCAAAAAATACCATGTCGATGATTCAAAAAAATGAACTACTGATTTCCATCAAAGAAGAAATTGATCTTCTGAAAAAGGAACTTGGATATCGCCTTCCTAATAAATACTACGACGCACTTATCAAGCTTATCGAAAGAGGAATCAATAGCGAAAACGACTGGGAAATGTTTGAGCACCTGTTCGACCAAGCACATGAAAACTTTTTTAAACGCCTAAAAACTAGCTACAACGACCTTACTTCCAGTGACCTCAGACTTTGTGCCTATTTGCGCCTCAACCTTTCGAGCAAAGAAATTGCGCCACTGCTAAATATCTCCGTTAGAGGTGTGGAAGAAAAACGCTACCGGATCAGAAAACGGTTGGGATTGTCATCAGATCAGGGTCTTTCTGAATTTATTATTAGCTTTTAGTCATCACTTAGGATATTCTTATTGACCAATAAGTAGCATATTTTCCAGGGTTTTATCGGTATATCATCCTAAAAGCCCAAAATTCCTTTTTTTCTTAAAAGTTATTTTATAAATTTTATAAAATAACTTTCCTTCTATTTAATTGATTAAATGTATTTTACGCATCAAATTAAAATACTGTTGAGGTATTGATGAGGTGTCATTTTTACAAAAAATTTGATAGTGGTAGTCAAGTTGATGTGATTTTTCCGCAATCGTTTGCATTCGGTATTAACTTTAACAAAAAAATTGCTGTGAGGATTAACGTCAATTTAAAATCTGTACTTGTGTTTAAATGTAAAAAATGTCTTCTAAGTAAAAGAATCATATTCGGGATGAGCTTTTTACTGTTGTTAGCCTCGTTTTCATGCGGAGGCAACCAGCAACAAATAAACAATTCTGCGGTTAAAGCACTTGATAAACAGGCTTTTCTTGATGATTTGAAACAGCGTACCTTCAATTATTTTTGGGAAGTGGTTGACTCTGCTACCTGGCAAAGTGACGATCGTTATCCCACACGACAATTCACAAGTATTGCCGCCACCGGATTTGCGCTTCCTGCTTATATTATAGGTGTCGAAAACAACTACATAAATCGCAAAGATGCAGTCCAGCGCACGCTTAAAACCCTGCAATGGCTCTGGAATGCGCCGATGGGAGCTGATCTGTCTGGAACGAGCGGTCACAAAGGATTTTACTATCACTTTTTAAATTACGGCGATGGCGCGCGCTTTAAAGATGTTGAGCTTTCATCTATTGACACCGGCTTATTGGTGGCTGGAATATTGGTTTCACAGTCTTATTTTGATGGTGAAAATGGTGATGAGCAAGCTATCCGACAGTTAGCCGACTCCCTGTTTTTAAGGGTTGAATGGGACTGGATGATGGAGGGACAACCCACAATGAGTATGGGCTGGAAGCCAGAAAGCGGTTTTTTGAATGCCCGTTGGGAAGGTTATAACGAAGCCATGATTTTACTCATTTTAGCAATGAGTTCTCCAACGCATCCAATTGAAGATAATTCTTGGAATGCCTGGACAGAGTCTTATGAATGGGTTGATTTTGAAGGCTTTGAACATCTCAATTTCGGGCCGCTATTTGGCCATCAATATTCACAGATGTTTATTGATTTAAGAGAAATACAGGACGACTTTATGAAAGAAAAACAAAGCAATTATTTTGAAAATTCGCGTAAAGCAACATTAAGCCAGCGCGCATATTGCATCCGTAATCCACTCGAATTCAAAGGTTATGGCAAAAATTTTTGGGGTTTAACCGCTTGCGATGGCCCTGGAAAAGGTATTCGCCCATGGAACGGGCAGCAAATCGAATTCAAAGCCTATAATGCTCGTGGTGCAGCTTTTAATTATCAGCAAGACGACGGCACCATTGCGCCCACGGCAGCAGGCGGCTCAATTCCATTTGCACCAGAAGAAACTACCGACGCGCTTTTTGAGATGTACAACCGCTTTGGCGAAAAACTTTATCGCGAATATGGATTTGCTGACGCGTTTAATTTGAGCGTGAGTGAGGAAGGCTGGTTTGCACCAGATTATATTGGGATAGATCAGGGAGCACTGCTTATTCAGCTGGAAAACCACAATTCAGAATTGATTTGGAAGATTTTAAAAAAGAATAAATACATCATTAAAGGACTAAAAAAAGCCGGTTTTACTAGTGGATGGCTTACGAATCAAACAGCATTAACAACTAAGAACCAAAATTAACCGTTATGAGAAACAACCTATTCTTTCATAAATTGCTGATTGCCGCCGTGCTGATCGTGCTTTCGGGTTTTCAGCTTTTGGGGCAAAGCCAAATCACCGGAACCGTTACGGCGAGCGACAATAAGGAAACGCTACCCGGTGTAAATATTATTGTGAAAGGCAGCTCTCGTGGCGCCACAACGGATATCGACGGGAAATATGTTCTAGACCTACTTCCCGGCGACGAAATCCTGCAATATTCTTTCACGGGTTATGAAATGTTTGAAACGGGAATTGCTGGCCGCAGCCAAATTGATGTTGAACTACAAGCTATTAGTGAGCTACTCGACGAAATTGTGGTAATAGGCTATGGCACAGTAAAAAAGAGCGATCTCACCGGCGCCGTGAGTTCCATCAAAGCAGAAGAAATCGCAAAAATAACCAGCATAAATCCTCAACAAGCACTTCAGGGAAAAGTAACCGGCGTGCATGTCACCAGTAATTCGGGAGCGCCTGGAGCCGGCGTTACCGTGCGGGTTCGTGGCATCGGCACCTTCAACAACTCCTCACCTATTTATGTAGTTGACGGCATGATTCTGGACGACATCTCATTCCTCAATTCCGCAGATATTGTATCCATGGAAGTGCTTAAAGACGCCTCAGCTACAGCTATTTACGGATCGCGCGGCGCTAATGGCGTAATTTTAGTCCAAACAAAAACCGCCGAAAAAGGCCAAACCCGAACCATCATCAACTTTAACGCAGAATATGGCATTCAGCACTTAGCCAAAAAAATTGATCTGCTTGATGGACGCCAGTTTGCCATCATTTCCAATGAGATAAGGCCCGGAACCTACAACAATATCGATGCTGTTCCGAATACTGACTGGCAGGATTTGATTTTTCAGACGGCGCCCATGCAAAACTACCAGCTTTCCATTTCTGGAGCCACCCCAAAAGCAGAATATTATATCAGCATGGGCTTTATGAATCAAGATGGTATCGTCCCAAAAAGCTCCTACCAGCGCATCAGCCTCAAGCTCAACAACACCTATCATGTAAATGATAAGGTAAGAATCGGTAATAATTTTACCATCACGCCTTTCAAGCAGCGCAACGCGCCTAATGTAACTTATCAGGCTTATCGCGCCCAACCGGTGCTCGAGCCTTACTATACCGATGGCAGTTTTGGTGTGGTTTATAACGTTGGAAACCCTTTGGCCGACCTGGCTTATTCCAACGATTATCGCTCAGGCGTTCGTGGCGTGGGAAACCTCTTTTTGGAAGCTACCATCCTCAAAGACTTCATCTTAAAATCGAGTTATGGCATTGATGCTTCCTTCCAAAAAGGCAAAAGCTTTACGCCGGCTTACACCATTTACAATCCCGATGGCACTGCTTCCCAACAAAATAATGATTTTAGTGATTTGTCAAAAAACAGCAGCGATAATTTTAGCTGGCTTTGGGAAAACACAATCAACTATAATAAAACGATCCAAAAGCATAATATCAATGCCGTTGGAGGTTTTACGATGCAGAAAATTCGTTCAGAGTTTTTCGGAATGTCAGGCCAGAACCTGATCCGCGATGCGGAAGATTTTTGGTATATCAATCCTTCCTACATCATCGATGAGACCAACAATATCAATATGTTGCAGAATATTTACAATGGTGTTGATGCCGGTCAGTATTACTCCATGATGTCCTTCTTATTCAGAGCTAACTACACTTTTGACAGCCGTTATATTGCTACCGTTACCTTCCGCAGGGATGGTTCTTCTAAGTTTAAGGATGATAATCGTTACTCTAATTTTCCCTCTTTTGCCTTGGGCTGGAATGCTATTAATGAAGACTTTATGAGCAACATTGATTTTATGTCAAACCTCAAAGTGAGGGCCAGTTGGGGTAAAATTGGGAATGACAAAATTGACTATTACGATCAATTTTCAATCGTTCAATCCGGCTTATTTGCTATTTTCGGCACTCCCGACTTGCCGTTTCCTGCTGCTACCTTCGGCAAATCTGGAAACCCTGATTTGCGCTGGGAAACCACCACACAAACAGATATCGGACTTGAACTTGGATTTTTCAACGGCAGGCTCACTGCCGAATTTGACTACTACAACCGCCAAACCGACGATATTCTTGTAAACCTTTCAACACCAGGCCATTTGGGCAACGGACAAGGCGAAAAAGTAAGATATAACGCTGCTTCAGTGCTAAACCGCGGTTTTGAGTTTAATTTGCGCTGGCGCGAAACACTGGGTGACTTCAGCTATAGCATTGGCGTTCTGGGAACTACACTTCGCAACGAAGTACTTAGTATTGGCGGAAACAGCGGTATCGACTCCGTGCTTATCGGTGGTGGCTTGGGCAACGGAATTCCTGTTACCCTAAGCAGCGTTGGGAACCCTATCGGCGCTTTTTATGGCTACGTAACAGATGGTATTTTTCAGTCACAGGCCGAACTGGATGCTTATCCGCACAGCTCGCAGGCTGGCGTGGGCGACCTCCGCTTTGTTGATGTAAATGGCGACGGAAAACTCGACGGCCAAGACAGAACCAATATTGGAAGCCCTATACCTGATTTTATTTTCGGGTTTAATTTGGATTTAGGTTACAAATCATTCGATTTTTCACTCGATATTCAAGGCCAAACCGGCAATAAGATATTTAACGGAAAAGACGTGGTGCGCCCTGACCCTTACAATTTCGAACAATATGTTTGGGATCGCTGGACAGGACCCGGCACCAGCAATGCCGAACCCAAAGCCTCTTTTGGTGGATATAACTATACGCCCTCTGACAAATTTGTGCTGGATGGCTCGTTTATCCGCCTACGCAACGTCATGTTCGGCTATTCGCTTCCAGATAATATTGTAAACAAGCTAAACCTTCAAAAAATGCGGGTTTATGTGAAAGCTACCAACCTGCTTACACTTACAAAATACAGCGGCTACAGCCCCGAAGTAGGAGGTGGTGATGTGCTTTCAAACGGCATTGATTACGGAATTTATCCTATTTCAGCAGTTTATTCTTTTGGAATTAATGTAACATTTTAAACAGCAAAACCATGAAAAAATACTTGAATTATATCGCTCTTTCAGGAATACTTTTGATGAGTTCCTGCACTAAATTCCTGGAAACCAACCCGCAAGGAGTGCCAACGCAGGAAGCTTATCCCACTACAGCATCCGATGCGCTTTTGTCAACCAATGCGGCTTATACCACACTGCGCAGCTGGCACTATAACTCGGGCGGCTTCCCTATTCTCGACATCATGTCCGATGATGCCCACAAAGGCAGCAATCCCAATGACGGACTCAATACCGTAGGACCATATAATAACTTTAGCATTATACCCACTCAGGACGGATTAGACCGCTGGTGGTCAGCACTTTATCAAGGCATAAAACGCGCCAATGTAGTGATTGAAAAAGTTCCTGAAATAAATATGGATGCAGCCCTGCAACAGCGATACATTGCCGAAGCGAGGTTTTTGCGCGGACTCTATTATTTTGATTTGGTGCGTGCCTGGGGCGGTGTGCCCATCGTAACCAGCACGACTCCTCCGCTTGAAGTACCGCGCTCAACAGAGGCTGCCGTTTATGATTTTCTTGAAGCAGACCTGCTGTTTGCTGCACAAAATCTTCCGGCCAAAGGCAGCTACGGCGCCAATAATATCGGGCGCGCTTCCAATGGTGCTGCTAAATCACTGCTGACCAAAGTTTACCTGTTTAAAAAAGACTTTATCAATGCCGAAAAATACGCAGTGGAAATTATTCAATCAGGCGAATATAATTTGGAGCTCAATTTTATTGATGCCAATGGCAAAAATGGCCAACATGGCGTAGAATCTGTTTTAGAGGTTGGTGCCATGGAAAACGAATCCGCTTTAGGCAACCAATATGCTAACACACAAGGCGTAAGAGGCACGCCAAACCGTGGGTGGGGATTCAACAGACCCTCATTAAACCTACGCTACTCCTTCGAAACTAACGACCCACGTTTAGAAGCTACCATCATCGATTTGGGTGATGTGCTCGATGGCATCACAATTTTGGGCGACGGAACCACTCCCGACGAAACTTATGACGAAAACGGCAACCTGATAGAAGTGGAATGCTACAACGAAAAAGTGTGGATCCCAGGCACTAGCACCGACACCCAATTTGGCCATAACAGGCGACTGATTCGCTTTGCCGATGTGCTGCTGATGGCTGCCGAAGCACTTAACGAAAACGGTAAAACGGGAGAGGCACTGATACATCTAAACCGCGTAAGAGAGCGCGCCCGCGGTGGAAATTTAGAAATTTTACCCGACATCGCAGAAACAGATCAAGCCGCCTTGCGCGATATTATCCTCAACGAAAGACGCCACGAACTAGCACTCGAAGGCCATCGCTTCTGGGATTTGGTGAGGACTGGAAAAGCCGCTCAGGTATTGAGCCCCAGTGGTTTTATCAGCGGAAAGCATGAACTGCTACCCATACCACAGAATGAAATTGACATCTCACAAGGCTCACTCGCACAAAACCCCAACTGGTAATGAAATCATTTTTTTAAATATCCTTTTTTAATTATTAATCTTTAAATATCACAACCATGAAGCAATTTACTATTTTTTTTCTGGCAATGTTTCTCACAGTAGGCATTGCAAATGCCCAAATGATCGAAGATTTTGAGCATATCCCATTAAATCTGATGCTGGGTGGCGACACCGATAACAGCACGATGAGTATTGTGCCAACCCCCGAAGGCACTTCAAACCCAAGCACGCATGTGGTCAAATATGAACGCAGCATGAACGGTGTGCCATGGGGTGGTTTTTGGTCGGCTCTGCCACAGCCGGTTGATTTAACAGTAAATAAATACGTACACGTTCGTGTGATGAAAACACGTATCAGTCCGCTGAAATTTAAAGTAGAAGGCGGCCCAAGCGGAAACTTGGAAATTTTTAGCATGAATGAGCAAACCATTGTAAATGAGTGGGAAGACATCGTTTTTGACTTCTCCGAAAAAACAGGCGAATGGAACGTAATTGCTTTGATGCCAGATTTTGAAGACCCTCTTACGCTTACCGAAGATATCGTGATTTATTTTGATTATATCATGGTAAATAACGACCCAACTCCAGGCAGCACAGCGGCATACGTAATCGAAGATTTCGACCATATTCCACTCAACATGATGCTGGGCGGCGATACCGACAACAGCAGCATGACAGTAGTCGCAAATCCTGACCCTAACGATCTGAATCCGAGCGCCAATGTAATCCAATATCACCGCAGTATGAATGGTGTACCATGGGGCGGTTTTTGGTCGGCTTTGCCAATTCCGGCTGACCTCACAACTAATAAGTATATGTATGTAAAGGTTTGGAAACCACGTATTAGCCCACTGAAATTTAAAGTAGAAGGCGGCCCTAGTGGAAACTTGGAAATTGCCAGCATGAACCCACAGGAACTTACCAGTCAATGGGAAGAAATCGTTTTTGATTTCTCTGAAAAAACTGGAACTTGGAATGTAATCGCCTTTATGCCAGACTTTGAAGATCCATTGTCTCTTACAGAAGACATCATGATTTATTTTGACGATATCCGCTTGATGCCAAACCCAATATCAAACACTTCGGAAATTGCTATAAACAAAAATGTTCAAGTGTATCCTAATCCTGCTGCGGAATTTGTAACAGTAAAACACGATAAAACTATTCGCAGCATAGAAATTTTCGACCTCGCCGGCAGAATAGTTTTCAGCGAAAACTTCAATACTACAGAACTGAAAATCGACCTGAATTCCATCAAAAAAGGCATGTATCTGATGCAAATCACAACAGAAAATCAAGTAATCTCACATAAATTAATTCACTAAAAAACTCTTAACCTTATGAAAAAAAATCAATTTTTGTTTTTGTTCTTCCTGGTGCTCGCGTCAGGAGCACTTATTTTCAATAGCTGTAAAAAAGATGAAGATCCGGTAGATCTGAGTTTGAGCAGCCTAACAGCTAGCGATATTGACCTCAACGGCGCTACTTCGCCATCAAATATTCCTGTACAACCTGTAATCAAAGCTACTTTCAACGTAAATATCGATCCTGCTACCGTAACACCTTCAAGCGTTTCTCTAATGCAAGATTATGACGCAGCTAACATTCCAGTTACGATTGACGTGCTAAACAATGTCATTACCATCACGCCAAATCAGGCTTTGGGTAGCGGCACATTGTACAAGCTAAATATGACTGCGGCTATCAAGTCAACGGAT